>ERZ857801.34-NODE-34-length-176687-cov-5.104805_pt1 | contig 176687 bp, 194 predicted proteins | sample MGYA00519762_ERZ857801 | MGnify/ENA primary metagenome ERZ857801 (study PRJEB31778, sample SAMEA3449368) | human gut metagenome | biome: human gut; feature: human-associated habitat; material: faeces | place: United Kingdom | collected 2010/2012 ...
AAATACTTGAAAGTATAGTGTTTATGCGGATAATCGAAAATTAGATATAAAATTTTATTTAATTTTTTAGCATTTTGGAATGAATATATTATTGCCTTGACATTATTACCAAGTACTTCAAAAACATTACCTGTAGGATTGTTGAATTTGATGCAGGCAACCCGGGGGAAGGCTGAGTATGGTATGATGTATGCTGGATTAGTAGTAGTTATGCTGCCAACGTTGATTCTATATATTATAGTTCAAAAGAAACTTACACAAGGAATGACCTTGGGTGGATTGAAAGATTAGAGGAGAAAACTATGGATGGAAAAACTAAAATAATTATCATGGTTGTTGTATTTATAGTTTCAATGGCTTTGATTTTTATTGGACAAAAAAATGTTGGTTATACAGGATTAGCGACTGAACTGGTGGGCTTAGCTGGATTGATCGGAGTAATTTACACATATAATAAAGGCTATAAGTAAAGGAGAAACAAGATGGCGAATTTAAGCTTAAAACATATTGATAAGATATATGATAATAATGTTCAAGCTGTATTTGATTTTAATCTAGAAATCGCAGATAAGGAATTTATTGTTTTTGTTGGTCCTTCTGGTTGTGGGAAGAGTACTACACTTAGAATGATTGCGGGATTAGAAGAAATTTCAGCAGGAGAGCTATATATAGATGGAAAATTGATGAATGATGTGGCTCCAAAAAATCGAGATATTGCAATGGTGTTTCAATCATATGCATTATATCCTCATATGAGTGTATATGATAACATGGCTTTTGGTTTAAAAATAGCAAAAAAGCCAAAAGATGAAATTGATCAAAAGGTTCGTAAAGCAGCTAAAGCTTTAGATATAGAACAATATTTAGATCGTAAGCCTAAAGCTTTATCCGGTGGACAAAGACAACGGGTAGCATTAGGGCGAGCAATCGTTCGAGAACCAAAAGTATTTTTAATGGATGAGCCATTGAGTAATTTAGATGCTAAATTAAGAGTTCAGATGCGAACAGAGATTTCAAAATTATATCAGCAATTAGGAACAACATTTATTTATGTGACTCACGATCAAACTGAAGCGATGACGATGGGAACAAGAATTGTTGTGATGAAAGATGGTCGGATTCAACAAGTAGCATCACCAGCATATTTATACAATCATCCCGTCAATAAATTTGTTGCTGGTTTTATTGGGAGTCCACAAATGAATTTTTTAAATGGTAAAATTAATGAAAAGGACGGTGCTATTATTATTGAACTGAGTGATGTTAGTTTAAAGGTTGAATCAACTAGAGCTAAGCAGCTTAGAGAAAAAGGATATTTAGGCAAGACGGTAATAATGGGAATAAGGCCGGAAGATATCAGTGTTGATAATGACTACATTAATGAGCATCAGGAGGATTGTTTTGAGGGGAAAGCAGAAGTAGTTGAATTTATGGGTTCTGAAAGTTATATCCATATGGTTAAAGATGAAAAACCGTTTATTGTTAAAGCCCCTGGCGGAACAACTCTGACAAATGGGGTAATTGGGAGATTTGCTTATAAGATGGACAAAATGCATTTCTTTGACATAGACAGTGAAGAAGCTATAATTGAAGGAGAGTAGACATGGAAAAATACGGGAGATTAACGTTACCTACTGATTTAGATGTAATTGACCAAACGATTGAATTAAAAAATAAACTTGGGGCTGATGCAATTCGAGATTGTGATGGGACCGACATGCCTCAAGAATTAATGAATTTGGATGCTAAAATATATGCAACATATTATACTACAAGAAAAGATAATGAGTGGGCTGAAGCTAATCCAGACGAGATCCAACAAGAATATTTGATAACGGACCGTTATACTGCTCGTGATACTAGTTTAACGATTGAGTTAATGAAAGGTTTTCATACTCAGCAGCTGAAAGTTAATGATATTGATGATCCTAAACGCTGGTGGGAAGTAATTGATCGTACTACTGGTGAAGTAGTAGCAGTTGATCAATGGGAATTTAATAAAGAAGTTGGAGCAGTAACAATTTCGACTATACCTTATCATGAATATACAGTGAGTTTTTTGGCATTTTTAATTTGGGATCCTGTTCATATGTATAATTTTATTACAAATGATTGGAAAGATGCGCCGCATCAATTAACCTTTGATGTCCGTCAACCTAAGACCAAGGAATTTGTTAAAGATAAATTACGGAAATTTTGTGAAGAAAATAAACATGTTGATGTAATTCGTTTCACCACTTTTTTTCATCAATTTACTTTAACATTTGATGATCAAAAAAGAGAAAAATTTGTAGAATGGTTTGGATATAGTGCAAGCGTTAGTCCTTACATTTTAGAGCAATTTGAAAAATGGGCAGGTTATAAATGGCGCGCTGAATATATTGTTGATCAAGGATATCATAATTCATTATTTAGAGTACCATCAAAACAATTTAAAGATTTTATTGAGTTCCAACAAATTGAGGTTTGTAAATTAGCTAAGGAATTAGTTGATATTGTTCATGGTTATGGTAAAGAGGCTATGATGTTTTTGGGTGATCATTGGATTGGAACAGAACCGTATGGTAAATATTTTGAAACAATTGGTTTGGATGCTGTAGTTGGTTCTGTAGGAAATGGTGTAACGATGCGAATGATTTCCGATATTAAAGGCGTACGTTATACAGAAGGGCGTTTTTTACCATATTTCTTCCCTGATGTTTTCTGTGAGGGTGGTGATCCGATTAAAGAAGCAAAAGATAACTGGTTACAAGCAAGAAGAGCTATTTTAAGAAGTCCGCTAGATCGAATCGGTTATGGAGGATATTTGAAATTGGCAGTGGAATGGCCGGGATTTGTTGATACAATTACCCAAGTAGTTGATGAATTTAGACAAATTCATGATTTAACAAAAGAAACAAAAGCCTATACCTCTCCATTTAAAGTGGCAATACTAAACTGTTGGGGAAGTATTCGACGTTGGATGAATAATCAGGTTCATCATGCTATCTGGTATCGTGAAATTTATTCTTATGTAGGAATAATTGAATGTTTAAGCGGGATGCCGATCGATGTTGAGTTTATTAATTTTGATGATATAAAAAAAGGAATTAATCCTGATATTAAAGTAATTATTAATGCCGGTACGGCTTACACATCATGGTCAGGAGCAGAAAACTGGATTGATGAAGAGGTTCTTACAACCATTAGAAAATGGATAGATAATGGTGGCGGTTTTATCGGGGTTGGAGAACCAACCGCTTATCAATATCAGGGAAAATTCTTTCAATTAAGTGATGTTCTTGGTGTTGATAAGGAAGTTGGCTTTACATTAAGTCATGATAAATACAATACAGTTGATCCTAATCATTTTATTGTTGAAGATATTGAAGGAGAAATTGATTTTGGTGAAGGAATGGCTAGCATTTATGGATATGGTGAAAACTATCAAATTATTCGTCAACATAAAGAGTTTGCTCAATTAGTTACAAATACTTACGGTGCTGGGCGTAGTGTTTATTTAGCTGGACTTCCTTATTCACCGCAAAATTGTCGTTTATTATTAAGAGCAATCTATTGGGCGGCAGCTAAAGAAGATGAAATGAAAAAATACTATGTAGATAATGTCAATGCTGAAGTAGCTGCTTTTGAAGCGGTAGGAAAGATCGTAGTTATTAATAACTCACTAGATGCTCTGGATACCCATCTATATGTAGAAGGAAATTTACGAGAAAAATTAAGATTAGCACCAATGGAAATGCGTTGGCTTGATATTTAATTGAAAGACTCATTTTCTTTGAAAGTGGGTCTTTTAAAAGGAGGATAAAAATGAATAAACCAGTATTAGTAATTATGGCAGCAGGTATGGGGAGTCGTTATGGCGGATTAAAGCAGATTGATCCAATTGATGAGGATGGTCATATAATTATTGATTTTTCGATTTATGATGCTCGACGAGCAGGTTTTGAAACTGTTATATTTATTATAAAAAAGGAAAACGAAGAAGAGTTTAAAGAAGTTATTGGAAATAGAATGGAGCAAATCATGAATGTTAAATACGTATATCAGGATTTGGCTAATATTCCAGCGGAATTTTCATTACCAGCTGGTCGTGTGAAACCATGGGGAACTGCTCATGCGATTTGGAGTTGTAAAGATTTAATAGATGGGCCATTTGCAGTGATTAATGCTGATGATTATTACGGAGTTACAGCGTATAAACAAATCTATGATTTTCTATTAAATCATCCCGATGGGGTAAAATATAATTATGCAATGGTAGGTTATTATATTGAAAATACATTAACTGAAAATGGTCATGTGGCTCGGGGTGTTTGTCAGGTAAATGATAAACAACTGCTGGTTGATATTCATGAAAGAACACAAATTGTTCGAAATGGTGCAGGTGCAAAGTATACTGAGGATGATGGTCAAAGTTGGGTTGAACTGCCTAAAGGAACAATTGTTTCAATGAATCTTTGGGGATATAATAAGAGTATCTTATTAGAGATAGAAAAAGGAATAAATAGTTTTTTTGAAATCGGTTTAAAAGAAAATCCGTTAAAGTGTGAGTATTTTATTCCTGCAGTTGTAAGTAAATTACTTGATCAAAATAAGGTAGAAGTTACGGTTCTAGAGTCTCAAGAACGCTGGTACGGTGTCACTTATCGTGAGGATAAACCAATAATTCAAATGGCGATTAAAGAATTAAAAGATGCAGGTGTTTATCCTAAGCATCTTTGGAAGGAGTGATCAATAGTGAGTGAAGAGTTATTAAACGAAGTAGTTGAAGCATTTTCATTTGAAGGTGTGTTGAAGAAAAAAAAGCCTTATGGAAGCGGACATATCAATGATACATTTTTATTGACTTTTGATATTGAAAGAATGGGAATGATTGATATCATTTTGCAACGAATGAATACTGCGGTTTTTACTAAACCGATTGAATTGATGGAAAATATTGCTAACGTAACAAGATTTTTACGAGATAAAATTATTGCTAGTGAGGGTGATCCCGAAAGAGAAACACTCAATATTATTTATACTTTGGATCATAAACCATATTATGTAGATTCAGCTGGTGGATATTGGCGAGCATACAAATTTATTACTTGTGCAACTAGTTATGATCAAGTTGAGAGTGCTGAAGATTTTTATCAAAGTGCATTAGCTTTTGGACACTTCCAGAGCCTTTTGGCTGATTATCCGGCAGCAACACTTCATGAGACAATCAAAGGTTTTCATGATACTAAAGCTCGCTTTGAACGTTTTAAAGAAGTAGTTGCCAATGATATTTGTAATCGTGCTAAAGATGTTCAAGCAGAGATTGAATTTGTTTTAGCTCGTGAAGATGTGGCAAATGTATTAACAAATTGTAATTTGCCAATACGGGTCACTCATAATGATACGAAGTTAAATAATGTTATGATTGATGATAAAACTCATAAAGGTATTTGTGTGATTGATTTAGATACTGTTATGCCGGGTTTAGCAGTCAATGACTTTGGTGATTCGATTCGATTTGGAGCCAGTACAGGGGCAGAAGATGAAATTGATTTAGATAAAATCGAATGTGATATGGCGTTGTTTGAAATTTATGCTAAAGGTTTTATCAAAGGTTGTGATGGTAAATTAACGAAAGAGGAAATCAAAGCATTACCGATTGGGGCTAAGGTTATGACATTTGAATGTGGAATGCGTTTTTTAACTGATTATTTGGAGGGTGATATTTATTTCAAAATTCATCGCAAGAATCATAATCTTGATCGTTGTAGAACTCAATTTAAGCTTGTTAAAGATATGGAATCAAAATGGGAAATGATGAATAAAATCGTTGAAAAATATATGTGATTATATTAAAGAAGGTAAATTTTTAGCAATATATGGGAATAATTTGTAAGCGCTAAATTTTATGTAAAAAGTTCTTTAAAACCAAGGGGTTAGGTGTTATAATTGATTTATAGAAATTTTAAGGAGGAGTCATAAAATGGCAGAAAAATTATCTTTCGTAGTATCTGATCCTGTAGGATTACATGCAAGACCAGCTACTATCTTAGTTAACCAAGCTAGTAAGTTTACAAGCAATATTAAATTAGTATACAATGGTAAAGAAGTAAACTTAAAATCAATCATGGGAGTTATGTCTTTAGGTGTTCCTACTAAAGCTACAGTAGAAATCGTAGCTGAAGGTGATGACGAAAAAGATGTAATTGCTTCAATTGCAAAAGTTATTAAAGAACAAAAAGTAGCTGAATAAGAAAATTAGAAGTCCTCGGACTTCTTTTTATTTGCTTAAAATTTATGTTTGGATTAAGATAATAATGTTGTTAGGAGGTTTTTATGGCTAAAAAAATTAAAACTAATGCTTTACGTTTATTAGATCAAGCAAAGATTGATTACGAAATAAAGGAATATGAATATGATGAAGATCATTTAAGTGGTGAACATATTGTTGCACAAGTTGAAATACCGGCTAAAGATATTTTTAAGACACTGGTTTTAAAAGGAAACCGTGGTTTTTTAGTATGCTGTATACCGGTATTAGAGGAAATAGATTTAAAAAAATTGGCAAAGTTATCTAATAATAAAAGTGTAGCAATGATTCATATGAAGGATTTATTAGCAACGACCGGATATATTCGTGGAGGCTGTAGTCCAGTGGGAATGAAGAAAAAATTTGATACTTATTTTGATTGCTCAATTAATGAGTGTGATAAAATTGCTCTCAGTGCTGGAAAAAGAGGATATCAAATGATTGTAGAAGCAAAGCAGTTACTAGCATATTTAGATGCGGTAGTTGGTGATGTGATAAGGAGATAGCGATGATTCAATGTTATTATGGTAATGGTAAAGGAAAAACTACTGCTGCAGTAGGACAAGCATTAAGAATGGCTGGGGCAGATAAAAAAGTATTATTTCTACAATTTTTGAAAGACGGTGACAGCAGTGAAATAAAGATGCTGAAAAAGTGTGGAATTAAAGTGTTGTATGCTAAAATGCCTCAGATGTTTATTGATATGCATGATCCAGAGATGATAAAATTGGTGAGTCGTTTAGAAGATGAGTTATTTGAACAAATAGATGAAAGTTATGAAGGAATTGTTTTAGATGAAATTCTTGATGCAATTGCTTTAAATTTATTAAATGAAGGGAAAGTGTATGATTGCTTGGTAAGCTTAAAAGAAACTCACGAGGTAATTTTAACAGGGCGTCAGCCTAGTCATAAATTAAAACCGATTCTAGATTATTCGAGTGAAATTAAGAAACATAAGCATCCATATGATAAAGGAATAAAAGCGCGTAAAGGAATTGAGTTCTAATTTGTAGTAATTTCATTTATAAAACAAGTAGTTATTTTTTTACAGGTTTGTTATAATTAAATTAAGAGGTGAAAAACATGAACTACAATGAAGAATATCAAAGATGGGTAAATTGTGAAAATTTAGATCCATCACTAAAAGCAGAGTTAGCAAGCATGAATGAAAAGGAAAAAGAGGATGCATTCTATATGAACCTAGAGTTTGGAACTGCAGGAATGCGAGGAATTTTAGGGGCTGGTACTAACCGAATGAACATCTATACAATTAGAAAGGCTAATGTTGGCTTTGCTAAATATGTATTAGGTTTACCAGAAGGAAAAGAACGTGGAGTCGCAATTGGTTATGATAACCGCCACATGTCTTACAAATTTGCAATTGAAAGTGCGAAAGTTTTAGCTACTTATGGAATTAAATCTTATATTTTTGAAAGTTTAAGACCAACTCCAGAATTATCTTATGCAGTACGTTATTTAAAATGTGCTGGTGGGATTATGATCACTGCAAGTCATAACCCTAAAGAATACAACGGTTATAAAGTATATGATGATACTGGATGCCAATTAATTCCTGAATGGGGAGATCAAGTAGTTGCATATGTAAATGAAGTTAAAGATGAATTGGCAGTAGAAGTAATTAGCGATGAAGAAGCTTATCCATATATTACATGGATCGGTGAAGAAGTAGATGAAGCATATTATCAAGAAGTAATGGCAATTGAAATTAATCCCGGTATGGATAAAAAAGATTTCAAAATTGTTTTCTCACCACAACACGGTACTTCAAATCTACCAGTTAGAAATTGTTTGAGTCGTTTAGGCTATAATGTTATTCCGGTTTTAGCTCAGTGTGCACCAGATCCTGATTTTTCAAATACTAAATCACCAAATCCTGAAGTTGACTGCTCATATGATCTAGCAATTAAAAAAGCTAAAGAAGTTGATGCAGATGTCGTTGTAATTTGCGATCCTGATGGTGATAGATTAGGTGTTGTTGCTAAACATGATGGTGAATATGTATTGATGTCTGGAAATCAAAGTGCTGCAGTATATTTAGAATATATTTTAAGCGAACTTAAAAAGCAAGGTAAATTACCAGCTAATGCAGTAATGTATAATACGATCGTTACTAGTGATTTAGGTGAATTGGTGTCTAAATCTTATGGTGTTGAGGTTGAAAAAACATTGACAGGATTTAAATTTATCGGTGATAAGATTCGTAAATATGAAAAAACAAAAGAAAAAGAATTTATCTTCGGATATGAAGAATCTTATGGTTGTGTAGTTAAGGATTTCGTTCGTGATAAAGATGCAGTTCAAGCGGTTGTAATGGCAGCAGAAGCTGGTAATTTCTATAAACATCAAGGAAAAGATCTAATTGATGTTTTAAATGAATTATATGCTAAACATGGTACGTTTAAAGAATCGCAAATTGCTTTAAGCAAAGCCGGAGCTGAAGGTGCAAAACGTATTAAAGAAATTATGGATAATTTAAGAAAAGATGCTCCAAGTGTGATTGGAGGATATAAAGTATTAGCAGTAGAAGATTATCAAAGTAGTCAACGTATTGAAAATGAAACTACGACAGTTATTGATCTACCTAAATCAAATGTATTAAAATACTATTTGGAAGATGGATCATGGATTGCGGCTCGTCCTAGTGGAACAGAACCAAAATGTAAATTCTATTTTTCAATAAAAGGTAATGATGCTGATGATGCGAGTGTAAAAACAGAAGTTTTCCAAAAAGATATATTAAGTATTATTGGTGAATAGATTATAAAAAGATGGACTTTAGAGAGTTTATGCTCTAATTTGAGTAAAAACTCTTTAGCTCCATCTTTTTTTATTTAAAATCAGTAAAAAACAGTAAAAAAAATTATTATTTTACTGTTTTGCTTTTATTTATTAGTATAATTTTAATAAGATTTAATTATTTTAGTTAAAATATAATAAAATTAAGTAAAAAATAAGTAAAATAATCAGTAAAAAATATTTACATTATTTTATTATAATTATATAATATAAATAGATATAAAAACATCGATGAACAAATATCTAAAAATAAATATATGAGGAGAACGAAAATGTATCAAAGACTTATGGATATTATGTCTGAAAGATTATTGCCTATTGCAACTAAAATTGGTTCACAAAAACATTTAGTCGCATTACGTGATTCATTTATTGCAACGATGCCTGTGGTTATGACGGGATCGATCGCATTATTGTTAAATGCTTTTTTTGTAGATTTTCCTGCTGAATTTGGGTGGACAGGAATCACTGACGCATTTCAATGGTTGATTAGTATTAATAATTTGATTTTTAATGGGAGTTTAGCAATTGTTTCCTTAGTCTTTATTTTTGCTTTAGGATATAATATCGCTAAAGTATACGAAACAGATAAATTATCTGGAGGATTAGTTGCTTTATCATCATTTGTTATTTCTTTAGGAACAAGTATTACTCAAACATTTCAATTAGAGGGTGTTAGTGCTGATATTGGGAAAATTATTAATCAGGTCACTGGCTTGAATTTTAGTGATGGAAATTTATCAGTAACGATCAATGGCTTATTACCAGGAAACCAAATTAATTCACGTGGTTATTTTACAGCAATTGTTATTGGTTTTTTAGCGGTAGTGATTTATAGTAAATTCATGAAGAAAAACTGGACGATTAAATTACCTGATTCTGTACCTCCGGCAATCTCGGTGCCATTTACTTCAATTATTCCGGCTTTTATTGCTATGTATGCTGTAGCAGCAATTACTTATGGATTTAATTTGGTGACAGGTCAATTAATTATTGATTGGATCTATGATATTTTACAGACACCATTGTTGGGCTTCTCTCAAAATCCGCTTTCTATTATTTTAGTAGCTTTTTTAACTCAATTATTTTGGTTTTTTGGAATCCACGGTGGGAATGTTATGGCACCGATCATGGAAGGTGTTTTTGGTGTTGCATTATTGGCGAATCTTGAAGCTTTCCAAAAAGGAACAGAAATACCATATTTATGGACGAGTGTATCATATGGTGCCTTTGTCTGGTATGCAACATTAGGCCTGTTAATTGCAATTTTTTGGCAATCTAAAAATAAACATTATCGTGAAGTAGCTAAATTAGGTATAGCTCCAGTAATGTTTAATATTGGTGAACCTGTTATGTATGGGTTGCCAACTGTCTTGAATCCGTTAATGTTCATTCCTTTCCTGTTGGCACCAATTGTATTGTCAGCAGTTGCTTATGGGGCAACAGCATTAGGATTAGTTGCACCAGTTACACAAAATGTTACTTGGGTCATGCCGCCGGTTCTTTATGGATTCTTTGCAACTGGTTTTGATTGGCGAGCAATTATTTTATCACTTGTAAATCTGGCTTTAGCTGTAATTATTTATTTACCGTTTGTTAAGTTGGCAAACAATCCTAAATTTGAAGAAAAATAAGTGGAAGAGGTAAATAATATTGGGTAGTATTGAAGTAAATAAAGAGTTTTTCATCAATGGAAATAAAGTTAAGATTATTTCTGGAGCAGTGCATTATTTTCGAATTGTACCTGAGTATTGGCGCGACACACTCTTGGATTTAAAAGCAATGGGATGCAATACTGTTGAAACATATGTACCATGGAATCTACATGAACCATATCAAGGAAAATATGATTTTTCGGGTATTAAAGACATTGAAACATTTTTGAAACTAGCTGAGGAATTGGAATTATTTGTTATATTACGAGCTTCACCTTATATATGCGCTGAATGGGAAATGGGTGGTTTACCAGCATGGTTGTTAAAATATCCTCGTATTCGTTTACGAACTAATGATAAACAATATCTTAAATGTCTGGATCAATATTTTTCAATTTTATTACCTAAATTAAGTAAGTATCAAATTACTCAAAATGGGCCGATAATATTGGCTCAATTAGAAAATGAATATGGTTCATACGGTGAAGATAAAGAATATTTATTGGCTGTGTATCAGATGATGAGAAAATATGGAATTGAAGTACCTCTCTTTACAGCTGATGGAACATGGCATGAAGCCTTAAATGCGGGTTCTTTATTGGAAAAAAAAGTTTTTCCTACAGGAAACTTTGGATCACAAGCAAAAGAAAATATTACGGTGTTAAAAAAATTCATGGAATCCCATCAAATTACGGCACCGTTAATGTGTATGGAATTTTGGGATGGCTGGTTTAATCGCTGGAATCAAGAAATAATTAAAAGAGATCCCCAAGAATTTGTAAATTCAGCGCAAGAAATGTTGTCGTTGGGCAGTGTCAATTTTTATATGTTTCAAGGCGGGACAAATTTTGGATGGATGAATGGCTGTTCGGCTCGAAAAGAACATGATTTGCCCCAAATAACTTCATATGATTATGATGCGATTCTAACTGAGTATGGTGCTAAAACAGAGAAATACCATTTATTGAGAGAAGTAATCACTGGAAAAAAAGAGCGTTTACCAGAGCGGCGTCAAACTAAAAATTATGGTCAAATAATAAAAAATCGAAGTGTCTCTTTATTTAGTACGCTTGATTGTATTGCTGCCTGTCATCAGTCTGATTGGCCTTTAACGATGGAAGAGTTAGATCATTATTATGGTTACGTGGTCTATCAACATACTTTTAAAAGTTATACTGATGATTTACGGATGCGAATTATTGATGGACGTGATCGAGCAAAAATATATCTGGATGATCAAGAGATTGCTACTCAATATCAAGAAGAAATTGGTGATGAGATTAATTTACCGACACATAGCAATGATACTCATGATTTAAAGATATTAATGGAAAATATGGGTCGGGTCAATTATGGTTCTAAGTTACAAGCTGAGACGCAACAAAAAGGAATCCGTAATGGGGTAATTTTAGATATCCATTTTACCAAAAAATGGAAACATTACTGTCTTAATTTTGAGCATCTTGATTTATTGAACTGGGAAAATGGTTATCAATCAGGCCCAGGATTCCATGAATATATTTTTGAAGCTGATGAAGTTAAAGAAACTTTTATTGATTTGGAAGGCTTTGGAAAGGGTGTGGTCTTTGTAAATGGTCATCATTGTGGCAGATTCTATGAGGCCGGACCAACACTATCACTATATATACCAGGTCCGTTTTTAAAAAAAGGGATTAATCAAATTATTATTTTTGAAACAGAAGGCTGCTATCGTGACAAGATTGAATTAATTGGTCAGCCAAAATATCTATAAACAGTAGAAGTATTCTGATTAAAAGAAGTTTAAATTCTAGACAAGTGAATTTAAACTTTTTTTACTAATAATCTTAATGAGAAATGATTATTAAAAGAATATCTAGAAATTATGATAGAATTCACTTATAATACTATGAAAGAGCTGTTTTATCGATTGAGGAGGGTTAATATGGCTACATTAAAAGAGGTTGCTGAATTTGCGAATGTTTCAATCGCAACTGTATCACGAATATTAAATGATGATAATTCATTGACTGTTTTACCAGAAACGAAAGAAAAAGTCATCAAAGCAGCTGAACAATTAAACTATATTCCTAAATCAAAACGTAAGGGAAATCATGATGAAGCTTTGACAGTGGCAGTTATCCAGTGGTATTCTTTTGAACAAGAAATGCGCGATACATATTATTTATCTTTGATTCAAGGTGTTGAAAATTATTTAAAAACAAATGGAATCATTGCTAAAAGAATTAGAAAAGACGATATGGATTTAAATAAGGTTTTGGAAAATGTTCAAGGAATTATCTGTATTGGTAAGTTTGAATTTGAAGTGGTAAAAGAATTAAAGGAGTACACTGAAAATATTGTTTTGTTGGATATGGATATCAGCCCTGTAACTGAATGTTGTGTAACTTTGGATTTTGATAACGCAATGTTTCAGGTGGTTGATTATTTTAACCGTTTAGGTCATAAACATATTGGTTTTTTAGGACGGGGCGAGTACGAAGAATTATCACTTCATATTAGTACTAGAAAGAGTAGTTTTATTAAATATTGCCAGTATTTTGGCTTGAAATATACTGAATTGCTGCTGGAAAATGAATTAACGAGTGAAGCTGGCTATAATTTGATACATAATTTAGCTAAAACCGAGGAACTTCCAACGGCTATTTTTGCTGTCAACGATCCAATTGCTATAGGTGCAATGCGGGCATTACAAGATCAGGGAATAAGAGTTCCTGAACAAGTTTCTATTATTGGGTTTAATAATATTGAAGCTGGTAATTTTACTACACCATCATTAACGACTGTTTATGCGCCTTCAAAGGAGATGGGAAATCTTGGTGCGATGCTGTTACATGAAATGATTTTAAAGAAAAAAGCTTTATTTCCGATGCGAGTACAGTTGCCATGCTCGTTACTAGAACGTAAATCATGTAAGAAAATTATATAAAATTAGTGTTATTAGGATAGTTTTTGCTGCTGTGGTCTTAAAATCAAGAATGTTTGATTATTAGGCCGCTTTTTTTATTTTACTTAAATAAATGTTGAATTTAGTATTATATTATCAATTATTGGCGTAATGAAAGCGCTATCTTTTTAATGAAATACCAGATAAATTATGTTATAATGGGAATATCTAAGAAAAGGGGGAGTGACACATGCTCGATGATTTTTTAATTCACGTATTTCACAAAGGAAATACATTAGAAGCGTATAAAGTATTTGGTGCTCATTTAGAAACAAATGACCACAAAAAAGGTGTCCGCTTCACCGTCTATGCACCTAATGCACGAAGTGTACAAGTCGTAGGTGATTTTAATGACTGGGATGGGCAAAACCATTATATGGAAAGGTATACAGATGGAGGAATCTGGACTTTATTTATTCCTGGGGTAAAAGAATTTGCTCTTTATAAGTACCGGATTGAAACACAAAATTTTGCGACAGTAGATCGTGCTGATCCATATGCGTTTTATAGTGAGTTACGACCAGGAACAGCGTCAAGGGTTTACAATATTGAACGGTTTCGTTGGGCTGATAAAAAATGGCTTAATAGCCGAACAAAGAATTTTGATAAACCAATGAATATTTATGAAGTAAATATTGGTTCTTGGAAAATGAAAAAGGATTTTACGGCAGAAGAAGACGGTGAATTCTACTCTTATGAAGAGATGATAGAGCTTCTAATTCCATATTTAGTTGAAAATAACTATACTCATTTGGAATTAATGCCACTGACAGAATTTCCGTTTGATGGTTCGTGGGGGTATCAAGCAACTGGGTATTTTAGTATAACTAGTCGTTATGGTGAACCGAAAGGTTTAATGAAATTTATCAATGCTTGTCATAAGGCGGGAATAGGTGTCATTATGGATTTTGTTCCTGCACATTATGTAAAAGATGGACATGGTCTTTATAAGTTTGATGGTGGATTTGTATATGATTATCCAGATATTAATCGTCGTTATACTGAATGGGACAGTGTTTATTTTGATGTTGGGCGTGAAGAAGTTAGAAGCTTTTTAATGAGTAGTGTTGGCTTTTTAGCTGAATATTTCCACATTGATGGGATACGTTTTGATGCGGTAAGTAACTTGATCTATTGGAAAGGCAATAAAGAAGCTGGAGTTAATGATGGTGCGTTAGAATTCATGAAACGTATGAATAATCATATGAAGGGTTATTATCCTGGTGTGATGTTGATTGCTGAAGATTCAAGTGATTTTAATGGCGTTACAAAAGCACCAGATATTGGTGGCCTTGGATTTGATTATAAATGGGATTTGGGATGGATGAATGATACTTTAAAATATATGAAACTAGATCCAGTTTACCGTCAAGGTGATCATAATTTACTAACGTTCTCGATGGCTTATTTTTATAGTGAAAATTTCATTTTACCATTTTCTCATGATGAAGTAGTTCATAGTAAGGGAACTATCATTGATAAAATTTGGGGTAATAATGAACAAAAATTTGCCCAATTAAAAACACTTTATACTTATATGATGATTCATCCTGGAAAGAAATTAAATTTCATGGGAAATGAATTGGGTGAATATAAAGAGTGGGATGAAAAGGTAGCTTTAGGATGGAATATTCTTAAGTATCCTATTCATGATTCCTTTCATAAATTTATGATTAGATTAAATGAAGTTTATAAAACATATCTATGTATGTATGAACAGGATTATGGAATGGATGGTTTTGAATGGTTAGTTGTTGATGATCGAGCACAAAGTGTATTTGCAATTGAAAGAAAAGGAACGGATGGAAGTTCTTTAATTGCTGTTATGAATTTTACAGGAAACAAACATGAGGGATATATGGTTCCAGTAAATCAGCCAGGAAGTTATAAAGAAATTTTAAATAGTGATACTGATATCTATACTGGAAGCAATTTCGTTAATAAACGGGCTATAAAAGCTAAAGAGGGTCAAACTTTAAATAAGGAATATTACATACCAGTAAATATTGCGCCATTTGGCAGCATGATTTTCGAATATAAAGGCTCTAAATAATGAACTGGTATAAGAGGAGATAAAATGTTTAAGAATAAAGAAGAATTTAAATTTGAATTTTCAAGAAGAATTATAGAATCTTATGGACGAACTGTAGAAGAAGCACATATTACTGAACGCTTCTTAGTTTTGGAAACAATGGTTCGTGACTATGCTTCAGTAAACTGGGCGACTAGTAAAGCGATTATTCGTAATAACTATCAAAAACAAATGCATTATTTCTCAATGGAATTTCTAATGGGACGATTATTAGTAAATAATATGATGAACTTAGGAATATATCAGATTGCTAAAGATGGTCTTGAAGAATATGGAATCAATATTCATGATTTAGAGGAGCTTGAAACAGATGCTGGTCTAGGAAACGGTGGTCTTGGAAGACTAGCAGCTTGCTTTATGGATTCATTGGCTTCACTAGCATATCCGGGGCATGGGCATACGATTCGTTATGAATATGGATTATTTAAACAAAAAATTGAAAATGGTTATCAAATCGAATTACCAGATCAATGGATGCAAACGGGATTTAACTGGGAAGTGAGAAAGCCGAAACATCGAGTACCAGTAAAGTTCTTTGGTAAAATTATTTTTAATGAAACGACAGGGAAATATGAACATGTTGATGCTGAGGAAGTGTACGCAGTTCCTTATGATGTCCCTATTGTCGGTAATGATACTACAAATACTAATACGCTTCGTTTGTGGAGTGCTGAAGCAAGTGATAATATTCCTGCAAATCAAGATTTTAGGCAATATATCCAAAATGTTAGAGATATTTGTCAAATGTTATACCCTGATGACTCAACTCCTGCGGGAAAAATGTTGCGTTTGAAACAAGAATATTTCTTTACTTGTGCAGGATTAAATTCTATTGTAAGGGCGCATTTAAGACAATATCCAAATTTGAATAATTTCCATCAAAAAAATGTTATCCAATTAAATGATACACATCCTGTTTTAGCAATTCCTGAATTAATGCGTATTTTGATTGATGAACAAGGATATGAATGGGAAGAAGCATGGGATATTACGACACAGACGTTTGCTTATACAAATCATACGATTTTAGCTGAAGCGCTTGAAACATGGCCAATCAGTTTAATGCAGTCATTATTGCCAAGAGTTTATGAAATTATTGAAGAAATTCATCGACGTTTTATTGGGTATGTTAAAATGGCAAGTGACCGTGATGAAGAGTTATTGAATCGAGTAATGATTTTACGCGATGGTACAGTCTACATGGCGCGACTTGCAATTGTTGGAAGTTTTAGTGTCAATGGGGTGGCAAAATTACATTCTGATATTCTAGCGGAACGTGAATTAAAAGATTTTGCACAATTATATCCATCAAAATTTAATAATAAGACTAATGGGATTACACATCGTCGCTGGTTAGCATATTGCAATCCAGAACTATCATCATTAATTAGTGAATATATCGGAGATGAATGGATCAAGCATCCGGAAAGATTAGAAGATCTAATGGGGCATTTAGATGATCTTACCCTTCAAGATCGTTTCTTGGCGGTGAAAAAAGAAAGAAAACAAATTTTAGCTGACTATATTAAAGAACATAACGGAATTACTGTTGATGTTGACAGTATCTTTGATATTCAAGTAAAACGTCTTCATGCTTATAAACGTCAATTATTAAATATTCTTCATGTTATTGATCTGTATTTAAGAATGAAAGAAAATCCTGATTTTAGAATTGAACCGAGAACATTTATTTTTGGGGCAAAAGCTGCAAGTGGATATTATTTTGCTAAAAAAGTTATTAAGTTAATTAATAGTGTTGGCGATGTTGTAAATAATGATTCGGAAACTAATAAATACTTAAAAGTAGTCTTTTTAGAAAATTACGGAGTTACTTTAGCTGAAAAAATCATGCCAGCGGCTGATGTATCGGAACAAATCTCAACTGCTGGTAAAGAGGCTAGTGGTACGGGAAATATGAAATTTATGATGAATGGTGCGATTACATTAGGGACTTTGGATGGAGCAAATGTTGAAATTGCAGAATTAGTTGGTGAAGAAAACTGTGTAATCTTTGGAATGAAAGATCATGAAGTTAAAGAATTACAAATGAGTGGTGCTTATAAGGCATGGGATTATTATAATAATAATCCAAGATTAAAGAGAATTATCGATAGCTTGATGGATGGTACATTCCATGAGAATCGTGAAGAATTCCGGGTTATTTTTGAAGAGTTAATGAATAAAAATGATGAATATTTTGTTTTGGCTGATTATGAAGCATATTGCCAAGCTCAAAGTTCTGTGCGTGATCTATATAAAGATCGTTCAAGATGGGCAAAAGTATGTCTAACAAATATTGCAAAGAGTGGGTTCTTCTCATCAGATCGAACTATTCAACAATATGTTGACGATATTTGGCATTTAGATAAAGTAAAATTTTAAGGGATTGAAAATCCCTTTTTCTTTTGATTAAAATTGGTATATAAGTTATTGATAAAACCCAAATTATCTGTATATAGTCTAAAAAAATGCTGATTATCTACATTTTATATCATTGCTATCTGAGAAGTGATAGGATATAATGAACACGAGATGAAAGGGTGAAAATCATGGAAAAAAGTGCCATTAGAATGATTGCAAAGATGGTATCTGTAAATAAAATCGAAGTACAATTGATTAGAAGATATTACGAAGGAAATTGTCCTCGTTTTTATTTGAGAGATTTAAATAATAATACTTTGATAGAAATAGAAATATCCGCTAAATTTGTAGAAGAAGAATACGTTCATTACTATTTCGATAATGTCGAAATAGATTTTTGTCATGTTTATCAAATTGTAGATGCATATGGTTTAGCGGAAACCCTCCAATATACTCAACTGATCTATGATGCTGAGTTTTTAAAAAATAACTATTATGATGGTAATGATTTAGGAAATTCATATCATGAAGATTATACGATTTTTAAAGTATGGGCTCCAACAGCGTTAGCTGTTAAAGTTGCAATTACTAAAGACCATACTACATATAGTTATGAAATGAAAAGAATTGGTAACGGTGTTTTTTGTTCATATGTTGCGGGAAATTTTGATAACTGTGAGTATGTTTATCTAGTACGACATCATGATAGTTATATTAAGGCATTGGATCCATATGCTTATGGATCTTCATCAAATGGTAAAAGTAGTTATATTGTTGATTTAAATAAGATTAAGATCGACCTGAATCGGGAATGTTTAAAGCCATTAAAAAATAAGACAGATGCGATTATTTATGAAGCTAGTGTCCGTGATTTTACGATGTATGAAAACAGTTTAAGTAAGTACAAAGGAAAATTCGCTGGAATTAGAGAAACTGGGTTATTGACTAAACATGGTAATAGTGCAGGGTTAGATTATTTAGTGGAATTAGGAATAACACATATACAATTATTGCCAATCTATGATTTTGCGACTGTCGATGAAAATCACCAGGAAGTACTATATAATTGGGGATATGATCCAGCTCAGTATAATGTTCCTGAAGGAAGTTATTGTACAAATCCTAATGATGGTTACAGCAGGATCGTTGAGTGTAAACAGATGATAGCAGATCTGCATGCGAAAGGAATTCGGGTAGTGATGGATGTTGTCTATAACCATATGTATGATGTTAATGCGAGTGCTTTTGAACGAATCGTACCTGGCTACTATTTTAGAAAAAATCCAGATGGGAGTTTATCAAATGGTTCATGGTGTGGTAATGATTTGGATAGTGGTGAATATATGGTGCGTAAGTATATTATAGATATGTCGAGACGCTGGCAAAGTTTTTATGGTGTTGACGGGTATCGTTTTGATTTAATGGGAATTATTGATATTGAAACGATTAATCGTGTCTATCAAATTTGTTCTGCTTACGATGCTTCATTTATGGTTTATGGGGAGGGTTGGAATATGCCGACTAATTTACCAGATGAGCAAAAGGCGATGCAGGATAATCATGCAAAAATGCCGAAAATTAGTTTTTTTAATGATGAATATCGTGAGGTTATTAAAGGTGGAAGCAGTGATAATGTTTTAGTTAATAAAGGTTTTATTACGGGAAATCTTTACGAAACAGAAAAGGCAAGAAATGTAATTACAGCGACTAATCGTTATACAAGTCCGGACCAATCAATTAATTATGTTGAATGTCATGATAATGCGACGGTTTTTGATAAATTGTATATTTCTAATGTTGAAGAAGGTTTAGATGGGATAATAACTCGACAAAAGAATCTTACGATCACGGTGTTATTGTCGCAGGGAATTCCCTTTATCCATGCGGGACAAGAATTTTATCGAACTAAAGGCGGGATTGGGAATACTTATAATTCACCTGATAATATTAACTGTATTAATTGGGATTTTCGAGATATTTATAAAGATGATATTAATGAGATAAGAAAAATTATTCAATTACGTAAAGATAATAAGTGTTTTCGCTATGCAACTAGAAAAGAGATTGAAGCAAATGTTATGGTTGAAAATATTGACTTTAAAATGTTAAAATATACTCTAAAACAAGATGAAGGTGAATATCGTGAATTTGTTATTTACATTAACCCATCAAGTTTTACATTTGATTATGAAGAAACTGCTTATCAGCACCTTTATGGTGAAATTACTGATCAGCAAATAGGAGCTAGAACGATTGTTGTTCTAGCAAGATAGGAGAATTAAATTGAAATTAATTGTAGGATTGGGAAACCCTGGGAAAGAGTATGAAGGAACTCGTCACAACTGTGGGTTTATGGTAGTAGATGAATTAGCTAATAAATTAAATACAGAAATAAATCAGAATAAATTCAAAGGTTTATATACAAAGGTAAAATATCATGGAGAAGATGTTATTTTATTAAAGCCGCAAACATATATGAATCTTTCTGGTGAGTCAGTAATTGCTGCAATGAATTTTTTTAAACTGGATAAAGAAGATATTATTGTTATCTATGATGATCTGGATATGCCGGTTGGTAAATTAAGATTACGTAAAACTGGCAGCGCTGGGGGGCATAATGGGATAAAAAACATTATCGCTCATTTATCTAGTCAAGATTTTAAACGAATTCGTGTGGGAATTGATCGTCACAAGTATATGAAAGTAGTTGATTATGTTTTATCAAGGTTTGCAAAAGAGGAGACTGAAGCAATCAATCAAGGAATTGATAAGGCTAGTGATGCTGTTTTGGATTATCTTGATCATGATTTTGATTACATTATGAATCGTTATAATTAGAGGTTTATATGAAGAAGATAGATGAAATATTGAAACAAAACCCTGCCTTTAAAACATTGTTAAAGGGGGAGGGGAATATCATTGTTAATGATCTTAACGATGAGGCACTATTAGTAACTAGTGCCTTTTTGACATTACAAAAAGATATTATTGTAATTAAACCAAATCAGTATGAGGCTAACTTGTTGTATCAACAGATTTCATTGATTAATGAAAAAGACAGCTTATTTTTTCCAGTTGATGAGTCATATCGAATTGAAGCTTTAGCCTCATCGCCAGAACTATTAGGACAGCGAATTGATGCTTTATATCAATTGACAACTGATCAGCCTAAAATTTTAATTACTCATGGACAGGCCCTGGTACGGTATTTACCAAGTAGACAGTTATTTTTAGATAATTGTTTAAATCTAAAAACAGGAATGCAAATTGATATATATGATTTGCAAAAACTTTTGATCAAGGCTGGTTATACATCAGCACCGCGAGTAGATCAGCCGTTTTATTTTTCTAAACGTGGTGGAGTAATCGATGTTTTTTCAATTCAATATGATAATCCATTACGGATTGAATTTTTTGATGATGAGATTGATAATATACGTTTTTATAATCAAAATAGTCAAAGAACGATAGAAAAGGTTAAAGAAGTAACCATTATTCCAGCTAGTGATATTTTATATGATGAACAAGAAGTCCCGGCTGTTTTAAGTAAAATCAATGATTTAAGAGACCGGCAGATTGAAGAACTTGATGAGTTATATCAAGAAGATTATTTAAGTAAAGTATCAATAGATCAAGAAAATTTGCGGAATCATGATACTAGTTTTACGATGTATGGTTATTTTAATTTATTTAATCAGACAGCTAGTTTATTAGATTATCTCGATACCCCGCTAATCATCCAAGCAAACAATCATGATATTAATTTTGCTTATAAGAACTATTTAGAAGAAAATCATTATTATTATCAAGAATTGGCTAGTATTGGGAAAACTATTAAAGGTTTGAATCTATTTAGAGATTTATATGAAGTGATTGATAGAAAATCAGTTAATTTTAAACCTTTTGCTCAAAGTGATAAAGATGTGTTGTTTAATGCTCGTGCTATTATGATCAATAATGATGATGAGGCAATGATTATTAATCAAATTAGAGCTTATTTAAAGTTATCAAAAGTTGTTGTAGCTTTAGATGATGATCATCAATTAAAATTAATGACTGAATTATTTGATCGTCATGAAATGGCATATACTTTGATTGGGATAAAAGATGAAATATATCCGGGGTTGAATATTGCGGTAAATAAAATTGGTTTTGGAATCGAATTAGTTGATGAAAAAATTGTTATTATAAGTGCAAATGAATTATTCAAAACACGTAATATTAAAAAACCAAAATATTTTAAGTATAAGAATGCAAAGGTTTTAAAAGATTATCAAGAATTAAATATTGGTGATTATGTTGTACATGATAATCATGGGATAGGGCAATACTTAGGAATTAAAACATTAGAAGTTCAAGGATTTCATAAAGATTATTTATATGTAGCCTATGCTGGAGACGATACTTTATATATACCGGTTGAACAATTTAAGATGATTAGGAAGTATTCAAGTAATGAGGGTAAAGTTCCTAAAATTAATAAATTGGGAGGCTCACAATGGCAGAAAACAAAAGCCAAAGCACGGAGTAAAGTTGATGATATTGCTGATAAGTTAATTGAAATTTATTCTGCTCGTATTAATCAGCCTGGCTATGCTTTCCCAAGTGATAGTGAGATTCAGCTGGAGTTTGAACGCTCATTTGGTTATGAATTAACAGTTGACCAGTTACGTTCAGTTGAAGAAATTAAAGCCGACATGGAAAAGAGTCAGCCGATGGATCGCTTGCTATGCGGAGATGTTGGATTTGGGAAAACGGAAGTTGCTTTAAGAGCAGCATTTAAGGCTATTCTAGGAAATAAACAGGTTGCTTTTTTGTGTCCCACAACAATTTTATCAATGCAGCATTATAAAACAATGATTGCACGATTTAAGGATTTTCCTGTCAAAATTGCTTTATTGAATCGCTTTACATCGACTAAGGAAAAGAAGCAGATACTAAGTGATTTAAAATTAGGAAATATTGATCTGCTTGTAGGGACACATCGAATTTTATCAAAGGATATTGTTTTTAAAGATATTGGATTATTATGTATAGATGAAGAACAGCGTTTTGGTGTTAAACAAAAAGAGAAAATTAAAGAGTATCGTAAAACTATTGATGTTTTGACCCTTACAGCTACCCCGATTCCTCGAACTTTACAAATGTCATTGATGGGAATTCGTGGATTGTCACAAATTGAAACTCCTCCTAAGAATCGTCAGCCAGTTCAAACATATGTTATTGAAAAAAATAATGTTTTAATTAAACAGATCATTGAACGAGAATTAGCTCGTGATGGACAGGTTTTCTATTTGTATAACCGAACTAGTCAGATTGCTAATGTTGCTTATAATATTACTTTATCAGTACCTGGGGCAAGGGTAGCAGTAGGTCATGGGCAAATGGATAAAAATGAATTAGAAGATGTAATGATGCGTTTTGTGAACAAGGAATTTAATGTTCTCGTTTGCACAACGATTATTGAAACAGGAATCGATATTCCTAATGCAAATACGATTATTGTTGAAGACGCTGATAAATTTGGATTAAGTCAGTTATACCAGATTAAAGGGCGCGTAGGGAGAAGTAATCGTGGTGCATATGCTTATTTGTTATATAATCCTACTAAAGTTTTAAATGAAGAAGCTAGTAAACGGCTTAAGGCAATTAAGGAGTTTACTGAATTAGGAAGTGGATATAAAATTGCTATGCGTGATTTAGCAATTCGCGGTTCAGGAGATATTTTGGGTGGTACACAATCAGGCTTTATTGATTCAATTGGTTTTGAGATGTATATGAAGATTCTTCAAGATGCTATTAACGAAAAAATGGGTAAAGAGGATGTGGAAGCAGAAAAAGAAATCAAAAGTGTTAATGTCAAAGTTGATGGATATATTCCTCATGATTATGTATCTAGTGATATTGAAAAACTTGAACTATATCAGCGTCTAGATAATGCCAAAACGATAAGCGGTGTTGATTATCTAAAATCAGAATTTATTGATTATTACGGTAAATTACCAGAGGAAGTAAGTACATTAGTAGAAAAACGGAAGTTAGATATTTTAGCATCTACTGAAATTATTGAAAACTTAGCGGAAGTTAAAGGGAAGATGGAAATTACTTTTACTAAAGGATATAGTCAAAATGTTAAAGGGGATCAATTGTTTGAATTAGTCAATCGACTTTTCACTAAACCTGTGTTTAGGCAATTAGGTGGTAAAATTGTAATTGTCTTGCCAAAAGGTGATCAATGGCTTGAGCGAATCAATCAATTGATAACGACATTAAACAGTTAGCAAACAGAGTATTCTTGAATAGGGAGATTTGTTTTTAAAGCAAATCTCTTTTTTTTGTTAGAAAAACTAACAAAAAATGAACAATGTTCATTGAATGCTTGTTGATGATAGCATATAATAAGTGTGAAAAGAGATGATGAGATGACTAGTCAGCGTTTTAATAAAACAATTGAACGAAAAAAAGAGATTATCAAAGCTGCGATGCAATTATTTAGTGAAAAAGGATACGCGCAAACATCAATGCGTGATATTGCTAGGACAATGGGAGTTTCGTTAGGTTTGTGTTATCGCTATTTTGATTCAAAACAAATACTATTTAATACAGCAATCGATCTTTATATTGAAGAGTGTTGTAATAGTTATCTTGCTATTTTACATGATTCTACTATTACGATTAAAGATAAGATAGATGCATTATTTACTTCAATAGGTGATGAGCATTCAAATATGCAATATTATGATTTTTTTCATCGTGTTGAAAATGAAGAATTACATGAACAATTATCAATCAAATTATGCAAATATATGTATCCACATTTATTAGAAGCAGTAAAAAAAGCTATTGCAGCTAAAGAAATATATATTGAAAATCCTGAGGCATTAATTAGTTTTATTATATATGGTCAAGTTGGATTATTATCTAAAAGTAATATTGATCATCATGAAGTTGCAAAATTATTGAATCAGTATGTTAATCAATTAATGAAATTTAATCCCTGACTCTAGGGATTAAAATTAAAACAAAAAAATGAACATCGTTCATTTAAGGAGGGCATTATGAATAAAAAAGAACAATCTAGACAAACATTTGACTTACAGGCTTCAAAATATGATACTACTTTTTATGGAAAACATGCCCGTAAAATTTATCCATATCTTTTAAATGAAATTATTCGCTGTTATGGTGAGGAAGTACTTGATTTAGGATGCGGGACAGGAGCTTTAATGAAACAAGTTATTAGTGAGGATTCACATCGACATCTTACAGGAATTGATTTATCATCACAAATGATTGAAAAGGCTAAACACCAACTTAAGAATAAGGCGACTTTAGTAGTAGGAGATAGTGAGAATTTGCCATTTTTTGATCAAACTTTTGATATTGTTTATTGTAATGATTCATTTCATCACTATCCAAATCCTCAAAAAGCCATTGCAGAAATATATCGTGTTTTAAAAATTGGGGGAACATTGATTATTGGTGACACATATTTGCCAGTCATTGCTCGGCAGGTTATGAATTATTTTATTCGCTTTAATAAAGATGGGGATGTTAGAATTTATTCAAAAAAAGAAATGATTTCGTTCTTGGAAGAATTATTTCATGAAATAAAATGGATAAAGGTATCGAATAGTGCTTACATGATCAAAGGAGTAAAATAATGATACAAGCAACAAATCGTAAATATTTACGATATATTTATCAATTATTGTTGGAGGGAAAAAAGGTACGTCAAATTGATTTGGCTTTATCTCTAGGATACGCACGTTCAAGTGTTTCAATTGCAATTAAACAATTGAAAAAAGCAGGGTATATTGATCTTATTAAAAATAACATTACTTTAACAGAGCGGGGAAGTATGTTGGCACAAGAAAGTTTGAAAAGTTATCAGCAAGTTTATCGATGGATATTGGCTTTAGGGTTAACTTCATATGAAGCAAGATTATATGCGGATAAATTAGAAAGTGATTTTGATCAAAAATTTATTGAGATGTTACTTAAAGACAAAAGACTAAACAATTAATTGTTTAGTCTTTTTGTGAACTGTAATTTGCTAAAATCGTATCAAAATCAAGACCGATTTTAAAACCTAATGTAAAATAATCATCAATACAGTTTTGGAATGCTTCAAAACTGTAGGTTTCATTAACTTTCAATGCGCTTTGATAAACCTTGATTAGTTGATTGGCAATATTGTTGGAGTTGTTGATTTCTTGATAGTTCTTGAGTTTGTCAACGTGCAATTCAAATCCGATTGACATCAACATATGAAGGGCATCAGTATAATAGTTAAGGATTTCTTTGTTATTGGCAGATGAATTATCCCAAAAGCTAAATACTTTTGCTTCTTCACCGACTTTACCTAATTCACAAAGAAAAGCTAGTACTTTTGCTTCAACCTTATCTTTATTTAAAACAGCATGATTAGGATCAACGACCAATTTTAATTCGTGGCTCATATGCGCTTGGTAGATTTTATTAATTTCATTCATTTAATTATCACCTCTTAAGTATTATTATACTCTTTTATGTGACATTTTCATGAATTATGATAATTCAATATAATCATGACGCAAATATTCTTTTGTATAGGTATTATTGGTTAGATCTTGAATAATAGTTAGAAAAGATTCATTTTCAAGATAACAGGTATAACTAACCCGATCTAAATACTCGGTATTAATGCATTTAATATGATGTACTTTAATTAAGTGTTCAAATTTTTTAGTGTATGAATAATCCACTGTAATTTTATATAAAGGAACACTGAATTTTTCTACAATCTCAGCTCCTTTTAAAGCATCAGCAACACTTTGACGATAAGCTCGAGTTAAACCGCCAGCTCCTAATTTAATCCCGCCAAAATATCTTGTAACAATAGCAATGATATTAGTAAGTTTATTTTTTTCTAAAACATCTAACATTGGTAGGCCGGCAGTTCCGCTCGGCTCCCCGTTATCATTGGCACGTTTTTGGGTACCAACGATATAAGCAATACAGTTATGAGTAGCATCATGATATTTTTCTTGATATTCTTTAATAATATTATCAATTGCAGTTTCGTCATTACACGGTATTAAAGTACAAATAAATTCTGATTTTTTAATTATCCATTTATATGTAGTTATTTCACGTACTGATTTCATTAAATCCCTCATTTCTTTATTATCATAACACATATTACTAGCAAAAGTATGATAAATTTGGTATATTAGTTACGTAATTATAGGGAGGGCGAGACCATGAAAAAAATAGCTGTTTTAGCAGATAGTGGATGCCAGTTACCAATTGGTTCGTTAGAAGATCAAGGAATTTATATTGTACCTTTAACGATTACAATGGGTAATAAAACATATTTAGATTTAGAAGAAATAAGTGCTAATGAAGTATTTGAAAGAATGAATAAAACTGGGGAAATGGTGATGACATCACAGCCTTCAACAGGTTCAATTCAAAATGCAGTTCATAGAATTAAAGATGCGGGATATGATCATATTATTGCTTTGCCGATTGCAACTGGATTATCTTCAACCTTGAATGGAATGAAATTGGCTTGTGATATGGTGGGAGTACCAGTTACGTTAATTGATACTAAGGGTACGGCTAGTAATCATCGCTATTTAATTAGGGTTGCTAAAAAATTAATTGATGATGGTAAAAGTGTTGCGGAAATTGAAACGATTTTAACAGCAATGGTTGAGGATTCAGCGACTGTGATTATGGCACCTAATTTAGACCATTTAAAGAAAGGCGGACGAATCACTCCAGCGGTAGCACTATTGGGGAACTTATTAAAAATAGTGCCGGTAATGAAATTAAATTATGAGTTGGGCGGTAAGATCGATACTTTAGATAAAGTTAGAACGGTGAAAAAAGCCAACTTAAAGATAGTTGATCATTTAGTTAATGAATGTGGATTGAACAATAAAGACTTTATTATTGCTATTGAACATGTCTTAGTTGATGATTTAGCTCATCAAATGAAACAGGCGATTATTGATCGAATTGGTGAATGTGAGATTACCGTTCGAGAGTTACCAGCGGTTGTAGGAGCACATATGGGTGTTGGTGGTGTTGGATATCAATATATAAAAAAATATGAGGGATTAACATGGAACGAATAACAAGTTTTAGTGTTGACCATACAAAGTTAACAAAAGGTGTCTATGTATCTCGGATAGATGGTGAATTAACAACATTTGATATCCGCATGACTACACCTAATTTAGAGCCTGCTTTAGATCCTCGTGGTGCTCATACAATTGAACATATCGGGGCAACATTACTTCGTAACGGCGAAAACAAAGATAAAATAATTTATTTTGGACCAATGGGATGTATGACAGGTTTTTATTTAATTACAAAAGAATTAGATTTGGCTCGAGTAATCAAAATTGTACGTGAATTATTTGAACAGATTGCAAATTGGCAAGAACCCATACCTGGAGCGAAGATGGAAGAATGTGGCAATTACTCATTTATGGATTTAGAAAAAGCTAAAGCTGCGGCTAAACATTTTGTTACTAGCGAATGGCAGCATGAATATCATTATTTATAGTTAAATTAAAACATGTTTCGAATTTTGAAACATGTTTTTTTATCGAGAACATCTATTTAATTTTGTCATTATAAGCGTATATTATTCTATAGAGGACAAATATGTATAAAGGAGTGATTCAAAAACAATTAGAACCTGACCAAAGAAGGTATTTGGTACTAAATTGTTATGAGTAAATGAATTATAAGAACCAACAATAATTGGTAGTGTTACATTTTGATAAAGATTAGAATTTTCATTGGCAATAAAACTAATTATATCGATGTTATTTTTAAAAGCATTATCGACAATTTCAACTAATCGGGGTGTAATTCCAGAATTAGAAATCACAATAAATAGGGAATTATCTTGATATTTAATATCAAGCATTTCAGTATGGACAACATTCATTGCATAAAATCCATTTAGGGTTAGACGCTGTTGCAAATAATCAGCAATTGGAGCAGAGAATCCCATCCCAAAAACGATGATATTATGTTGACGATGTTTATTTAATAATTCAATGAATGCTGGAATATATTGTTCAAGATCATCAGGAGAAAAAAGCTGGGTATTATTCGATGATGACAGCTGATAGATCATATCACTGTAGCCACTAAAACCAAATTTATTGCAAAGACGATAAATTGCAGAAGTAGATGTGAAATTAGCGCTGGCCATTTGCCGAATCGTAATATCTTTTAAATTATTTTGATTATCTTCAAGATATTTAACTAATGCTAATTCAAGTTCATTTAAATCAAATTTATCTCTTAAATGTTCGATATTCATATTATCACCTCAATTAGATTATGTCACAGATTAGAAAAAGGAGCAAGTTTATGGCAAAAACGATGTACGACCCATGGTCAAAGATTATTACAAGAAATGGTTATGCTGGAGATGAGGTAATATCAGCTTTACAGAAATCAATTCGTCGCAGTTTAGAAGAACAGGCATGTATGTTCGCCTATGAAATGTATATTTCTTCACCGGAATTATTAGAAAAAATGTGGCGTCGATTATTAACTATTTCGGTAGAAGATATTGGAATGGGAGATCCGATGGCTGCAGTATTAGTAAATAATTTATATCAAATGTCAAAACATTTTGATTATGCTGATGGTGATCAACCAATGTATTTTATCCACGCGATTAGATATTTATGCAGTTGTCAAAAAGATCGTTCTAGTGATTTATTAAAAAATATCTGTATTAAATCTTTTGCGATGGGAAAATTACCGGAAATACCTGATGTTGCTTTAGACAAGCATACAGTAAGAGGAAAAGCCATGGGGCGTGATTCATTCCATTTCTTGAATGAAGCTAGTAAAGTTATTCCACAAATGGAGGTGGATAACGATTATAAAGAACGCTATGCAAAAATTCTTGAAGAATATGATCCAGAGAATGTTAGTGAAACAGCATTCACTTTTAATGGTTGGCAATTTTAATAGGGGGATAAAAAATTGATTAGTAAATTAGAGAAATTATTAGGACCAATTGCAAATAAATTGGCTCAGCAGCGACATCTTCAAGCAATTTCATCGGGTATGATGATGTCATTAGGATTAATCGTAGTAGGGTCAGTTTTCTTAATTATTGCCAATCCGCCAATTAATTTAGACTTGGTTGATTTGAATACAGGAAATATCTTTTTAAAGTTTTTAATTAGCTGGAAACAATTTGCTTTAGCTAATTATGATGTTTTAACTTTACCATATAATTATACAATGGGCTTAGTTGGTTTGATTTCAGCTTTTGGGGTTGCTTATTGCTTAGCTGAAAGTTATAAGATGAAAGCTTCGGTTTATGGGATAATTTCGATGTGTACTTTTTTAATGGTTGCAGCTCCATTAAAGGATGGAGCTATTACAATGAGTTATTTAGGTGCGGATGGTCTATTTGTTGCTTTAATAATTTCATTAATATCAGTAGAGATTTCACGAGTAGTCAGTCATCGAATAGTCTTTACTTTTCCAGATAGTGTTCCTAGTGCAGTGACTAATTTTGTAAATAGTTTAATGCCATTAGCGCTAAATATCATTGTTATTTATGGGGCTAATTTGATTTTAGTAGCTTTATCAGGGAAAAGTATGCCAAATTTAATTATGTCGTTTTTAACACCTGCAATTTCAGGGGTTGATAATGTTTGGATGTTTATGGGAATTTATTTATTTTCAAATATTCTTTGGATGTTTGGAATTAATGGTTCTTCAATTGTATTTCCAATAGTTTTTGCTTTGGGGATTGCGAATACGGGACTAAATGGTGAATTAGTAAATTTAGGAAAAGATCCAACAGCAATCATGAATTTACAGATGTTTAGATATGCTTTATTAGGTGGAGCTGGTAATACTTTAGGATTGGTTTTATTAATGTGTCGTTCTAAATCTAAGCATATTAGCTCGATTGGTCGTTTAAGTATTGTTCCTGGGATTTGTGGAATTAATGAGCCAATCATGTTTGGGGCTCCGATTGTATTAAATCCAATTTTATCGATACCGTTTTTAGTAATGCCGTGTATTTCGATTGGTTTAGGGTATTTAGTTCAAAAAATTGGATTAGTTTCAATGGGATATATAGTTGATCCATCATTTACGCCATTTTTTGCTCAAGGTTTTTTGTCAGCATTGGATATTCGTAATGTAATCTTCATGATTGTTTTGATTATTATTTCAGTTGGAGTATATTATCCATTTTTTAAAGTTTATGAAAAAAACACACTTGCAAATGAAGCAGAATAATAAAGTGGCCGATGCCACTTTTAATATGGAGGAAAGATGAAAAATAATTATGATGTTGTGGTTGTTGGAGCGGGACCAGCAGGAATCATGGCCTGCTATGAACTGTATTTGAAACAGCCGGAATTGAACGTATTGCTTATAGATAAAGGTCAGGATGTTATGAAACGTCACTGTCCGATCAAGGAAAAGAAGATCAAGTCCTGTCCAATCATCAGGAACAATGAACCGGGCTGTCTTCCTGCCTGTTCGATTACAGCCGGATTTGGCGGTGCCGGTGCCTATTCTGACGGTAAATTCAATATTACCAGTGAATTTGGCGGCTGGCTGACTGACTATCTTTCAACCAATGAGGTTGAAGATGTAATCAACTATGTTGACAATCTTTATTTAAAACACGGAGCAACCAGAGAAATAACGGATCCTACGACTGACAAGGTCAAAGAAATTGAACATCGAGGCTATGCAGTAGGATTAAAACTGCTGCGGGCCAAGGTAAGACATTTAGGAACAGAAGAGAATCTGCGGATCATGACAGAAATGTCAATGGAACTGAAAGAACATATTGATATGGCATTTAGAACAGCTGTAAAGGAAGTGCTGGTTGAAGACGGACATGCTGTCGGGGTAGTTCTGGAAAATGATGAGGTCATCAAAGCGAAGAAGATCGTACTGGCACCGGGACGAGACGGTTCTGCCTGGCTGACAAAAGTACTGAAACAGCATGGACTGGAGCTTTATAATAATCAGGTCGATATAGGAGTGCGGGTAGAGACCAGCAATATCGTAATGGAAGAGATCAACAGCAATCTGTATGAAGGTAAATTTGTCTATAATACAAGTGTCGGAACAAAAGTAAGAACATTCTGTTCAAATCCGTCAGGGCATGTAGTAATAGAGAATCACAGCGGGACGATGCTGGCGAACGGACATGCCTATCATGATCCGAAGCTGGGGAGCAAGAATACCAACTTTGCGCTGCTGGTATCCCATACCTTCAGCGAGCCGTTCAATGAACCGAATGAATTTGCACATGAGGTGAGCAGACTGGCGAACAAGCTGTCAAACGGATCAGTCATGGTGCAAAGATATGGAGATATCAAGAAAGGGAGAAGAACGACTTACAAGCGTTTGAAAGAAGGGTATACAGAGCCGACCTTAGCAGAGGCGGTACCGGGAGATCTGGGGCTGGTATTACCGTACAACACGATGAAATCAATTATCGAGATGATTGAGGCACTGGATAATGTAACACCGGGGATAGCGAATGAGCATACGTTGCTGTATGGAGTGGAAGCGAAATTCTATTCAGCGCGGCCAAAGGTAAGAGAAGGGTTTGAATGTGAAATAGATGATCTGTATGTAGCAGGTGATGGAGCCGGATTAACAAGAGGGCTGGCTCAGGCAGGAGCAAACGGAATCATCGTAGCACGTCATATTATTGGGACAATAAAAAATAGAGATAGTAAATTAGCGTGAAATCATTTAATTTAGATTTCACGCTTTATTTTATAACTATCTTTTATTAATTAAATTTGTTCAGTTGTTAGAGCTGAAAGAGTATCATAAATATAGCTTTCATCTATTTTATCACACATGACAATAATACTATCACTGGCTTTTAAATAAGTGTCACCATGGGGAATGAATTCTTGTCCATCACGTCTAAGTGAAACAATCAAGCAGTGATTAGGCCATTGAATTTCTTTAACTAAATGATTATCCAATGGAGAATTATGTAAAATCATAAAATCTAATAATACTTTTTCTCCAACTCCCTGTGGAGTTGGAAGACTTCTTTTCTTTAATAAATTTTCTAACAAACTTTCGTAAATTGGTTTAGATTTTAATAAATCGGCAACAACATAAGCAACGATAGTAACAATAGCAATTGATAAGAGGTGATTTAAAGAACCTGTCATTTCAAAAATCAGAATAATTCCTGTCACTGGAGCCCTTACAATTGCAGTAAAATAACCAGCCATAGCCAGTAGAATAAAATTATTAATATAAATAGGATCTAAACCTAAGTAATCGACGGAGATATTAGCAAAAGCACCACCAATCAAACAGCCAATTACTAATAGTGGGAAGAAAATTCCACCTGGAGCTCCTGAGCCAAAGCAGGTAATTGCAAATAAGAATTTCCCTGCCAGCAAAAGAAGAATTAAGGACATTGTTAATTTTCCTTCGATTAATAAGTCGACCAAAGTATCGCCACTACCTAATAGCTGAGGAACAGTGAATCCTAAAATTCCTGCCAAAATAAAAGGTATTAATAATTTAGTATAGTTATTTAAATGCTTTGAGTGATTATAGAGGCTTTGAACAAATAGTAAGGCTTTATTATAAAAAGCGCCAAGCAGCCCTAAAATGATTCCTAAAATAATAACCATCCAATAGTATTGGGTAGGCAGAGTTCCATGAATATTGAAAGAAAATACAGGAGCCATTCCTAAAATAGAACTCATAAGATAATCGGCGGCAATTGATGAGGTCATCACTGAAATCAATAGTGGGGCAGAAAAATGTTTATGTACTTCTTCAAGGGCAAACATTACTCCTGCCAGCGGGGCATGAAAAGCAGCTGCTAATCCGGCACTGGCACCACAAGTAAGTAAATAGCGTTCCTCAGTCTTACCACGTTTTAAAACTTTACCAATTCCTTTACCAACCATTGCCCCTAATTGAATTGAAGGACCTTCACGACCAAGGGCTAAACCAGAAAAATTAGCTAAGAAACCACCAAAAAATTTAGCAATCAAAACTCGCCACCATTTGGCATCAATCTTACCTGCCAATTCTCCTTCAAGCTGTGGAATCCCGCTTCCAGAAATTAATGATTCCCAATCGAGTAATTTTGTGACAACTAGTGCTATCACAAATAGGATAACAAACCAGATAATTATTGTGAATATTGATTGTTTACAATAGGCTAAAATTCGCTGTAACCAAAGAGCTCCATTAGTTAAACAAATTCGATATCCAACAATTACTAATCCCGCTAATATTCCGACCAGCAAACCTTCTAGTAATAATACTAATTTAAATCTTTTGATATTTAATGTTTTAATTAATCTATTTTTCATATCTACTCCCCATTCCTAGGACATTATAGAACGATTAGTAGTAAAATTCAAAGGTTGTTTTGAAGCAGAAACAATAAATGTTTCAATTATTGACAAAATATTGTACAATTAAGGAGGTGATAGGAATGGACAAACGCTCAGATGCAATCGAGACAGTAGTTGATGTTTTTAATGAAGCAATGGTTATACAAGAATTGTACCTCAAGAAGAGCAAATTTAAGGAATTATCGATGAGTGAAACTCATGTCCTTGATGCAGTGGATAAGGTAGAATTTCCTTCAATGACTAATGTGGCTAAGTCATTAAGTGTAACGATGGGAACATTGACAACAGCAGTAAAGAAAATAGTTGAAAAAGGTTTTTTAGTTAAAGAGAGATCAAGTAAAGACCAACGAGTTTATTATCTAAAGTTAACGGATAAGGGACATGAAGCATTGGCTATTCATGAACAGTTCCATCATGAATTGGCAGATTTATACAAATCAGCAATTCCTGACGATCGAGTTGACTGGGTCTTTAATACGTTAAAGAAGATTAAGTTGGATTTGGATAATTATAAAAAGGCATTAGAAGAAAAATAAGTGGGCAGCCACTTTTTTTGCTTAAAGATAAATATGATTAAAAAATAAGGAATAAAAGGGCAAGAATTTAATTTCTTGCCCTTTAAGTAGAAAAGTATTTACGTTACACTATATTTAATGGTTATTTAAAACGATATTATTAGTGGTAAAACACAAGTTTTAGTGTGTAATATTTATTTAAATAATTTATCTAATTGATTACTTGCCATAACGATTATACTAATTGTTTTGGGCTGATAGGAACTGATAACTTTTGCACAAGTCATGATAGTATTGCCTGAGGTAATAACATCATCAAAAATTATCACATTTTGATTATATAACCGCTGACCATCTTTAATCTTGATAATCTGACTTACTTGACTGCGATCAGTTTGGCTGGTCTGTTTATAGGCGGAATTTTTGTATAAACCAGTAAAAATATGATTACTAAAACTTCTTACAATCATTTCATTTGGGTTAAAACCTCGTCTTAGATCGTCTTGTTGGCTGCTGGGAACAAGCGCGATGAGATGACGCCGATATTTGGTTTTAAAATGAGGATATGCATTCAAAAAAGCATCTTTTAAAGCATAATCACCTTGTCCTTTATATTGAAATAACAATTGTTTAAAGAAATCGTTATAGTAATATAAAATCGTAAGTTTGTAACCATGATAGTCATGAGTTCGATTATAGATTGAAAATTGGTTAAGACAATGAAAACATAGTGTAGCATGATAATAAAGATGATATAAGCTAGGTGATTTATTGAGATCATTAAAACAGATTAAGCATTGTCCTGCTTGATTGTTTTGAGACACTCTTTAATTGCCCTGGTCTTGTATGGAGTAAAAATACTAATACTTCCACTGGGATGTGCTGTTTTACGACCTACTCGTCCACATATTTGAATCAATGTAGCAGTTGTATATATCCGATTATTGCCGTATAAAATAATTACTTGAACATTATCGATGGTGATGCCGCGCTCTAAAATAGTCGTTGTAACTAAAACATCTAATTGATGATGTCTAAGACGTTCTATAAATTTTTGAATATCTTTAGTGTTAGAGCTGATAGCATGACTTTTAAGTTTAAACAGTTTAAAGATGCGGGCAACTGTATTTGTTAATTGTATGGTGGGAACATAAACAAGTACGGGTTTTTTCTTTCTGACAAAATCTCTAATTTTTTTAATTGCCCAAAGATACATTACCAAAGATGAAGTTAGATAGCACTTGGGAACATCTAGAAGATAACCATGATATCGTTTGGTCATTAATAAATCTGGTTGATTGGTTAGAGTTGCAGACATATAAATATAGTTGCCTTTAATGCTGTTTTGGAGTAGACCAATTAAGACTTCGTTATTTACGTAAGGGAAAGCATCCAATTCGTCTAAAATTAATAAGTCAAAATATTGGGGATAGCGATATAACTGATGAGTAGTACAAATAATAAATTGCCCATCTACCAATTCACTATGACCGCCATAAACAGTAGTTATTGAAATATTTTTGAATTGACTTTGCAATCGCTTTGCTAATTCAATTACTAGTTCTTTTCGCGGTGTAGTAAAGCAGACTCGCTGCCCCTGGTTTAGTGCATATTTAATGACCTCATAAGTTATTTCTGTTTTACCGGCACCACAAACCGCTTTAAGGGAAGTGTTGAGATGCTGCTGATAACGTTGAAGTAATTGTCTGGAAATATTATTTTGTAATGGTGTTAATTCGTAGTCGAGCTGATAATCAACTGTCTTAATAATAGAAGGTGATCGTGAAGGAGAAAAACAAGTTGAACCGATCTTAACGCACTTACGGCAATAAGTAATATTTTTGAAAGTATAAAAATATTGTGAATCTTGATTCTTACATCGTGGACAAATCATCTTATATCACCCACTTATATTGTAACTCAAGATGCTAATAAAAGGGTCTCAACTTGATGCTAAATTTGTTTCAAGAAAGTTTTATTTTTTTTAAATGAAAATAGAGCATATATCGACTTTGATTACCGAATTTATACTTGACGCGACAACAGTTCTATCAAAATAGAACAAAATTCTTATATTGGCAAACTTTGTCGAGTGAAATGAATTCATCTTTGAAAACAATAATAATATACTAACATTGACCATATTATTAAAGGGGTGAATGAGATGCAAGGAAAAGTGAAATGGTTTAACGCAGAAAAAGGTTTTGGATTCATTGATCGTGGTGAAGGCAAAGATGTATTTGTTCATTATAGTCAAATAACTCAAGATGGGTATAAGACTTTAAATGAAGGTGAACTAGTAGAATTTGAGCTTTATCAAAGTGACCGTGGGATGCAAGCAAAACATGTTGTTAAAATCTAAGACAAGGGATAAAACCTTGTCTTTTAATTTGGACTTTAAAATAATATATTTAAATGTTATAATACGGTAGACTAAACCTATTAAAGAGGAGCGTATTTCATGGCTAGTAGAAAAGAGCAAATAAGAAAAGAGTTAAAAAAGAAAAATGAAAAAGAGGGATTAAATCCTGAAGCAGTAACAAATATCGTTGATTTGCAAGATCAAACCGGTGAAGATATAAAGGTTGAAGATTTCCAAGGAATCTATAATGGTGAAGTAATTCCATTTAATACAACACCACATTCAACAAAAAAAAGCTTTATTGGGAGAATTAAAGGTGTTTTTGACGATGAACGAAAACAATTAAAAAAATTAGATAAAATGGCTGACGAAGTAATTGCTTTAGAATCAAAATATGCAGCGATGAGTGATGAAGAATTAGCGGGTCAAACTAGTATTTTCAAAGAGGCTCTAGCTAATGGTAAAACGCTTGATGACATAATTATTGATGCCTATGCTACAGTTCGTGAAGCTGCTTATCGCCAATTAGGCCTAAAAGCTTTCAAAGTACAGTTGATGGGTGGTATCACATTACATGAAGGTGATATTGCAGAGATGAAGACTGGTGAAGGTAAAACATTAACTTCGATTTTTCCAGTATATTTAAATGCTTTAACTGGTAATGGTGTTCACGTTGTTACTGTTAATGATTACTTAGCAGGACGTGATGCTGTAAATAATGGCAAAGTATTTAACTTTTTGGGATTAACAGTTGGATTGAATAAACGGGAGCTAACACCTGAACAAAAACAAGAAGCTCATGGGTGTGATGTTACGTATACAACCAATGCCGAATTAGGATTTGATTATTTAAGAGATAACATGGTAACTCGTTTAGAGGATAAAGTATTAGTAAAAGGGTTAAATTATGCCCTTGTCGATGAGGTCGATTCAATTTTAATCGATGAATCAAGAACACCATTAATTATTTCTGGTGGTCGTAAAAATACAGCAGCGTTATATTTACAAGCTGACCGTTTTGTTAAATCTTTGAAACAAGATAAAGATTATGAAGTTGATATCGAAAGTAAAACGGTTGCTTTAACACCTGATGGAATTGCTAAAGCTGAAAAAGGTTTTAAGTTGGATAACCTATATGACCCACAACATACTGCATTAGTGCATCATATTAATCAAGCTTTGAAAGCTAACTATACAATGACTCGCGATGTTGAATATATGGTTGCTACAGAAGATGGTACTCGTGATATTCGTAATGCAAAAATTATGATTATTGACCAATTTACAGGTCGTGTTATGCCTGGTCGTGCTTATTCTGATGGATTACATCAAGCAATCGAAGCTAAAGAAGGTGTTCCAATTAAAGAAGAAACAGAAACTAGAGCAACAATTACTTATCAAAATTTCTTTAGATTATTTAATAAATTAGCAGGGATGACAGGAACAGCTAAAACTGAAGAAGAAGAATTTAGATTGATTTATAATATGCGTGTTATTGAGATTCCAACTAACCGTCCAGTTATTCGTGATGATCGCAATGATAAGATTTATTCTACTAGAGCTAATAAATTCAAAGCTTTATGTGAAGAAGTAGAAGCTCGTAATTCATATGGTCAACCGATTTTGATTGGGACTGTTTCTGTTGAAACATCTGAAGTATTATCAAAAATGTTAGATCGTCGTAAAATAAGACATAACGTTTTGAACGCTAAAAATCATGCTAAAGAAGCTGAAATTATTGAAAAAGCTGGACAACGTGGAGCGGTAACGATCGCCACCAACATGGCTGGTCGCGGTACCGATATTAAATTAGGTGAAGGTGTTGCTGAAATTGGCGGTTTAGCAGTAATTGGTTCAGAACGCCATGAATCTCGCCGTATTGATAATCAGTTGCGAGGACGTTCTGGTCGTCAAGGAGATCCTGGTTATTCGGTTTTCTATGTATCATTTGAAGATGATTTAATGGAACGTTTCGCTGGAGAAAGATTAAAATCATTTACAGATTATTTAGAAGATGATCAAGCAATTGAAAATAAAATGGTTACTAAAGCAATTGAAGGTGCTCAAAAACGTGTTGAAGGTCAAAACTTCGATTCTCGTAAACATATTCTTGAGTATGATGATGTAATGCGTCAACAACGTGAAATCATGTATAAAGAGCGTGATGATATTATGTCTGAAGAAAATTTGGATGCTATCGTTAAAGGAATGTTTAATCAAGCAATAGAAATGACTGTCCGCCAATTTACAAAACATGATGGAAAAGATGATATTGTAGATGTTGCTGGAGTTGTTGATTTTGTTGCTAAAAACTATATGTTATTAGTTGAAGTAGAAGCTAGTAACTGTGAAGCATTACAAAAAGATCCACAAAAATTAATTGAAACATTAACGGATTTAGTTTTCAATCAGTATATTAGTCGTTTTAATAAAGAGTTAGAGCCAGAAAAGAAATTACAATATGAAAGAAGTATTCTTTTAGGAGTAATTGACTATACTTGGATCAATCATATTGATGCTATGACTAAATTACGTAATGGTATTTATTTAAGAGCTTATGCGCAAAAAGATCCTTTAGCTGAATATACAGAAGAAGCTTTCTACATGTTTGAACAAATGACATCAAGTATTGCAGATGCAATTTCTCGTAATATTGTCCATATGGGAATCCGTCCTGGTAGTGAAGTAGAACAAACTATCCCTCATCTAAAGATGGAACTTACATTTAAGTAATGGAATTATACGAAATTAAAAATGGGCTTACTAAAGCCCATTTATTAATGACGGAGTTTTATCAATCAATTGATATTGAAGCATATCGTCGAGAGATTGAGGGGCTCACCGTAATCACACTACAAGAGGGATTTTGGGATGATGCTAATAAAGCTAAAGTGACTTATGATAAGTTAAATAAGATGAAAAAAACAACTGATCAATATGATTTATTAGAAACGACATTAACTAGTTTAGATGAAACATATGAGCTTGTAAAGAATACTGAGGATCAAGAATTTAAGGAAATTCTTGAAAGTGATTATACTGTTTTTGAAAAAGAATTATCAAAATTTGAGACAATGATGTTATTGTCTGGTGAACATGACGATTTAAACGCAATCGTTGAAATTCATCCTGGGGCAGGTGGAACAGAGAGTCAAGACTGGGCAGAAATGTTATTTAGGATGTATCAACGTTATGCTGCTAATAAAGGCTGGAAAGTCGAGGTTTTAGATTATTTAGATGGTGATGTGGCAGGAATAAAATCGGTTACAATGTTAATAAAAGGGGATAATGTATATGGACATTTAAAGGCAGAAAAGGGAGTTCATCGTTTAGTGCGCTTATCACCTTTTGATTCAGCAAAACGCCGTCATACTTCGTTCGCATCGGTTGATGTAATGCCCGAATTTAATAACGAGATTGAAATTGAGATTCAAAGTACTGACTTGAAAATAGATACTTATCGAGCTAGTGGAGCCGGTGGTCAACACATCAACAAAACTGATTCAGCAGTTCGAATTACACATTTACCTACTAATATTGTTGTAACCTGTCAAAGCCAGCGAAGTCAAATTCAAAACCGTGAACAAGCAATGGTAATGTTAAAAAGCAAGTTATATCAGTTGATGCTGGAAAAACAAGCTAGTGAATTAAAAGAATTAAAAGGAGAGCAAAAAGAAATAGCATGGGGTTCACAAATTAGATCATATGTACTTCATCCGTATTCGCTAGTGAAAGATAATCGTAGTGGATATGAATCTAATAATCCCAAAGCTGTTTTAGATGGGGATCTTGATGGATTTATATATGCCTATTTAAAATCAGCATTGTAAGGAGGACGACATCGTGAAGAAGCATATTTATGAAACACTGATTATTATTGTCGGTAATTTTATTTTAGCGTTAGGAATCTGTGCTTTTATTACCCCGGTTGGGTTGATTACAGGTGGTGCTTCAGGTATCGGGATTGCTGTCAAATCATTGACAGGAATAAATATTTCCTATACTGTGTATGCAATAAATATTGTAATGTTTGTTGTTGGTTATTTTTACTTTGGTAAAAAGTTTGCAGCTGGAACCTTGTTAAGTACATTTTTATATCCAACTTTTTTAGCAATTTTAGAACGCGTACCTGCTTTATCAACGATTACTAGTGATGCTTTATTATCAACTCTATATGCCGGATTATGTATTGGCTTAGGGTTAGGGCTAGTTTTAAGAGTTGGAGCCAGTACCGGGGGAATGGACATTCCTCCATTGATTGTTAATAAAAAAACCGGCTTTTCAGTTGCCTGGCTGATTAATATATTTGACTGTGCAATTTTGCTTTTTCAGGTGATTTTTTGTCCAATTACAATTGAACAGGTTTTATATGGAATTACAGTAGTGATTATTACAACGATTGTGATGGATCAAGTTATGATGTTGGGGGAAACTAAAGTACAAGTAACTGTTATTTCTCCTAAATGGCAGGAAATCCGAAAAATTGTTTTTGAGGATATTAATCGTGGCTGTACATTATTAAATGTTACAACTGGATATCATCAAAAAAATCAATATGCGGTAATGGCTGTTGTGTCGAAACGTGAGCTGCATTTATTAAATGACATGATTTTAGCGATTGATCCAACTGCATTTATTATTAGTAATGCTACTCATAGTGTAAGGGGGCGTGGTTTCACGTTGCCACCAATTGATTTATAAAAAAAGAAATCATAAGATTTCTTTTTTTGTTGTACTTTTTGTGATCAATCATTTTTATTTTTTTCAGGATTATTTAAATCAACAAAAAATTCAACATGACCGCAGTTAGGACAATAGCAGCTTTTCAATTCATAATTAGTTTTTTTGAAATCATCATCTTTAATAATAAGTTCTAAATAGCTAAGTGTAGAAATGCCATTATCCTTAATAAAGCAGTTAGTTTTAAGCGTGGTTTGACAAACCGGGCACACTTTTTTCATACTGTCACCTCTTTAATTTATTGTATCATAAAATTGCGATATAATAATAGTATTTGTGCCTTTATTCGATAAAGTATGCTATAATATGCGTGGAGTAAAATCGGACTCTAGGAAAATTGAATATAATAAAATTGAATATATATAAATATAATAATAGAAAGGGGTTAGTCGAATACGGCAATAAATATGATAAAACTTACAAATGTAACGAAAATCTATAAAACTGGTGTAAGAGCTTTAAATGATATGAATCTTACGATTGAACCAGGTGAATTTGTTTATGTTATTGGTACTACTGGTGCTGGTAAATCAACATTTATAAAGCTTTTATATCGCGAAGAAAAAGCAACTTCAGGGAAAGTAGAGGTTGTAGGGCGCGATGTATCAAAAATTAAAAATCGAAAAGTTCCTTATTTTCGTCGTAATATCGGGGTTGTATTTCAAAATTTTAGACTTCTACCAAAAAAGACAGTTTTCGAAAATGTTGCGTTCGCGTTAGAAGTAATTGATACTCCACGTGTAGAAATCCGTCGTCGCGTTAGAGCCACTTTAGAGTTAGTAGGACTTGAGGATAAAGTCAATGCTTTTCCACATGAACTTTCAGGTGGTCAACAGCAGCGTGTAGCAATTGCTCGTGCAATTGTCAACAAACCAAAAGTGCTAATTGCTGATGAGCCAACAGGAAACTTAGATCCAGAAACATCTGAAGAAATTATTAATCTTTTAGAGAGAATTAATGAACAACAGAATACTACTATTCTAGTAGTTACTCATGACAGTAAAATTGTTCAAGAACATAAAAAGAGAACTATTTTGATTGAAAATGGATGTGTTAATGCGGACACTAGTTTAGGAGGTTACGATATTTAATGAACGAGTTGATTAGTTGTATGAAAAATCTGCCTAAACATTTTAAAACGGCAGTTCAAAATATATGGCGTAATGGTGTAATGTCATTTTCATCAATTTTCGCTGTTACGATTACGCTTGTTTTAATTGGTGTAATTGGTGTTTTAGCTTTAAATGTTCAAGATATTAGTTCGAACATTGAAGAGGGAGTTAGTATTTATGTAAAATTAGATAGATATATAGACGAAGCTGCTGAACAAGCAGTTGGGCCACAAATAGAAGCTATTTCTGGAGTAAAAAAGATTACTTATTATACTAAAGATCAAGAATTAGATAAATTAATTGAAACTCAAGGTGATGAAGGTGCTGCTTTATTTGAATCATACCGAGCAGATAACCCATTAGGTGGGGCTTATGAAGTAGAAGTTGATGATGCAGCAAATATTGCTAAAATCGCTGAAAAGATTCAAGAAATACCAAATGTCAATAAAACAAGTTATGGTGGACAATCAACACAAGATATGGTAAAAACTTTGAAAACTATTCAAACTGGAGGATCGATTTTTATTGTCGGACTTGCCATTATTGCATTATTTATGATCGCTAATACAATTAAAATCACGATCACAGCGCGTCAAACTGAAATCAGTATTATGCGTATGGTCGGTGCTAGTAACTGGTATATCCGTATTCCTTTTATGCTTGAAGGAATGTTGATTGGTCTAATTGGATCAATTATCCCGATTATTGTTTTAGTTTATGGTTATGGAATGGTATATGATTACGCTAATGGTGCATTAATGTCAGCAATGTTAGCACTAAAACCACCAATGCCATTTATCCGCGATTTCTCACTAGTTATTGCTGCTGTAGGGGCTGGCGTTGGTTTGGTTGGAAGCTTTGTTTCAATTAGACGATTCTTAAAATTCTAAAAACAGGCAGTGCCTGTTTTTTTAATAGGAGTAGGAATGATGAAAAATGAGATATTAAAATTTCTTAAACAAGATTATCTTAATAATTTAGATTTAATATATGCTCTTGAACATGGTGCTAAGATAAAATATTATAATCAGGCAGGAATAATGCTTAAATTTGAGGATATCTATATGCTTGCATTCAAAGATGAAAAAATTGCTGAACAATTACTTAAACAAATAGATAAGTGCTCAATGCTAGCAATTCACAATGATAAATATTTTAATATAATTAATCAAAAATGGGGATTAAATAAAGAAATTGTAGCTTACCAGTATGGCTATTTAAAAAAATATGTTAGAATAATTAATAACCCAATCGTTGAAATTAAAGAAATTGGGAGGGAATATTTTGAATTTATTAAAGAAAATTATTCTACTCCGATTGAAGAAGCATATTTGCTTGAACGAATTGATGCTAATGTATTTGTGGGTGCGTTTATTGAAAAGCAGATTGTTGGATTTGCTGGGCGTCATATAGAGGGAACAATTGGTTTTGTTGAAGTAATTAAAGAATATCGACGTCTTGGAATAGCTCAGGCTCTAGAACAGTATTTAATGCAAAAACTAATTGCTGAAAACGAAATTATTTATTTACAAGTAGAAGTAGATAATTATCCATCAATGCGACTACATGAAAAATTAGGCTATGAGCGTTCTGATGATATTATCACCTGGTATATGTAAAGAAAGGAAAGAATAATGGGAAATTATAATTTTGATGACTTACAGTATTTACAAATTCCGTTGCCAGAGGAATTATTAAAATTAAAATGGCATGGTAGTTTTACAAGAATGAAAAGAATAATTGATGCAAAATTAGCTAATGATATTCCGATAGCTTTAAAAAAACGACTGCTTCATGAAAAAGAAATTATTCGTAGAATACCTCAAGAATATCCGTTATCATATGAAGAAGCTTTAAAAATTTGTCATAATAATTTTAATGATTTTAGTGATGAGGAACTAGAAAAATTACAAGATGAAAATGCGGTAGAATGGATTTTTGTAGAAGGACAACCATACTTTAGAGCTGATTTTTTTGATAACATTTTAAAGACTAGAAATGATTATGCTGCACGTTTGTTTGATAAAAGCAAAGTTGAAAGTCGTGAAGCAAATTTTGCACTGCTTAATAATGCAATACATGAAATTAAAACAAAGGGACAATTAACATATCATTTTCGTTTAAAGACGGGAATTAAGATCAAGGCATCAGATTCAAATAAAAAAATTAAAATTCATCTTCCTTTGCCATTAGAAGATTGTCAAGTTAAGAATTTTAAATTAATTGCGACAATGCCGCAATACAAATATTTAAATGACGGAAGTCATCCACAGCGAACTGTCTATTTTGAAGAAAATATTGATCAGGTTAAAGATTTTTATGTGGAGTATGAATATGATAATGAGATGAAATATGTAGAACTTAAACCCGAAGATGTTTTAGAAAGTCAACCTAATTTTTATTTACATGAACAAGCACCGCATATTGTTTTTACCCCTTATTTAAAGTCTTTGGCAAAAGAAATAGTTAAAGACGAGACAAATAATTTAATTAAAGCTAAATTAATATATGAGTATATTACAACTCACATAACCTATTCATTTGTTCGGAATTATTACACAATTCCCAATATTCCTGAGTATGCTGCTTTAGGTGGAAAAGGTGATTGTGGTGTTCAAGCACTATTATTTATTACTTTATGTCGTTGCGTGGGGATTCCTGCCCGTTGGCAAGCAGGTTTATATGTAACTCCACAGGATATCGGTAATCATGATTGGGCAAGATTTTATATTGCTCCATATGGCTGGTTATATGCTGATTGTTCTTTTGGAGGTTCTGCTTATCGTAATGGTGATCAGGAACGATGGCAGTATTATTTTGGACACCTTGATCCGTTTAGAATGCCTGCAAATAGTGAATATCAATACGATCTTTATCCACCGAAACAATTTATTCGTCAAGATCCATATGATAATCAAACTGGTGAGGCTGAGTTTGAAGATCGTGGGCTGTATTTAGATGAATACGATTTACATTTAGAAGTACTAGAGATCAAGAAAGTTTAATTATAAAAGTTAAAAATTATAGTTATCAAACTTTTCTAGAATATCCCCAAGATGTTGAGGGAATGATCGATTTATATGGTGTGACTAACTTTTTAACTTTCAATCAAGGTTTTAGTAAATATAATGAAAAAGAAATGACAAATATTTATGATTTGTTGGGGTGCTGGTGCGAGGATGATGAAGTTCTCTATCGTGAAGCATCACCGGTATCTTATCTTGAAGCGAAAATGAATTTGCTACCAATTCTTATTCTGCATGGTTCTAAGGATCATGTTGTTCCTTTTGAACAATCAGTAGAATTATATCAAAAATAAAAAGAGTATGGTTATAATGCAACTTTATGCAAAGTTGCTAAAGCTGATCATGAGCGTTCAATTTTTTATGTTAGAGCGGTCTTTGATGTTATCATAATTTTTTTAAATCAATATAAATAAAATAGCGCATAAGGCGCTATTTTATTTTTGACTTTGTTCTTGTTTTTCTAATAGCTCTAACCAGCGTTCATTTTTAATCTCAAGTTGTTCATTTAAATAGTCACGCTGATTTGATAATTCTGACAATTTATTATAATTACTTTGATACTCATTCATTTGTTCATTAATAATTTTGATTTGTTGTTCAAACTCAAGAATAACCTTTTCCATATTTTCAAGTTCTTGTTTTTCTTTAAAACTTAAGCGAATAGCACTTTGAAGTTTTTTCTGTTCTTTATATTTTAAAGCTCCGTCGCTTTTATTCTTATTTTGTTGTTCAGAAATATCGATATAACTGCTATAGCCACCATTACAATAAGTGATTTGTTGATTCTTAAAAACGAATAAGCCATCACAAATACGATCAAGAAAATAACGATCATGAGATACGGTAATGACTATGCCATTAAAACTATCAAGATAATCTTCAAGAATAGCTAAAGTGGAAATATCTAAATCGTTAGTTGGCTCATCAAACAATAGTACATTGGGAGCTTGCATCAAAATATTCAACAAATATAGACGACGTTTTTCTCCACCTGATAAACGAGCAATATAAGTATGTTGTAAACTTGAATCAAAAAGGAAACGTTCACACATTTGTTTAGCAGTAAAGCTGCCTTCAAGGGTTTTTAAATCATTACTTGTTTGTTTGATATAGTCAATCACGCGCATATTTTCATCAAGACCATCATTCATCTGTTTAAAATATCCGATTTTAATTGTATCTCCATGAGTAACTGATCCACTGCTTGGTTCTAACTCTTTAGCGATAATCTTTAGAAGGGTGCTTTTACCACAACCATTTATTCCGAGGATTCCAATTCGATCTGTTCGTTTAAATAAGTAAGAAAAGTTGTTAAACAAGGTATGATCATCGTAGCACATACTCAAATCTTTCAACTCAATTGTCTTTTTACCAAGTCTAGAAGCAGTATTGATTAATTCTACTTGATTAATAGTTTGAATATCAGAAATATTGTTGAGCTGTTCAAATCGTTGAAGTCTCTCTTTGCTTTTAGTAGTTCTAGCCTGAACTCCAGCTCTAACCCACTCTAATTCTTTTTTTAAGAATAATTTTCTTTTTCTTTGGGAAGCTAGATCAGCTTCTTCGCGTTGTGCTTTTAAATCAAGGAATTTTGAATAGTTAGCAGTGTATTCATAAATTTTGCTACGATCAATTTCCATGATCTTATTGGTAACTCGTTCAAGAAAATAACGATCATGGGTAACCATTAGAATGGCTTTGTTGAACTTAATTAAATATTTTTCTAAATATTCAATCATTTCGTTATCTAGATGATTAGTTGGTTCATCGAGAATTAAGAGATCACATGGTTTTAGCAAGGTGATTGCAAGGGCAATACGCTTTTGCTGACCACCTGATAATTCTTTAATTAACTGTTCATAATTAGTAATTCCAAACTTATTTAAAATTGCTTTGATTTCATATTCATTAACTTCGCTGGCATCAATTAATTTATAAACTTGTTTAATAACGCTGTTATTAGGATCAAAATCAGGGTTTTGTGGTAAGTATGAGATTGTCATATCTTTTTTTCTAATAATATCTCCCTGATAATTTTCATTTCCAGCAATGACTTTCAACAAGGTACTTTTCCCCGTACCATTAACTCCAATCAAAGCAACTTTATCGGTTTCTTCAATTGAAAAAGTAACATTATCAACAATATTTTTAATACCATTCGTTTTTGATAAATTATTTGCACTTATTAACATATACGTCTCCTTAAACCTTCTTCTATTCTATCATGGAATAGAAATTTGTAAACGAAATATTATCATCTCAATTACCAAAAAACCTTATTCTTGGTATAATGTTTATGGGTGATTTAAATGAAACGTTATACAATAGGGAAAATGGCAAAATTAAATAACGTAACTGAACAAACCCTAAGATTATATGACAAAATGGGTTTATTTAAACCAGCTTATGTAGATGAACATAACGGATATCGACTCTATGATATTGGTCAGTCTGCACGACTTGACATAATTCAGTATTTAAAGAATTTGGGAATGACTTTAAAAGAAATCAAAGAAATTTTTGATTCAAAAAATTTAGAATTATTACAGGAAAAACTAGAAGAAAGTAAGCTACAGATTAACAATCAAATTATTCAATTAAATGAGCAAAAAGCAGCAATTCAAAAAACAATTGATTCATTTGAACTTTTTAAAGCTGCCCCAAAAGTTGGAATGATCACATTAGAATTTATAAATAAAAGAACGATGCTCTATGTTGATGAAAAAGTAAATTTTTATGATTATGATCTAGATGTTTATGAAGAATTATTAAGGGAATTTAAAGATGATCTCATTAAACAAGCTTTACCTCCAACAATCTTTTTTAATCCAGGAACTATTTTGCGTAAGGAATATGTTTTGAAAAGAAAATTTTGTGCAACTGAAATTTTTGTTTTTATTGATGATAAAAAAGAAATTCCGTTAAAAAAAGAAACAATTCCAGCTAATATGTATCTATGTATTTATTGTGATGATTTTACTAAAGAAAAGGAATATGCACATCGTCTTTTTGATGAAATTGAATCTAAAAATTATACAATAGTCGGGGATTATCTATGCGAAAGTTTGAATGATATTTTGATATTTAACGATAAACAAAGAAATATGTATTTAAGGTTACAAGTTCCAATAAAAATTTGATAATTATTTCACAAATTCTTGACCTTATGGTAACAATAAAGTTTATACTTAGAGTATATGGAGGTAATCAAGATGAATAAAGAAAAAATTAGAGTTGTACAGTATGGATGCGGAAAAATGGCAAAATATATAATCCGTTATCTATATGAAAAAGGTGCTGATATTGTTGGTGCTATCGATGTAAATCCTGATGTTGTAGGCAAGGATATTGGTGAATTTGCAGAATTAGGATTTAATCTAGGGGTAACGATCAGTGATGATGCAGATGCTGTGTTAGATGAATGTGATCCAGATATTGCAGTAGTCACATTATTTAGTTTTATGGAAGATTGCTATCCTCATTTTGAAAAATGTGTTCGCCGTGGAATAAATGTTGTAACAACATGTGAAGAGGCAATTTATCCATGGACTACTTCATCAAAACTTACTAATAAATTAGATGAATTAGCTAAAGAAACAGGGTGCACAATCGTTGGTTCAGGAATGCAGGATATATACTGGATCAATATGATTGGAACAGTTGCTGCTGGATGTCAACGTATTGATAAAATTGAGGGTGCAGTTTCTTATAATGTTGAAGATTATGGTTTAGCACTTGCTAAAGCTCATGGAGCTGGATTTAGTCCTGAACAATTTGAAAAAGAACTTGCTCATCCTGAGACATTAGAACCAGCTTATGTATGGAATTCAAATGAAGCGTTGTGCAATAAAATGGGATGGACAATCAAATCGCAAACACAAAAATGTGTACCATATTTTTATGATACTGATTTATATTCAGAAACATTGGGTGAAACAATTCCGAAAGGAAATTGTATCGGAATGTCTGCGGTAGTTACAACAGAAACTTTCCAAGGACCAATCATTGAAACTCAATGTATTGGTAAAGTCTATGGACCTGATGATGGTGATATGTGCGACTGGAAAATTAAAGGTGAACCTGATGTAAGTTTCTATGTTCAAAAACCTGCGACAGTTGAACATACATGTGCAACCGTAGTTAATCGTATCCCATCTATTTTATTAGCGCCACCAGGATATATGACAGTTGAAAAATTAGATGAATTAGAATATCTATCATATCCAATGCATTTGTATTGTGATGAATAAGAATCCTTTGGGATTCTTTTTTTAGTTAACTATATTGATTATCAACATAGTTAGTGTATAATAAAAGTAAGAAGAGTATCGATAATCGATATAAGGGTGGTAAAAATGGCAAGAAAAGAGTTTGAAACACTCACGCCTCAAATGTTCTATATTTTAGTAGTATTGAATGTTCCTCGACACGGCTATGAAATTATGAATGAAATTATGCGAATTACAAATGATGAGATAAGGGTAGGAGCAGGAACTTTATATACTCTCTTATCGCGGTTTCAAAATGATGGTTATATTGAATTAGTAAGTGAGATTGATCGAAAAAAAATTTACCAGATTACAAAAATAGGTAAATATAAACTGCAAGAGGAAAAGCGGAAACTGGAAATGCAGATAAAAGCTTTGAATGAGGTAAATCAAGATAAAAATTAAAATAAAAAGATATGATATGCTGTTTATAGATGAGGAGGAATATCTAAGTCAATTAAATTTATTAGGCAAGAAATGGCTGGATTTTAAGAACTATTAAATTTTATTTTTGTAAGGGAAAAATCTCAGAATTTAAAATATCAAGTTGATTATCACCTGCATAGTGATGAATATAAAGATTTGATAACTGGTATATGTTTATAGATATTTATAAATGTATCACAATTTTTATACCGAAGATTTAGCGGTAGTTGATTTGCGTATTGATATTGGCAATTGTTAATTTATTTAATGGCTTTTTTTAATAAAAATTACATGGGGAAATTTTATTTTAAATTATGGAAAGTGGGAGAACATAGTGAAGGTTAAATATAGATTGCTCAATGATTTGTTACTTTATGAAGATGAATGTATTACCTATTTAGAAAAAATGGCACAAGATGGCTGGTATTTAGTGAAAGTGGGAACAACTTTTTTTAAATTTGAACGGCGGTCGCCCAGAAAAGTTAAATATCAAATGGATTATAATCTTTTAACACCTGATTATCTTGAAATGATCACTTTAGAAGGCTATCGCTTTGTTGACAATTATAGAGAAATTTCATTCTTTTATAATGAAGATATTAATGCAGCGAATCTACATACAGATGAAGCAGCAAGGCTAATGGCATTAGGCAACATATATAAATATTTCCATGTTTTTTTAATAATTGGATGTGCATTAATATTATTGATTATAAACTCAAGTATATGGAAAATGAATTTATTGGTAATTCGATATACTCTTGGCAGTTTCTTTCTTAATACAAAGCTGTTTTTCGGTCATTATTTATATATCTTTATAGCTTTAATGTTTGTTATCGATGGTATTGCAATATTCTTGATGAAGCTAAGTATCAATCGCCAACAAGAAAATAAAAAATCGTTAAAAAAATGGATAAAACTATGTTTTATAATTGAAAAGTTAATTGGGCTCATTCTATTATTTATCTTAACTTTAGTGATAATTGATATTGTAGTATATAACCCGTTTGTTTTGATCGGCCTGATAATAGTAATTGGTGGTTTTGAAATATATAATTATTATATCAATAAGAAAGCTTACCATGAAATTAATAGTACACTTAGACGAGGGAAGACTGCTGTTGCAATGGTATTAGTTGTAGTATTTGTGATTGCAATGCAAAATATTGATTTTGATATTAATATTAAAACTATTCAGCCTTTACAAAAGGGAATAAACGTTGAGAGCACTTCAACGCGGTCGATTTTAGTTAGTAATTATGTTAATACTTCTTATGAAGGAGAGCAATTGATTTTTTAGAAAGTAAATATGAATGTTTAAATAATTATATTGCAAATAAGGTATTTGAAGAAATAGTTTGTGGCGTGGAGCGAGATAGCAGGATTCCTGATGAAACAGAAATTGATGCAATTGTTGAAACGACAGGGGAATGGTCTACTAATGATGTAAAATATTTAAATTATTTACAAGCGATAAAAAAATTTAAGTATATTCAAACTGAGTATGCTGATAAATGCTATTATTTTGATAATACATTTGTAGCAATTAAAAATAAACAAATATTATTAATAGTAAAAAAAGAAGATACCAAAATCGATGAGATTCTAAAGTACTATTTATCTTAAAATGATTCATTACTTCAAACAGTTGTTGATAAAGTTATTGATTGAAAAAGTGATGATAAAATTTCCAGATAATTCTTTTTAATAAATAAAAAAGTGGCTTAATTAGCCACTTATTTGTTTACTGGCAGAGGTAGTAGGAGTCGAACCCACATCAACGGTTTTGGAGACCGGTATTCTACCATTGAACTATACCTCTATTTCCAACTGCCAATTAATAATAACATAATTGTAAAATCTTGTAAATAAAAAATTAATAAATATTATAAATAAGTTTCTTGTGATGTTAACCTATACGAATTATTTCAATATTCATAATTTAGAGTAGAAGGAGGAATTTAATGAATAAATTAGAGTTAGGTATTTCATCAATAAAATGCCAAGAATTTAGAAAGATATATCCAATTGTTAAAGCTTTTCACTCTGGAACTATCTTTGAAGAGTTAGATTTGCCATGGGGTGAGTTATGCCGATGAAAAATGATGATCTATTAATGCAAATCATGATGTTGGATTTTGCAGTGCAAGATTCTGCATTATTTATTGATACTCATCCCTGTGATAAAGAAGCGATGAATTATTTTAATGAGGCAGCAACACGTTTAAAAGCAGCAAAAAAAGAATATCAAAAACAAGGTCATGCTTTAGTAAATCGAGAAGTTGGAGCTTACCAAAACGATTACTTATCTGCACCTTGGCCATGGGTAGGTGATCATAAATGTGGTTGTACGAAAAACGTTTGCAATACCCTATAAACATTACTAAACCGAATGCAAAAGCAGCGGCAGTTATTATTGACCAATTAGGCGGACCTGATGGAGAGCTTGGAGCGGCACTTAGATATTTATCTCAACGCTATACAATACCATATCCAGAAATTCAAGCGTTATTGACAGATATTGGTACTGAAGAATTAGCCCATAAATGATGTAGGTTATAATGTGACTTATTACACCTTTAAATATATTTCTAACTTAAATTGCTTTATCGCATCAGGATCCCAACGTCCTCCTTTTTCTTTTTTATAGATACATTTATCTATAATGGATTTTAATATTTTGTTTTTTTCTTCTGTAGAGCTTTTCCAATATAAATCAATTGCATTTTGTAATTGTGGGATAGCTTTTTTATATTGTTCTATTTTCATTGCTTCCGTTTCTTTTGCTAGGATGTCTTTTCTTTTGTTTACAGTGTTAATTTTATTTTCGAGGGTATTTTTACGTTCTTTGAATAATTCAACTGTATACGCTCCTAACTCGAGCATTTCGCACGCTTTTATAATTTGCTTATTTAATCTTTCAAGCTCTTTATCACATTCTTCAAGTTGTAGTTTTTTATTATCATCGTAAGTTTTATTAACAGAAACAGAATAATTATTAACGTAGTTAGTATAGTTTTTTAGTGTATCTTTAAGAGTATCTATTATACGTTGTTCGACTACATGAATATCACTTGCAACGTTTTTACATCGTGATGTGGTACATAGGATAGTTTCAACTCTACCATTTTTATAAGGTCGCCTTGCCATTTTATGATTACAAAATCCACATACGATTAAACCAGCTAATGGATTTTGTAAGGTTTTATCTTTTTTTACTGGATGACTTCGTTTTTTCATTAAAAATTTAATTCTATCATATTCATCTTGCGTCATTATGGCAGGATGTTTACCGGGATAGAGTTCATAGTTAGGATTTCTTGGGCGTGTTTTTACAATTTTACCGTCTTTAAAAACTTTTACTTCTTTTCTAGAATTCCATTTTATTAATCCTAAATTAGTTTCATTTAGCAGTATCGCTTCGACTGCACTTTTAGTCCAATATTCACCTTTTCTTGGTTTATATCCTAATTCATTTAAATGATTAGATATATTTGTAGACCCTTCATCTTCAAGCGCCTTTTTTTTCATAATGTTGAAAACTATGTTTTCCTCTTCGTATATTTCGAGTGAATATCCTTTTTCTAGTTTAATACGACTATAAGAATAGGGAGCGATGCTACCAACATAGTAACCCTCTTGTGCTGCAATATGGCGCCCACGCTGCATACGACGGGTAATCATCTTGTATTCGCGTCTACCCATAAATAAATCAAATTCAAAATACTCCTGGTCATATTCGTTTTGTGGGTCAATCGTCTTCATGGGAGTAATTATCTTTGTATTATTTATACTAAATGCTCTTATAATAGTTCCCTGATCTACAGTATCACCACGAGCAAGACGCTGACTATCAACTACAAGAACACCCTCTAAGACACCCTCCATTACATACTCAAGTAATTTCTTCATTTCAGGTCTGTTCTGAATATTCTCACCGGATACGACCTCTTTAAATTGCATTATTTCTTTTCTGTTTATGTTTAGGGAATCGGCTAAATCAAATAATATCTTTTCGTGTTTGGCCAGTGTATCATTTATATCTTCGTTTGGATCATCGCTACGAGATTTTCTTAAATACATCCCATACATTTTTTTCACCAACTTTCTCTTTCTATAAATTGTATGTTTAATTTAATTTAAAATAATTATCTTTGTTAAAATTTGATGTTATTCTTACAATATCAACCATATCTTCCGGTGTAATTTCCCCGTCGCTTAATGTTACACCGTTTTCATAAAAATCTATGTAATCATCCAATAATTCGGGATAATTATCTTGAAAGTAGTCTAAATTTTTTTCATGATTTGTATCAATTCTTTTTTTCAATTTAATTCCTCCTGTCATGTCATAGTTATCTCAATCGTTTTTTTGGATTGTTTTTATATATTTCTGTTACTGTTTTTTTTATTTCTGATATATCATCTTTGTTACTCTTTCCAAATATATATACAAAAGACCCAGTCATAACGGAACCTAATATTGTAAAGATTGTTACAACAGTACTTAAACAGTCTTTGTATTCTATAGTTCCTTCTGGAGATATGTAGCTATAGAGTTTTACTGCTATATCAGATATTGAAAAAGTAAGAGAAGATAATATTACTACAAGCCCAACAGCAAACAATAGTACAATAGAAAAAAGTAATATATATTGTAATACTAATATTTTCCATGTAGAACTTGTATTAATTTCGCTGATCATATTTTTACGCAATACAATCGCTATTACCCAAAATGCTATTCCCATTGCTAGGTATATAATAAAATTAAAATTCATGTTTGTTTTTTCACCTTACCTTATATTTAATTCCTAATAATTTTTATTTTTTATGTAGATTATTTAATAAAAAGTTCCTATCATAATCGACAGGAACTTGAGTATCTTTAAATCATAATTTATTAATGGTATTTTACTTTTTCTCTAATTTAACTGTCTTTGTACTACCCATTGCAGATGCTTCATAACTAATGACACCATCTTTGTATGTAAATTCTTTTGTATCATCTGAAGAAGCTAACATAGCACCGCTAGTTTTCTCAGTATCGTTTTTTGAGGTCCAAGAATATTCATTTGTTGCTTTTGTTGGTGCATCATATGTACCTGCCCAATATAATGATCTAGTATCATCTTCACTAACCCAGTTAATTTCTATAGTACCATCAGAAATAACCGCTTCTTGATAAGTACCTTCTTCATTAGAAGCCCATGTACCAGTTAGATCAAGTGGCTTTTCAACTTTTTCTTCTTTTTTTGGAGTTTCTTTTTTACTGTTGTCATTACCTCCACAACCAGTTAGTCCAAAGCAAAGTCCAAGGACTAAAAATAAACTTAAAATTTTCTTCATACTTAGTTCTCCCTTCAAATTATTTATTATAAACACTATGAAGTGTGTTTATCGTATTTGGCATGTCAATTAAATTGTATTTTCCAATAACAAGAATTAGTGGTATCGTGATTGAACTAATGGCTATTTCCAATGCCTTTTTTCCAGTGTAACCTCCTAAATGTAAGATGATAAGTATAATGATAGCTATTAGAAGAGCTGGTCCAATTATACCTAGTAATTTTATAATAAAATTTTTAATACTTACCATCTATATTTCCTCACATAATGAATACCATATTTTTAGTGGTATTCCTTTTTCTTTAGCTAAAAACTCTAAATTTTCATAATTGTCCATATTGACATCATAAGTTAGAAATCTAATTGCAAATTCATTAGCTTCTTTTTCTAATCTTGTTTTATAGATACGCTTTAAAAAGTTAAAATTAATGTTTTTATCATAATGTAGAATATAGTGTCCGAGTTCATGAGCAATCAAAAAATTCTCATAGCGCTCATCTAAATTTGGGCGAACAAAAATATAACCATTACCATCAACAATCATTAATCGTGATTCTAGTGTTTTTGCTTTAAATTCTGTATACGCAATCTCTATATCTAGGTAATCGCATATTTCTTTAACATTGGTTGTATTATAGTTATTTACAATATTTTTTAGTTTTGTCTTTAATTCCATAGCACATTTCTCCCATTTAATAATTATTTATTTTTTGTGCTTTCTTGAAACAATTTTTAACATATCTGCCACATCTTCCGCCATTTCCATTATTTCATCATCAGACATAGTATCAAGATCATATCCACCATAATCTGCAATCATTTCTTGTTTAAGAATAAAACTCAATGCTTCTTGTGGTGTTGAAAATGAGTTATACTCATTGTTTAAATTGCTATTTTTTACATATCCGGCCATTTCCAAAAGATATTCTAATGAAACATGTAATGATTTACTGATGTCATTTAACATTTCAATTGTTGGCGATACAGGTTTACCAGTACGTGAATCAACACCGTTTTCTAATTTATTAAGATATGAATGACTAATACCTAGGTACTTTGAAAATTCTCTTAGGCTCATATTTCTTTTATTGCGCTCATTTTGTAAATATTGACCAAGATTGTTTACCATAGAAAACACCTCCTAGTTTTAGTGTAAACTAGAAAGTACACAAAGACAAACAAAAAATATAGTAATTTTGTATTTCATGATTGACATATATTGTATTCCATAGTATACTTTGTTTGTGGACTCAATAGTGTACGCAAGAATGGAGGTGCGATATGAACAAAATTAAACAATTTAGAAAGAAAATGGGTATGACACAAAAAGAATTATCTGAAAAATCTGGTATAAGTAGACCATATATTTCTAAATTAGAAAATAATGAGTGTATTATTATAAAAAGTTCAACAATGGTTGCAATTGCAAATGCATTACAAAAACCAGTAAGTGTTATTTTTTTTAAATGAAATGTACACCATAAAATACGGATGAAAGTTTTTTCAAAAGCACAACTAAATTATAACTCTAAATAAAAACTAGTGTCTTTAAAAGACACATATTAAAAGTTATAAAAACGGAGTTAAAAAGAAAAAGGAGAAGTATAAATATGAAAGATGATGAATTTCAAAAAGTAAAAGCCTTTGCTAACACAGTTTTGCAGGAATGTGAAAACAAAGGTTTGACAAATAAGGAAGTGGAATATTTTAAAGAATACTTACCAAAATTAATCCAAATAAAACTTGAAGAAAATTATCTGAATGCCTATTTTAAAATTTATTAATCAGAGCAAGAATTGATATTAAAATTGCAAAAACTGAAAGTGTACTAGAAATGATAATTGGTAACCAAAAACGATAGGAATTAAGTTTTGAGGTGTTGATGTATTCAAAACCTTTAATAGTTAATTCATATGAAATAAAAACACCTACTTTTTTGAAGCGTTTTGATATTAGTTTTTCTTCAACTAGTATTTCCAAATCGTCGTTAAGATTGTCAATTGATTCACAATCTATCTTTTTTGCAATCTCAGTAGATAAAGCAATTGGTTCAAGTTGATTTATTGCTTTTAAAATATCTAATTTTGTATACAAATTTTTAACCTCCTCTCATGAAAATTATAGCATGAATGGGGTTATATAAAAATATCGTGGGGCAGGTATGAGGGAATTATCTAATTATTAGATTGATACAAATACCATTATTAAAAACTCCAAAACTACAGTGAATAAATCGATTAAATAAGTTTCCAATTTAACACACACGAATAGTGGATAGTTTCCTCATACTTGCCTCATGGTAAGAAAAATTAAGAAAGGAGTGATCATATGAGCGAAAATGAAGAATTAAAAAAAGAAGTCGAGGAATTAAGAAAAATTGTAGAAGATTTAAAAACTGGAAGTATACGAATTGAATCCAATATTTCTAAATTACACAGATTAAAACAAGAAATTGTTAATGAGCTTCTTAAAGACGAAAAAGAACCTTATACAATTTGGAGAGTACGTAGGTTTGCAGGTGAATTTGCACTCGACATATTTGATGATAAATATCCAATGCAGGAAAGAAAATTACATGTAAAAACAGCTAACAGGATATTCGGTTATCCAGATGAAGAAGAAAGACTTCAGTATTATTTAGAAACCTATAAGCAGTGTATTAAGTTTGTTATAGATATGACTAGAAAATCTAGAGAGGATGCAATTATATGAACGAACTTTTAAAAGTTAATTATGATAATGAGCGCATTACATTATCAGCAAGACAGTTACATGAGTTTTTAGAAGTAGGAAGCAAATATAACGATTGGTTTAAAAGAATGTGTGAGTATGGTTTTAATGAAAATTTAGACTATAGAGCTATTACTCAAAAAAGAGTAACAGCTCAAGGGAATGAAACAAAGTTTATGGATCATGAAATCACACTAGATATGGCCAAAGAAATTGCAATGCTCCAACGCAATGAAAGGGGCAAGGAAGCTCGTCAATATTTTATTGAAGTTGAGAAACAATGGAACAGTCCAGAAAGAATAATTGCTAGAGGTTTGATAGAAAGTCAAAAAATGATTGAAAATCTTAATCAGCAAGTTATTGAAATGAAGCCTAAAGCAGAGTTCTTTGATGCAGTAGCCAGTAGTAAAACTGCTATTCAAATGGCGGATGTCGCTAAAGTGCTGGATTATCCAGGATATGGAAGAAATCGTCTGTTTGAGTTTTTAAGAAATAAAAAGGTGCTGATGCATAATAATCAACCATATCAGAAATATATTGATTGTGGATATTTTAGAGTTGTTGAACAGAAGTATACGAAACCAAATAGCGAAACAGCCATAAATATTAAAACTTTGGTTTATCAAAAAGGAGTTAATTACATAAAAAAGTTATTGGATAAAGAACATGAACTTACATAAGTGCATATGTTTAATCAAGGAGGTTAGGAAAAGTGATAAAGATGCAGATTGATGAAAATACAATTGTTTATCGCCCTGATGTGCCGGATAGAAATGCACTTATTGAATTGTATGACATTTTAAACCAAGTAAATATGAGAGAAAAAAGAAACGACCTGTTCTACACAGAAGAACAAGTCGCTGAGTTAAAGAAAGATACTCGCAATACCTTTCTTTAAAAATTGGTCGAGAGACCAATACATAACACCTTCATTATAGAGGGTTTTAGGAGGAAAGTCAAAATGATTAATAAGGAAAGTACAAAAGCCGGCGTAATAGTGATGGCAATGATATTAGCTATGTTTGCTTTAGCTGGAATTCTTGCAAAGGGATGTGAACGCATAGATGCAACATGGGAAGAACAGTACCCCACGGAAGTGCGTGAAGTTGCTGCTAGAGGTGTTAGAGAGATACCTGCTTGAACTTCATTGGGAATATTCAAAATTACAAATTATTGTACGTGTAAGGAATGTAATGGTCCATGGGTGGGTTATCCAACAAAACTAGGAACTGAATATGTAGAAGGACGAACGATTGGTGTAGATACTTCAATAATTCCTTTAGGAAGTGAAGTTTTAATTGATGGTCATATATACATTGCTGAGGATACTGGTTCATTTACTGGAAAAATTATTGATGTTTATGTCACTGATCATTCGAAATTCGATAGAAAATATTTAGAAGTTTTTATAAGGAATAAGGAGGATTAGAAATGAGTAAAGAGATATTGGAAAATCAAATTTGGGAGCTTGAAAGACAGTTAAATATTCTTCAGTGTAAGGATCGTTTCAATGATGAAGATTATGATTTACAAAGAAATCTTAATCGCCAAATTGCTTTTAAAAAGAAAGAACTGGAGGCATTGGAATGACAGATATAAAACAGGCAAATTTACTTGAATATTTAAGACACATTAGAAAAGGTGCATTAACAAAAGAGGCTAAAGAAACGCTAGTTAAAACAGTTAAAGAAACTTACACAGTAGAAGAAATTGAACGAGCAAACGTGATATTAGATGTTAGCGAATAAAGACTTTGATTATATAAGTTTCTTTAACAACTGCGATATAGATTTTGTAAAAAGTGATGAACGTTGGCATGAGTTAAGAAATAAAGGTATTGGCGGTAGTGATGCCGGCATAGTGATGAATGTTAGTAATTATAAAAGACCATACGAGCTTTGGGAAGAAAAAACAGGACAGGTTAAAGCACCGTTTATTACAAACAAGGCAATTGAAAAGGGAAACGCCTTAGAACCTGTTATGTTTAATCTTTTTAAGATTTTGTACAGTGACAAATATGAAGTTATAGATACTAAAGATATTAGTTTGTCTAATAAGCAATTCCCGTTCATGAGAGCTAATTTAGACGGGGCTTTAATTAACAAGGCTACAAATAAAAAAGGTATCTTGGAAATTAAATCTACAACAATTCAAAATGCCGCAATGCTTAAACAGTGGTCCAAAGATAACATGCCTATTACATATTTCTTTCAATGTTTGCATTACTTGAATACAACTCAGTTTAATTTTGCAGTGCTATATGCAATTTTAGATATTCCATGGGCTAATGATGGAGACGGGAAACAAGAGACAAGAATTATCTATATGGACCGTGAAACATTAGGGCAGGATATTGATTTATTGGTTAAAACTGAACTTTGGTTCTGGAAAAAAGTTATTCACTTAGATCCACCACCGTTCAGTGAAAATAGAAATTTAGAACTTAAGGAGGTTAATTAAAAATGAATGATTTACAAAACAAGCTGTTAGGCGGTTATGCAGCGGTAAGGATTGCCGGCAAAGAAGAATTCGAAAAAGTTATTGAATGGTTAGCTATTAAAAACTGTTTTCTAGCTAATAAAGAACCTGTAAGCAAAATGAATTATCCAGGGGATGCAATATTTGTATTGTATCGTGCAGATGATGGTTTTATATGGTGGGCGCCAGTGGCAGATATTGATACAAATACGTACCAATTAGTTGATGTTAAACAATTAGAGCTGAATCTGATTGATGATCAAAAAATTATTGAAGCAAATGCAACGGTCACAGGTGAAATTGTCGAGCTGAACGAAAAAGCCTTAACACTTGTTACTAACACGAAACCAGAGGGAGCGACAATTGATTCCAACGTTGATAGCTTGGTTGCCTTAATTCCAGTTATTCAATCAAAAGCTAATGTTGTAGTTACAGAAGAAAATTATAAAAGCTTTATTGCTAAAGGCACGGGAGTTGTTCCCGAATTAAGAAAATGGGCAAAAGCCATTGACGATGAAAGAAAACGTTCCAAAAAAGTATATATGGATTCGTTTAATACATACGAGAACAAAGTAAAAAGTGTTGTAGAGGCACTTAATACTACAGCTCAAAAAATTGCAAATGATGTTGATGTTTATATCCAAGAGAAAAAAGATAAGCTTCGCAAGGAAAGAGAAGGAATTATCGAGCAGCTTAAAGAAGTACTCATAAAAAAAGAAATGATTTCAAGGGAGTATGCTAATAAGTTTGTATTTGATGAAAAATGGCTAAATGCATCATGCTCAAATAAAAAATTTCAAAGCGAGGCTGAAACTCAGTTTAACGACCTAATGAATCAGGAAAATCTATACAAAAAAGATATGGAGCTTATTGAAAGTACTATCATTAATACATGCGCTATGGTGGGGGTAGATGAAAAGTTAATAAGTCGTGAAAAATATAAGCTTCAGTATCAAGTAGGTAATAATCTTGGCGATATTACAAAGAATATTACAGATGAAATAAACGCTTTAAAAACACAAAAAGAAGCACTTAAAGCTGAAGCAGAGAAGGAATTACAACATCAAAAAGTACAGCTTGAAACACAACATAAAAAGGAACTTGAAAAAGTACAACAAGAAGCGGCTCATCAACCATCAGTTGAACCTAATAAAGATGAACAGATATTTAAACGTGGTGATGAAATTATTGCTAAAACAACTGGAAAATATGTTGTTACAGAAATTAAAGAAACACCTGAAAAATTTAATGGTAAAACATGGACTAAAACATTTGAGTTTACAGGAGATTTAGCATCACTACAAATGTTGAATAGATACATGGAATTTCTAAAACAAAGTAAAGAATTTGATTTTGATGAAGTAAAAATAATTGAAAAAGAGCTAGTTGAGCCAGAAACAGGAACGGTTAGTAAATACAATGTAAAGGAGATTAATTAACATGGCAATGCAAAGTAAAGTGGCAAAAAATCAAACAAAGTCAACTGGAATTAAGGGATTTAATAATTTAATCAATAGTGATTTAATGAGAACAAAAATTCATCAAATGGTTGGTGCGACTGATTCACAGGAATTTATTACAAGTATTACAAGTGCAGTCAACACAAACCCTGCACTCGCTGAATGTGATCCGCAGACAATCATTAGTGCAGCATTATTAGGGCAGTCATTACATTTAAAACCTAGTCCACAACTTGGATATTTCTACATGGTTCCATTTAACAATCGTAAGAAAGGGACTAAAGAAGCACAATTTCAGCTTGGGTACAAAGGACTACTCCAACTAGCTATTAGAACTAGTGAATATATTGATATTGATGCTATTGAAATTAAAGAGGGCGAATATAAAGGACGTGACAAGTTCACGGGTAGACCTAAATTTGAATTTGTAGAAGATGATGATATCAGAGAGAATCTTCCAGTTGTTGGATATATGGCATATTTTGAAATGAAAAACGGTTATATTAAACGACTTTACTGGTCAAAGACAAAAATGGAAAATCATGCTGATACGTATTCAATGGCGTTTGATTTGGAAAAGTATCATGATTTACAAGAAGGAAAAATTCCACAAAGCGAGCAGTGGAAGTACAGTTCATTCTGGTACAAGAATTTTGATGAGATGGCAAAGAAAACGATGCTAAGACAATTATTATCTAAACATGGTTTATTAAGTACCGAAATGCAAAAAGCAGTTGAATCCGACCAAGCCGTTATTACAAAAGATTTACAACCAGAGTATGTTGATAATGAAAACGTAATTGATAATGCAGCGGTCGAAAAAGAGCAAACTCATTCCATTGAGGAAAACACAGCACCAACTGTTGAAGAAGTTATGAATCAAGCTCAACCTGAACCAGTGTTAGAAGATATTGATCCAATGCAGATGTAAGGAAGAATTATAAATGGCAAAAGAGGTAGATACAAAAGGTTACATAAAATTGTATAGAAAGGCAATGGAAGATCCTATATTTAAAGATTCTAAAGCATGGCACTTATTCACATACTGCCTCTTCAATGCCAAGTTTAGTGGTAGTAAAGGTGAAATAGGTACTTTTACTACAACAGTCCCTACAATAATGAGGGATTTAGGCTGGAAAACGCATAACACGGTTGATAAATTTATGAAAATCCTAAAAGATGGCAACTATATAAATTATTCAACTAAAAACAATAATACAAAGATATATGTAACAAAATATTCGAACTATCAATTTATTTTTGATGAGGATATAAGTTAAAAAATAACATATTATCGGTTAAAAAATAACTTATCATAAGTTAAAAAATAACATATTATCGGTTAAAAAATAACGTCCCTATCCTTATATATAAGAACGATAAGAACGTATAAGAACGGTAAGAACGTATATATAGTTCGATTTAAGAATTTTCTTAAGAAATTATTTGGCTGATTTTTAAACAAAAATGTGAGGTGATTAAAAAATGGCTAAATTTAGTAAAGATACGATTTTGCTAAATCAGGAATTTTTTGAAAATACAAAAATACAAGAGTTGATAAATAATGAACTTGGATATAAAGCATTGTTTATGTTTATGAGATTATGTGTGTTGGATTGTAATACAACAAATGTAATTGAATGCATGAAGATATTTAAAAATGATGATTACGAAGAAATCAAAACACTGCTATTAATTCTTAATGAGTATAACTTACTAAGAAGCAACGACAGTATAAATTTTAAACTGGTATTAGATGATCTAAAATTCAATAATCCAAGAGATAAAGATAATTACATAAAAGCTCGAAAAGAAATAATTGATTATTTAAATCAACGAGCTGGTACAAATTACCGTGCAAATGCCGAAAAGGCTAAAAAACATATTAATGCTAGGCTGAATGAAAAGTACACGGTAGATGATTTTAAAAAAGTTATTGATAAAAAGTGCAATGAATGGATAGGAACCGAATATGAAAAATTCTTAAGGCCTGAGACATTGTTCGGATCTAAGTTTGAAGGGTATCTTAATCAAAACATTCGTACTAAGTCGGTTAAATACGGATACAATCCGTTCCTTAATGATTTAATTGGGTGATGTATATGACCTATGAAGAAACAACTAAAATATTAGCAATTCTTACTGCTATGTATCCAAAAGATTTTGAACATATAAATGAAACCAATCAAGAAGTTGTTACAAAAATCTGGTTAAGACAACTAAGTAACAGGTCTTATAAAGAAGTTTCGCATGCTGTAGAAGCATATATAGCTACCGATGTGTATGGTAAAGCTCCAACAGTGGGAAAGATTAAGCAAATGCTACAGACAGTATCAAAAGCAAATATAACTCCTCAAGAGGCTTGGAATATTCTTTATCACGCAATATGTCATGGTGGATACGATATGCATAGGGTACATGAAAAATTACCGTATGAAATAAAAATATGTGTTACTCCCGAACAAATGTATGAATGGGCGTTCGAAACAGATGCAAAAACTTGTCAGACAGTAATTGCAAGTAATTTCCAAAGAAGTTATCAAGCGAAGCAGCAGTACATTAATCAAATGGAAAGAATACCCGAGAGAAGTATTCAAGCAATAAGAAGTGAAAATATCAAAACACTTGGAAATGACAAAAAACAGAAAGAAATAGAGATGCTTAGTGGACTGTTAGAAGTGCTAGATAAAGCAAAATGATTATATTAAAAAATGAAAGTGAGAAATATAGAAATGGGTTTATTATTAAAGATTATTTTATTAGTTATTGCAGTAGTTTTATTTTTTGTGTTAGGAACGTATAAAAAAGAAAATGGATATGAGTATGGATTTAAATTTAATAAAAAACATTTTTTAGCATTAATCCCAGTTATTGTATGGGCATCAACATTGTTTGTGGCTATTGTTCCTGCAAACACAGTAGGAGTTAAATATAGCCGTTTAAATGGTACAAGTAATAAGACATTAGACGAAGGTATACATTTAATAACTCCAATGGATAAAGTTTATGAAATTGATACAACAGTTCAGGAAAGAACTGTAAAAAACGTTTCAGTGCAAACTCAAGATGCACAGTTTGTAAAAATGGAAATCAACGTTAAATATCAGGTGTCAAAAGATAATGCATTCAAAGTATATAAAGGCTATAAAAGTTTAGATAATCTAAATAAAAATATTATTGCTAACTATTCTCAAGAGGCATTGAACGAAGTATGTACAAATTACAATGTAATCGATGTTTTAGGGGAAAAGCGTACAGAAATTTTAAATAAGGCAACTGAAATTTTAAACAAAAAATTTGAAAATGAAGGAGTTACATTAAAAGCACTTGTCTTAAAAGATACCGATGCGGGTGATGAAATTGAAACTGCTATTAAAAACGAAGCAGTAGCAAAAAAAGAGGTAGAAACTGCTGAACAAAAGAAACAGAAAGCACAAAAAGAAGCAGAAACAAAAATTATTGAAGCACAGGGCGAAGCTGAAGCAAATGCTGCTAAGTCATCACAGTTAACTGATCAAATTCTAAAAGAAAAATTTATCGATAAATGGAATGGTGAACTTCCAAAAGTAAGCGGTCAAAGTGAATCATTATTTGACATCAGTAGTATTTTGGGAAAATAGGAGAAAAACAATGAAAAGAGATAATGAACTCGAAGAACTTTTAAAAATATTAGATAAAGCAATAAATGAAAAATTTGAAAATATTTGTAATAGCTCATTTAACGAAAGTAACAGTCAATACAAAGATCCTATACCGGTGTTAAAAAAAGCAATTTGTAAATATGGGAAACAGGCACAGCTAGATGTTGCAGTCGAAGAAATGGCCGAACTCACAAAAGAAATTATTAAATCAAAACGAGGAGCTTCTAATTATCATCAGATTGTAGAAGAACTTGCGGATGTATATATCATGATGACTCAAATTAAATTGATTTATGGAATCTATGACGAAGAATTAATAAATGCTATGGACTTAAAAATCGCACGTTTGGAAAAGAGGCTACAAAATGATTAATAGGGTGGTCCTTGTTGGACGAATGACTAGAAATCCTGAACTTAGAAGAACTCAACAAGGCGACGCGGTTACATCGTTTACCTTAGCGGTAAATCGTAATTTTACAAGCGGAGACGGTCAACGACAAGCAGATTTTATTAATTGTGTTGTATGGCGCAAACCTGCTGAAAATGTTGAAAGATACTGTTCTAAGGGAAGCTTAGTCGGTGTTGAAGGAAAAATTCAAACTCGAACATACGATGATAAAGACGGTAAAACAGTATTTGTTGTTGAGGTTAGATGCGATAGCGTGCAGTTCCTTGATACTAGAAATCAAAACGAGGCACCTATGGATACTCAAAAAGTTCAGCAGATGGCCAACGATAATTATTTTCATAATGGATCGTCAGGTCCGAGTGATTTTATGGAAGATGTGAATACATACGACATCATGGAAGATGATATACAGTTTTAAAAATAAGTAAAATTTTGATTTTAAGGAGTTTTTAACTATAAGAGTAATAAGTTTACCTATTATGACTAAAAGCTCCTTATATCAAAGAAAACCTATTAAAAAAAGAATTTTATTATGAAAGGGAAATTAAAAATGTTAATTAAAAAGTCTTATGAACCGTTTTTATATAAATTTTTAGCAATTGCCAAAGATATTTTCAAGAAAACTGGTTCTAAAAATATTGTAATTTTCGGTGATGGTGAAAAGCTGAAATTTATTGCTAATAACTATGCAGGAATATTTGACTATCATACAGAAAAATTTGATCGCGAAATGTACGATTTTAAAGATGCAGCATATGAGATATCATTGCTGCCTAATGATGACATTAAACTTGAAAAACTGGAATTCTATCCATGCAGTGATGAATATTTAAGCAGTGTTAAGGAGTTTTTTGTCAATACTGATTATTTTGCAACTCATGTATTCGAATTGGATTCATGTGATGAATGTAAAATTGCTAAAATTGTAACTCTATCTGAGGCTTGGTTGTGTGATGATGATTTGAAGTTTATCAATAAATTAAAAAATTTTGATGTCTATGTTTGTTCGGATAAGGATAGTTTTAATGACCGCGTTGGAAATGAGTGGAATGCTGAATACATATTATGCAATGAAGCAGTTGAATTTGACAACGGGTATACTACTGCATCAATTACTTTGATTTTCAATACTAGATATAATCCTCGTAAAAGTGAGGCTGTTCAGCAGAAAATTAACTTTGAAAAGGATGATTTAGCATCTGAAATAATAAATAAAATTGAAGAGTTACCTGAAAAGATAACTGTAGAAGTTGTTGGAAATGATACTTATGTTGAAGAAAAAGAACTTGATAATTTAATGTCTGAAGCTGAAAAACTCGAGGAGGAGTTCGAAGATGACTTCGACCCAATGCTCGCTTAATGTATTAAGTGATGATCTAAAAAAATTAAGGTTTGTTGTTCCAGGTGAAGCAGTTGGCAAGGGTAGACCTAAGTTTACTATGCAAGGTGGTTTTGCAAAAGCCTATACACCAAAGAAAACATCAGACTATGAAAAATTTATAAAACACTGCTATAGAAGTAAATATAGGAATTACATAAGTGATAAAGCTGTAAAGGTTATGACGTTTATTTATGTTAAGCCAGCCAAAAGTTTAAGTAAGAAAAAAAGAGCTAAATTATTAAACAATGAATTTCTTCCAACAAAGAAACCTGACGTTGATAATATACAAAAATGTATATTAGATGCACTTAACAAGGTTGCTTTTAAGGATGATGTGCAAGTCGTAGATCAGGTGGCTATGAAACGTTTTGGTGAAGAGGATAAAGTCATTGTTGTAATTGAAGAAATAGGATTGACTATGCAGTCGATTTAAAGGAGGAAAGATTTATGGGATTGTTTGATTTATTAAAAGAAGAAACAGAAGTTAAAGAACCACAAAAAGAAGAAATTAAAGAAGCTGAGGTTGTTGAAAATGAAACTGCAGTAAACGAACCTGAAAAGGAAGTTAAGGAAGAACCAAAAAAAGAAGTAAAGAAGAAAGCTAAAACTTCTAAAACAAAAGCAACTAAGAATGAAAAAGCAGGCTATCTTTATCCGTTTAATATTTATAGTGAAGGTTGTTTAATTGACATTGACAACTATGGTTTTGAAGAGGGGAAAACGTATAAAGAATCTGAAATTACTAAAATTATGCTGGCACACAAACACTATGAATTTTCCGGAACAATGGAGTATTCATATATTGAAGATGATAATGTCGTTGTTGCAAATGCAAAACAGCATAAAAAGGGGTAATTGATTATGAGATATATGTTTTACATTGTTGGTGTTGGAGGAACCGGGTCGTTATTGGCTCGAGATCTTCCAAAATTACTAACAGATACTAGAAATAGAATGTGCCTTATTGATGGTGATGTAGTTGAAAAGAAAAACATAGTAAGACAAGGATATCAGCAACAGGATGTTGGAGATAATAAAGCTGTTGCATTATCAAGAAAAATAAATTCTCTTTACGATACTAATTGTATTTTTATGGATCAGTACATAAATGATGAAAATTTAATTAATTTAATAAAAAGTTATAAAGCATATATACCAGTAATTCTTGGGTGTGTTGACAATGACAAGACTAGAAAAATTATTGAAAAAGTAATAAATGACAAGGATTTGAAATACTGTTATTACATTGATTCCGCAAATAGCGAATACGAGGGTAATGTTTATACGGTATCGAAAAAGCAAGGTGTGATTACTGGGAAATTAAGAAGTCAAGTATACAAATTAGATGAAGATAAGCATCCCGATGAAGTATCTTGCCAAGATCAAGCTGCTAATGGAAATATTCAATATCTTGTTACTAATGCAAAAATGGCAGTAGCAGTATTGGAACACTGTCATGCATTATTAAAATCAGGATATAAAGAAGGTGTTCAGGTTGTCAAACGATTTGAGACAGTATTTTACTAAAAAACAATATAATTACAAAAACAGTGATTTAACACTAATTGAAGCAATAATTGGCTATCAGCTGGAATCTGATGATTGTATAGATACGTTTGAGGAATATGCAGACTCACTTGGAGAAATATTTATTGATTATGAACAAGATTTAGAACTTTTAAATTTACATGTTTTTAACGATCTGTTTAATTCCAATATATACCAATATATTTTTCAGAGCTTTATTAAGTCTGATGATTTTGTCTTAACTGAAGTTGATGGTGTACTTGGATATATGTATGACGAAGAAAATGAAGAATTTATTAATATATCTAATAATATGCCATTGCAAGTAAGAAAACACATTAACAGATTCTATAAAGAAGCACAAAACGAATGTTATTACGTCGATGGTGAAGAACTAAAATTAGATAGTTACTGTGCTGAAACTATCGGATTTAGGTTATATCATTTAAAAATTTATAACAAATCGCTTGCAAGGCGATTAAGAAAGAATTATAAAGCGAACGGTTCATTTTATGCATTATGTAATCAACTAGGGTTTTATATGGAGAATGGACAATTCCTGCTTATGGAGTATACATATTTAGAAGCTTCAGGGTTTTATGATCAATATATTAACTCAAGCATTATAGCAAATGCAATAGAGGATCTAAATAAAGAGCTTCAAACAAATAGAGTTTTTAATTCAGGAATTTCAGCTGCCATTGATGAAATAAGTGATTATGAAAGAGATGATTTAATTACTGCAATAATAAAAATTCTAGAAACTGAAAACGAGGTGATAATATGAGCCAAATGGTAGTTAGATTTGATTCGAACAATCGTGATGCTGAACTCTGTATAAAAAAAGGAAATGAAATATTTTTTAAAAATATATCTGTTAAAGCTCTTGTTTCAACACTTGTAAACAATGGATATACCGAAAACACAAGTGAAAGAATAACTATTTTAGACAAACAAATAATAGCTGCTAACTTCCGTTATGTAGTAATAAGACAACCGGAACATAAAAGAATCGTGACTTTATTTGATAAAAGCTACATGATTAATTTTCCGAATGCAATTTATATTGTTCATCATCATGATTCAAAAATAAAAAAAATAACGGCTTTTTCTTACAAAGAATACGAGGGTTTAGAAACCAATTTGTATGAATATCCAATGCCGAATGAATTAACTGAAAATACAATTTGTATGGGATCTGCAAAAAAAGAAATATTCAATAATGATTATGTAGCAGCATTAAATAGAGTTATTGCTACACCATATTCACACACTAACTTTAGTGGAATAAAGGGATTTACTAACTCGCAAAAATGGTTTGAATATCTCGAAAAAAACGAGTTTCCTTACAAACTAATGCGGTCATTAAATAAAAAGCTGAAAGACATAAGGGTATAGAAAATGTGGACTTTATTAAGAAAATACAAGAGATTTTATTTATGGAAAAATCGCAAATCAGGGTGCCGAGAATGTTTCTGGCCAGAGATAGATCCAAATAAAATAATCAAAGAAAAAGAAGAACAAACATACAAATATAGTCAAGCACAAAAGAATGTTAAATGTCGTAAAAAAAATAAAAGTATTGTGCTTAATAAACACACTAAACTGAGGTATTAAAATGCAACCAAGAATATGGAACGAAACAAAAGGTACGTATGATCCTTATGAATTACCAGAAGGATCAAGTAAATATGAAAATGATATGGATGTAATTGTATCGTGTGCGTGCTGCGGTAAAAAAATAACTTACGGAGATGCGTATACATCACACAAAATTCATGATCATATCGGTTTTGGTTATGCAGTATGCGGAGACTGTTATTTTGATAAAGGAATGTAACAAATGGTTAAAATATTAATCGGATTGGTAAGTGTAACACTGGGGCTTCTAGCCCTGGCTGTTACCATTAGATTTTTTGTAGAAATTTGGAGAGGTAAATAGAAATGTTAAACATATTACTAACCATACTTACAGTAGCATTTTTATTTATTTTAGGTTGTTTTATTATATTGAATTCTCTTGAAGAAAGATATAGGGAATTGGAGGATGAAGAGAATGCTAAAGATAGAAAAGATTAAAGACGAGATTAAAAATTTTTATGACGAAAATAATACCTTACGGTGTTATTTAGCTCAGATTGCAACAAATCAGAATTACAGTGTTAACTGTTATAGAGGAGGTAATGTAAATTGCTCAAAATGCTTGAGATTATCATTATTGGAATTATTAGAAGAATATAAAGAAGAATATAAAGAAACTGTTAAATTATCAAAATTTGAATATGAATATTTAAAGTTTGCTAAGGAAAATGGATACAACTTTATTGCAAGAGATAAAAGTCACGAATTGTGTGGATTTGACAAGCGACCTAAAAAGCGTAATTTAATGTGGTGCAGTGGTGGTGATTGTGTACACATGTTCGAGTCAATGTTTAAATTCGTTAAATGGGAAGATGAAGAACCCTATAACATCGATGAAATATTAAGCAATTGTGAGGTAGTGGAAGATGAATAGAGAAATAAAATTTAAAGCATATATAGAAGTAAAAGAAAAACAAAATTTTTATGATGGTGACAAAGTTAAATTAATTGATAAAAAGATATCTGATGTCAATGAAATTTATTGGTGTAACGGTGAAATATCGCATATCCGCATAAAGAATTCTCCCTTAGAAATTCACACCATTTTTAGCGATTATTGCAATATTAAATTATTGCAATATACGGGTTTAAAAGACAAAAATAATAAAGAAGTATATGAGGGAGATATTGTTTGCGCAAATGATGAAAAATGTATTATTTCTTGGCATTTAGGTGGATGGATCTTAAATAAAGTAAACAAAAGTGACTACGTTAGATTGTTTATTAGCTATTTAACAAAGAGAGAAAACAAGCAATATTATAGTGATGATATTGAAATAATTGGAAATATATACGAAAACAAGGAGTTATTAGAAGATGACTAAATATAGAAAGAAACCTGTAGTTGTGGAAGCAGTTGGTGGACGGGAAGCAATTTAGAAGAAATACGTAATTTTGTTGGCAATGATTTAATTGAAAATTATATAGAACATTTTGATATAGAAAGGGCATTAATAAAACAAACGCTAGCTGGAATTGCAATTAACACATTAGAAGGAACAATGATGGTTAATTATGGTGATTACATCATCAAGGGTGTACAAGGAGAATTATACCTTTGCAAACCCGATATTTTTCTTAAGACTTATGAGGAGGTAATGGAAGATGGGAATTTGGATTAGAAGTCAAGATAAGTGTAAGTTAATTAAGTGTACGAGATTTGGTATTAATTATTGGTCTGATGGAATTTTTGATGTAATAGGAGCTGATTGCGACGATGTTTTTGAACTAGGAAAATATAAGGGCAAAGAAAAAGCGATTAAAATACTGGATATGATACAAACAGAAATAATTAAAAGTAACACTAAGTTTGTTAGTTGGGGAAATGGAATTGGTCAAAATATCCCGTGTGTCGGAGTACAACCGATTTTTGAAATGCCACAAGATGAGGATGTTTATAATGAGATTTTTAACAATGTTAGCAACAAAATGTAAAGTGTGTAAAAAACGAAGCATTTGTAATTATAAAAGAATGGTAGCTTGTGCATTAGCTGAATTACCACTACAACATCATGCGTATTGTGCTATGGATATGAAAGCTGATTGTGTTGCACCAATGATTAGAAAAAGAAATTTAAGAGATATTTATATTAGTGAAAATGTAAAAGTAACTATTGATCTTGAAGATGTTAAAAAGGAAATTGCAAACCAATTTTATAACCCGTTAAGAGTTGGAAATATAAAATGAGGTAGATTATGATGATTATGATTATTGCCCAAATTGTGGTCAACCAATAGATTGGAGTGAGAAATACGGTGAGTGATTATGGCATAGACGTAGCTACATTGAAAGCAATTAATCAACAATGTAAGGAACTGGGGTGGATTTGATGAAAAATAAATTATATGGAATCACTACAGATTACAAAATTGTAGAATTAAGTTTGTGTACTTGTAAGGAGTGCCAAAAACGTGGAATGTACGAGGTGTTTGTGTACTCTCTAAAAGGTGAATACTTCGATTGCGTAAGGCTTGATGAAATAAATAATTATGTTAAATATGCATCGTACAGATTGCCTTTTCTTAGAGGTATAGTATCAAAACATATTGAACACGCTGTTGTCCTAAATAAATATACATTTAACAGAGAACGTGCGGTATCTGCTTTGCAGAATTTATCTTATCATATCCTTAACCCCTTAAACGATGATAATGTGTTTGAGTTAGTTCAATTGATTAATCATTGCGAAGATTTAGAAAAAGCGCTAGATAAAGCGTGTGAAGAATTAGAAAACTTATCTTATGTAAGAGGCATGGGGCAAGTAGGTATGAACTTTAAGGAATGGAAAGAGTGGTTGAAAGAAAATGTTGAGTAAAGAAGAATGTGAAATAGCATTAGAAAATGCAGTAGATACAGGAATTATTAAAAAGGATTGGAACGTCTTAAACCAATTAATCGATGAACATTTTGAGGTTTTAGACGTAATAAAAGAAGAAGTTGATGATATTCAAACAGTAATTGATTTATTGGATGTTTTGGCAATGGGTCATATAGATATTGCTATAAAAAAACTAGAAATTATACAAGATAAATTAATGGGAGTTAAAGATGATGCTTAGTAAGGAAGAATATAAGGAAAGATATTTTGAACTTTCACAACGATTTTTCTCTCTATTTGATTTTTTAGATGATGATGTAACTGAACGAGAAATTGAAAATATTGGATTATATAATATGCTAATTGATGATCATTTTGAACTTAAAGAAAAATACTCAAAAATTCTTGATGATGTTCATGATTATAGGTATGAAACGCACTGTATGAAAATGACAATGAGAAATTTGTGTGAACATTTTGGAGTTAAAAGCGAAAAGGAATTGCAAAATATCTATTTAAACAAACCATACAAGTTTGAAGACCTTCATGAAGGTATGTGTGTATGGGATGATATTGAAAAACTTATTTGCCAAATCGAATTAATTTCTAAAAATGCAATTCATAGAAAATATATTGATGGTACTATATCAGGTAGTCCGTTTGAAGAAAATCGCTTCTTTCCAGCGCAATGCGCTAATCTAGAAATAGAAAACTAATAAAAAATCATATGAATTTTGATGAATACGTTAATAAAAAATAATAATAAAAAACGATTTGGGGAGGATAAGGAATGGCTAAGTACAGCATTGAAGAAAAAGAAACAATAGAAAAAGTGAAAACATATCTAAAAGCAATAAGAACACTTAATCAAGAAAAATTTTCACTGGAAATTGAGTGCGAGGACATTCCGACTCCGCAGTCGGTTAAATTCAGCAAGGAAATGTCAGGAGGGTACTCAAAACCAAAAGATGAACAAATAACCAGCATGATGATGCGCAGAGAATTAATAAATAAGCGCCTGGAGCTGTTTAACGAGGAACTGGATAGATTCACTCCGGTTCTTTATCTGTTAGGGGCCGGTCATAGAAACATTATAAATGTGTACGTAAATTCAAGAGGTTATACGTCCATGATTGATACTTTAGATTCCGATTACTGCATCACTGAATCTTCTTACAAACGTAAGTTTCCTGAAGCTTGTTTAAAGCTATCGAAATATATAGATTTAGACAATATTCCATCGCTTGAAAAACTCAATAACGAATTTAATGAGTATGTAAAATCGGTTAATAAATCAAACAAGGTTACTGATTTGAAAAGAAAGATCAAATTATAGAAATAAAATAATATAAATATTTAGTATTGAAAGAGAGTTTTACTAATAAAAACTCTCTTTTTATTCAAAAAACTGGTGTTATTCGTTATTTAGTTATTTCACTTTATTAAAAAAAATTCGCATGATGATTGACTAATTATTAATTTTATGAGTATTATATACCCATAAATATACACTATGATGTGGGTGAATGATATGAAAAAAAATAGAATTTTTGAAAATTCTATTCCTGAAAAAAATATAAAAATAAAAAAACATGATAGAAGCGTAGAATTAAACCTAACAGGTAAGTCTATAGATCTTGATACATTGTACAAAATAGAATGTTTTTTTCTTGGAATAATAAAGAAAAAAATAAATACAGTATATTTTAAAATGAATTTTGAGTATGTAAATATTACAGCAAATTTTGTTCTGTTGGAGTATATTATAGCTGATTTTCTTCAAAATAAAGATGTTGATTTGAAAATAGAATTTAATATAGATCATAGAATTATAAGTTATAATTTTTATCAATCTTCGATATTAAAAAAATTTGTAGATAATGAAATCGATAAAGATGAATATATAAGTAGAGTATTTAATAAAAGAAATAAATTTTATACTTCTAATTCATTTAGATGGTATATTTCTATGGATGATAGTAAAACCGAAACAGTTTCTATACTTGGAACGGAATTGGAGTTTTTTTTAAATAATAAAAATATTTCTAATGAAATAATAGATAATATTATTGAAATAACAACAGAATTAGCATCAAATTCATTAGAACATGCAAAAGCAGATGTTATTATACAATGCTTTATACATAAAGGAGCCTACAATAAACTTCGAAAAGAACAGTGTGATCTTATTGATATCACAATTGTAGATTTTTCAAAAAATAAACTACATACCACACTAAAGAAAAGATTTAAAGTTTCTTCTGAAACGATTCCTAAAAAAGTATATCAAGCTTATAAATTTCATAGTGGCTTTTTTAATGAAGATTATGATGAAGATAGTTTTTTTGTATTGTCAACTTTTCAGAATAAAGTAACAACAAGAAATAATGAATTACAAGCTACTGGTGGGACTGGTTTAACTACTTTTATCCAAACTATAGCACCGCTAGTAAATGATGACCGTTGTTTTCTAAATACCGGTAATATAATTTTAAATTTTAATAGAGAATATCTTGGTATTTCAGGAGATAATGTTGGATTTAATAAGGAAAAAAATTATATAGGTGCTACTCCGCACAAAGATGTTTTTAAAAAAAGTAAGTATGATTTTAACGGAACTGTATATAATATATTATTAGGTATGGCAAGGAGTGAGGACGATGAAAACAATTGAGTTAATATTCAATAAATCGATTACAAGGATTGCTGGAAATCCATATGGAAAGCAGATATATAATGAACAAGTAAAAGATAAAGTAGATTTAAACGCTGTTAATAAGATTATTTTTCCTGATAATATTAATGGTGTGTCGATTTCGTTTGTACAAGGTTTAATGTATGAAATTGTTGAAGATAAAGGTAAAAATTATTTTAAAGAACATTTTGAATTATTTTCAAATAATCCTGTAGTTAATGAAAAATTACAGAAGAGTATCGATTTTTAATGAAAGCGTCTGACTGGATTGCAATTATTGCGATAGTTGTGTCAGTAATTGCAACATTAGTTTCAATAATTTTACCAATATATTTTTCTAAAAAACAACAAAACGAAGACCTGAAACGAACACATGCATCATTAGTATTTGACAAATATCTTTTAGAAAAGTTACCTAAATTATTATCTAAATTATTTGACAATGATTTAAATAATGAACTTACGACTATTGATAATGCTGAGACTTGTGACGAAATCAGCGAAATTTTAATGGATATCAAAAATATTTCTATATTATATTATATTGTTAATAGTATAGATATTTATAATGATCTAAAAACACTAATTATTAAAGCGGACGAATGTTTGGTCAGTATTCCTGATGAAAATATAGACGACCCTAGTTCTATAGTTGACGAATTTAAAGATACGACAAGTCAAATATATAAATTGATTTATAATAGCATTATTTTATAGCATAGAATATATGGCCCCTTTATGGGGTTTTTTGTTATATTATATTTTTTGAGTTGAAGTAGATGTAAGTTGGACCTAAAGTGGACGTAGTTTGGACCTAAAATGAACCCACTTTGAACCTAGTTTGAACGTACTTTTATGTGTTAATATGATATCGTGGTTTAAATGAAACAATCCTATAAACCACCTTTCCCAATGTCGATATACTCAAGTGGCTTAAGAGGGCTGTTTGCTAAACAGTTAGATGGAAGATCCATGCGTAAGTTCAAATCTTACTATCGACGCCAATTAAATAATTTAGCACCCTTGAGGTGCTTTTTTATTTTCGTTTTAAGCGTGATTTAACCGAGGAGGGATATTTATTAGTATTAGTATTAAAATGTTCAAAACAAGCGAAATTAAAGCGTATAAAAACAATCCTAGAAACAATGATGATGCAGTCGGTCCGGTTGCAGAATCGATAAAACAGTTTGGATTTAAAGTTCCGATCATTATAGATAAAAATAATGTGATTGTTGCTGGCCATACACGACTAAAAGCAGCTGTAAAATTAAAACTTGCCGAAGTTCCCTGCATTGTGGCCGATGATTTAACCGAGGAACAGATAAAAGCGTTTAGGCTGGCTGATAATAAAGTTAGTGAATTTGCTACATGGGATTTTGAGTTACTGGATATAGAACTTGATAATATTGCATGTATTAATATGAATGATTTTGGTTTCCTTAATGTGGATATATTAGATGATGAGCTTGAAAAACAAATGGAATATTTAACCCAGGATACTAAAACAAAAAAATTCATTGTAAAATTAACATTTACCACAGAAGATGAAGCAAATGAGTGCAAGGACAAATTAATGTCGCTTGGATATGAAAATGTTGATATAACATGAAAATTTTCTTAGCAGGTTCTGGTTACTTGTTTTCAAGTCCTGAAGTTATCAATAATTCTAAACCGGCTTTTGTTTTACAGTCCTATTGGTATTTAAGAAATTTTTCTAGAAAAGAAGAATTAATGAAATACTATCTAAGTGAAGATTGCAAAATGTTTTTGTTGGACAGTGGAGCATTTACTTTTATGAATTCCAATAAAAACGAAGATATAAAATCATATTTAGACAGTTATATTGATTTTATTAATAAATATGATATCAAATATTTCTTTGAGCTGGATCTTTATACAATTATCGGGATTGAAGAAACATATAAAATGACAGCTTATTTAGAAGCAAGAACAAATAAAAAAAGCATACCAGTTTTTCATAAATGTTTAGGTTTAAAAAGGTGGAGAGAGATGTGTAAAGACTATAACTATGTTGCAATTGGTGCTAGTGGATTAACTCAAGAATGTAAATGGGTTAAAAATGAGAAGATTTTAAACCAAATGATTAGCATAGCACATAGTTGTGGAGCTAAAATTCACGGTTTGGGATATACAAGGTTAAAAAATCTAAATAATCCAACTGTTAAATTCGATACTGTTGATAGTAGTTCTGTTTGTAGTGGGAGTAGATTTGGTACTTCGTATTATTTAAAAAATGGATGTATATATTCAAAAAAACTAAAAAGAAGTGGCAAAAGAATTAAAGATTTAAAAATAATAGATGATCACAATATGGAAATATGGTGTACTTTCCAAAAAATAAAAGGAGGACTTTATGAAAAATAAAAAAATAAGGGGAATAGCTTTAAATAGTATTATATGTGCGGCATATGTAACTTTATGTTATACATTAAACGCAGTCAGCTTTGGACCGCTTCAATTTAGAGTAGCTACCTTGCTGCTTCCTTTTGGCATATTAGATAAAAGATTGGCCAAAGGTCTTGTTCTTGGCGTGATAGTTGCTAACTTGTCAAGTTCATTGGGAATAATTGATATTATAACAGGTGCTTGCATTCAAATATTACAGTTTTATGTATTTGCTAAAGTTGTAAAGAATATTTACTTAAACAGTATTATTTATGCTTTATTAAGCGGAACTTTTGTAGGGCTAGAACTATTATATGTTTTAAATGTTCCCTTTTTATATTCTTTTTTAAGTGTTGGTATAAGCGGTATGGTACTGTTTTTGATAGGAATTCCTCTATGTAACAAACTATTAAAATATGTAAATGAGGCTTAAGATAATATGGTTATTATATTGTATCACCGCTTGCTAATTTATTATGAGATATGAATGAAACAAGCAAAAAAAACCTAGTCCCTTTTACAAAAGAAACAGCTAGAGAAGCTGGTTCAAGAGGAGGAAAAGCAAGCGTAAAAACACGTAGAAGAAAGAAAAAAATGAAGCAGGCAATGGACCTGCTTTTATCTTTGCCAGTTTTACCGGAAAACATGTCGAAATTAAACCAGCTAGGGGTAGATATAGAAGACGCTGATAATCAAATGTTGATGCTTACTGTTGCTTTTCAGAAAGCAGTTAGCGGTGATGTTAAGGCAATGCACTTTATTAAAGAAATTACCGGCGCTACTGCAACAACAGAGTTAGAACGACAAAAACTCAAATTAGAAAAAGAACGTTTAAAGATCATGCAGGAGCAATTAGAAATAAATAGAAAATTAAAAAACTCATTTGATGAAAACGATGATGGAGTAGAAATTATCAATGACATCTAGGTCAAAAAAAAGGCAAGTAAAAATTTCTAATTTGATTATCCCTAAGTTTTATGAGACTTTCAATGATACAGTAACCACGCATAAGATTTATTCTAGTGGACGCGCAGGCACAAAATCGAGTTATGGAGGTATCCATGGTATTTATAAAATTATCAGTGATGATAATTGTTCAGTTGTTGTAATGCGTAAGTTCCATAACAAACTTTATAAAACAGTATATAAAGAGTTTTTAAGAGCTATTAAGAGACTTGGTATTAGCAAAAAAAAATTTAAAATAACTAAAAGTCCAATGCAAATAACTTATAAGAAAAATGGTAACACAATTTATTTTACTGGTAATGATAGTATCGATGATACTAAAGGTATTATTGATGAAGACAAACCAATTAAATTAGTTATTTTAGATGAACTTACAGAGTTTTTTGAACGTGGACATGGAGAAGATGAAATAGCAAATATTGAAGCAACTTTTGTTCGTGGTAATGATAAAGAATTTTGTATGGAGTATTACTTTAACCCGCCTAAAAACCCTAATGCTCCAATCCTTGAATGGGTAAAGAAAATGGAGCTGCGTGATGATTGTATACATATACATACAGATTATCGAGATGTTCCAGAAGAATGGTTAGGGAAGAAGCTAATCCAATCAGCTATGGAAATGCTAAAATCTGATGAACGAATGTATAAATGGATTTGGTTAGGAATTTCAATCGGACTGGATGAAATTATATATTATATGTTTGATAAGGAATCACATATTCTTAATCGCGATTTGACAGATAATGAAAAAAATAAGATCGATCGAATAGACGCAGCAGTAGACTATGGTCAATTAAATGCAACAGTTTTCGAATTTTTTGGTTTGGATCGTACTAGTGAAAAAGTTTATGGATTAGAAGAGTTTTATCATTCAGGACGAGAGAGCGGTAAGCAAATGACGCCAAGTGATTATGCGAAGGCTTTTAAAAAAATGTGTGAAATGATTAATAGAGAATATGGTCAGTATCCTACTAATGTCTTTATTGATCCTTCAGCTAGAGGATTGGCCGAAGAAATCAAACGTATATGTCCATTTATTAAACTTAAAAATGCGCCTAATGCAGTTGGATTAGGTATTGGACGGGTTCAAAAGGTTATGGCATTTAATAAGATTATTTTTAGCTATAAACAAGAAAAGCTTATCGATGAAATTGTTAATTATTCTTACGATGAAAAAAGTATCGAAAACGGACAAGAAAAACCGTTAAAAGAAAAGGATCATACTATGGATGCAATGCGATACTACATCATGGGATTGTGGAAATATATAAGACGTTTTCTACCTCCTGATATTGGAAATGAAAAATAGGACGAAGGTGGTGAGTAAATACAGTGTTTAACGCAATAAAAAATGTTATAGAAAGGATTAAAAGTGTAATGTTTCCGACTAAAGATATTGAAAAATATTTAAATATTGAAATAGCAGTATCGAGTACTATGAGTAATTCTATTGAATTGTGGGAAAAGATATTGAGCGGTGAAGCACCGTGGATCAATAAAAAAGAGGGAGTATTTTCTTTGAATATTGCAAATGCTGTTTGTAAAGAACTTACAGATACCTCAACTAATGAACTTGTTTCTTCGATTTCAGGTAATGATTTCATTGATAAACAGTATCAGTATTTAATAAAAGATATTAACGATTGGCTTCAGTGGGGACTTGGTGAGGGTGGAATTGCATTAAAGCCATACATAAGCAACAATCAAATTGTAGTTGATTATATACGTGCTGATATGTTTTTTCCTGTAGAGTTTAATAATCGTAAAGAAATTACCGCAGCAGTTTTTCTAGAACAGATTTCAAAAGGAAAATTCATATACTCCAGACTGGAATATCAAAAATATGAAAATGGTCTACATACTTTTGATAATTATGCTTTTGTAAGAAAAGCTGATAATCATGAGGTAAACTTCAACCAGTATAGTGATCTTGGAAATCAAATTGACTTACATAGTGTTCCTGAATGGATGGATTTAGAACCGCATTATGAAATTGGGAATGTTGATAGACCTCTGTTTGCATATTTTAAAGCACCAGGAATAAATACGGTTGACTTTACTTCACCTTTGGGTACTCCCTGTTATGAAAATGCAATTGACTTGATAAAAGAAGCAGAAAAGCAGTATTCACGTTATTTATGGGAGTATCAAGGCGGAGAATTAGCTATTGATGCCTCTGCTGACTTGTTTGATATTGAAAGAGGTACAAATAAACCGGTACTACCAAATGGGAAGGACCGCTTGTATCGTACTTATGATTATGATACTTCCAGTAGTGTTGGTAATGGCGGGAGCAATAAATTTATAGATGTATTCGCACCAACTTTACGTGATGAAAGCTACGCAAGAGGGTTTAACAATATTTTAAAGCGTATAGAATTCAACTGTGGTTTAAGTTATGGAGATTTATCTGATCCACAAACTATAGAAAAAACGGCAGAGGAAATCAAAAGTTCAAAACAACGTAAATACAATACAGTAACCGCAATTCAAAATGAGCTTGATAATGTATTTGAACATATCGCTTATATTATGAATATTTATGCAGTAGGATTAGGAAAAGCAAATTCAATGAATATATCCTTAAATAATGACTGGGGAGACAGTGTGCTTGTTGACAGTGAGAAGCAAAGAAATATTGATCTTCAAGAAGTTAATATTGGGCTTATGCCAGAATGGAAGTATAAAATGAAGTGGCAAGGATTAACCGAGCAACAAGCTAAAGCTGAAGTAGCTGAATCATCTAGCAATGGTCTTGAATATGATGACGAGGAATAAATGATAAATGCTTACTGATAAGTATTTGGAAGAATCTGGCGATGAAGTGTCTAATGAATTTAGCACACTGGAAACCGTGCTTCTTGTTTGGATGGGGTTAAGACTTCGTAATTTATCAAATATCGAGAATATTGGAAATGATTATCCAAAATGGAAAAACAAGGCCATAGCAGAGTTTAATAAGTATAGTGGTACTGAATTTGGTAAAACTAAAAAAACGTCTCTAGACATGGTAAAAAATGCGGTAGTAAACGGAGTGACGTTAACAATTGAAAATGTCTACAACCGTTTAAAAAAGACTGATGATAAGTTAAAAAAGAAAAATATATTAATAAATGGAAAAAAAGATTTAAATAAAGGAATTAAAAGTACACAAAACGAATTAAAGAATTTATGCAATATCTCGAATAAATGTGCTAACAAACAGTTTATAAAAGCATGTGATGATGCATATTCAAAAATTATTGCCGGTCAAGATGCTGAAAATGCAATAGAAAGTTCAATTAAAAAATTAGCACAAAATGGCATTGAGGTTATAGGTTATACAAAAAACAATACTTCAATGGATGCTGCAGTCCGAAGGGCTGTTACTAGTGGGGTAAACCAGACATCATTAAAAATTAAAATAGCTAATTGTGAAAAGTTTGGAATAAATATTGTTAAAACATCATCACACGGTGGCGCCCGTCCTGATCATGCTAGATGGCAAGGTCAGTTTTTTTATTTAGATAAACCGGTAAAGGGATTAAAAAAATTTAAGAGTTCTACAGGCTATGGTAAAGTTGATGGATTAGGCGGTGCAAATTGTCGACATTCATTTTACGAAGTAACTAATTATGAGTATGAGAATAATTTAGTTAATGATGAAGAATTTGAATTGAATCGTAATAATGAGCAGTATGAGCTTGAGCAGAAGCAGCGCTATTATGAACGTCAAGTTCGTAAATGGAAAAAAAGAAAAAATGTTTTAGATGAATGCGGTGTTGATAGCACAAAAGAGTCTAAAAAAATTAAATATTGGCAGAATAAACGTTCTCAATTCATTAAAGAAAGCAATATCCAATTCAAGAAAGAACATGGAATTAATAACATTCTTAAAAAGGCTTATCCAAGAGAGAAAGTCATTAAACGTCCTCTTTTTGGAGAAAATTCAAATGAAAAATTAATTAAAAAAGCTAATAACATTAAATATGATGGTGCTCCTAAAATCTTTGATTATTCAAAAGAAAAAGAAGAAAATATTATTGAAACCCTTACAAAGGTCGATAAAGCATTCTTGAAAGATGGCTGTGAGCATATAGCAATTTCAAACAGAAAAACAGGTAAAATAATAGGCTCTTTATCTACTTCTGGTAATAAATCACATGTTGATCCTAGCAAAGAAATGTACAAACTTATATCAGAATCAGCTGAGAATAGTCTTACAATGGTACACAATCACCCTAAAAAATCCCCTCCTTCTGTTGGAGATATTATTAGTTGTAACAATAACAAAGCGATTGGTGAAATGCTAGTTATAAATAGTGATGGTGAAACCTACTTTTTTTCAATTCCAAAAGATGCTAGAATTAACTTATCAACAGAAGAGGCGCGTCAAGAGTTAAGAAGTTATTTTAATGCAAAACGTAATTGGATAGCAAGTCAATATCCTGATGCAAGTGAAAATGATATTAGACACTTAACTTTAAAACGAATCTCAGAGGAGGCTGGATGGAATTATGGAAGAAAAAGAACCAAAAAAAAATGATGTTGAAGAAATTCAAGAAGTATTTGTTCCAGTTACAGAGGAAGAAATTGCTGAAAGGATTAGAAACGGAGACTATGAATGGACCGAATATGATGGAGATGATACAGCACATCAATATGATGATTTAACTCCTGAAGAGCTAGAAGAAAAAATGGAAGAATTAAGAAAAAAACTTTTTGGAAGTAAAAAAGGAAAGAAATGATGAGTTTGAAGAACATAAAAAATCATCAAGAAAAGATGGTAAATCTATATTTAAAATCTTAAAAGAGAGTCATAGTAAATAACAATTTAAGCCGACAAAAAGTCGGTTTTTATTTTACTGAAAATAGAAAGGAATAAAAATGGATAGTAAAAAATTTATTAAACTGTGTATAGATGAGGTAGTTAAATATACTAATGAGCATCTTGATAAAACAGATAAAAAGCAAATCACAAAAGATGATGTATTTGTTGTGTGGTCATGCAAAACACTTCAAAACAACAAAGCATTGCTAAGTACAAATATTTTTGATGGTATGTATTATGAATGCACATATAACGGTGATAAGAATGAGCTCTATTTTGATGCCTATAAAAAATGGGAAAATAGATGCATTAAATTAGGAGAATAATATGGAATTAAAAGATACAATTGAAATGATGAATAGCAAAGATTATAAAGAAAGGTTTATAGCTGAATATCAACAAACTAAAATCAGATATGATAAATTGGATGCGATGACAGTCAAATATGAAGCTGGTACATTGACATTTACGCCAAAATGTTCATTAGAATTATTGAAAGAGCAAAAGAAATATATGGGTAACTATATTCGTTGTTTAAAAATTAGAGCAGAAATTGAAGGGATTGCTTTAAAATAAAATATACAGTTGTACAAAAATAAGATATTTATGCAGGACTAGGAGTAAGTCCTTTTATTATGTAACTTATTGTAAAGGAGTGATTAAATTGGGCAAGGTTTAAAAAATCACTGGCATGTACCATATCACTATAAGACGATTCATTATGATGATATGAACCGTGGTTTACATATTAGAAAAGATTATTATAGATGTATGATATGCGGAACTGAATGTCCATGCGAGTCATATGCATCTAAAATTATTAAATCAAATTCAAAAACAAAAACACTTATGAAAAACAAGCGTAAATATGGCAATCGTTACTGATTGCTTTTTTTTATGTCTGAAAGCAAATTTTGAGGCGGGCAACTCGTAAATCTGCGACCCCACAAGTTGATGCAACCAACGTACAAAAAGCGTAGTGACGAAAGGAAATAAAGGTATGAAAAGAGAATTTTTAACAAATTTAGGGTTAACTGAAGAACAAGTAAATAAAATTATGGACGAAAATGGTAGAGATATTGAGAAATATCGTAAAGATGTAGAAAAGTATTCAAAGGAAAGTGAAAAATATAAAACTCAATATGAATCTACAAAATCTTCTTTAGATGAGGCTAATAAAACTATTGCTTCTTATAAAGATAAGGATATGGATATCGAAAAAATTCAAAAGTCAGCTGATGAATGGAAACAAAAATATGAAACTGACACTAAAAACTTAAATGAGAAATTAATTGCACAAGAAAGAAGTCATGCAATGGATAGTTATTTTTCAGGTATGAAATTTACTAGTGAAAGTGCTAAGCGTGGAATTATGGCTCAATTCAATGAACAAAACTTTGAATTAAAAGAAGGTAAGTTTATTGGAGCAGATGAGTATATAAAAACGTTACAAGAAAGCGATTCAGGAGCCTTTGTTAAAGAGGAAACTAATAACGTTTCTTTACCTACTTTTTCCAGAGGTTCAAACACACAAATTAACAATGATAAGAAGGATCAAGCTTCTGGGTTTGGCTTTAGCTTTAATGGGGTTAGAGCAAAACCAAAAGAAAATTAGTAAATAAAAATTATTTAGGAGGAAATAAAATGGATCAATTAAACTATGCAGAAAGCTACCAACAAGCGTTAGAACAAGGGTGGCCATATACATTATATTTTGGGGCGTTGTTTTCAACACCAAACAACGGGCGATATAGATGGGTTAATGCTCGTACGATTGAGATTCCTACATTAGAAACAACAGGGCGTGTTGATGCAAATAGGGATACTATTGCAACTGCAAAACGAAACTATAACAATAAATGGAATGCATTAACATTAAGCAATGAAAGAAAATGGTCAACGTTAGTACATCCAAAAGATATTGATCAAACAAATTTAGTAGCTTCAATTGGAAATATTACTCGTACTTTTAATGAAGAGAATAAGTTTCCAGAAATGGATTGTTATTGTGTTTCTAAAATTTATTCTGATTATACTGAAAATGGTAAAAGTGCATTAACTGATGAAATCACTGTTGATAATATCTTAACCATTTTTGATAAAATGATGGAAGAAATGGCTGAGTCTAGGGTTCCAGTAGAAGGACGTATTTTATATATCACGCCAGTATATAATACAATGTTAAAGCAAGCTAAGGAATTGGCGCGTCAAATTGTTATTGGTAACTCAGCAAGTGCTTTAAACCGTACTATTGCTAACTTAGATCGAGTTACAATTACTGAAGTACCAAGCAGTATAATGAAAACTGTTTATGATTTTACTGAAGGTGCTAAGCCTGGAAGTAGTGCAAAACAAATTAAAATGTTCCTTGTTCATCCGTTAGCTGTAATCACACCAATCAATTATGAATTTGTTAAATTGGATGAACCTAGTGCTGGCAGTGAAGGAAAGTACGTATATTACGAAGAATCTCATGAAGATGTATTTGTATTAAAGAAAAAAATTGATGGAATTCAATTCGTTGTGGAGGAATAGTTATGGCTATTGTATTAAAAGGAAATAGACAATTAACAATTGAGGAGCATAAGGTAGAAGACTATGTTGCTCAAGGATATGATTATATTGATAAATGCGGTAATGTACTTACTAAAGGGGATCCAATTACCTTAACTGACTATAAGCGTGAATATGCAGCTTTAAAAAAAGAAGTTAAAACTAAAGATAGTACGCTGCAAGAGGCATTGAATAAAGTAAAGACCCTTGAAAGTTCAGTTGCTGATAAAGAGGCTGAGATTGAAAAATTAAATGCTAAAATTGCTGAATTTGAAAAAAATCAGTCAACTAGCAAAAATTCAAAATCAGCATCTAAATAACAATGGAAGTTACATATAAATATTATTCAAGTGTGTTCAAGGGCAAATTATGTCAAGTCGAGTTTGAAGAACTTGTAAGTGTAGCGGTAGATATGGCTAAACAGTATGCAGAACAATTTATTGCACCATGGGCTTTGAAACCGGACGTTGAATATTATTGTATAAAAGATATCAAAAAGGCAGTTTGTTATCAAATTGATTATTTAGCTTTTAATGGTGGTATTAAAGTGCTTAGCGGTTCTAGTGAACTTGATTTAACAAGTGTTAGCAAAGATGGATTCACTTACAATTATAATGCTGATAGGGGAATAAAATTTAATGGGATTCCCTTTTCTCCGTTAGCAATCAACATCATTAGATGCGGATTACACAGCAATGGTTTGATGTGTAGGAGAGCTAAGTGGTATGATTAGTTCTCCTAGAATATTAAGACCGTTTACAGCAACACTTATCCACAAAATAGATGATGAATCATTTATTACCGTTGAATTGAAGTACGTTGCGTTTGATGAGAGTTATGGAATCAAGCAGAGCAATAAGGGTATTAGTGATGCTGATAACGTTTTATTAACGATAGATTTAAGTGATTGCGGCGGTATGAAATATGTTGATGAAATTTATTTTAAAAGAGAAAAAAATACCTTCACAATCAGTAATGAAGATTATTTTGTTATTGGAAATGTAACAGAAAGTGATTTTGACACATTAAGGGAAACTATGAATGTATATTCAATTAATAAATTTTCATTTTCTCGTACGCTCAATAGTAAAGAGGTGCAGTTTATTGAGGTATATGCATCATGAAAATTACTATTGATGTTGATTTCAACGCTATAAAAAAAGGCTTAAGAAAAGAACGTGAAGAAAGTTATTGTACTTTAAAAAATGCGGTGATAAGAGATACAGATCCATATGTTCCGATGTCAAATTTAAATCATACACATTTAAAGGATACTCCCGGTCTTAACCATGATATGTATAGTGTTGTTTATGATACTGATTATGCTGGTAAGATTTATAAGGGTTCTGAAATGAATTTTAATAAATCACAACATCCGAAAGCAACTCATGAGTGGCTTGAAGCATCTAAGGCAGTGAATATTAAGAACTGGATAAAATTAGTAGGTGAAACTTATGGAAATAAAAAGAAATAAATTAACATTTGAGGAATACAATCGCGTTTTTGAATGTATTTATGGCTTTATGAAAAAATTGGAAATTCCTAATATTAAAAAAAGCATGTGGAAGCTTGAATTTATGACGAGCAGCAAGAGCGATCAAATTATGGTACAAAGAGTTTCTAATCGTGCTGAAAAGCTGAATGAAAATATAATCGGAGGCTATACTGCGGTATTGCCTTTTTATATTAATTATTTATCAAGTGCGAGAACTGAAGATGCTCTACTTAGAATTACTGAGCCTTTAGATATACTCGCAAAAAAATTCGAAGAAGAAATGCATAATAATTTTATAAGTATTTCTTTTCCTGATGACATTGTGCCACAAAGACTTGAAATGGTTGTTAATCCAGGATCAACAACATTAGAAAATGGAATGACAGTCTTTACAGCAATGTATCAGCTTACTTATTACAAGAAAGGAGCATTTGAATAATGACAATTGTTTTAAAAGATAAAGTAGTAAATCGTCATGAAAATTTACATTATGTTGAATGGGAAGGTGTTTCAAAACCGGTATTAGCAGGTACTGGTATAACTGACTGGACACAGGCATCTGAGCCAAGTACTGATGATGGACAATATATTAATGAAAAGACAGCTCATAAAAATATGATGGCATATAACCCAAGTGTTAGTTATGTCGGTGAACTTATTCCTAATAATGAATTTATTCGCCATGTTTATGAAGTGGGAAAAAAAGAAATTATCGGAGCTCAGTTTACTGAATATGAAGTTGAAACTTGGGCGCCTATAGAAGGATCGAGCGGTAATTTTAGCGCACATTCAAGAACTTATGAAATTCAGCCCTCTAATCCAGGTTCTGGAGAAGGTGGGGGTAAAATTGCCTTGGAAGGAACTTTTGCTCAAAAAGGTGAAACAAAACACGGGCAATACAATATTACCTCAGGAGAGTTTACCGAAGGTGACTATGACTATACAACGGGTAAATTTACTTCAGCTTTATCTAAAGCATCATCTGTATCAACTGGTAAATAAAAATTATGAAAGGGTTTGTTGAATATGTTGAAAATTGAATTACAAGAAAACACGTTTGATGTAGAGATTTATGAAAATGTTTTTACGATTAATGCTGATGATATTTCAAATCATCAGGCTATTGATTATATGTTGAAAAAATATAGGGGTAATAGAAATATTACTGATGAATTTATTGATGATTGTAAAGAATGTATAGATATTTTGCTAGGCGAGGGAGCATATAAACAACTTTTTAAAATTGATGATATGAAACCATATTATGTAATTGTTGCTCTTGCGGAGGAATTGCAAGAACATTTTGAGAAAGCAGCTACTACCGAAAAACAACAAGTTAAACAAAATAAATTTAAAGAGGAATTAAATAATCTAACAGAAATTTCTAAAGAAATGAGTAACATCAATAAGCAGATGGAATATGCAAATAAAAAATATGGGATGAAGAACTATGTTAATTCTAGACAAAAAAGACCTTCAAAAAAATATAACAATAAATCAAAAAAAGATCGCAATAAAAACTGACTTTAGGTCATGGATCAAATTTTCTTGTGTTTTAAATGATCCTCATATTGATGCAAACTATAAAATTGCGATGCTGTTTGATACTGTAATTTCTCCATACTGGTGTGATTTAAATCTTAATATAGAAGAAACTGTTCAAGCATTACTTGAATTCTACAACTGTAATAAAAAAGTAAAGTCTAAAAAGAAACCTAGTGATAAAATCGGGTTTCTTTTTGATTATGATATGGACCTTATTTATGCAGCCTTTAGACAGCAGTATAAAATAAATCTTTTTACTTGCAATATGCACTGGTGGGAATTTAAAGCAATGCTTGATGGTCTTACCGATACAACTAAGTTTGTTCAGGTTGTTGGGTATAGAGTAACAGATTTGTCAAAAATCAAAGATAAAAATGAACGGGCTAGAATGAAAGAACTGCAAAATCATTATGCAATTGATCAGCAAAAAGATCCGTTTGTCAGAACTCAGGAGGAAATTGAAGCGGAGTTATTCAAACAGTTAGGAATAAAAAAATAAATGTATAGGTAGGTGATATTGTGGCAGATGGAAAAGTCGTAATTGATTTAGAAATCAATGATAAAGAAGTTGATAAAAAAATCGATAAGACTGAAAAAAAGATAGATAAATTTGCTAAAAACGTATCACAAGAAGAAATTAAACCAGATGTAGATGCAGATACATCTAAATTAGAAAAGAAACTTGATGAAGCTTCCAGCGATGTAAAATCTTTTGCTAATGAAGCAGAAAGTAATTCTAAAATCAATGGTGAGGCTAAGATTGATACATCAAAATTTATGGCTGACGTTGATAAAATTACTAGTGAAGCAAGAACTGCTGAAAAAAATACTCAAGTTAATGGTAAAGCAACTTTAAAGGATAAAGTCAGTGATGTTTTTGAAAAAATTAAAAATCTTGTAAAAAAGCCTATTGATATTCCCGAACCAAACACTAATGAATTTGAACAAAAACTTAGTGAAATGGAAGGAAAGGTTACTTCTTTTGCTTCTAATATAGCAGGAGCTTTAGCAATAGGTGCAGCTGTAAAACAAGGTGTTGAAATAGGGGTACAAAGTTATACTGATTTAGAAAACGCATTATCTCGTGTTAGAGGTGCGTTAGGTGAGACTGAGGCTGAAGCAAAGGCAAGTGGCCAAGTTATTAAAGACGTTTATGAAGCTGGTGTCGGAGAGTCAATGGACCGTGTTGCTGATGCAGTTATTAAGATTAAGCGTAATCTTGGTAATCTTGATGATGGAACACTAAATGCAATTACACAGCAAGCGATAATCCTTGAAGATACTTTTGGAGTGGATATGAATGAAACACTTCGGGGTGCTAAGGGGTTGATGAAAAACTTTGGTCTTAGTGCTCAAGAAGCAATGGATTACATTATAGCCGGTACACAAGAAGGTTTGGACTGGACCGATGAGCTTGGAGATAATATTTCCGAGTACTCTGGAAAGTTTAGCCAAGCTGGATACAGTGCTAAAGACTACTTTCAATTACTAAAAAATGGTGCTGATAGCGGAGCGTATAACTTAGATAAAGTAAATGATGCAATTAATGAGGTAACCACTAGGCTAGCAGATGGAACAATAGGAGATGCTATTGGTTCTTTCAGTAAGGAAACACAAAAAACATTTAAAGAGTGGCAAAATGGTGGTGCTACTCAAAAGCAAGTAATAGACAGTATTGTTAGTGATATTACAAAATGTGATAATCAGCAACAAGCACTTACAATGTCCGCTACTGCATTTGGTACTATGGGAGAAGATGCGAATCTAACATTTGCAAAAGCCTTAAGCAGTGTAGGAGATACATTCGATGATGTATCAGGAAAAGGACAGCAGTTTGCTAATGATACAACTACTCCTATGCAGGAACTTGAAGGTAAAATTCGTCAGTTAAAGGACCAATTGGCACCGTTAGGGGAAACATTTATTAACATAGCAACTTTTGCTATCGATCATTTTAGCGGATTGGCTGGTATTATTACAATTCTTGCAGTAGCATTTGGTGGATATAAAATTGCTACATTAGCGGTTGCAGCAGCAACATTAAAAGCCAAAATTGCTTCGGAAGGTTTTTTTGCAGCACTAGGGTTAAGTCCAATTGGACTTATTGTTGCAGCAATTGCAGCATTAGTAGCTGGTTTTATTTATTTATGGAATACGTCTGAAGATTTTAGAAATTTTTGGATCGGAATATGGGAAAGTATTAAAACAACGGTTGGAAATGTAATTGATTCAATTGCTTCATTTTTTACCGAAACTGTTCCTGAAGCATTTAACAATTTTATATCATATGTAAGTGAGTTTTCTGAACAAGTTGTTGAATTCTTTTCTAATATGTGGACTGGCATTGTTGATTTTTTTACAGAAACAATACCATCATGGATTGAAAGTGTTATTGAATTTTTTCAGCAGATACCATATTTCATTGGATATATGATAGGCTATATAATTGGTATGTTTCTGCAGTGGGGTGCCAATTTAATATCCTTTGTTACTGTTGATATTCCCAATTTTATTAACGGTATTATTACATGGTTTAGTCAATTACCAAGTCGGATATGGGAGTGGTTGCAACTTGTAATTACAAATATTATCCAATGGGGTACTAATATGTTTAATACCTCAGTAGCGTGGGTATCACAAACAATTGAAGGCATTGTAACTTGGTTTAGTCAATTACCAAGCCGAATATGGAACTGGCTTACAAGTTCAGTTTCAAAAGTAGTAGAATGGGGTGTTAATTTAGCTTCTAAAGGTAAAGAAGCAGCTCAAAAATTAGTTACTGGAATTGTAGATAAAGTAAAAGAAATACCGGGAAAAATGGCTGAAATTGGTAGTAATTTAGTTAAAGGTTTGTGGGAAGGAATTAAAAACGTTAAAGATTGGATACTTGATAAAATTGGTAGTTTTTGTGACGGAATCGTTGACGGAATTAAAGGCTTTTTTGGCATAAAATCACCTTCACGAGTTATGCGGGATGTAATAGGGAAATTTCTTCCACCCGGTATTGCAGTTGGGTTTGAATTAGCAATGCCTAAATCGTTAAAGTCAATGAAAAGTGAGGCAATTGGTATTGTAGATGAATTAAGTGGTATCATGAATTTTAATCTTGACGATGTATCAGCAGGTGTTAAATTAGAAACCGACGTTGATAATGCACGTCAAACTGCTTTTGAGACTAATGTAAGCGAATCATTAGAAATAGATTATGATCGTATGGCTGATGCAAATGCAAAAGCTATGAAAAATAGCGGTCTAGCAATAAAGCTGAATCAGCGTGAACTAGGAAGAGTGATTTAATGAAAGGAGAGTTGTATGAAAGTTTATTATATTAATAGTGAGAACACTAAAATAGATTTACTCAATTCCCCTTATAGAATTGAAGAGACGGATTTCTTTAGTTTTGAATGGTCATACAACAAGGAAAACCGTAGAGTTAAGAACTTCTATCGTGATGTTGAAACCAAAAAAATTAAAATAGATGTTAACTCAAATAATTACGAAGAATTCTACACAGCACTTAATAATGTTACTGATATTTTTAATATTGATATATCTAAAAATGTTAAAGGAAGGCTATATTTTAATGATTACTATTTAGAATGTAACATATTTAAAAATGATAAAGATCTTGAATCTTATGTGTTGCCATATGCTAAAGTAGAATTTTCTATAGTTGCTGATGAAGTGCAGTGGATTAAAGAAGATGAACAACATTTTTATCATACAAATACTTCGAGAGAAACTGACAGTAAAAAGTATACATATAAGTATCCTTATCGATATGGCGACCCCGGTGGACAAATGACAGTTTCTAATGAAGGTGTTGTAGATAATAATATTTTAATTAGGATATATGGACCTGTTACTGATCCAGCTGTTAAAATCGGTGATAACCTTTATCAAGTTTTTACAACGCTTGAGGAAAATGAAAGATTAGAGATAAATACGCTTAATCGAACTGTTAAAAAAATCAATGTTCAGGGTGAAGAGATAAATTGCTTCAATGATCGAAATAAAGAAAGTCAAATTTTTGAAAAGGTAAAGCCCGGGACAGCTACTGTATTATGGAATAATACGTTTTCCTTTGATATTGTTGTCTATAATGCTCGAACTGAGCCGAAATGGGAGGGTATGTTTTAATGGATTTCGTTTATACTGATTCCAAAGGAATTGAAATTGGTTTTTTAAGAAACTGTAGTATTGATCTTGAAATAGGTACATATGACAAAGGGAGTAATGATTTTCAAATAACTATTTCTCAAGAAGAACGAGATCCAAATCTAACATATGAAAGTTTAATTTATTGTGAAAATACCGAGTATGGCGGAGTTGTCAAGAGCCTTGAGATAGATACAGAATCAGGTGAAATAATTATCGGCGGAATATGCCCCCGAGCGTTATTAAAAGGTGATTATATACAGCCAAAAAATCGTAAAGATGAGTATTACTTCTTTAATGGTGAAGCAAATAAATGTATAAAGGAATATATTGGTTCATCTACATTATTTTTTAATTACATAGATAATACTGAAAAATCATTGAGGATAAATAAAAATATTAATGATTTTTTTATTGTCTCTGAAGAAAATAGTGGGTTTCAATTGAACTACGCTTCACGATATTCAAACACTTTACAAACTTTTGAAACAATGCTTTTAGCGGTTGGAGCTAAACTGAGTTTAATTTGGAAAAATGGAAAGATAGAGCTTTCAGTAGTTCCAATATATGATTATAGCCCCAAACTTCAGTTTGATAATGACTATGGACTTCAAATAATTGCAAAAAGAGATACCTATCAATATAACCATTGTATCGGTCTTGGAAAAGGTGATCTTCAGGAAAGGCAAGTTGTTCATGTTTTTAAAATCAATGATGAATACTTTGAACTTAATGAAATAGATGATGTATCTAAGATTACCAAAGATTTAAACACGATGATTTATGATTTTTCAAGTGTAGAAAGTGTTCAGGAGTTAATAGATGGGACTAAAACAAAGTTAAAAGAGGCCCAAACAAACAACTCAATTGAAATTAAATTTGAAAATTTAGATGTAGAAATAGGCGATATTGTTGGGGCAAAAGAATATATAACGGGTATTAGTTTAAGGACATCAATTGTTCAAAAAATTTTAAAATGCACGTTTTATCAAAATTATTCTGATTACGATATTGAATATAAGGTAGGTGAGTAAAGTATGGCAAATAGCGATGCAGTTGAACCAATTACATTAACTGGAAAAAATGTTACTGCTGCAATAGATGCATATTTATTTGATGCATTATATGGACAGGAAGGTATTTTTGAAAAAGGTAACAAGTTAAAAGCAACTATCATCAGTAATAATAAAATAAGATTGTCCGATGGCTTGCTGATAAATCAAGGACATTTTTTACGTATTAAGCCAGGAATGTATGAAGACCTGACAATTGATAACGGTACTCAAAATACAAAACGGTGTGATTGTATAGTTGCAGAGTTTCGTATATCTTCAGATGGTGAGACTCATGAAATAAAAGTTGTAAAAGGAACACCGGGAACAGTAGAAACAGTACCTAAGCTGACTAAAAATGATCTTGAAAATGGTGGTTCAATTCGACAACTTGAACTCTATCGAGTCCATTTAAATGGAATAAATATCAGTGGTGTAGATAAAGTTGCTCAAAGTGTTTATAGTTTTAATTCAGCCGTTTTCTATTATGAATAGAGGTGATAAGGTGAAACTGATAGAGATTTATTTGAGTGATGAGCAAACACATGCATGCAGTCGAAATATTTTTTACGCAGGTAGAAAATATGATGATGGTGCAATGGCAATAAAATTTGTTAACGAGGAGTTATTTAAAGCTCCGGGGTGGAAATATTATTTAAAAGTTTTAAAAGATGGAATATTACAAGAGATTCCAATGATGGAAAACTTATTTATAATATCAACAGCATTAACAAAAGAGGCGGGAGTATATACGTGTCAAATAATTGCAAGGTATAATTTTGGTGAAAAAACAAAATCATTTTCAGAGTTTAAACTTGAAATAGAAGAGACGATTTTTGATCAGGAAATTACTGAGATTACAATAGATCCGAATATATTATCGCTATATGAAGAATTATTAAAACTTAAAGAACATTTAGAAAAATTTACAATTAATTTTGTAACAAATAGTGAAATTGACGAGATATTAGAGGAGGTATTTGAAAATGGCCAAGAAAAAAACGTCAACTAATTTGGCTGATGATACACCTGTTTTAGCTGATGTAATTACTGATGAAAAACCGGTGGGTACAAATGGACTTCAACATGCGTTAGAGTATATTAAAGAAAATTTTGTGACGCAAGATGAATTTAACTACAAAGCAATTGTAATTAACAGTTTTACAAATAATAAAAATACAGTAGAAATTGGTTCTACAGTAACAGATATTTTATTAAGCTGGTCTTTGAATAAAAAGGCAAAAGTTCTAACGTTGGACGATGAGTCATTAGAACCAACTGATACATCAAAGCAATTATTGGAGCAAAATATTAAAACCAATAAAACATGGACTTTAAAAGCAGAGGACGAAAAGGGCGCAGTTAGCACTAAAACTACCTCACTAAGCTTCTTGAATGGTATTTATTGGGGTGCAAGTTCTAGTCAAGATACTTACGATAATACGTTCGTTTTAGGGTTAACTAAGGCTTTACAAGGTTCTAAAGGAAAGGTGTTTACTGTGAATGCTGGTGAAGGACAGTTTATTTTTTATGCTGTTCCTACACGCTATGGTGATGTCTCATTTAATGTTGGGGGCTTTGATGGTGGATTTTCAAAAGTTGCCACAATCGAATTTACAAATGCAAGTGGATATAAAGAAAACTATGATATTTATAAATCGGATAACGCAAATTTAGGAAATACTACAGTAACTGCTAAATAATTAGAAAGAGAGGTAATTAATTTATGGCGGATTATAAAGGAAGTACCACTCTTATTAGTGGTATTACACAAAAAAATGGTGGCAAGTTCCCATTAGTTGAAGCTAGTGCTGTTCAATTTAAAAATGAAGAAAATCAGGATGGTACATTTAAGAGTGTTGCTGAAAAAATTGATGAAGTTGCCGAACAGGCAGGAAGCTATGAAATGGGATCTACTGAAGATATCGATAGCATTATTAATAGTTTAGAATAAAAAAGAATAGGAGAATAAGAATTATGGCTAATAATAAAATAATTAATGTAGATTTATTAAATGATTTTGCTAAAAAAATGTGGGGTAAAATCTCAATAAAATTAAGTAGTAAGGTTGATACAACAACAACCGTAAATGGTAAACCGTTGTCAGGAAATATTACGATTAACGCTACAGATGTACAAGCTATTCCGGCATCACAAAAAGGAGCAGCTAACGGTGTTGCAGGGTTGGGAGAAGATGGTAAGGTTCCTGCTTCTCAATTACCTAGCTATGTAGATGATGTTGTTGAAGGTTATCTTCATACGGATGGAGCGTTTTATAAAGAAGCAGAACATACAACAAAAATCACTGCAGAGAGTGATAAAATTTATGTAGATATTGCAACTAATAAAACGTATAGATGGAGTGGTTCAGCGTATGTGGGTATTGGCAGCGACTTAGCTTTAGGTGAAACTGCTTCTACTGCATATGCTGGGAACAAAGGTAAAGCCAATGCAGATGAAATCGCTAAAATTAAAAATGGTAGTACAGTAGTACCAAAAGCTACAGATGCTGCAACAGTTAGCGGGCATACGGTTGCAACAAATGTACCGGAAAATGCAAAGTTTACAGATACTGTCTATACTCCTGAATACGCAACGACTTCTGATATTGATGAAATTATCACAGCTGTATTTGGGTAAATGAGCGATTTAATAAAGAGATTATTCAGGAGTGTTTCAGCTGCTGTAGTGGAAAAAACGATTTCTACTACAGCATTGAAATATACATTATCTAAAATAAAAGATAAATTTGCATTAAAAAGCGAAGCAGTGAAAAATATTGCAGCAAATGGGCGTAGTATTACAGTTACTAAAGCTGATGGAACGTCTTCAACATTTCAAACACAAGACACGGTATATGTACATCCAAGCATGCATAGTGCATCTATAATTGAGCAAGATGGCACACATAGATTTGTGACTGATGCTGAAAAAACATTATGGAACAATAAATTAAATGCATCATTAAAAGGAGTTGCGAACGGTGTCGCTTCATTGGATGCAAATGGAATGGTACCCAGTTCACAGTTACCTAGTTATGTGGATGATGTTTTAGAGTATACTAATAAAGCAGGTTTTCCATCAACTGGTGAAACCGGAAAAATTTATATTGATAAAACAACAAACATTACCTATAGATGGGGTGGTACTGCATATGTAGAAATTAGTCCATCGTTGGCATTAGGCGAAACTTCAAGCACTGCTTACAGTGGTGATAAAGGTAAGTCCACAACAGATAAAGTAAATGCTATTATTGCAGGAACTACAAAAGTTCCTAAAGCTACTAATGCAGATACTGTAAATGGATTAACTGTAAAAACTGCGGTTCCAGCTAATGCTAAATTTACAGATACGGTATATACGCATCCAAGTAATAGTTCATCATATACTAGTGGTTTATATAAGATTACAGTTGATAAATATGGACATGTTATAAGTGCTGTTGCAGTACAGAAAGCGGATATCACTAATTTAGGTATCCCAGGTTCAGTTATTACTAGTGCAAGTGAAATAAAGTTAGCTAGTGGAAAAACTGTTGAAACTGCTATAAATGAAATTTTATCTGTACTTGAAAAAGCTGTGTTTTATGATGATAGCGTTGGATGATTGTTAGGAGGAAATTTATGAATAAACGATTTATAAAGAGTGTGAAACGCCCGGCAGGGTTGAACACACACACACACACACACACACACACACACGCTACAGCGTGTATTTATATTATTAAGAGGTACTTGCAAAAGTGCCTTTTTATTTTTAACAAGACTGGTGGTGACAAGCATTTAGACTTGTCACGTGATAACTATGCTTGTTGATGCAAATGGCAAAAGCCTAGTAGACCACATCTACCCAATTGGAAGTGTATATATTTCATTTAACAGTACTGATCCAAAAGAACTTTTTGGCGGTACCTGGGAAAGAATAAAAGGGTATGTACTTGGTGGTATTAATGAAAATGACATCGATACCAATACAAAAACAACCTTTAATCAAAAAGCGGGTACAAAAATAGGGAGTAAATATTTACAGCAGCATAGCCACAAAATAGAGAATGCATTTAACGCTGCGTCTGGTGCAGGGGATAGAACGACAATCCCCGGCTATCCGGGCAACAGTACCGGACAGTATTCCTTATATTCTAATCTTGTCGGTGATGGCGATGCACAAAATATACAACCTACGATATTGGTGTATATATGGAAAAGAACAGCATAATTAAAAAAACGGTCTGAATGCCTTTATGGCAAAATTATTAAATTCAAGAGGTGAAAAAATTTTGTTGGGAACTGTTTTGTTTAACGGTGATACAACAAGCAGTTTTACTTTAAAAGATGATTACTCGAACTATGATTATATTGAGGTTATATGGCGTCCGCATTCTACTTTGGGGCAGTGTTCAGATAGGATGATTCCATCTAAAGACAGTAAGATGCATTTGGAACGTGCGCAGGCTATAAATGGTGTTACTACTGTTTATCGGTGTCAGTTGGCTTTTAGTGGAAAAAATGTATCACTTTCTGGCCGTACTCAGGTTATTAATGGAAATGCGGTTGATGCTGTGGAAGAACATATTTTGAGAGTAATCGGATATTAATATCAGGGCACTTAAAAGTACCTCTCCAAGAAAAGAAAGAGAGGTAAAAAAAATATGATTAATTCAATGAAATTTGCGGGGGGGGGTACTATTTACTAACAAGAAAAATAGTATTCAGTCTTCGGATTATATCTCTAAAAAGGGAGGTGCAGCATAACAGCTGTATCTCTATTAGAGGTGCAGATCATGCCTAAGTTTGTTAATAAAGATGAAAATATCATATTAAATTTAAATCACAGCAGTGAAGAAAGATTTACCGGTATGTACTGGATCGACAGTAAAAAGATATATTCAATTACATTTAAAAGTACTGCTAAAGTTGTACCGGGAGGACAGGGCAATTTTAATGTAGGATCTTTGAATATAGATACATTAATTGATTATTTTAAAGGAGCGGTTTGTTCAGACGGTATAAAAACCAACCAGAATATGGATGTATATGTAAACAGTGATGTACTTGTTTGTTATAACAGCAGTTCAAATACGACCAGCTGGAATAGTCACTGGGTGACACTTTACTACACAAAAAAATAAATATAATTAATATGATAGCATGATCAAAAAGCTGTTTGCTTGGTTATGGGCAAATTTAAAAATCAAAACGGCGAAGTAATATTAAATCTAGATAATTATATTATCGGTCAAGCAAATCTAACATATGAAAGTTCTGATACATTAACTAGAGTTGTTGGCTTTAGTAAAGAAGTTGAACAAGTTATTTTTAGTATTATTGGGAACGCTTCTAATCCTCGAGATCAGGTGTATAGGGCTTATGCACAGATTGGGTGGAATGACAGCAAAAAGAATGTAAACTTTATTGTAAAAGGCGGTGGATTTGTAAACGGACATATTTTACCGATTAATTATTTAGTAAAATTAAAAGACTAGGATATTTTGTTAGAAATAGTAAATTTATGGCAAGATTCTTAAATTCTAAAGGAGATGCAGTATTTAATTTCATAAGGGACAGTAAAGTAATTAATATAAATTATTCTAATCGTGGAACACTTTTTACTTTAGCAGAGTTAAAAGCGTTATTTAATCTTACAGCGATTGATCCAACAAAACTGATATGTGTTGTTTCTAATGGTGATGGCAGTGCAACAGACACACCTGTGATTGGTACGGTATGGCACGATAACGCGCTTAAAGTTAATTTAGGAGCAACGTATACAGGCAGTATAAGAATAAACTACATACTGTTCCTTAACCCCTAGTAAATTAAAATTATTAAAGGCATAGAAATATGTCTTTTTATATTGCCTCGGGATGGCGTAAAAATTCGTCCAGAAAGAAGGTAAAATATGGATTTAGGTTTTATTTCAAATTATTTTGTTCCGGTCGTAATGGCCGGATGTCTAGCAACCGGATATGTTGTAAAAAAATGGATAAAAGATGTTGATAATAAATGGATTCCTACAGTTGTGTTTTTTGAGGGTGCTGCATTAAACTGCATCGTATCCGGAAATGTAACAGTAGAAACAGTTGTAGCCGGCGCAGTATGCGGTTTAGCTAGTACCGGATTGCATCAGGCTTTTACTCGAATTATCGAAAATAAAAAAGAGGAGTAACAGATCCTGATGCAAGAATTTTTAATGAGTACATGGTCTATTGTCTTAACTGCTGCAGTTGGTTATCTTGTAACTAATTCCAGAGACAGCAAGAAAAGTCGAAAAAAACTCGAAGAAAAAAGAGAGCAGGAGAAATTAGACCAGACTAAAAGACAAATTGTAATGGAAGAGGCGCTATGTGCAATGCTACATGAACGTATCGTTCGTTTTTGTGAGAGACTGCTGATAATCGGTTATGTTACCGCTGATGATCTAAAGGAACTGGACTACCTTTATAACCCCTACAGGGCTTTAGGCGGTAATGGAACAGCAGAAAGATTATATAACAAAGTGCAGCAGCTTCCATTGAGAGTAGAAAACGGAGCGGAGTGATTCCGCTCTTTTAAATTAAATTCAGGAGGAAAAACAAAAATGGAAATCAAACAAAATTTAGTTAATGCAGGTAAATACAGTATTAAATGTCCTTACGAAAGAACACCGCAGTTTTACGTTATTCATAATACATACAATGATGCAGCAGCATCAAACGAAGTAGCGTATATGATTAGAAATGACAATAAAGTATCTTTTCACTATGCAGTTGATGATGTAGAAGTTGTTCAAGGATTGCCTGAAGATCGTAGTGCATTTGCAAGCGGTGATGGTGGAAAAGGACAAGGAAATTTATATGGTATTCATGTAGAAATCTGTTATTCAAAATCAGGGGGAGACAGATTTATTAAAGCTGAACAAAATGCGGCAAAATTTATCGCGGATGGTTTAAAGGCTCACGGCTGGGGAATTGATAAAGTTAAAAAGCATCAGGATTTTGCTAATAAATACTGTCCACATAGAACACTAGATATGGGGTGGCAAAGATTTTTAAATATGGTGCAAGCAAATCTGGATGGAAATCAAACAGTAGTAACTCCAACACCACAACCATCTCAACCGGTCAAACCAAGCGGTTATGATGAATGGGTAGCACGTTTACAACAAGAGTTAAATTACCAATTCAAGCGAGGTTTAACAGTAGATGGATTAAAAGGACCTAATACATTAAATGCTTGTCCTACGGTAAAAAAAGGCGCAAAAGGAAACGTTACACGCTTAATTCAAGAACGATTAAATAGTGTTGGCTTTAGTCTAGGGGTAGATGGTATCTTTGGAACAGCAACTTATAACGCTGTAAAAGTTTTCCAACGTAACCGTGGATTAAGCCAAGATGGTATTGTTGGTAAAAATACATGGAATTGGCTTTTAAAAGGAACTAAGATGTAATTATGTTTAAAAAGAAGTTCGACACTATCAATGCTACTATTTTTATTCTCTTTCTAACTGTAGTTGGTCTAAGTTTCACTACTCTTTATAAGGACTATCAGAAACGTAATTTAGAGGTTAGTTTAGAATTAACAAAACAGGAATTACAAGATACTCAAGGAGATAGAGATTATTATCAAGGGCAGTATAAAAAATATTTTGAATTGTCCGAAGAGCTTCAAAACCAAATGGGTGTATTCTATGAATAAGGTTTATCTAAAACACGGTGCTGAAGATATTCAGGGGAACTGTTTAAACACAAGGATAGAGTATACCCTTTTGTATATGGGGCTATCTCATAGTATTATTAATAATGGATATCGCGATATACACGTAAACAATAAATATATAAAATTCAAGCCTAGGTCACACACATTGATCTAGGTTTTTTTTGATTTGAATTCATGGTAATACCATTCTAAAAAATCATCAAATAATGCTTGTTCAGCATTTTTTCTAACTTTTAATGCTTCATCAAAATTATGGTATCTACCCAAATGGTAAATCTTTTTTTTAAATGTTATAGTTGCTTTCCACATTTTCCGTGATTTGTCATAGGTAACGCCACTATAAGGATTTTTTTTAGATTGCTCCAATGCTTTAACGTCAGTATTATCTATTCTAAATTCATTACGTTTAACGGTTGCTTTTTCTATATTTTTGCTCATCGTTTCTTTTTGCAGGCATCCACAGCTTTTAACTTCACCTCTTGCTAAATTTTTATAACTTACATCAACCATTTTTCCGCATTCACATTTACATGTCCAAATAACTGAACCATTGTATTTATCACGATTTTTTGTTGGTTTTATTGCAGTTAATCGACCATAACGTTTGTTTGTAATATCAATCCTTTTAATAAAATTGTTTTCTTTATTATAGCAACCGCAACTAACTACTTTAGGATTATTTAAGCTATCGGAACGCAGCCACTTTTTATTACCGCAAACGGGACATATTATATAGAAATATGTCCGATTGTTTTCTCGTTTGTAATCTATTATTTTAAATCCTCTAATGGTTGTTCCTACACGGTCTTTAGCCAATATTCTCATATTTATCTCTTATCTCATTAATTACATCTAATTGTAGTTGTACTGCTTCGTCTTCAGTGACGGGATAATTTGTTTTTACGTAGCTTATATAATTATCGTCTATGACATTACTTAGATAATAATCTAATTCACTATCATAATCTTCTAAATAATCTATGTGTGAACTTGGACTTGTTTCAATTTCAACTAAAATATTTTTTAAATTAGTTATAAAAGAATTTCTAACATCCTCAAGATCAATAATATTAGCTACCTCAGTGTCTAAGGCCATTGCAATCTTATATACAGTAGCTGTTGATGCAGAATTTAAGCTTTTTCTATCCTGCTCATAGTCCTGTAACGTTCTAAGGCTAATATCTGCTAATTCCGCTAAATCTCTTTGACTATAAATAGTATTTTTTTCTCTATAATTTTTAAGTTTACTCATTTTAAATCTCTCCTTTTTTATATTTTATTTTTAAATGTTAGTTAAATCAACGAAATTACCTTTGTTGTTCCAGTATTTGCTCATTCCATTAGTGGTATAATACGCTCTTGTTTTGCCGTAATTTTGCCATAATTTGAATTCAAAGTTGTAACATTCTGCAATATTATAGTAATCCCTTATTTGTTTTTCTTTTTTAGCCATTAGCCAAGCCATCTTTAAGGCAACCTTTAATGTTTTATTCCATTTTCTAATAATAATCCAAGCATTACACATAATTTGTTTTTTATTATATTTCATCGTTGTAACCACCTTTCATCTTACAAATACATTATACGCTAATAAGCGTATAATGTCAATGGTTTTGATACGCTTTTTAGCGTATATTTAATTTATGTATCAGGAACAGTAGAATTTTTTACTTATTATAATAAAAAATACAATGCCATAATATGACACTGTATCTTTTAATAATAACTTTCGACATTTCGTATTATACGTTTTTGTTTTTCGATTGCATGCTTGCAGTCTATTATTTTTTCTTCCTTATCCTGTAAATTGGAAAATTCCAAGAATTTTAGTTTTTCTTCCAGTACCTTTAATTTTGTTTTTGCCTCTTGCAGTTTTCTGTCCTTTAAATTCATATTTAACACCTCAAAATATATTATAGTAATTCTCTTATTAATAATTCAAGTTATATCGACTAGTATTATTCTATCCTTCTTATATATGGTATAATTTAAGGAAATAAAAAACTAAAATATTATGTATATCTTTTTGGTACTGAAGAATTAGCCCATGTTGAAATGATCAGTGCAATTTTATATCAATTAACTACAGATTTAACAATTGATCAAATAAAAGCACAAGGTTATGATAAATATTTTGTTGATCATACTTTGGGAATTTATCCACAAGGTGCAAGTAATGTACCTTTTACAGCGGCCTATTTCCAATCTAAAGGCGATCCAATTACTGATTTAACGGAGGACATGGCGGCAGAGCAAAAAGCACGTACAACTTATGATAATATTTTAGCTCTTGTTGATGACGAGGAAATAAAAAAACCGATTCGTTTCTTAAGAGAACGTGAAATTATTCATTATCAAAGATTTGCTGAAGCGTTGGAGATCGTTAAAGGGCATTTAAACAGTGATAATTACTATGCCTATAATCCAGCATTTAGAAATGGTAAATGCAATAAAAAGTAAATTAAAACAATACAATGAGATACTTCATTGTATTGTTTTTTTAAGTGTGCCGCGCATGGCATACATCTAGTTGGTGAAAGCCCAACCACGGGTATTTACCGCCAAGTATAGTGAACCGCAAGTCATTAACAGCGATGTTATGGGTGAAAGAAGTAGTGTAACAAAATCTTCGAGGTTACGAATAGAAATTTAATGAAGCTAAACAAGGCATGTCGATGCGGGTTTAGTGAAGAAGAAATATATAAATGTGTGAATACAAGATTAGGATGGTATAGAAGAAGTGCGATGAATGTCGTAAATTTTACAATATCATCAAAAGTTTTAGGTATAAAGAAAAGAGACAAACTAGGTTTAGTCAATCCCCTCGATTACTATCTTAAGAGTTTGTGATAGCGATATAAATGTAGAGCCGTTTACGAGACCCGTACATACGGTTCAATGGGAGGGACAATAGATCACTGAATTTATTCTTCTATTCTATTATTTGTTCGATTTTCGTTGTAATAAATTCAGTTGGGCAAAGGATTTTATTAGCTCGGCTTTTTTTACATCATTAAAATATTGATATTGATTTTAGATGGGAGATTTAAATTATTTTTTGTTATGGAAAATAAATAATGATGAAGATAGATACTAAGATTGTTATAATTAGCTTGATTTGAACAATCTTATGATAAATTATATTGATTTAATCATTGCTTTATGACATAATAATGTGACTTAGTAAAAAGGAGTTTAATTAATGATATCTACACAAAATGTATCTTTACAATATGGTGATCGTGCCTTGTTTGAAAATGTAAGTGTTAAATTCACTGATGGTAATTGTTATGGAATCATCGGTGCTAATGGAGCTGGTAAGAGTACTTTTTTAAAAATTTTAGCTGGAGAAATTGAGCCTAATAAAGGTGAAGTAATTTTAGAACCACATAAACGTTTATCGGTCTTGAAGCAAGATCATTTTGCTTATGATGAAAATGGTGTTGTAGAAACTGTTATCATGGGTAATAAACGTCTTTATGAAATTATGCAAGAAAAAGAAGTATTATATTCTAAACCTGATTTCAATGATGAAGACGGAATCAAGTTAGCTGAACTTGAAGGTGAATTCGCAGAAATGGATGGATGGAATGCCGAAGTAGATGCAGAAATCATGCTTAATGGTTTAGGGATTGGTGAAGAGTTACATAATTTAAAAATGAAAGAATTAGATGGAAACCAGAAAGTAAAAGTTTTGCTTGCTCAGGCATTATTTGGGAATCCTGATGTTTTATTATTAGATGAACCAACTAACCACCTTGATCTAGACAGTATTCGCTGGTTAGAAAACTTCTTATTGAATTTTAAAAATACTGTTATTGTTGTCAGCCATGACCGTTATTTCTTAAACAAAGTTTGTACACATATTGCTGATATTGATTACTCGCGAATTCAATTATATGTTGGTAATTACGATTTTTGGTATGAATATAGCCAATTACAATTACAACAAGCTAAAGAAGTAAATAAAAAGGCAGAGGCTAAGAAAAAAGAATTGGAAGAATTCATTGCGCGGTTCAGTGCTAATGCTTCTAAAGCTAAGCAGGCAACTTCAAGAAAAAAATTATTAGATAACTTAGAAATGGTTGATATTAAGCCTTCTCTTCGTCGTTATCCGTTTATCGCTTTTAAACCAGGTCGAGAAGTTGGAAATATTGTTTTAAAAGTAGAAGGATTATCAAAAACAGTTGATGGTATTAAATTATTAAATAATGTTAGTTTCTCAATTAATCCTAAAGAAAAAGTAGCTTTCGTCGGCGATGTTAAAGCAACAGAGACATTCTTTAAAATCATTATGGGTGAAATTGAACCGGATGAAGGAACTTTCCAATGGGGAGTAACGACGTCACAATCATATTTTCCTAAAGATAATTCCGAGTTTTTTAATAACTGTGATTTAACTTTAGTAGACTGGTTGCGTCAATTCTCGGTTAAAGATGAATATGAGCAAGATCTTCGGGGCTGGCTAGGAAGAATGTTGTTTTCTGGTGAAGAAGCGCTAAAAAAAGCTTCGGTATTATCAGGAGGCGAAAAGGTTCGTTGTATGCTGGCTAAGATGATGATGGCCGAAGCTAATGTTTTAGTTTTAGATGAACCAACTAATCACCTTGATTTGGAATCAATTCAAGCCCTAAACCAAGGACTTATTAATTTTAAGGAGAATATTTTATTTACCAGCCATGACCATCAGTTTGTTCAAACAATTGCTGATCGAATTATTGAATTTAATGAAAATGGTATTTTAGATCGTTTATCAACATATGATGAATATTTAGAATATAAAGAAAATAACAAGTAGATACTAGGTATCTACTTTTCTTTTGTGTATAATATAGACAATAGGGATTTCAGGAGGAAAATTATGAATAATACAATTAAGCAGTTATTTGAGCGTAAATCGGTTCGTGTATATCAAGATAAACCAATTGAGGCTAAAGAAAAACAATTAATTTTTAATGCAGCCATTCAGGCTCCGACTGCAGGGAATATGACATTATATTCGATTATTGATATACAAGATCAGGCTATTAAAGAAAAATTAGCGAAGACGTGTGATAATCAGCCGTTTATTGCAAAAGCACCCCTAGTTTTAATCTTTGTTGCTGATTATCAAAAATGGTATGATGCATTTAAATATTATCATGGTGAAGAACAGATGCGTTCGCCATCATATGGTGATTTTTTATTAGCATTTAGTGATACTTTGATTGCAGCTCAAAATGCCGTTGTTGCAGCTGAAAGTTTAGGAATAGGAAGTTGTTTTATCGGTGATATCATTGAGCAGTATGAAGTACATCGTGAATTATTAAATTTACCTCAATATACAGCTCCAGTGGGGATGCTTGTAATGGGTTATCCGACAGAACAGCAGCAACATCGAACTAAGCCTGCTCGTTTTGATTCTAAATATGTTGTTAGTGTTGATCGTTATGAAAAATTTGATGATGAAAAGTTAGTAAAAATGTTTGATGATCGAGCAGTTTTAGCTAATCGCAGCAGTGGGGGACGAAGTTTTGTCGATGATATTTATAATCGCAAATGGACTGATCCATTTATTGAAGAAATGTCTCGTTCATCTAAATTATGGATTGAACAATGGGGAAAAGAGGATGAAGAAAGCTAAGATGATTCTTAGCTTTTTATCGTTTATCAGCTCTTATAAAGATGATAAATAATTATTGAAAGATAGTTGACATTTGCTAATATTTGCATATAATATATAGCGTGCTATTTATTTTGGAGGTGGTAAAATGCCAAATAAAAAAATTGGATTTTTAATCAAACAAGTTTTTTATTTACATGAACAGCATTTAAATAAACAATTTAGTAAATTTGGATTAACTGCTTCACAGACATTTACATTAATTTATTTGTTTAAATCTCACGACAAAGGAATTAGTGTGAATCAAAAAGATATTGAAAAAGAATTAGATATTTCTAATCCTACAGTTACTGGAATTTTGAATCGTTTAGAAGTAAAGGGATTAATTACCCGGGTACCGTGTCGTCATGATGCTCGTGCTAAAAATATTGAAGTAACTGAAAAGGCCTTAGAACTGGATAAACAGCTACGGATTGTTTTCCAACAGTCTGATGAAAAATTAGTTGAATCATTATCAAAAGAAGAAATAGACAATTTACAAAGTTATTTGATTAAGATATTAAGAAGTAATTCTTAATATTTATTTTACTGTTATTCATAGCACGCTATTTAATTTTTAGGGAGGTATATAAATGTTAAAAACACTTTTAGCCCAAATAAAAGAGTATAAAAAAGATACGATCTTAACACCTGTACTTGTTGTGGTTGAAGTTATTTTGGAAGTTGTAATTCCACTTTTAATGGCGATGATCATTGATAAGGGAATAGAAGTTAGAGATATGAATATGGTTGTTAAATTAGGAATCATTACATTGCTCGCTTCCTTTATTTCTTTAGCGGCAGGAGGTTTGGCTGGTAAATATGCCGCTAAGGCCTCAACAGGTTTTGCTAAAAATCTAAGAAAGGCAATGTATTACAATATTCAAGATTTTTCTTTTGCTAATATTGATAAATATTCAACTGCTGGATTGGTTACAAGAATGATGACGGATGTTACTAATGTCCAAAATGCTTTTCAAATGTTAATAAGAGCTTGTATCCGTGCCCCATTGATGATGGTTAGTGCCATGATCATGGCTTTTACGATCAATGCTCAGATTGCTATGGTTTTTTTAGTGGCAATTATCTTTTTAGGAGTTCTTTTAGTTTTCTTTATGACTAGAGCTCATCCGTATTTTAAAAGAGTATTCAACACATATGATGATTTAAACGCTTCAGTTCAAGAAAATGTTAATGGAATTCGGGTTGTTAAAGCTTATGTTCGTGAAGAACATGAAGACGAGAAATTTAAAAAGACATCAACTTTGATTTATAAACTATTTGTAAAGGCAGAAAACTATTTAGTTTTTAATATGCCGCTAATGCAGTTAACTGTATATGGATGTATTATTGGAATTTCTTGGTTTGGAGCACACTTAATTGTCGGGGGAAATCTTACTACTGGAGAATTAACTAGTTTATTTACCTATGTAATGATGATTTTAATGAGTTTAATGATGTTTTCAATGGTATTTGTCATGGTAGTTATGTCAATTGCTTCAGCCCAACGTATTAGTGAAGTAATCAATGAAAAATCAACGCTGCATAATCCTGCTGAGCCTGATTATGAAATTAAAGATGGTTCAATTGATTTTAATAATGTTAATTTCTCATATTTTGATGATCAAGAAGAAATTAATTTACGTGATATCAATGTTCATATTAAATCTGGACAAACAATCGGGATTATTGGTGGAACCGGTAGTGCTAAATCAACTTTTGTTCAGCTTATTCCACGGTTATATGATGTAACTAAAGGAGAAGTTTTAGTTGGCGGTAAAGATGTTAGAAAATACGATTTGGAAACATTGCGAAATGAAGTTGCAATGGTATTACAAAAAAATGTTTTGTTTTCTGGAACAATTAAAGAAAACTTGCGCTGGGGTAATAAAGAAGCTAGTGATGAAGAAATTGTGGAGGCTTGTAAATTAGCTCAGGCAGATGAGTTTATTCAACGTTTCCCAGATAAATATGATACCTATATAGAACAAGGCGGAACTAATGTTTCTGGAGGGCAAAAGCAAAGATTGTGTATTGCTCGTGCATTGCTAAAGAAACCCAAAATTTTAATTTTAGATGATTCAACTAGTGCAGTTGATACTAAAACAGATGCATTGATTCGTAGTGCGTTTAAAAAAGTTATCCCTGGAACAACAAAATTAATTATTGCTCAAAGAATTAGTTCAGTTGAAGATGCTGATTTAATCATTGTTTTAGATGATGGTCAGATCAGTGCTATGGGTACTAATGATGAACTATTGGAGTCTAGTGCAATTTATAAAGAAATTTATGAAACACAAAAGAAGGGAGGAACTTTAAGTGAGTAATAGTCGGGGAAAAACAATGAAAAGATTGTTTAAATTTGTTGTTAAAAGACATAAAAAGACCTGCTTTGCAATATTGTTATTAATCATTGTTAGTAGTATTGCTAGTGTTATGGGAACAATCTTTATCAAAAGCTTAATCGATGATTATATTACACCATATATTAATATGGCAAATCCTGATTTTGGACCGTTAACGAATGCGATTTTGAAAATGATTGCAATTTATGCAGTAGGAGTAATTGCTACTTTTAGTTATAATAAGCTCTTAATTAAAGTGACTCAGGGATCGTTAAAAGAAATTCGTGATACGATGTTTGAACATATGGAAAAATTACCGATTCGTTATTTTGATACTCATAACCATGGGGATATCATGTCAATCTATACTAATGATACTGATACTTTAAGACAGATGATTTCGCAAAGTGTACCTCAGGTTATTGTTTCAGCAACAACGATCGTTTGTGTTCTTGTTTCAATGATTGTAATGTCTATTCCAATGACGATAATTAGTGTTTTGATGGTTTGTGTAATGTTATTAGTTTCTAAACATGTAACTAATCGTAGTGGGCGGTATTTCTTTGCTCAACAAACTAATTTAGGTAAAGTTAATGGTTTTATTGAAGAAATGATGGAAGGACAAAAAGTTGTTAAAGTCTTCACTCATGAAGAAGAAGCTAAATTTGATTTTGATAAAGTCAATGAAGAATTATTTGAAAGTGCATATCAAGCAAATAAATATGCTAATATTTTAATGCCGTTAATTGGAAACTTAGGATACGTAAGTTATGTGTTAGTTGCGGTTGTAGGTGGTGTTCTTGCGATTAATGGCTATATGGATTTAACGGTAGGGACATTAGCTGCCTTTCTACAATTAAACCGCTCTTTTAATCAGCCAATTGGACAAATTTCTCAACAAATAAATATGGTGTTGATGGCATTGGCAGGTGCAGAAAGAATCTTTGCATTAATGGATGAAGAGGTTGAAGATGATCTTGGTCATGTTTCTTTAGTTAATGCTAAAGAAAATGCTGATGGTACATTATCTCCAGTTAAAGAACGTACTGGACTTTGGGCTTGGGAGCATAAGCGACCAGACGGTTCAATCGAATATGTCCGTTTAGCTGGTGATGTTCGTTTTCATGATGTTACATTTGGATATAATGAAAATAAAACAATTTTGTATGATATGAATTTATTTGCTAAACCTGGTGAAAAGCTTGCTTTTGTTGGAGCTACAGGAGCTGGTAAAACAACTATTACGAATTTGATCAACCGTTTTTATGATATTCAAAAAGGTTCAATAACTTATGATGGAATTGATATTAAATTAATTAAAAAGGCAGATTTGAGAAGATCGTTAGGAATCGTTTTGCAAGATACACATTTATTTACTGGTACAGTAATGGATAATATTCGTTATGGTAAACTTGATGCTACTGATGAGGAGTGTATAGAAGCTGCAAAACTAGCCAATGCTCATGAATTTATTATGCATTTAGAACATGGGTATCAAACTATTTTGAGTGGTGATGGTTCAAGTTTATCACAAGGACAATGTCAGCTGCTAGCTATTGCTCGGGCTGCGGTTGCTAATCCACCGGTATTGATCTTAGATGAAGCAACATCAAGTATTGATACGAGAACAGAAAGTATTGTTCAAAGTGGAATGGATAAACTGATGGAAGGACGAACAGTTTTTGTTATTGCTCATCGTTTATCAACAATTAAAAATTCTGATGCCATCATGGTACTTGATCAAGGAAGGATCATTGAACGTGGTGACCATGATAAATTGATTAAAGAAAAAGGAACTTATTATCAGTTATACACTGGTGGCTTAGAATTAGATTAAAAAAGCAGCTCGATTTGAGCTGCTTTTTTATGCATGTTTGACCCGATCTTTTTCTTCAGCAGCTTTAGCATCATTGAACCGATCTAAAGTACCTACTAAATATCCAGTGATTCGACGGATTCTTTCAAAACCCAAAGGATAAAAAGTATAATCTAAATCAACCTCATCACCGTCAATTTTAATTGATAATGATTTAAGTGTTTCATCAGGAAACTTTTTTTCTAAGTATTTGATATAAGCAATTATTTCTTCTTCGTCCATTTCACCGTTTTTAACTTCAACTGCAACGTTATTAATGTCTTCCATGGTTATCACCTCAATATCATTATAACGGTTTCTATTTTTACTAGCATTAAATATGCACTATTACCACCAATAACAAATTATCATGAAAATAAGAGTTGAAAGAATAATAGTTAATACGCGATTAACTCGTTTAAACATGTATCTCATACTATCACCATTATAATATATGTTTGATTTATTAATATTTAACATGAAATAATATGACAAATGTTAATTCCTTATTGAGAAGATAACTGTTATAATGACGCTGGTGATAAAATGAAAAAGAAAAAATTAATTTTATTTGACATGGATGGAACATTAATTGACTGGCGCCAGGGAATCGATAAGCCAACTAAACAAATGTTTGAAGCTTTTCAAAAATTACGCGAACATGGTTTTTTAGTAATGATTGCTTCAGGACGATTGTTACCTTTGATCACAGTACCTCTTCGAGGATTTGAATTTGATGGATATCTTTTAAGTGATGGAGCGCATGTTATTTTAAATGGTGAAGAGATTATTAAAGAGCCTTTAGATCATGGTGATGTTGAACGAACTATTTCATTAGCACGATCATTAACTTTAGAGTATGGTTTATTGTTTAAAGATGGGGCTTATTTACAAAAAGATGGGGTAATTGCACCATTTCTAAAAAAAGCTAACTTTGATATGAACAAAATTAATTATGAAAAATATGATGATCAGGTATTTAAATTATATATTCATTGTCAAAAGAAAAAACAAAATGAGATTATTGAACAATTTGGCTGTTTTAATTTAGCTTTTGAGGATGATTATGATCTGATTGAAATTAGAAATAAGTACCATTCTAAAGCAAGTGGGCTAAAGGCAATTTTAACACGCTTAGAAATTGAAACAGAAAACACATATTTTTTTGGTGATGGATTTAATGATGTGGAAATTTTTAATATGGTGGGGCATTCTTATGTGATGGAAAATGCGGCTCCTGAACTATATCAATATGGGACAATTTGTCAGCCGGTTGAAGCTGATGGAGCGTATTTGAAAGTAATGGAAATATTGGCTGAAGAGAACCTTTAAAATGTGCAAAGGTTCTTTTTTAAATAAATATAATCTTGGAATTGAAAAATATTAGTCAATTTGATAAAATCTTGTAAATACATGAAAAGGAGGGGAATTATGCAGCTGCATTTTACAAAAATGGAAGGCATTGGTAATGATTATATTTACTTTGATGGAATAAATCAGGAGATTCCCATGGATAAAGAATTTATCATGAAAATAAGTGATCGTCATTTCGGTATTGGAAGTGATGGAATGATCGTGATTTTACCATCGGATCAGTATGATTTTAAAATGCGAATGTTTAATCTAGATGGAAGTGAAGCAATGATGTGTGGAAATGGAATCCGCTGTTTTGCTAAATTTATCTATGATCATAAATTGAGTGATAAACATGTATTGAAAATTGAAACTAAATCAGGATTACGAACAGTAGAATTATTATTTGATGGCGATGAGTGTATTGGAGCAAAGGTTAATATGGGCAAACCCGTCCTAACTTGTCAAGATATTCCTTGTACATATGCTAAAGAGAAAATGATTGATGAACCGGTAGAAATTGGTGGGCGAGAATATCGTTTAACTACTATTTCAATGGGGAATCCTCATACTGTGACTTTTGTTTCTGATTTAGATACTTTGGATTTAAAAACAATAGGTCCTAAATTTGAGCACCATCAATTGTTTCCTGCATCTGTTAATACTGAATTTGTTCAAATCATTAACAAAAGTTATGTTAAGATGCGTGTTTGGGAACGCGGTTCGGGTGAAACTATGGCTTGTGGTACTGGTGCTTGTGCAGTTATGTATGCATGCTATTTAAATCATTATACGGATAGTAAGGTAACAGTGGAATTATTAGGTGGTTGTTTGGAAATTGAATATGTAGATGAAACGATCATGATGTCTGGACCTGCAGCAAATGTTTTTAATGGAACAATAGAGATATAGAAAAGGAGATAGATATGTTAAATAGTGCAGAAGAGATAATTAAATATATTGGTGATGCTAAAAAACAAACACCGGTAAAAGTTTATTTAAAAGGGAAAAACTTACCAGAAGCAACTGAATTTAAAATGTTTGGTGGAGAAGATAGTAAAGTATGTATTGGTGATTTAGAGGCTATTAAAGCTTATATGGAGGTAAATAAAGAGGTTATTGTTGATTCTTATTTAGAACAAGATCGTCGTAATAGTGCAATTCCAATGTTAGATATGACTAATATTAATGCTCGTATTGAACCTGGATGTTTTATTCGCGAACATGTAACGATTGGCGATAATGCTGTAATTATGATGGGTGCAGTTATAAATATTGGAGTCAAGATTGGTGAAGGAACTATGATCGATATGGGAGCTGTTTTAGGTGGTCGTGTAGAAGTTGGGAAACGTTGTCATGTTGGTGCTGGAGCAGTTTTAGCTGGAGTTATTGAACCACCTAGTGCTTCACCAGTAATATTAGAAGATGATGTATTGATTGGAGCTAATGCTGTAGTTATTGAAGGAGTACACATTGGTAAAGGTGCAGTTGTTGGTGCTGGTTCGATTGTTACAAGTGATGTTCCGGCAGGAGCTGTGGTAGTTGGAAATCCAGCTCGAATTATTAAAGAACAAAAAGATGAAACAACTGAAGGTAAAACTCAGTTAATGGATGATTTAAGAAAAATTTAGGAGATCAGTTATGGACGCTTTAAATGAAATTAAAAGATGGCGTCAGGAATTACATCAAATCCCTGAGCTAGGTTTACAAGAATTTAAGACTTCAAAATATCTTAAAGATGAATTAACTAAGATGGGATATGAACCAATTTCAATCTTGGATACAGGGGTTCTTGTTTATCTTGATAATCATCAAGATAAAACCTTGGCTTTTCGTAGTGATATGGATGCATTGAAAATATCCGAACAAACTAATTGTAGTTTTACATCATGTCATAATGGTTATATGCACGCATGTGGTCATGATGGTCATATGGCTGCTTTACTTGGATTAGCTAAAAAACTAAAAGAGCAGCCTTTAAAGTGGAAGCATAATATCTTATTGATATTTCAGCCGGCAGAAGAATCACCAGGTGGTGCAAAGTTAATTGTTGAAGCTGGGATTTTAAAGCAGTATAATGTAAGAGCAATATTTGGTTTACATTTAATGCCGACAATCGAAGCAGGAAAGATTGCTTGTCGACCGGGACCATTGATGGCTCAAAATGGTGAACTTGATGTGACAATAACTGGCAAAAGTGCTCATGCAGGGTTATATCATTTAGGAATTGATTCAATCATGATTGCTAGTCAAATAATTTGTCAATATCAAAGTATTATTTCTCGAGTAATAGCACCTGTTGAAAGCTGCGTAATTAATATTGGAGAAATTCAGGGGGGAACTGTGCGAAATATCGTTGCTGATCAAACAACTTTTAAAGGAACAGTTAGAACTTACAGCGAGACAGTTTTTAAAAAAATTACAGATACGATGGAGGCAATTAATCATGGGATGGAGCAAACCTATGGCTGTACCATTGAATTTAGTTGCCCGCCGATGTATCCACCGGTTTTAAATGATTATGATCTATATCGGCAATTTGTTAGATTAACTGATGAGAATTATGAGGAATTAAAAGAGCCGTTAATGTTAGCTGAAGATTTTTCTTTCTATCAAAAAGAGGTACCAGGAATATTCTTTTATGTAGGAACTAAAACACCAAAATATTTTAGCGGTTTACACACAGAAACATTTAATTTTGATGAAGAAGTCTTGATGCAGGCAGTAGAATTATATTATCGTCTAGCAGATAAGATTAAATTGGGGGACTAAAAATGGATTATTTTGATAGAGCTAATAATGCTTTTATGAAAGCTTATGGTAGATTTGATGTTACTTTTGATCACGGTAATGGAGTTTATTTATATGATACAAACGGTAAAAAGTATTTGGATTTTTATTCTGGAATAGGTGTTAATTCATTTGGCTATGATTATCAGCTGTATACAGATGCAATGTGTCAACAGATGCACCGTTTAATGCACATATCAAATTATTTTAATAGTGTTGAAACAATTGAGGCTGCTGAAGCGGTAATTAAAGCAACACAACTTGATCAAGTATTTTTTACTAATAGTGGGACAGAAGCGACCGAAGGGGCGTTGAAGTTAGCGCGTAAATATTATTATGAAAAACATGGAAAGGCTGATAGTGAAATTATTAGTTTGAATCATTCTTTTCATGGACGTTCTACAGGAGCGGTTACATTAACAGGAACTCCTGCATATCAAACTGCATTTGGACCATTAATTACGGGTGTAAAATATGGCGATATTAATGATTTGGATTCAGTGGCTAAGTTAATCACCCCAAGAACAGCTGCGATTATTTTAGAACCTGTTCAAGGGGAAGGGGGGATCCATGTTTGCACCCAAGAATTTATGAAGGGAATTCGACAATTATGTGATAAGCATGAGATTGTAATGATTCTTGATGAAGTTCAATGTGGGATGGGACGAACAGGAACGATCATGACATATTTCCAATATGGAATCATGCCTGATATTGTTTGTCTAGCTAAAGGAATTGGGGCTGGTTTCCCAATGGGAGCGTTTGTAGCAAATAAAAAAATCGGAGATGCTTTAAAACCTGGTGATCATGGATCTACTTATGGTGGTAACCCTATGGCTGGAAAAGCTTGTAAGACAGTCTTTAAGATTTTAGAAGAAACGCAAATGCTTGATCATGTTCAAGATGTCAGTGAATATTTGATTACTAAATTAGATGAACTAGTTGAAAAATATGATTTTATTAAGGAACGTCGCGGTTTAGGACTAATGCTTGGCTTAGAATTTGATCATCCAGTCAAACCATATATTCAAAAAGCTCTCGATAAAGGTCTAGTGTTGATTACTGCGGGAACAAATGTAATTAGAATGTTGCCGCCATTCATCATTGAAGAAAAAGATGTTGATGAGATGATTAGTATATTTACTGAAGTTATTGATGAAATTAATAGTTAATCTTTACTTTTAAAAGATAGAAAAAAGGAATTGTTTAAGATAACATTGCAATAGTAATGTTATCTTTTGTTTTACATCATCATAATTTAGCACTATACTATAGGGAAGGTGATATGATGAAAAAAGGAATGTTGTTGAAGCTTTTTGTAACAAATCTTTATTTAAGTGCTTTTACATTTGGCGGTGGCTATGTAATTGTGACATTGATGAAGAAAAAATATGTTGATGAGTTCAACTGGATCGATGAAAAAGAAATGCTTGACTTGATTGCCATTGCCCAATCTGCCCCAGGGGCAATTGCGGTAAATGGTGCAATTGTAGTTGGTTTTAAATTAGCGGGAATCAAAGGTGCGATAGTTTCTATTTTAGCGACGATTTTGCCACCGTTTGTAATTTTATCATTAGTGTCAGTGTTTTATGAAATTTTTAAAAGCAATGAGATAATTGCCTTAATGCTTTCTGGAATGCAGGCTGGAGTTGGGGCAGTAATTGCTTCAGTTGCTTATGATATGGCAGTAGGGGTTGTTAAAGAAAAAGAAATCTTACCAATTATAATTATGGTATGTGCTTTTATTGCAACATATCTTTTTAATGTAAATGTTATTTACGTAATCTTAAGTTGTGGATTTATTGGAATTATACAAAATATGGTAAGCAGATGGAGGGAAAGACAATGAAACTTTTAACTTTGTTTTTCAGTTTTCTTCAAATTGGTGCATTTAGTTTTGGAGGAGGATATGCTGCTTTACCGCTGATTCAGCATCAAGTAGTTGATTTATATCATTGGTTGACGATGAATGAGTTAACAGATTTAATAACGATATCCCAGATGACACCTGGACCGATTGCAATTAATGCGGCAACATTTGTTGGATTAAAGATAGATAGTTTTTATGGGGCTATAGTAGCGACATTGGGATGCATTTTACCTTCATGTATTATTGTATCGCTGATTGCTTATATTTATTTAAAATATCAGCAAATGTCAATTATTCAAAATATTTTAAAATATATTCGTCCGGCTGTAGTGTCGCTGATTGCAGTTTCAGGACTATTGATTATTGTTAGCTGTTTTTTTGGAGATACAGTAAACTTTGCAAATTTGAAATTTGGTTCTGTAGCCATATTTATAGTTGCTCTGGTTTTATTAAGGAAACAGAAAATGAACCCGATTACAGTGATGGTAATAGCTGGAATCATACAGATTGGTTTATATTATATAGGAATTAGTTAAGGTAGAGAGAGTTTTTCTTTTTGCCTTTTTCTTTTCAATCCCAGATATTTCGGTGTATAATTAAAATTAAGGAGGATAATGGTAATGTACAAGCGAATACTAGTGGTAGTCACTGTATTATCATGTCTTCTTACTGGATGTTCAAGTGATAATAACAGTAATCAAGAATACCCAAGTGATTATCCAACATCAAAAAGTTATACAGTTGATGAGATTCTTTATCCTGAAGCATCAGGGGCACTGATTTTAGATAGTGATGTAGCGAAGGTTGATTATTCTAATACTAATCAAGGATATGTAATGGCCTTTTTAAAACCAGGTGTTAGTAAACGAATAAAAATTCAAATTAGTAAAGATGAACAAAAACTAAATTATGATTTAACGGATGAACAAGGAGTGAGTTATCCACTCCAGTTGGGAAATGGAAAATATTTGATTAAAATTTTAGAAAATATTGAGGGTACCCAATATGCAATAAAAAAAAGTGTGGAAGTTGATGTTATTTTAGATAACGAACTGCTCCCCTTTTTATATCCTAATATCTTGGTTAATTATAAACCGGGTGATGCGATTACGACGTTAGCTATTGATGAAGTGAAGGATGAAGATAATGATTTAAAACGAATAAAAAAAGTCTATGAATTTGTGGCTAATTACATAAACTATGACGATGATAAAGTAGCTTTAGCAAAACAGCAGTATTTGATTCCAAATTTAGATGAAATAATTAACAATAAAAAGGGCATATGTTTTGATTATGCTTCAATGATGACGGCAATGTTAAGAATCAATCATATTCCAGCCCGACTGATTTGTGGGGGGACTGATAAAGATGAATATCATTCTTGGTTAGAAGTTTATGTTAAAGGGCAGGGTTGGGTCAATCCGGATATTTTTATGGATAAAGATACATGGACGATTATGGATCCGACTTTCGCAAGCACTAAGTATGATTATGAGGGAAAATACGTTGAAACAGCACGTTATTAAGGAGAAAAACGATGAAATTGACGATGAGTGAAAAATATATGTTTTGTAACCAGATGGCAATGATCTTAGAATCGGGATTTAGTCTTAATCAAGGGGTTACGATGGTATATGAAGAAATGGATGATAAAAACATTAAAGGGGTTCTTCAAGAAGTTGCTAAATATTTAGATGAACAAGTAAGTTTTAGTGAAGCAATCGATCTAACTAAAGCTTTTGATGACTATATGGTTAATTTAGTCAAAGTGGGTGAAACGAGCGGTAATTTAGATGATGTTATGCAATCATTAAGTGAATATTATGCTCGAATTGATGATATAACAAATAAACTGAAACAGGCTTTAACTTATCCAATCATTTTAATTATTATGATGGTGGTGGTTGTAGGAATCATTGTATTTAAAGTATTACCAATTTTTAAAGATGTTTTAAATGGACTAGGCAGTAATTTATCATCGTATGCTAATAGTTTTATGGAATTTGGTCAAATTTTTTCATTGATATGTTTTGCGGTCTTGTTAGTGCTGGTGATAGTAATTATTGCTGGATATTTATATCAGCGCGTTACCCATGTAAATGTCTTGTCAAACGTAGTGCAAAAATCTTTTTTAACAAGGAAATTGTCAAGAGCATTAAATAAAGCTCAAATTACTTATGCTTTGTCATTGTTTATTTCTAGTGGTTATGATTTACAAGAGGCAATGAAGTTTGTACCAAAATTAGTTGATGATAAACAGCTTAGGGCTAATTTAGAAAAATGCAATGAAGATATCATAAATGGTGATAGTTTCGTTGAAGTTATCAAAAAATATCAAATTTATCAAGGAATGCAGTTAAATATGATTCAGGTCGGTTTTAAAACTGGACAGGTTGATATAATCATGAAACAATTATCAAATAGTTTTCAAGAAGAAGTTAGTCGTGCGATAGACCAATTTTTAAATATCATAGAACCAACGATTGTAACTTTGTTATCTTTAGTAGTGGGAATAGTCTTGATGTCGGTAATGTTGCCATTAATTAGTATCATGTCCTCTTTATAGGAGGTTATTTATGAAAAATATGTTAAAGATAATCTTACTGATAGTTATAATCATGGTAAGCATTTATGCTTTCAATTCTACTTCAACATATTCATCAAATGAGGATCTAAAACGGGTTAGTGATACAATTAATCAACTTAGTTTAAAATGTTATAGTATTGAAGGCAAATATCCTAAAGATATTGAGTATTTGAAGGAAAATTATGGGTTGCTTTTAAATGATGAAGATTATCAGGTTATTTATTATTATGAAGGAGATAATTTACAACCACGAATCAAGGTATTTAAAAAGGAGAAGAACTATGAATAAACATCGTAATATACATGTATTATTTTCGCTGTCATTGTTCTTGCTTTTTGTAATTGGGTCTTTCTTTATTGTTACTTATGAAATAAAAGGATATCAAGTTATTAATGATACGTGTCAACAAGAAGATGATTTAATTGTGCCTTTGGCTTATTTAAACACGAAGTTAAAAGCAAATGATAGTGACGATTCGACTAAAATTGTTGAAATAGATAATACGCAATGTTTAGAAATTAAAACTGCTAAGACGGTTACTTATATTTATTGTCAAGATGGTTATCTCAAGGAATTATATACAAGTAATGACTATCATGCGGGGTTACAAGAGGGTAGTAAGTTATTTGCATTAGATGATTTTAAAATAGAACAAAAAGACCGTTTATTTAAATTTACAGTTACACGTGATCAAGTTAGCAAAAGTATTTCAATTTATTTACATGGATAGGAGGAAAGTATGAAATCAAAAGTACAGTCATTTTCGTTTTTAATGGAATTAATCATAGTTATCCTCTTTTTTGCTGCTTCAACAACAGTATGTGCCTCATTTATAGTGCAAGCTAAAAATAAACAAGTACAAGGGACTAATTTGCAAAATGCATTAATTGAGGCGCAAAGTATGATTGAAACAATGCAAGCTTATCCGCAGGCTGATTTAGAACAATTATTGGAAGTAGAAAAAATCGATGAGAATCATTATCAAAAAGATAATATTTTTATTGAAATAGATAGAGATATGATTACTCAAGGAAAAATAATGATAAAGAATAAAAACGAAGTTATCAGTGAATTGCCTTTTGTATTAGGAGGTAATCACGATGAATAAGAAACATACTTCAATGCGTTTGGGAATTGGGGCGCCATCAATTTTTATGATTTTTGTGATTTTAGTTATGTGTGTACTGGCAATATTATCATATTTGCGAGCTAATTCTTATTATGAGTCAAGCGTTCGCCAAGCTAATATTACTAGTCAATATTACGAAAGTGAGTCACGGCTGTTAACCAAATATTATCAATTAGATAGTCAAAATTTAGAATATAGTTTAGAAAATCTTCAAATCGAGTATCAAAAAGAAGATGATTTATATATGCTTGAAGATAAAATAAATGATTCTCAAGTTTTACAGCTGTCATTTGTGCAAGAAAATGATAGTCTCAAAATAATTAGTTTAAAAACAATTAATCTGGAGGAATAAAATGGAAATAAAAAAATTATTAGAAGAAGTAGTAACTAAAGGGGCTTCTGATATCTTTATTGTTGCAGGTTCGCCTTGTGCTATTAAGATAGATGGGAGAATTTCAAAATATAGCGATGAACGTTTGACACCACATGATACTGAGCGGATGATTCGTGATATTTATGAAATTGCTAATAACGCTGGAATTGAAGAATTTATGAGAAGTGGCGATGATGATTTTTCTTTTTCTATTCCTAATGTAGGGCGGTTTCGGGTCAATGCTTATCGTCAAAGAAACTCTTGTGCCGCAGTATTACGTGTTGTTAGTTTTCAACTTCCTGATCCTGAAGTAATGCATATTCCAAAAGTAATTACTGACCTAGCTAATCAAAAGAAAGGAATGGTCTTAGTAACCGGCCCGGCAGGAAGCGGTAAATCTACGACATTAGCCTGTATTATTGATCAGATCAATCGTAATCGAAATACACACATTATTACAATTGAAGATCCTATTGAATATTTGCATAGTCATGACAAAAGTATCGTTTCACAACGAGAAGTTTATCACGATACCCATGACTATGTTTCTGCGTTAAGAGCAGCTTTACGGGAGGCGCCAGAAGTTATTTTAGTTGGTGAAATGCGTGACTTAGAAACTATTGATATTGCAGTTACGGCAGCTGAGACGGGGCATTTGGTTTTTTCAAGTTTGCATACAGTTGGTGCTGCTAATACGATTGATCGAATGATTGATGTGTTTCCTCCTTCACAGCAGCAGCAAATTCGAGTTCAGCTGGCAATGGTACTTAATGCAGTCATCTCCCAACAATTAGTACCAGGTATTGATGGTAAAATGATACCCGTATTTGAAATCATGATTTGTAATCAAGCAATTAGAACATTGATTCGTGATGGTAAAACGCACCAAATTGATAATGCTATATCTACTAATCGCCAAATTGGTATGGTTACTATGGATGATGCGATCGTTGATTTATATAAACAAAATAAGATTACAAAAGAGACAGCAGTCATGTATGCATCAAATCCGAATTTGATTGAAAGAAAATTTTAATTATATATTATTTTGGTTACAAAACGGTTATATTTTATTTAAAGTCTTGAAAAAAGACGATTTATTTTTTTGAATAAGAAAATATCATAATTGGAATATAGTATAATTATGATGTTGAAACATGTAAACAAGGGAGTGATTTTTATGGATAAAAAATTAGTATTAAAAATCAAGACCTTAGGTAGACTGCATATCACTGATGGGGAAAATGAATTTCCTCAAGAAAAGAAACGAAGTGCCCAAGTTGAGTTGTTGATTGTATATTTAATTCTTAATCGAAATGCTAATATAACTAATCCACAACTGATTGATTTTCTTTGGCCAGATGGAAATGCTGATAAACCGGAAGGAGCATTAAGAAATCTGATTTATCGAGCTCGAAAGGAAATGAAACAGTTTTTTAAAGAAGTTGATTGTATTAAATCTAAGGGACGAAGTTATTATTGGAATCCTGAAGTTGAATGTCGAGTTGATTATGAGGAGATGTTGAAACTTTGTCGTCGTGTTGAACAGGAAGATGATCCTTACCGCAAGCATGAACGCTGTTTAGAAATGATCAACAAATATCATGGAGAGGTTTTACCAGAGTTTAATTATAATGACTGGATCTTAGAAATAAATAATTTGTTAGAACGTAATTGTTTAGAGGCAATTTTAAAAACTTTAACGATTTTAGCTAACAATAACTTATATGAACAGGTTTTACAAATTTGTAATCACCAAAACAGTCAAAAAATAATGGATACACGATTATATGAAATGAAACTTTATGCTTATTATAAGACAGGTAAAACAGATCTTGCATTATCATTTTATCGTCAAATCGTAGATTATTACTATAGTAAATATGGAATTGAAGTGTCACAGCGACTGAAAGAAATTTATGAAATGATTCTAGATACTTCTCCTGCGACACAAATTGATGTTGAAGAATTGGAAAAGAGTCTAACAGTTGATGATAACAATGATAATACATTTTATTGTGATTTTGACGTTTTTAAAAATATTTATCAAATCAATGTTCGTTCAGCAAGACGTTCGATGAAAGCACGAATTTTAACTTTACTTACGATCGTTGATACAAGTGGTTGTTTAGACGAAAAGGCGATTCGCCAAGAAGCAGATATTTTAAGAGAAGTGATTTCAAATAGTTTGAGAAAAAATGATGTTTATTCAAAGTTTAATATGACACAATATTCATTGATTCTTGCCTCACCGGATTTAGATGGCGCAAAAATAGCGGTTGATCGCATTACTAATCGTTATAATGAAAAGAAGAAACACGATGAGATTATTTTAACAAATGATTTGAAGAAAATCAGATAAATAAAAGGGGGAGAATTAGAGAATGGGTAATTTAATGAAAAAACTCAAGAAAACCAAAATGGTTAAACAGTTTGGAATTTTATCGTTAGTATTGGCTATGTTAATTGGGGTGATGTCAAATGGAACCATAATTAATGCGGTTGATGGTAATGCTGATGCGAACATTACATTTAACTCACGAATCGTAGAAAAAGTCAATGGACAGGATGTTGATGTTTCACAAGCTGATTCAGGAGATTCATTCTTTTTGGCAATTTATTATGCTGTTTCAGCAAGTACAGATGCTTCCAAGTATACTGAGTGTACGTTGAGTATCACGTTGCCAAACGATATTGAGTTCGATGAAACAACAGATATTAGTAATACTGGTTTTGATTCAATTGAACAAAGAACATCACTAGGGAAAAATATTCTATCAATTAAAAGTAAAGAATTGGCGGCTGGACAATCAGGTACGTTATATTTAAAAATGCATTTTAAGAATATGACAACTAAGAATGGCACAACTGCTAAGTTTGTTGATATGAAAATGACAGGTTCTATGGTTAATGAAAATGGAAGTTATACAATTAACCCAGTCTCTGTACCTGATGCTTCAGTTACCGCAAAAGCTAGTCAAGAATGGACTGTAGGGAAAAATGTTATTCAGCAAGCAGATGGTAATAATTACACGATTAAATCAATAGATGGGAAAGACTATTATAGTGTCGATTACAAAGTAACTGCCGCTCCAGGTAGTAATCTTACGGATTTAGGTAATAATTATGGTCGGCTTAACTGTACGACATTTGAATTAGTGGATACTTTACCGGTTGCTCCAGCAGGACGTGAAGATGGGGGAGCTGCTAATATCTCTATCAAAGTGGGAGATAAAGTACTAGAAGAAGGTGCTGATAAAGATTATGAATTAGTTTTAAATGAAAATGGTACTGTAAAAGCAATTAAAATTTATTATATAAGTACTTACGAAAGCAACCCGGATGATACTAATTATGTACCAGATGGTGCTGCAATGCTAACTACTTATACGATTAATGCGAATTATAGCAAAGATGCTTATCGTGTCTTACCAAATGAAAAAGATGATATTCCGTTTATTTTGGATAATAAGGTTGAGTTGAAATATCTTCCTTTGGGAGAAAATACGCCTAAGTATGTAAGTGCCAATGCTCCTGTAAATGTTGGCTGGGTAGATGAAAATGCGCCAACAACAAATTTGGATATTACCAAATATGTTACTGTTAATGGTGACAACAATATTGTTGGTGATAATAAATTTATTTTTGATCAAGAAAAACAAGATTGTTATTATCAAAATACTGATTCACGTATAGCGTTTGGACTGTATACTGATGAAGCGTGTCAAAATGCTGCGACTGATATTGATGGTAACACAGTTGGCAATAGCAAAGTTATTGATAAGGATGGTAAAGTAAATTTTGCTAAAATTTCTGAAGGAACATATTATTTGAAAGAAACTGTTGGCAATTTACCATTTATTGGAGATGGTGTTGATAGTGCTAATGGTGAAACGATTTATAAAATTGAAGTTAAAAATGAAAATAATAAAGCTGTAGTTTATTTGGATGGTAAGAAAATTGAAAATGGAAAATTAGAAATAAATAATCTTACAACTGCTCAAGGATTTGGTTATGTTGCATTTAATAAAGTGGGAACAAGTGCAACTAATAGCCAGCATGGACCGCTTGCGGGAGTAAAATTTATTTTGACCAATAAAGTAACTGGAGATAAATATGAAACTGTTTCAAATGATAAAGGATTAGTCTTATTTGAAGGAATTATTGCAGGTGATTATACTGTTGAGGAAGATTTTTCAAATGCAGAATATGATAAACCGGATGTTTATAAATGGGACGTTAAAGTTGAAGCAAATAAAGTAAACTATCCATCTTTAATGCTACAAGATCACAATACTGGGGTGCCATATGTTGTAAATAGTTCGAACAAAGGTAAATTAATTATTAATAAAGTTGATGCATTGACAGAAACAAAAAAATTAAATGGTGCTGAATTTACTGTTTATGGGCCTTTTGAATCTAAAGAAACCGCTAATATAGCTATTGAGTCTGAAGATTTCAGTAGTGTGGACAGTTTTACTTTAAATGGTAATGAGGAATCAAAAGCTTTAGTTAAAGGTTTTTATGTATATCAAGAAACTAAAGCACCCAATCATTATAAACTTGATGAAAATTATTATGTGACAGAATTAAAAACGCAAACATTAAATGAAGTTACAGTAAAAAATGAAGAATTAGGATATTTACAAATCTTGAAAAAAGGATCATTAAAAGATTATCCAACTATTACGGTTAATTTAGCTGGAGCTAAATTCCATGTTTATACAAATAAAAATGCTACAGATGATAGCCTTGTAAAAGATGATGCGGGTAATCCAATTGTAATTGAATCTAACAATTCGGTTTCAAGTAGTTCAAATTCTAATAAAGTTGAGTTAGCTGCTGGAACATATTATTTAAAAGAATTTGAAGCACCTAGTGGCTATAATCAATTAACAGATGTAATTACAGTCGAAATTCAATCTGGAAAAACAGCTACTAAAGAGATCATGAATGAATCAACTACATTAGGATATTTAGAAGTGACTAAAATAGATTCTAAAACAAAGGAGCCACTTGCCAATGTAACATTTGATGTTTACCGTAAAGATGATGATACTAAAGTTGATACAATTAAAACAGATAGTGATGGTAAAGCTAAAACTAAGTTTTTAGAAGCTGGTGAATACTACTTAAAGGAAACTTCGAAGTTAACTGGCTATGCTGTTAATACGAAAAATATTGATTTTAAGATTGAAAATAATAAAGAAACTAGTAAAACTGTTTCTAACGATCCGTTAGTTGGATATATGATTAGAAAAGTGTCATCTTTAGATCATAATACTGGCTTATATAAAGCGGAATTTAAATTATTAGATGCTGATAAAAAGGTAATTGATGAAGGAATTGAATCTAATGGTCAAGGGTATGTAATCTTTACTGGATTAACACCTGGAGCAACATATTATTACGTTGAAACCAAAGCACCGGATGGATATACATTAAATACGACTGAATATTCATTTACCGCACCACAAGTTAATGATACAAATAATTCATTAGTTTATGAGAGCAAAGAGATTGTTGAAAATGTTCCTAAAGGTAAGTTTACAATTACAAAGACTTCATTTAATATTGATGAAACTATCGCTAAACCAGCGGGAAATATAACGTTTGAATATTTTCCTAAGTTAAGTACGAATATTGATGAGGACCGTAAAATTGCTGATACTAATAAGACGCTTTTAACAGTTACAACTAATAATGATGGTATCGCTACTTCAAAAATAGTAGATGCTGGAGAATATTGGGTTGTTGAAAAAAATGTTAAATCAGAATTTGAAGTTGAAGGTGGTAATGCAAAGGTCGTAACTGTAAAGCCTGGCTCAAATACTGATGATAAATTAGTATCAAATGTTGATGTAGTCAACCGTTTGATCAAAGGTAAGGTGGCAGTTAAAAAGGTCAGCTCAGTTGACAGTGATACTGGAGTAGCAGCGACATTTAATGTTTATAAATGGAATGAAACAGGAAATTATACTGGTGATCCAGTGTATGTACTTACGACAAAAGCTGATGGTAATGTGGTTACTAGTGAATTCTTAGCACCGGGGAAATATGTATTAATTGAAAAAGCTGTGGTTGGAAACTATACAATTGATCCAACTCCACATGAATTTGAGATTGTTGAAGGTAAAACAAATAAAGTTTATGTTGAAAATCCAATTGAAAATGTGCCATACAGCAGCCTTGGTTTAGTTAAAACAGCTAAATGGTTAGATAAGGATAATAAAGATGTTAGTGAACCGCTAGCAGGAATAAAATTTAGTGTCTATAAAGCAAAAGAAGTATCATCAGATGAAGATGGCGCAATTAGTAAAGATGATAAATGGTATGTTAAAGATGGTAATGCTTTAGCAACGATTGAAAGTGATGTTGTAGAGAAGACGGTTTCAGGATTAGAGCCGGGATTCTATATTGTTGAAGAAAATTTAACTGCTGAGCAGCAAAATGATTATGAACAACAACCACCAAAAGTAGTTGAACTTGAGGCTGGTAAAACAACGCATGTTACATTTGAAAACACACCTAAAAAAGGAAAAATAAAATTAACTAAAACAAATGAAGATAAGACAGTTCTATTAGATGGAGCAGAGTTTAAAATTTATTACGTTGATAGCAATGGAAGCCAAACAATTACTGCTAACGATGGTAAAAAATATACTGTAAGTGATAGTGGGATTTCAACAAAGATTATTTCGGGAACAGCTGTTTTATATGATGCAAATGGTAAATCCTCAAAAGATCCTGGGGTTGGTTATTCAGTTTTCCTTGATCCAGGTAAAGAAGTAGTATTACAAGAAGTAAGAGCTCCAGACTATTATGGAATAATCCACGAATGGTGGTATGTTGGTGAAATCAAAGCACAACATATTAGCGAAATCGAAGTACAGAACTATTTATTGACTAATCCAATCGGTTATAAATACGATGAGGCAGAAAAATTACTTGCTGGTGCTACCATGGGATTGTTTAGTACTGAAACTGGTGCAGATAGATTGAATAAGTTAAGTCAAACTGAAATAGATGAGGTAATTGCTGATTCAGAAAAATGGGCAGAATATGATTTGGTAAGTACAGCTGTATCTACTGATAAGTACTTCAAGTTTGAAAATATTGATTCTACTCAAACTTATTATGTTACTGAATTAAAACAGCCAGCTGGCTATAATAAAAACACAGATATTCGTAAAGTGACTGTTGAAGTCAATGGTAAGGTGTATTTTTTAAAGGATGCTGATACTAATGAAACGGTTACATTTATAAATTATAAATATCGTCAGATCTGGGTTAGTAAAGTTTTAAAATTTGCAGGTGAACAATCAGCATTAACAGGAATTAATTTCAAAGTATATCCAGTTGTAGAATCGAATGAAAGCGTTGCTGATGCATTTAAAATAGGTGATAAGTGGTATATTAAAACGGGAGAAGAAGTAACTTATACAACTGGTACTATTTCTTCAGGGAAAACAGGCAGCTTTATGACAGCTCCTTCTCCAGCTGGATTATATGTAGTTGAAGAAGATATAACTTCATTACCAGAGCATGTCGTTGCACCAGATACTACTAAATATTTAGTTAATTTAGGTTTTGATACCGATAATACGGATCTCTATTCAGATCAAGCAGATGCTTCTAATGTGATTGTTAATACTAGTAATTATGGTAAATTAGCATTGAATAAGGTGTCTAGTACTAATTCAAATACTTATATAAAAGCGACATTCAATATTTATGCTAAAAATGACGAGGCTGGACATGATTATAGTAAAGATACACCAATTTCAACTATCACGACAAATGGTAATCAAAATGCTGTATTGACAGACTATTTGAAACCTGGAAATTATGTGCTGGTTGAAAGTTTGATTAGCACTGATGGGTATGTATTGAATCCAACACCACGTGAATTTACAATCGAAGCAGATAAAGTTACTGGTTTAGATGGTAGCGTTTATACTACGGTTTCAGATGCTGTCAAGAACCCATTGGTTGTAACAAATGTACCAAAGGGTAGTGTTGAATTAACAAAACAAGGAACCTATCTAGATGCTAATGGTCTAACTAATCCGGTTGCTTTAAGTGGAGTAAACTTTAATGTATATAAATCAGTTAAATTAGCTGACGGTACCCTAGATTTATCGTCTACTAATTTAGTTGGAACAGCAGTATCACAATCTAATGGTAAGCTTCAGTTCAAAGTTAATGGAACTGATGTTACTAGTAAAAAGTGGTTAGAAGCAGGTGATTATATCTTACAAGAAACTACTGTAGGTACTACAAATAAAAATAATGGTTTTGCGGATTATGCATATCTTGGTAAGTTTACCATTACACCTGGAGATATTACAAAAGAGATTGTCAAAGTTGACGAAAATGGTAATGAATCAGGTAAAGCCGATAATGTTATCAGTAATACTTCATCTTATGGCAAATTAGAAATTACGAAAGTTGATCATTATGATAAAACAAAGAAATTAGCTGATGTTGTTTTTGAAGTGTTTAATGAATCCGGAATCTTAGTCGATACAATTAAAACAAATAAAAATGGTGTTGCTAGAACAAAATTATTACCGGCTGGGGAATATACACTAAAAGAAAAATCTACTAATAACGATTATTTCTTAAATGATACTCTTTATGGTCCTTACACAGTAGAGGCTCTAAAAGTTACTGGTACTGATGGAAAAATTGAAATTACTAATATGATGAAACAATCACTTAAAGTAATTAAAAAAGATAGTCATACTGGAAAAGAAATTGATAAGTTAGACGGTACAACATTTAGTTTATATGATGCTCAAACGGATGGGAATTTAGTTGCTACTGCAACGTATCAAAAAGATAAAGGAATTGTTTTTGATAATTTACGCCCGAACACTACTTATTATTTACAAGAAGATATATCACCAAATGGTTATGTAATCAAAGATTCTAATCGAATTAAAGTTACAACCAAAACTAATGGAGAAGTAACAACTATTGAAGTTGAAAATGAACCTTTAGGAAGTATTAAAATCGAAAAGATATCAGAATGGTCTATTTATGGAGCAAATGATAGTAAGACTACACGTTTCCCATTAGCTGGAGCTGAATTTACTTTATATAAAGATGTAAATGGTGATAGTAAACTGCAAGATGATGAAAAGGTTAATGGAATAGTAAAAAATAGTGATACTTTAGGAATTGTCATCTTTGATAATTTAGAAAAAGGAAAATATTTATTTGTTGAAACGAAGGTTCCTGATGGTTATGATGAAACAGTTATGAATGATGTATATGCTGTTGAGGTAACTGAAGGAGAACAAAATATTGTTTATACCGAAGCTGGAAAAACAGATGATGCTCAAAATCATGGTCCTATTATTAATACGACAACAGCTGGTAAGTTTACATTTACTAAAACTGATCCTGAAGGAAAAGGTTTAAGTGGAGCTACTTTCCAATTGATGAAAAAGAATACAGATGGAGATTATGAGAATTATTTGGATTCATTTACGATAGAAAATACAGATGGTAAATTTGAATCTTCGGTAATTGAAACTGGTAAATATCAGTTAGTAGAAATCACTGCGCCAGACAATTTCGAGATTATGCAGCCAATTGAATTTACGATTGAAGCCGGCAAAGTGACAACAGTTACTTCTAAAGATGCAAATACAGTGGTTAATCAAGCCCTTGGTAAAGTGGTTATTACTAAATATGATGATCGCAGTAACTATTCAAATGTGGGAAATAAAGTCTTAGAAGGTGTTGAATTTGGATTGTACCAAGAATCTGGTGACTTAGTTCAAACAGTAAAAACTACTGGTAAAGATGGTAAAATTATATGGACTGATGTTCCTGCTGGAAATTATTATGTAAAAGAAGTTGCGACTTTAGACGGTTTTGAACTTGATACTACTGTGTATCCTGTTACTGTTGAATCAGGACAAAGTACAGTAAAAGAATACTTACCAAATACAGATGGTAAAATAATCAACCATTCTAATATGGGTAAAATAGTTGTTAAAAAGACAAGTGATGCTAATGAAAACTTAGCAGGGGCAGTATTTAAAATAACTAATCCTAACGATAGTGGTTTTGTACCAATTATTATTACTACAAATGAAGATGGAATAGCTAAAACAGAATTACTGCCAGCTAATAAAGAAGGTACAACTTATGTAGTTACAGAAATTAAAGCGCCTGATGGTTATACTCTTGATGACAAGTATCATGACATCGAACAATCTGTAAAAGTATATCCAGTCCAAGATGAAACAGTTATTTTATCAGAACAGAGTAAAAACTATCTTGAATTTAAGAATAAAAAGCAATCTGATATTATGGATATTGATGGTAAGATCATAAAGTATATTGATGGTGATAATAACACTTTATTAACTGCAAAGACTGTTGAAACACCATTATTAGATGCTGCGGATACAGAAACATTCTTATTGAGAGAATATGCTCAAGCTAAAAATGATGTACCAGTAAGAAGTGTTGAAGTGGAAGATAGTTTAATTAAAATGTATTATTATGATGCTAATGGTAATTCGGTTGAATATATGCCAGATGCACCTTATGTAGTTAATACTGTAACAGTTCATAGTGCAACTGATAAAAATGGTAATAAGATTCAAGCTCGAGTATACTATCAAACAGCTGGTAGTGATGAATGGATGACTAATAATAGTTTAGTTGCTGATGTCTCAACGAATAGTCAAGGAATTAGTTTAGAAGGTTTAAATGCATTAAAAATCAAAGTAGTATATACAAATGTTGTTAGCAAGGACTTAATTGCAGAGAATTTTAATGCTACAGGAATTGATGTGAATGTGACATTTAATAAACGTCCTTCAGATGCGACTGTTCATGAAGTTAGAAGAGTTTCAAACCAAACAAGTGTAACATATAACTATACACTTAAAGATAATGAAGGTAATGATCAAAACGCGCAGTATACAAAAGTTTCAGATATAGTAAATCTATATTATCCTTTAAAAGAATCAGTAACTCCTCGAGTTTCACTAGGAATTGTTTCTGGTGAGAAGGATAAAACTTATAAGCCAGGTGAAACTATTGAAAGTGTAATTACTGTTAAAAATGAATCAACTAAGGAAAATGAAATTATTGAACAACCAATTATTAGTTTTGATTTACCTATCGGTATGTCACTAAATAATAATAGTTATAGTATAGGAGATTTACAAACTAGGTTCCAAGTAATAGTATTTGAACATGATGGAGATACCTCAGGTAAAGCATTAGAACCAGATGAATATACTGTTACTTATACTAATGATGTTCCTGCTCGTGTTGTTGAAAATAATCAATTAGTTGAAACGACATCAAAAACTAAGAAGATAACAATTGATTTAGGTGAAGATTTTAAATTTAAACCTGGAATGAAGATACAGATTAGTTATAAAGGAACTAGTTCAATTAATGATACTAGCACAACATTATGGGCACCAGCATATTTTACTAGTGGAAAAATTATTGCTTTGTCAGCTGAAAATCCTTATGGAAATAGTTTTACTGTCGAATCCGCTACAGGTTCTAGTTACAATACACTTGTTGCTGACAGTGTGCTAGATGAAATTACTAATAAACCAGATGAAACCGGTGATGGATTAAAGTATCCAAATAGTAACGGAATCATTAAAATCAATGAACAAAATTATTTATCAATCTATAAACAAGTTAAAGGTATTTATGATGATGATTATTTAAATAATAATCAGATTGCTAAAACAGCTCCTGGCGAAGATTTGGATTATAAGATTGTATTTAAAAATGGTGAAAAATCAGATCGTGCTGTTAGTAAGGCGCGTGTTGTAGATATTTTACCATTTGAAGGTGACTCGTTAGTTAATCGTACAAATGATAACTATACTGCAAGGGTTACAAATCTTGATAAATCACCAATTTTAAATTATGTAGATTGTTTAACACCAGGTGTTTCTTATAAAGTCTACTATTGTGTTGGTGAAAGTGAAGATACTAAATGGGATGAATGGAAACAAGATGCCCGTACAAGTAAAACTGCTTCAGAAGAATTGCCAATTGTATATGGTAATATGGATGATGATGATTGGACAAGCGGCGCTCATCAATGGATAGAAGCATCAAATGATATTGATTTAAGACTAGTTAGTGCTATTGCTGTTGAATTTGATTTCTCTAATGCGCCATTAGAACCTAATCAGTCAATTGAATTACATGTCAACATGTCTGCTCCTGAGTACAGTACTTCAGATTTAGAGAAAGTATCTGGTAAGTTAATGTCTAACTCTGCTTTAGTTGCAGTTAAACGTACTGGTCTAGATACTGTAAATGACAGTGATATTGTTGAAAATCTTGAAGTTAAAGCTGAAATTGCATTACCTAAAGGAACAATCGGTGATTATGCATTCTATGATATGAACCGTGATGGTTTACAAGATAGCAATGATTTACCGGTTCAAGGTTTAAATGTAACATTGCATAAATTTGTTACAACGATTAATCAAAATGAAGGAAAAGTAACTAAAGAATTAGATTCAGAAACAACTTTGACTGATGCCAGTGGTAAATATGAATTTACAAATCAAGATTGTAATGTTTTAAAAGATGGTAAGACGGATTCATCATCAACTAATCCAAATGATTATGTTGGTAACAAGTATTATCAGTATCAAGTTGAATTTGCTATTCCAGAAGATGAGTCTTTATATAAATATGAGCCAACTCAAAGATACGCTCAAGATGTTGATGGAAAACCACAAATTGAAGCTGATTCTAATATTGGAAATGATCTTAATAAGGATGATTATTGTAAGACAGAATTATTTACTTTGACCGCAACTAAACAAGCTGATGGCAGCTTAGTAGGAGAAACTAATTTAACATTAGATGCAGGATACGTTGCATTAGGATCTCTAGGAGATTTTGTCTGGTTTGATGAAAATAAAAATGGTATTCAAGATCCAGAAGAAACTGGTGTAAAAGATGTGATTGTAAATCTTTATACAGTAACTAATGGTGAGGTTAGTGGTACTCCAGAAAAAACTACTAGAACTGATGAAAATGGTTACTATTTATTTACTGATTTAGAAGATGGAAGTTATGTTGTTGAATTTGATATTCGTGGTGTTAAACCAACAATGGGTGGTGGACACGCGGAACGTTTCTACTTTACTAAAAATGGTGGAACAACAGATAGTGCAATTGATTCTAATCCAACTATTACTGATGAAAATAAGAATACTTTAATTGCTCGTAGTGAAGTAATTGATTTAGCTTATCATACAAGTGATATGACAATTGATGCTGGGTTAACAGTTTATAGTGCAATATCTGGTGTTGCATTTGAAGATCGTGATTATTCTGATATTCAAAATTATCAAGATAGTGATGGTAAAGATGTTGATATCAAATTACCTGGTACGATTGTTGAATTATATCGGGTTGATGAAGAATTTGGAATTGAAAATAATATCCCAACAGAATTAGTCGCATCTACTGTAGTTGGTGAAGATGGAAGCTATTTATTTGATTATTTAGATTCTGGAACATATGTTGTTAAATTCACATATCCTGAAGGATATAAGGTTATTGAAGCAGATGTTGGTGATGATGATACGCTTGATAGTGATGTGGCTTATCATATTGAGACTAATGAGAATAGGATGTCGGGATATACAGGAGTTATTAATATTCCTGTCAATACAAGAGTTGATAATGTTGATGGTGGTGCAAGATTGTATAGCAGTTTAGGAGACTATGTTTTCAAAGATGTTAATGCTGATGGTCTTCAAGATGAAACAGATATCGTGATGCCGGATGTACCAGTATATTTGTTTGCTAGACAAAAAGGTGAAGAAGTATGGACATCAATTGCAAATACAATAACTGATCAAGATGGTAGATATCGTTTTGATAACTTAAAGGGTTCAACTTATACTGGTATTGAATATCGTGTAATCTTTGATTTACCACTTACTACAAAATTGACAGTTCCATATGCTGGGGATGATCCAGAACTAGATTCTAATGCTTTAAATGAATATGTACCAGGACTTGGCTTCCCAACTCAAACTATTGATTTAGCATATAATACAGTAGATTTAACATGGGATGCTGGAATCGTTCAATCAAAAGGTTCTGTGGGTGATTATGTTTGGTATGATACAAATGTCAATGGCATTCAAGATGAAAATGGAACAGGTATTGAAGGTATTAAAGTTATTTTAGAAACTAATTTAACAGGTAATATTGCTGATGAAAATGATTGGCAAGAAGTAGGTACAACTTATACAAATAGCCAAGGATATTATATTTTCAATGAGCTATCAGAAGGATATTATCGAGTTAAATTTGAAATTCCATCAAAATACAAAGTTACATTGTCTACTCAAGGTGAAGATAGTGCTGAAGATAGTGATGGTATTTATAGCGAAGATGGAATTTGGTATTATACCCGTTCATTCTATTTAGATCAAGATGGATATGATATGACATGGGATTGTGGAGTATATGACCCAACAGATACAAAATTAACTAAAACAGGCAGCACTGCAACTGGTGATAGTTCTGATATAAATGGATATGTTGTCTTAGGATTTAGTTCAATATTGGCTTTAGGAGCAGTATACTTTGTATCAAATAAAAAAAGAAAAGCTAAAAAAGCTGAGAAAATCTAGCTAATTTATAAAGAGGCAGATTAAAACCTGCCTCTTTGTATGATAAATTAAAGTTTTTTGACTATTTGCTAATTTTATTGTTTTTTGTGATAAGAGTGTGATACTCGAATGCTATTATAAGTGTGTAAAAAGGAAATGGATTGAAAGATTTAAAGGGGGAATGACCTATGAAAAAGAAATTATTCAGATTATTAGTGGTTCTAGCGATGATTGTTATGCCAGTTACAGGAGTGATGATCAATGCTGAAGCTGCTTCAAATTTAATGTTAGGGACAGCTGTTTCTAACAATCCTGATACTAGAGTTTTCACAGTAAAAAACAATGGAGAAGCAACTACATTTGCATGGGAGGCAACTGGAACAGGTGAGACTAACGGTGTTAGTATTGCAAGAGGTGAAACTAAGCGAATTGAAGTACCTGCTGTAAATGGTAGTTCACATTTGACAGTATTAGCACAAGATGCTGCGGCCGTTCAAGAAATTGCTAGTTTAAATCAATACTATATTAATGTAACATTTAGTACAGTTGATGGGACAGAATTAATGAGTGCTAAAACAGTAACTTGTACTTATAACAATAATGGAACCTATACTGCACCAAGTACGATCACACTTGGAAGCAGTGTTTATGATATTAATGGTAATAACTATATATCTGTTCCTTATGGAACACGTTCAATTGATTTTAAGTATACAAAAAGAGCACAAACACCATATACTAGTACAGTTGCTTTGATTGATCAAGATGGTGTTGAGCATAAGATACTTTCTTATCAAGTAACAGAAGCTAATGGTGGTTCTGTTAATACACCAGAAACGTTCGTTTCAACAATCAATGGTAGAACTTATAAAAGAATTGCTGGGCAAAAAGCAACAGTAAGTCAAACTTATGCACAAGGTCAAATGAGATCAATTGTTCGCTATCAAGTTCAAGATGATGTAGCTAGTAAGCCATATAATATCTATATTCAATATGTAGATAAGGCTACTGGTAGTGCAATTTTAACGAAAAAATTGTTAGTAGAAAAAGATAAGACTGTTGATCATACACCATCTAAAACATTTATGAAGGGTGGAAAACAATACGAGGTAGTTGATGGAGCTAAAATCACTCATACTTTTGGTGATGCAACAAAAACATACCAAGTAGAATATAAACAAGTTATTACTGATGAAAATACACCACAACCAATTCAAGTAAATTATGTTGATTTAGCAACTGGAGAAGATTTACAAATTCATCAATATACAGTTGATCCTGGAAAAACAAAAACAATTGAAGTTGACACAACTGTTGAAATTGATGGTAAGACTTATGTTTTAAGTCCAAATCAAGAAAGTACAATTACTCATAAATTTGGTGAGGAAACTACAGAATACAATGTTTATTTTAATGAAAAAGGTTTAGAAGTTGATAAATATGAAGTATCTGTAACATATATGAATGTTTCAAACACATATGTAGGAGAAGATACATTATACACAACTAAATTAGAAGCCAATGTTGGTCAAGAACTAAATATTGAAGTTCCTGCACAATATGAGGCTAATGGAACAACGTATGTATTAATGAGCGGACAAGCAACTAGTTATTCACATGATTTTTATTCAACAAGAAGAAACTATGTAATGGTTTATCGTGATGTTAATGATACACAAAATGAAATAGAATTTATTCCTGGTGAAACTGGGACGGATTTGGCTGCTACTACTCCAGGAGGAACTAATTTTACAATCGATGGTGGAACTGGTAATCCAATGATTACTAATCCAGATGGAACAGTTACAACAGTAGATCAAGATGGACAAATCGTTCCATATGAGGAACCACAAACTGAAGTAGTTGATGAAAATGAAACACCATTGGCAAAGGGTGATAAGTCAACTAGTAATAATACTGCTTATGTAATCGGTGGAGGTTTTGCAACTGTTGCAATAATCGCTGGAATCGTTGCTTTTGTAATCAAAAAGAAAAAGGCTCAACAGGCATAAATAATTTGATCATTCCTATCCTTAGTAAAAGCAATTCTTAATTGGATTGCTTTTTACATTTAATTATTACTAAGAAACATAGTTTAATTTAATGGACATATATTAGGGTGATTGTTATAATGTTAAGAAGAGTTTGCGGGTTAAAAAATAAATAATAAAATTATGTTATTTATGTTAATTTTGATAATTTTAGAAATTATTAATTATAATATTATTAGTGGGGGTGATTTAGTGAAACTTAAGGTTGATTTTTTTAATGCCTATGTGATTAAATTGGATGAAGATCATTGGCTAGATTTTAATATAATTAATTCACCCAAGTTGGCTAAATTATTAGCTTATATTATTTATCATCATCGTCGTAAATTAAGTTCTAATGATTTACAAGAATTAATGTTTGCTTCAGGTGAATCAAATAATCCAGCTAATGCGTTAAAGGCTTTGATTTATCGTTTGAGAACCATTTTAAAAAATAATTTAGGTGAGTATGATTATATTTTATCTTCACAAGGAACATATTATTGGAATCCTGAAATAGAGATGATTTTTGATGTAGATGACTTTACCTTGTATCATCGTTTAGGACGAAATGAGATTCATGATGAGGAAATAAGAGCTAAATATTATATGAAAGCTTATTATCGATATAGTGGTGAATTTTTGCCAATGATAGAAAATGTGGAAAAGTTATCGATTATTAGAGGTTTTTTGAACTCACAATTTTTAAATGTATCACGATTCTTGATTGAATTTTATTTAAAAAAGGAAGAGTATGGAATTATTGAAGAAATTTGTATGAAAAATTTAGCTGATAATTATCTTGATGAGAACATTAATGCTATTTTAGTTCTTGCATTAGTTAAACAAGATAAGATAACTTTAGCTAAAGAACACTATAATAAAGTCACTTCCGCTTTAAAAGATGATTTGGGAAATGCAACGATTAGGAAAATGAAGTATTATTTAAATTATAATGTCAATAATGCTGAAGAAAGAAATATTTTTTCTATTCAAGATGACTTGATTGAAACAAAGACGAGAGGTGCATATAGTTGCGATTATGATTTTTTTAAAAAGTCATATCGTTTGGAAGCACGAAAATCAATTCGTAATAGAACTAAAAAGACGTTAGCAGTATTGACTATTACACCTAAAAATTATATTAAAAATAATTTAGAAATTTATAATCTTGTTTTAGAAGAAACATCCAATATTTTAGAAAAAGTTATTTTAAATTCATTAAGATTAGGTGATATTGTTTGTAAATATAGTATGAAACAATTTTTGATTTTGCTTGATTGTGATGAAAATGGAGTAGTAAAAGCGATTAATCGCATTAAGAAGGATTTTTTAGCTCAGGATAAATATGAACGAGTTAGTATAGATTATAGTTATGCAGCGATTGCAGTAGCAAAAATGCATATAGATGATGAAGATATCTTAAAACTTCAATAAAAAAGAAGTAATTTTCCTCCTTAGTTAGTAAATGATAATAGGAGGTTTTTTATTATGTTTAAATACCCAATATACAAACAAGATAATAATTATAGTTGTGGAGCATACTGCATTAAAATGATTTTAAAATATTATCATTTAGATATTGAAATCAAAGAAATCAAAGAACGTTGTAAAGTGACTAATGAGGGAATTAGTGTTTATGGAATAATCAAATGTTTTGAATCGTATCATTTAGATGCTAAAGCTTATCAAAGTGATTTAAATACATTACTAAAGGAGACAAAATCACCTTGTATAATTCATCTTTTAAATGGTGAACTAACACATTATGTGGTGTTATATCGGGCAACAAAAAAATACTTATTAATTGGTGATCCTGCCCATGGGTTAACCAAAAGAACAAAAGAGTCGATTGAAAAAGATTATACAGGAATTTGTATCTGCATTCATCATGTTGGAAGATACAGAGTTTCTAGTCGACATCAGGAACAAAGTTTTATTAGTTTCATAATACTTCATTTAAAAAATAATTACTGTTATATTATCAGACTTGTTGCTAAAGCTATTTTGATTTCTTGCTGTAGTGTTTTAGGATCATATTATTTCCAAGGGTTAGTAGATCAAATCAATGGGATGAATTATATTATGATTTTAATTTTTACAGGTGTTTTTATGATAATAAGTGGGATTAGAATCATGATCAATTTTCAAAGGAAACAATTGGAAATAGAAATTCAGCGATATTTAAATCAAGAATATGTAAATAAAAGTGTCGTAAATATGCTGTATCTTCCCTTTAGTTATTATTATCGAAATCAAGAAGGAGTTCTTCTTACAAAAGTTCAAAATTTGTTTCAGCTAAGTGATTTTTTTATTCATTTTTATATGGCTCTATTTGTTGATTTAATTTTAATTATTGGTTTGTTAAGTGCCTTAATACTATTTTCAATGAATTTAGCTTTGGTTGTAATAGCTTTTTTAAGTATTATTACTATCGTTACAATTAAATGGCTTAAAATAGTTAATGGTTTAAATAAACAAATTGTTGTAAACCAAGAAATAATGAATCAAGGACATCTTGAGTATTTGAAAAATATTTATAATAGCCATCAGTTTTTTTTGAAAAAATTTATTAAAGAAAAGCTTAATTATTTATTTGAGGAATATAATTATAGCCTTTATCAACGGGACAGTGAATTAAATAAGTTGAATTTTATTAGTGAAACATTAATTCAATTATTATCTTTTGGCGTTGTATTATTGGCTAGTTTTCATTATAAAAAAGGAAGTATTAGTGTTGGTGATATTATCTTTTTCTATATGCTGGTATCGTATATGATTGAACCAATGTTTAATGTTATTGCTTTTATTATTAAGAAAGATGAAATTTTAATTTTATATGAGCGTTATAAAGAGATTATTCCTAATAGAAGTGAAAAAAAGCAAAAAATAAGGGGGCGAATCAGTAAGATTAGTTTTGATCATATTAGCTATAGTTACGGTTATAGTAAGCCGATTCTTCAACATTTGGATCTTCAGATTGAACGTTCATTATGGTTAAAAGGTGATACTGGGGTGGGAAAATCAACCTTACTTAAATTACTGATGAAGTATGATGAGTTATTAAAGGGGCATATTTATATTAATGGGATCGATTTAATGAATATTGATACTAATTCTTTGTATCGAAAGATTATTTATTTAGATCGAAAACCTGTTTTTTATCATGAATCATTGCGATTTAACTTGATTTTGAATAGTAAAGAGGAGGAACTGATGGAAAAATTGTTAAAGATATTTGGGTTAAATTACTATCTTGACCGTCTTGATTTGATTATTGAAACAGATGGTCAGCCTTTATCGTCAGGTCAAGCCCAGATAGTAATGCTTATCAGAGCTATCATAAAAAAACCAGAAGTTCTTATTTTGGATGAAGCATTGTGCAATATAGATGATTATAAAGCTAAGAAAATTATAAGCTACATACATGATAATTTGCCAAATACGATTATGATAATCGTAGCGCATCAAACAAAATTAGTGAATGAATTATTTGACTGTGCTATAATTAGAGATGGAAAAATATATAAGTAAATGAGGTAATTGTATGGAAATCGATTTTGCATTGATAAATGAAGCAGCTGGTTTTAATGAAGATTATACTGATGATTATCGTTCAATAATCAATGAAGCTGCAAAACAATTGGGAATTGAAGAAGATTTAGAATTATCATGCATCTTGGTAGATGATTCTAAAATTCACGAAATAAATAAAGAATATCGTAAAATAGATCGGGCCACAGATGTAATTAGTTTTGCATTAGAAGATAATGAGCAGTTTTATGTCCCAGGGATGCCAAGAAGTATCGGAGATATTTTTATTTCTGTTGATCATGCTAAAGTCCAAGCTGAAGAATATGGTCATGATTTAAAGCGTGAAATGTGTTTTTTATTTACCCATGGATTATTACATCTTTTAGGGTTTGATCACATGATAGAAGAAGACGAAATACAGATGATTGCAATGCAAAAATCAATTTTAGATGCTTTAAATATCACAAGACGATAAGTAGTTTATTGCTAATTTATAGACTTAGAAAGGATAAATACTCATATCATGATTTAAGTTGAGTAGAAGTGGTTTTATGGATGTAAAAACAATAATTGAAAAGGCTTTTGAAGCAGCGAAAAATTCTTATAGTCCATACTCAAAATTCAAAGTAGGGGCATGTATTGAGATGAGAGATGGAAATTACTTTTTAGGGACTAATATTGAAAATGCAGCGTTTGGTTCAACTATGTGCGCAGAACGTAATGCTGTTTATGGTGCGTATAGCAATGGCTATGGTAAAGCTGATATCAAACAGCTGGCAATTGTGGCAGGTAGTGATGAGATTGTTTCACCATGTGGAGCATGTCGCCAAGTATTGATGGAACTATTACCACAAGATTGTCCAGTGATTTTGGCTAATCGTGAAAGTTATGAAATAACAACAATGAAAGAATTATTGCCGCGGGCATTTATAGGAGAAAGTTTAACATGTTCAAATCAGGATTTGTAAGTATCGTTGGTCGTCCTAATGTTGGAAAATCGACACTATTAAATAGTATTTTAGAGACAAAATTAGCTATCATGTCTGATGTTGCTCAAACAACTAGAAATACAATTCAAGGAATTCATACCGATGATGAAGCCCAAATAATTTTTATGGATACACCAGGTATTCATAAACCGCAAGATCGTTTGGGAACATTTATGAATACAACCGCTTTAAATAGCATTTTTGGCGTTGACCTAGTTTTATTTTTAGCACCGGCTAATGAAAAAATTGGACGTGGAGATAAATTTATTATTGAGCGCTTAAAGGAAGCCGATGGGCCGGTGTTTTTAGTATTAAGTAAAATTGATACTGTTTCAAAAGAAGAGCTGATTAAAAAATTACAGGAGTGGCAGGAATTATTTGATTTTAAAGAAATTATTCCAATTAGTGCAACTACTAATGATAATATTGATTTATTACTTAAAACGGTAAAAGCATATTTGCCAGAAGGGAATATGTATTATCCTCAAGATCATTTAACAGATCACCCAGAGCGTTTTGTAATGGCTGAATTTATTCGTGAAAAAATTCTTTATTTTACTAAAGAAGAAGTACCACATAGTGTTGCAATTGTGATAGAAAGAATGCTGGAAGATGAAGCGGGTGTAGAAATTATTGCAACAATTGTTTGTGATCGTAAAAGTCAGAAGGGAATTATTGTAGGTAAACAAGGGACGATGATCAAAAAGATTCGCCAGAATGCTCAACGCGAGATGAAACGTTTTTTACAAGTACCAGTTCATTTAGAGTTGTTTGTTAAGGTTGAAAATAATTGGCGCAACAAACAAAAATATTTAAAAGAATTTGGATATAACGAAGATGATTATTAATGGTGAAGAAAATATTACTGGACTAGTTTTAAAAAATAAGCCTTATAAAGAAAATGATATGCTGCTATGGATCTATACTCATGATTATGGCAAATTGGCATTAATAGCGAAAGGGGTAAAGAAGTTAAAAAGTAAAAATGCCCCTTCTTGTCAAACTATCACTTTGTCAGAATTTACTTTTATTCCTAGAAGTGGTTTATCAAATTTGATCAAAGGCGCTCCAGTTGAATATTTTCGCTATATTAAAGAGGATATTGAATTAGAAGCTTATGCAAGTTATTTTTGTGAGTTTGTTTATAAATTTACTAAGGATAATGATCCTGATGAGACTATATATAATACGCTGTTATTAGCATTACGTTCATTACAGACCGGATATAATCCTAAATTGGTCTATTTATTATTTAATGCCTTTATTATGGAAAAAACAGGTTCAAGTTTAGAAGTTGATCAATGTGTCAGTTGTGGGCGCCTTGATCATATTTCTGGAGTTTCAATTCATAGTGGTGGATTTGTCTGTCAAGAATGTATTGGAATGTATGATCAAAAATTAACAGTTGATGTTTTAAAAGGTTTTCGCTATATTAATAAATGGCAATTAGAAAATATTGATATGCTTCATCTAGAAGAAAATATAATCGATGAATTGATGCCTATTATGGAGGCTTATATTGATGAATTTACGGGGATTACGTTTCAAAGTCGTAAGTTTATTCGTCAATTCAATAATCTATAGAAATAATCGACAAAACTTTATCAACTTTTGTCGATTTTATTTATTTTTTGTAAAATTGTGTATATAATATGTAAATAAAGAAAGAGGAATGATCATGAGTGAATTTTTACCAATAAATCGAGAAGAAATGGAAGCAAGGGGTTGGCAACAACCAGATTTTGTATATATATGTGGGGATGCTTATGTTGATCATCCTTCATTTGGTGCAGCAATAATTTGCCGAACTTTAGAGAGTCACGGGTTTAAAGTATGTTTTTTAGCACAGCCGGATTGGCATAATGTTGAAGAATTTAGACAATTTGGCAAACCACGATTAGGTTTTTTGATTTCATCAGGAAATATTGACTCAATGGTTAATCATTATACAGTAGCTAAAAAACGTCGTTATAAAGATTTATATACACCCGGAAGTGAAGGCTTTAAAAGACCAGATCGCGCTGTAATCGTGTATAGTCAAATGGCACGCCAAGCTTATAAAGATGCTAATATTATTATTGGTGGGATTGAGGCTAGTTTAAGACGTTTAGGACATTATGATTATTGGGACAACAAAGTACGTAAATCGATAATTATTGATGCTAATGCAGATTTATTATTGTATGGAATGGGTGAAAATAGCATTATTGAAGTAGCTGAAGCACTTGATAACGGCTTGGAAATAAAATATTTAACTTATTTAGATGGAACTGTTTTTAAAACGAAAAATCTCGATGATGCTCACGAGCCAGTTATGTTGCCAAGCTATGAGGAAATTTGTAATAATAAAAAAGCTTATGCAAAATCTTTTCATATTCAGTATTTAAATACTGATCATTTTAATGCAAAAACTTTAGTAGAACCGTATCAAGGATGGTATGTTGTTCAAAATAGGCCTAATCGTCCGTTGAAGCAAAGAGAGTTTGATCGTGCTTATTCATATGATTATAACCGTGATAGTCATCCTAGTTATAAGCAGCATGTTCCTGCAATTGATGAGGTTAAGTTTTCTTTAATTAGTAATCGAGGATGCTTTGGTTCTTGTAACTTTTGTGCATTGGCTTTTCATCAGGGAAGAATTGTTCAAGCGCGTTCGCATGAATCAATTATTAGTGAAGCTAGCAAAATGGTTTGGGATCCTGAATTTAAAGGATATATTCATGATGTTGGAGGACCTACTGCAAACTTTAGAGGGCCTGCTTGTTCTAAGCAAAATAAACATGGTGCATGTCCGACTAAACAGTGTTTATGGCCTAAAGCTTGTAATAATCTAGAAGTAAGTCATCAGGATTATTTAGAATTATTGAGGAAACTAAGAGTATTACCAAACGTAAAAAAGGTTTTTGTTCGTTCAGGAATTAGATATGATTATCTAATGTATGATAAAGATGATACTTTTTTTAAGGAGTTAGTTCAAAATCATATTAGTGGTCAGTTAAAAGTAGCTCCGGAACATATTAGTGATCAGGTATTAGATAAGATGGGAAAACCTCGGAGAGGACTATATGAGAAATTTGTTGATAAATATTATCAATTAAATGAAGAATACAACAAAAAACAATTTTTAGTTCCGTATCTAATGTCATCACATCCTGGGTGTACACTTGATGATGCGATTGAATTAGCAGAATATTTACGGGATATTCATCATCAGCCAGAACAGGTTCAAGATTTTTATCCGACTCCTGGAACTTTATCTACGACAATGTATTATACTGGTTTAGATCCTCGTGATATGTCTGAAGTATACGTTCCAAAGACGGCAAAAGAGAAAGCAATGCAAAGGGCATTGATACAATATCGTAATCCAAAGAATTATGATTTAGTGTATGAAGCTTTAGTGCAGGCAAACCGAAAAGATTTAATTGGGTTTGGGAAGAATTGTTTAATTCGACCTCGTCGCAATAATAATCAGCGCTCTTATCAGGCTAAAAATAACTATCAAAAGAAAAGGAGAAATTAGCTATGAAATATAGTGAAAAATTTACATCAGCAACGGCAACACATGTCAATTTTGATATATATTTACCGACTGTAATGATTCGCTATAAGGCTATTATCCAGATTCATCATGCAATGGGAGAGCATTCAGGGCGCTATGAACGGTTTGCTGAGTATTTAGCTCACGATGGTTTTGTTGTCGTTGTTAGTGATTTTCCGGGTCATGGGACTTCATTATATAATTATGAGCAGGGTTATTTTGGGATTGGTGATGCAACAAAGACATTAGTTGAAGATATGCATCGCTTGCGAAATATTATGGCATCTCGGTATCCAGATTTACCATATTTTATGATTGGCAATCAACTTGGTTCATTAGTATTACGACAATATATGGCACAATATGGGGACTTTATCCAAGGTGCTATATTAATGGGAACCTGTGGCAAACCTCATTTTGCATTGATTGGAAAACTAATTATTAAGGGGGATGCAATGCTTAAAGGACATATGCATCGTTCCAAAACGGTTCGTAAAAATGTTATCAATCAATTAATTTCTCGTACTAAAAATGCAACTTATGTTACTGGTGATGCTCGAGAGTTAGAACAGTACCAGCAAGATCCGTTTACTGATTTTACATATACTAATAACGCTTATGAAGAAGTGTTTGGCTTAATAAAAAAAGTTTCTACTATCCAAAACATAAAAAAAATACCTGAATATTTATCAGTTTTGATAATTTCTGGTGCTAAGGATCCTTTTGGCAAATTTGGCGTAGGGCCTAAATGGTTATATGAAGCGCTTAGTCATCAAGGAGTTAAAGATATTACTTTATCGCTCTATGATCGTAGTCATCATGATTTATTACACGATCAACAGCGTCTTGAAGTGTATAAAGATGTACTTGATTGGTTGAATCAGCGAACCTTTGTTTGATACCCTTATAGTTGGTTGACAAATAACTACTATAAGGGTATTTTATATGTGCACGAAAAAATAGATATTAAACAAATTATTGCCTTTATTTGACTTGACTGTGTTCAAGTCATTCATTGTTTATATATCTAAAATAACATGAATATAAGGAGTAAATTATGGCAAGCAAAGATATGGATAAATTAGTAAGTCATGCAAAAACTTCAGGATTTGTATATCAGGGTTCTGAAATCTATGATGGCTTAGCAAACACATGGGATTATGGTCCTTTAGGTGTTGAAATGAAAAACAATATTAAACAATTGTGGTGGAAACGTTTTATTCAAGAATCACCATATAATGTAGGATTAGATTCAGCTATTTTTATGAATCCGCGGGTATGGGAAGCGAGTGGACATGTTGGTGGATTCTCTGACCCTTTGATTGATTGTAAGGAATGTAAGACCCGTCATCGTGCGGATAAATTAATCGAAGCTTATGATCCGAGTGTTCATAGTGAAGGATGGTCTAGTGAAGAGACAGTAAAATATATCAAGGATCACAATATTGTTTGTCCTAATTGTGGGAAAAGCAACTTCACTGATGTAAGACAATTCAAATTAATGTTCGAAACTCAAATGGGTGTAGTCGAAGATGCAAAAGATGTGGTTTATTTAAGACCAGAAACAGCTCAAGGTATCTTTGTTAACTTTAAAAACATTCAAAGAACATCACGTAAAAAAGTGCCATTTGGAATTGGTCAAATCGGGAAAGCTTTTAGAAATGAAATTACACCAGGAAACTTCATTTTTAGAATGCGTGAATTTGAACAAATGGAATTAGAATTTTTCTGTAAACCAGATACTGATTTAGAGTGGTTTGATTATTGGAAATCATATTGTCAAAAGTTTTTATTTGATTTAGGATTAAAAGAAGAAAATTTAAGATTTAGAGATCATGAAAAAGAGGAACTTTCCTTCTATTCTAAAGCCACTTGTGATGTTGAATATAATTTCCCATTTGGTTGGGGTGAATTATGGGGAATTGCTGATCGAACTAATTACGATTTAACCCAACATCAAAATCATTCTAAAAAATCTTTAGAATATTTAGATCCAACAACTAATGAAAAATATATTCCTTATGTTATTGAACCTTCGGTAGGTGCTGATCGTCTTTTCTTATCAGTACTTTGTGATAGTTATGAGGAAGAAATTTTAGAAGATGGTGAAACTAGAGTTGTAATGAAATTACATCCAAGTGTGGCACCGTTTAAAGTTGCTATCTTGCCATTAACCAAAAAACAAAGTGATAAAGCAACTGAAATTTATAGTCAGTTAGCAAAATATTTTAATTGTGAATATGATGTTGCTGGACAAATTGGAAAACGTTATCGACGTCAAGATGCAATTGGAACACCTTACTGTGTAACTGTTGATTTTGATACAATGGAAGACGAGACAGTAACTGTACGTGACCGTGACACAATGGAACAAATTCGTTTACCAATTAATCAATTAGTTGATTATATTAGTAAAAAGATCACATTCTAATAAGGAGGAACATTAATGCCGAGACTATCATCAGAGAAAATTAATGAAATTAGGCAAAGTGTTGATATTGTTGATGTCATTGGCACGTATCTTCCCTTAGAAAAAAAAGGCCGTAATTATGTAGCGATATGTCCTTTCCATGATGACAGCCATCCATCGATGTCAATTTCACCAGAACGACAAATATTTATGTGTTTTGTCTGTCATCATGGGGGAAATGTTTTTACTTTTTTAAAGGATTATTTGAAAATACCATATATTGAAGCCGTCAAGATGGTTGCTAATATTGGTAACGTTGATATAAGTAAATATAATTTAGAGAGTCGAGTTAAGCCGGTCGATCAAAAGTTAGAACCACTGTATCGTATGCATGATGAAGCCAATAAAATTTATAATCATTACTTGAATACTAAGTTAGCGATTCAAGCTAAAGAATATTTAAATAATCGTAAAATTACGGATGAAATTATTGAAACCTTTGAAATTGGATACGCCCCTAATAATCATGTACTATTAAAGGCGTTTGAAAAAATGAATTTTAATAAGGTTTCAATGTTTGAGTCTGGTTTGATTATTGAAGCTTCAAATGGATATGATCGTTTTACAGACAGGATCATGTTTCCACTACATGATGCTAGTGGTCGTGTCGTTGGGTTTAGCGGTCGAATCTATAAACAAAGCCAAAATGAATCTAAGTATATGAATTCGCCCGAGTCATCAATTTTTATTAAGGGTGATACTTTATATAATTATCACCGCGTTGGCGAAGAAGCACGACAAGCGGGTTATATCATTATTACTGAAGGATTTATGGATGTTATTGCATTATACAAGGCTGGAATAAAAAATGCAGTAGCAATTATGGGAACCGCCTTGACACATGGGCATTTAAATTTATTAAAACGTTTAAGTAAAACCGTATATTTATGTTTAGATGGTGATCAGGCTGGGAGAAATGCTACAATTAAAAGCATTGATATATTATTGAGTGCTGGTTTCATCGTTAAGGTAGTTGATTTACCAGATAATTTGGATCCTGATGAAATTTTGGATAAGCGTGGTATAGAAGAATTAAACGCTGTAATAAAAAGACCATTATCTTCATTAGATTTTAAGATGAATTATTATTATGAAATGACAAACATGGATAATTATGAAGATCGTAAATCTTATTTAGAAACAATTGCCAGAGAAATCAGTAGATTAGATGATATTATTGATCAAGATCATTATATCCAGCAATTAGAAAAAAAATCAGGTTTTTCAAGAAACATTATTGACCAGTTAATTAATCAAAATACAGCTGTAAGAATTGAGACAGCAGAGCCACCTAAAATACCAAAATTTCAAAATCAGCGATTATTGGATAAATATATAAGAGCGGAACGTGATTTATTATACTATATGATGAATGATAAAAATGTCGCAATGATGTATGAGGCAAAAGCAGGTTTTATGTTTAATGATATTTATCGAATCATTGCTTCTTATATTATTGATTATTATCGTCAAGAAGTTGTATTAGAGGTTGCTGATTTAATCAGTAGTATTGAAGATGAAAACTTGGTTCAAAATATAATTGAGATATCGCAATTAGGATTACCTAAGTTAAAAGATACTAAAGCCATTGATGATTATATTGAAACAATTAAAGAAAAAACTGTAATGGTAAAAAAAGAAGAATTAACAAAAGCATTGGCAGATACTTTTGATCCTAAACAAAAGGCGCAAATATTAAAAGAAATCATAGCATTAAAAGACAAGGAGTAATATATGAAGAAAAAGAAAAATGTAACTGCAGTATCATTTGATGATTTAAAGCAAATTGTTTTAAATGATGCTAAAAAAGAAGATGGTGTATTAACACAAGATCAAATTGATAATTATTTATCTACATATGATTTAAATGATGATCTTGCAGAGGAACTATTAGAATTTATTGGAAATAATGATATTGTTATTTCTGATGATGGATTAGATGATTTAGATGTAGAAGACGAAGTATTATTAGCTGGTGTACCTGCTGAATTAGATGATGATTTAGGACTAGATGATGATTTAGGATTAGATGGTGATACTCCAGATTTAGATTTTGCTGGTGATTTCGATATGATGACAGGTGATACGATTCATATGTATCAAGTTGCTGATGCTGATGCGGAATTAGATCAAAATCAATTAGGAAGTAATGTCAAGATCAATGATCCAGTTAAAATGTATTTAAAAGAGATTGGACGCGTTGAACTGCTTACTCATGATGAGGAGATAGACCTTGCTAAAAAGATTTTAGAAGGAGATGAAGACGCAAAAAAGGAACTCGCTGCTGCTAACTTACGTTTAGTTGTATCGATTGCTAAAAGATATGTTGGAAGAGGAATGTTATTTTTAGATTTGATTCAAGAAGGTAACATGGGTTTAATCAAAGCAGTCGAGAAATTTGATTATACTAAGGGATTTAAATTTTCAACTTATGCAACATGGTGGATTCGTCAAGCTATTACAAGAGCTATTGCTGACCAAGCTAGAACAATTCGTATTCCTGTACATATGGTAGAAACAATTAATAAATTGACAAGAATTCAGCGTCAATTGATTCAAGAATTAGGGCGTGAGCCTAGTGCCGAAGAAATTGCTGAAAAAATGGATGGAATGACACCAGAAAAAGTTCGTGAAATACAAAAAATTTCTTTAGAACCAGTATCTTTGGAAACACCAATAGGTGAAGAAGATGATTCTCATTTAGGAGATTTTATCGAAGATGAAGGTGCAATGTCGCCAGATGATTATGCTGCTAATGAACTTCTAAAAGATGAATTGAATGAAGTCTTATTAGAATTAACTGATCGTGAAGAAAAAGTATTACGCTTAAGATTTGGTTTAGATGATGGAAGAACTAGAACGCTTGAAGAAGTAGGGAAAGAATTTAGTGTAACCCGGGAAAGAATTCGTCAAATCGAAGCTAAGGCACTTCGTAAATTAAAACATCCTTCACGTTCAAAAAGATTAAAAGACTTCTTAGATCGTTAAAATGAAACTATCAAAAAGATTACAGCTAATTGCTGATGTAATTAGTAAATATAAACAAGGAAGTGTTTTAGCAGATATTGGAAGTGATCATGGCTATTTGCCATGCTACTTAGTTAAAAATAAGATTATAACTTGTGCTTACGCTTGTGATGTAGCACAGGGACCATTAGATTCCGCAAAAGAGACAATCAAACAATATGGATTAGAAGATAAAGTTTTTGCACTATTGGGAAACGGGCTGAACCCAATTCTTGATCGTGAAGTGGATATGATCAGTATTGCTGGAATGGGATCTTATTTAATTAGTGAGATTCTTGAAGAGCATCGTGAGTATTTAAGAAATGTTAAACTGATGTTTTTACAAGCTAATGCCAATAATGATCATTTACGTAAATATTTATTTGCTAATGATTGGATCATCATTGATGAACAGATGGTTAAGGATGCTGGGCATATATATGAGGTGATGGTAGTTACAGCGAGACAGAATAAAGCAATTACATATAATCGTAAGGATGAAGAGTTTGGACCAATTTTAATCAACAATCAAAGTCCATTGTTTAAAGAAAAATGGCAAAAACAGTATCAAGTTTATGAAAAGATTCAAAATACATTACCACATGATCATCCGCGTTATCATGAAATTGCTGATAAAATGAAAATGATTGAAGAGGTGCTCCATGAATGCCGTTAAAATAATTAATTATTTGGAATCAATCTTTCCACTTAACTTACAAATGTCGTGGGATAAATGTGGAATTCAAGTAGGTGACTGTAATCAACAAGTAACAAGTATAATGGTTGCATTAAATGCTGATATAGAAAGTCTTCAAAAGGCAATTGATCAAAATTGTCAAATGTTAGTTACACACCATCCATTTTTGCTAGAAGAAATAATGAATCTTGATTTCCATAATCATCATGGAAAGTTTATTGAAATGGCAATAAAAAACAATATTCTTGTTTATAGCCTACATACTTGTCTTGATCGAGGCAAAGATGGTATTTCGATGAATGATTGGCTTATTAATGCTTTAGGTGTTCATGATGTTAGCTGTTATGATGAATTTCAAGTGGGGAAAATGGCACTTTTAAATCAGCCTTGTATGACTAGCGAGTTAGTTAAGAAAGTTAAAGATACTTTTAATGTACCAGTACGTCTTGCTGGTAAAGAAGTAGAGATTAAAACAATTGCTATTTGTGGTGGTAGTGGGGCCGATGATCTTGAACAGCTAGCTGGTCGAGTGGATGCATATATAACGGGTGATAGTAAACATCGTCATGCTAAATATGCATTGGATCATGATATTGTCTTAATCGATGTTCCTCATCATCTTGAAGTAATTATGGAAAAGCGACTTGCTAGTTTATTGAGTAATCTTGGGATTACTGTAAAAGAAGCGAATAGTCAGGATTATTATTCATATTATTAAAAAGTATTTTGATGCATGTCATAAAGTTGAATGTAAGTAATTATAGCCAAGATATTTACATAAAGTAGGTATCTTGGTTTTTGACTTTTATGCTATAACATAATTGGAGCTATTGATGTAAGCATATAATGGGATGTGTGTTTTTAGTTGTATTAAAATAACTGTTTAAAATATTGATATTGAGGATAATTTTATTAGGATATGGTCTTAGGGAACCTAGTTAGGTACTTAAGTGATGATATCGATTATATGAATTAGAAATTTGTACAATATGTTCAAATTTTACTCTTATTTTATTTAATAAAAATAGTTTTATGTTCTAAAAATCAATCAACTATAAAAAAAGAAAGGAACCCAATGATTCGATTCCTTTACGGCAATACAGTCTTAATTAATAATATTATATTTCAATTATATGTTTAAATCAAATTATGCTTTTTCATAGAATTGTAAATACCGTTATTATCTATATTGTCAGTTATTTCATCAGCAACTGCTTTTAAACCTTCTTTAGCATTGCCGACGGCGATTCCAATATTAACATATTCAAGCATTTCTTTGTCATTCATTCCATCACCAAATGCATAAGTATTTTTACGTTCAATTCCTAGGTAGTTGATCAATGTTTCAATAGCATTAGCTTTGTGGATGTTTGGGACTGATAATTCGCCACTGTTATCACCAAAAGCAGGAACAGTACAATGGATTACATTGAATTCTCGATCAAATTCTTTAATAATATTATTAAATGGAATATTCGGATTTTCTAAAAAGCAGGCTTTATTAATGTCATCACGACGCATCTCTTGACCTTCAATTAGAGCGTTAATAAAATGGCTGTCTTTTTTTTCATAGCGAGCTTTGGCCTGAGGATAATTTTCATAATCACCATATATAATTCTTTCAAGTCTTTTAACTAGATTTTTGCTTGCAAATAAACCGCCATTACTTTCAACATAGTAATCAAAATTATTAGTATCAAAATAGTCAACCATATGATTAACTGCTTTATTTGTCACTTTTTTATGATAGAGCATTTGATTTCCTATTTCAATATAGCCACCGCCAGCTCCAATTACTCCGTCAATTCCACATTCAAGAATGAAATCATAGATTTCAGCCTTGCTGCGCCCAGTACATAAGTATACTAAATTTCCTTTAGCTCTAGTTAAAGCAATTGCTCTTTTGGCAGATTCAGGTACATGTTCAATCCCGCCGGTATCACTTACAAGTGTGCCATCAACATCAAAAAATATAATCTTTTTTTCCATATAATTTCTCCATGTATAAATTATAACATCGTGATATTTAGATATAATTGATTTTCATATTTTGAACAAGAATTGTTTAAGCAATTCTTGTAATGCTGGTTAATAAGGTGTATCATTTTCATGTTAAAGCGAGGGAGATTTATGGCAGATCAAAGTACGGATTTAATTAAGGGGAGTATTTATAAATCAATTTTATGGTTTTCAATTCCATTATTGATTGGTAATTTATTTCAGCAATTATACAACACAGTCGATTCTTATGTAGTTGGCAACTATGTTAACAGTAATGCATTAGCTGCTGTAGGAGCTTCTACCCCAGTAATTAATATGCTTGTAGGCTTTTTTATGGGACTGGCAACGGGGGCTGGAGTTGTAATTTCCCAATATTTTGGGGCACGACGGATTGAAAAAATGCAGCGTGCTGTCCATTCATCACTGGCTCTTACAGGAGTTTTATGTGTTGTTTTTACGGTTGTAGGGCTATTGTGTACCCAACCGCTTTTAAAGGCTATTGGAGTACCACAAGAAGTTTTACCTCATTCATCGATGTATTTGATGATTTATTTTTGTGGTATTTCTTTTGGCCTTGTTTATAATATGGGTTCAGGAATTTTAAGAGCAATCGGTGATTCAAAACGACCTTTAATTTATTTGATCGTTGCCAGTGTTGTTAACATCGCTTTAGATTTTTTATTTGTTTGTAGTTTTAATTGGGGAATCGCTGGAGTTGGAATCGCAACAGTAATTGCTCAGGCAATTAGTGCGGTAATGGTAATGTACCAGTTGATTCACACAAAAGAAGATTATCGAGTGCAAATTAATGAGATTTCATTTGACAAACATATTGTTAGAAAAATCGTACAAGTAGGCTTTCCTGCAGCATTTCAGCAAAGTTTAACATCTTTTTCAAATGTTATAGTACAATCGTATATTAACAGTTTTGGAACTGCAGCAATGGCTGGATATTCATCAACGATCAGAATTGATGGATTTTTGCAATTACCGTTGCAAAGTTTTAATATGGCAATCACAACTTTTGTGGGTCAAAATATGGGGGCAAAACAATATCAACGTGTCCGTCAAGGAGTAAAAGCAGCCTGGTTAATGTGTTCAATTGTAATCTTAGCTGGTTCGATTACAATGGGATTATTTGGTAGTGAGTTAGTTGGAATCTTCACTAATGATAAAGCCGTAATTGCTGCAGGGGTGACAATGATCAATGTTTTTGCACCATGCTATATTATTTTACCGATTGTTCAAATTCTTAACGGTACATTGCGTGGAGCAGGGCTTTCTAAAGTACCAATGTATTTTATGGTAGGAAGTTTTGTTATTTTAAGACAAATCTATTTAATGATTACCGTTCCATTAACGCATAATCTAGCTTTTGTTTTTGCAGGATGGCCTGTTACTTGGGCAATTTGTGCAATTGGATTGTTAATTTATTATCGAAGAGTTAATTGGCTGCCAGATGAATAAAAGCTTAATTTTCGAGAGAAAATTAAGCTTTTTAAATAATTTTAGCTAAATCAATTTTAGGTTTAGGATGAGTAGAAACATTTTGATAATCAAATTGACGTAAATATTCAATTACTTGATTTGTCAAGTATGTTGGTGTAGATGCCCCTGAGCTAACAGCTGCAGCATGTTTTTCCTTTAACATAGATATATCAATATCATTAACACTTTCAATCATATAAGTGTCCTTATTAGCTTTTTCATGTGCGATACTAGCTAATTTTTTAGTATTGTTCGAATGAGGATCACCAACGATAAAAATGACATCAACTTCATCATTAATTTTTGCAATAGCTTCTTGACGTACAGTTGTTGCTTGACATGTTTCTTTAGCAACAATTAAATTATTTAGTTTTGTTTTAGCATATTCACATAAATCATAAACATCATATAAAGACATTGTCGTTTGATTTGTAATGACATAGTTTAAATTAGGATCAAGATTTTCAAAATCGGTTTTATTTTCAATCAGATGGATATGAGCAGGATCAATTGATAATGCTCCCTCTGATTCCGGATGACCAGCTTTGCCAATATAAAGAATTTCAATCCCTTGATTTAAATAATTTTTAATTAAGTCATGAGTCTTAATAACATCGGGGCAAGTAGCATTGATTACTTGAATATTTTTTGAATGAGCCTTTTTTATAACATTATGACTAGCTCCATGAGCAGTAATGATAACCGTTCCCTGGGAAACCTGATCTAATAATTCTTCACGCGAAGCACCTTTTTTATCAATCGTTTTGACACCTAAATTATTTAAAGCATCAACAATATATTGGTTATGGACAATCATGCCTAGAATATAAACATCATCTTGATGGGCTTGTTTTTTAGCTAATTCGATTGCACGAACAACCCCTTTACAATATCCTCTGGGTGTAATTGGATATACTTTCATTAAATCACCTCGTGGTTATTGTACCATATTTTCAAACTTTACGTCATCTGATGCTTCTTTTGTTTCTTTTTTCTCTTGATCGATAGGAGTAATATTTTGTTCAACCTCATCAAAGTCAATATCGTTAATATGATTAACTGCTTGAATGACTCTAAAAGCATTTTTAGTATTGTTGATAATAGGGCGGATTTGATAGACTAGAGGAATTACTTGATTAATGGTATAAACAGTTTTAGAGGCATAATGTAATGTTTTTTGTAAATTGGCGCGGGTTTTTAGTTTTCTATTAACAGGAAACCCTTGATTCATGGGATTCATTTGGGGATTGAAATTATTGTAGTAAAAATTTTCATCATAGAATGGGTTCATTTTTATCCCTCCTTTATTAATAATGTATGCAAATAATTAATAATTGTGATATTGAATACTTGTTATTTTGCTTGGAGTTAGAGGTTATTTTTGCAAAGGGCAATAGCTAGATAAAAATTGTTTGGGTAAACTATTGTTGTTTAACTATTTTATTTGTTTTTAAGTGGGATTTAGGTCTTTAAAACTAACTTTGAGGACTTAGAATAGAACATACTAAATCTATTTAAAGAATAGGTTTATTTTATTTGCTTTTTATTTTGGTTATGTTAAAATTAGTTGAATTTATCAAAGAAAGGAGTACAAAATGAGTACATTTACAAAATTTAAAATGCAGGAATTTTGTTTACAAACAATTGAAGAATTAGGTTTTCAAAAACCAACTCCAATTCAAGAACAAGTAATTCCTTTAGTGTATAAAAATAGTGATATTATTGGTATTTCACAAACAGGTACAGGAAAAACTCATGCCTTTTTGTTACCGGTAATGGATCGCATCGATCCTAAGAATAATAGTGTTCAAGCTGTAATTACAGCCCCGACACGGGAATTAGCAACCCAAATCTATAACAATGCTAAATTATTTACTAAATATAATAGTGAGATCAAAGTATCTTTGATCGTTGGAGGAAATGATCGTCAAAAGACCGTTAATAAACTAGCAGTTCAACCACATGTTGTTATTGGGACACCGGGAAGAATTAAAGATTTATCTTTAGATGAACAAGCTTTAAAAATTACAACTGCTTCAACTTTTATTGTTGATGAAGCTGATATGACGCTTGAATTTGGATATTTGGAAGATATTGATGCTGTAGCCGGGAAGATGCGTGACGATTTAAGAATGATGGTCTTTTCTGCAACGATTCCGCAGATGTTAAGACCGTTTTTAAAAAAATATATGAAATCACCAGTATTAGTAGAGATTGATGATGATAAAGTAACTACTGAAAATGTGGAACATATTCTAATTGCAACTAAGCATAAAAACCGTTATGAGGTATTAAAAAAGATTATTGAGTCGATTGATCCTTATGTATGTATTATTTTTGCTAATACTCGTAGTGATGTTGCCAGTACGACTAAAAAATTACGAGAAGACGGATTTAAAGTGGGAGAGATTCATGGTGATCTAGAACCTCGTGAACGTAAGCAAATGATGCGGCGAATTCAAAACAATGAATATCAATTTATTGTTGCAACGGATATTGCGGCTCGTGGAATTGATATTGATGGAGTATCGCATGTTATTAATATGGAATTTCCTAAAGAACCGGATTTTTATATTCATCGTAGTGGTCGTTGCGGCCGTGGAAATTATACTGGAATATGTTACAGCATGTATGATACAACCGATGAAGCAAATTTAAAAGTTCTTGAACGTAAAGGAATTCTTTTTAAAAATATGACGATTAAAAATGGTCAATTTGTTGATTTGGGTGATCGTTTAAAAAGAAATAAACGTCCTAAACAACAAACCGAATTAGAAAAGAAAGTTCAAAGTATTATTCGTAAACCAAAAAAGGTAAAACCTGGTTATAAAAAGAAACGTAAAAGAGAAGTTGAGCAAGTTGTTCGTAAACAAAAACGAGCAATGATTCAAAATGATATTCGCCGACAAAAGAAAGAAAGAGCTCGTGCAGCTCAAGCGGCTAAGAGGAATGGAGAAGAGAATTAATGATTATTGGTAGTCATGTTTCAATGTCAGGAAAAGAGATGTTATTAGGTTCAGTCAAAGAGGCATTATCATACGGGGCTAATACTTTCATGTTTTACACTGGAGCTCCCCAAAATACTGCCCGTAAGCCTATTGATCAATTACGCATTGAAGAAGCAAAAGAATTAATGAAAGAAAATGGAATTGAAATTGATAATGTTGTTGTGCATGCACCGTATATTATCAATCTAGCTAATACAACAAAACCTGAGACTTTTGAATTAGCAGTCAGCTTTTTAAAGCAAGAAATAGAACGTTGTAAAGCGATAGGAGCAACACGATTAGTTTTACATCCAGGTGCCCATGTAGGAGCTGGGAGTCAGATTGGTTTGGAAAGAATCGTTGAAGGATTGAATGAAGCAACAAAAGATTGTGGTAATGTTAAAATTGCTTTAGAGACAATGGCTGGTAAAGGAAGTGAATGTGGTCGAACTTTCGATGAATTGCAATATATTATTGAAAATGTTGATAATAATGAATGTTTAGGGGTCTGCATGGATACTTGTCATCTTCATGATGCTGGATTTGATTTAACTAAGTTTGATGATATTTTAACAGAATTTGATCAAAAAATTGGTTTGGAACGGTTATTGGTTGTTCATGTAAATGATTCTAAAAATGAGTGTGGAGCAAGTAAAGATCGTCATGAAAATATTGGATATGGTCATATTGGATTTGATACATTGAATATGATCGTTCATCATGATAAATTAAAAAGTGTTCCTAAGATTTTAGAAACACCATATATTGAAAAAATTGCTCCATATAAGGAAGAAATTGAGATGTTTAGAACTCAAACTTTTAATCCTAGATTAAAGTAATGGGGACAATTGGATAAAAAACTTTTAATTTTAAGGCAAGTAGAGATACTTGTCTTTTCACTTATATAATTGTAGAGAACTTCATTATAATGGCTATCGATCAGTGCATAGCGATTATTTTGAATTAAATTATAAATTAGTAATAATTGCTCTTCGTCAATATCAATATCCTGCTCATATACAAGCTTCTTAAACATCTTAAAATCTAAATTAAATAATTCATTGTAACTAGTGTTACTCATCATGTTTCCTCCTTTTTTTCAATTATATGCATAAAGTAAAAAAGTAGTACTAAAATGTACTACTTAATCATTAATAAAATTTCTTTTTTTAATTCTTCAACCATATCTTCTTGTTTTACCTTGCGAATGATCTCACCTTTTTTGATCAGAAGACCTTCTTTAAAACCACCAGCGATTCCGATATCAGCATGTTTAGCTTCACCGGGACCATTTACAGCACAACCCATAATAGCTACGGTAATATTAGCGTTGATGGTATTTAAAAAATCTTCAATTTCTTGGGCTACGGGAATCAGATCATACTGAATTCTTCCACAGGTTGGACAAGAAACAAGAGTTGGGACATTATCAATTAGCTCTAATTCTTTCAAAAGTATTTTTGCTACTTTGATTTCTTCTAAGGGACTATCGCTTAAAGAAACTCGAATTGTATTACCAATTCCTTGATATAGAATCGTGCCAATCCCTAAACTAGATTTAATTGTTCCACCAAGCTTTGTACCGGCTTCTGTAACACCAATATGTAAAGGGTAATCAAAAGTTTCACTTGCTAGTCGATATGCAGCAATCGTAAGTAAGGTGTTTGATGATTTTAAAGAAATACAGATATCATAGAAACCTAGGCTTTCTAATATTTCAACATGCTTTTTCGCACTTTCAATCATTCCCTCAGCAGTAGGTTTGCCATATTTAGCTAAAATATCTTTTTCTAAAGAACCACTATTGACTCCGATTCGAATTGGAACGTGATGTTTCTTACAGGCATTTACAACCATTTCAACCTTTTCTGGAGAACCGATATTACCAGGGTTGATTCTAATTTTATCAATTCCTGATTCAATTGCCTGTAATGCTAAACGATAATCAAAATGAATATCAGCGACTAGCGGAATACTAACATGTTTTTTTATTTCTTTAATAGCTAGAGCGTCATCATTATTTAAAACTGCAAGTCGCACTAATTGACAGCCAGTTGCAGCTAGAGCATTTATTTGTTTCACAGTTGCTTCAATGTTTTTAGTTTTAGTATTTGTCATTGACTGGATAATTACTTCGTTATTACCACCAATAGTAAGGTTTCCCACTTTGATAGTTCTTGTTTCATTTCTCTTCATGAATTTCACCTCGTTAGAATTATAACATATCCTTCCTTATTAATAAAAATAAATGTTCTATTATATATATGGCTTTATTAAAGAAAAGGCTTACTAGGGAGTAGATATTTGTCTATTTTTATGGTAAAATTCTATCGTTTTTTATAGTTATTATTGTTTGGATAGATAGCAGTTATAACTTCAAGAAGATAAAAGAAAATAGGGGTCATTATGATGGAAAATAGTAAAGAAGAAAAGGTTACATCTGTAAGTACAGAAAATATTTACAAGCTAAATGGAAGAGTTCCTTTAAAAAAAGCAATTCCTTTTGGGTTGCAGCATGTTTTAGCGATGTTTGTTTCGAATTTAGCACCTGTATTGATTGTATGTGGTGCAGCACTTGTAAGAGGAACAGGAGAACATTTAACTTCAGCTGAGATCACGCAATTGCTGCAATGTGCAATGTTTGTAGCTGGGATTGGAACCTGCATGCAACTTTATCCAGTTTGGAAGATTGGTTCGAAATTACCTATTGTTATGGGTGTTAGTTTCACTTTTTTAGGAAGTTTATTAGTAATTTGTACGAACCCAGACTTAGGATATGAAGGGATGATCGGAGCGGTCATCTTAGGTGGGATCTTTGAGGGAATTGTCGGATTGAGTGCAAAATACTGGAAACGTTTTTTAACTCCAGTTGTATCAGCTTGTGTAGTAATTGCAATTGGACTTTCACTTTTATCAGTTGGAATGGATTCATGGGGCGGTGGAAATGGTGCTGCTGATTTTGGGTCATGGTATCATTTATTAGTTGGTACATTCACTTTAGTTGTCTGTTTAGTATCACGTTATTTACTGAAAGGTGTTTATAAAAATTTAAATATTTTAGTGGGACTTATTTTTGGATATTTACTATCTGTTATTTTTACGGTCGCAAATATTGCTCCGATGGTGGATTTTTCAGGAATAACAAAAACAATACAAGAAGTAGGTTTTTTTAGTATTCCCAAGTTAGTTTTTTTTACGAGTCATACACCAGTTTTTGATTTAGGAGCATTCTTCACTATTGCAATCGTATTTTTGGTATCTGCTGCAGAAACAACGGGAGCGACTACAGCAGTGTGTACCGGTGCTTTAGAACGTGATATTAAGATGGAGGAACTACAAGGTTCACTTGCTGTTGATGGCCTTTCTAGCGCAATTTCAGGGTGTTTTGGTTGTATTCCTTTAACATCTTTCAGCCAAAATGTGGGATTAGTTACGATGACAAAAGTTATTAATCGTTTTACCATTTTAGTAGGGGCATTGATTTTAATTTTAGCATCCCTATTTCCACCGTTAGGAGCATTCTTTAATTCCTTACCACAAGCAGTTTTAGGTGGATGTACAGTGATGATGTTTGGTTCAATCATGTATGAAGGAATCAAAATGCTTAAAGAAAATGAGTTTGATGAGCGCACAATGATCATTGTTTCATTAGCTTTTTGTATTGGGGTAGGATTAACTCAAACTTCGGGTAATTTTTTTGCAGCTTTTCCACCAGTAGTGGGAGATATATTTAATGGTAATGCTGTTGCAGGTGTATTTGTTGTATCTTTGTTATTAAGTTTGGTGCTTCCGAAAAAGAAAGAAGCAAAAAAGTAAAAATGCTTAAAGAATCATAATTGATTCTCTAAGCATTTTTTTTAATTGTTTCAAATTGATTTAATAGTTCTTCAAAATATTTAAATGCATCTTCATAAATTTGATCATCTAAAGGATCAACACCCGCTTGTTTTAAAAGCTCAACAGGTGCTTTGCTGCCTCCAGATTTCAAGAAATTTAAGTAGTCAGTTACTTGCTGCTGATTACCTTTTAAAATACGATTAACTATGGCTAAGGCAACGGTCATACCTAACGTATATTTATATACATAATAATCATAATAGAAATGTGGTACATAATAACATGACCAGCCAACTAGTTCATCCATAGTTACATCTTTTCCATAATATTCTTGGTTAAGTCGTGCATATAGATCAGTAATAACTTTTGATGATAATGGTTCATTATTTTCTGCCATCGTGTGCAATTTATATTCAAAATCAGCAAACATTGGCTGTCTAAAAATCAAACCAACACAGTTTTCTAATTGTTCATAAATAAAGTATGCTTTTTCTTGATCATTTTTAGCATTTTTGATCATATAATTAATCAGTAACGTTTCATTAACAGTTGAAGCAACTTCAGAAACAAAAATACGATAATTAGCGTTAACTGCATCTTGATGATGATTAGATAAATAACTATGAACACTATGACCAAGTTCATGGATCATAGTAGAAAGAGAATTATAGTCACCAATAAAATTCATTAAGATAAAAGGATTAGTGTCATAACTGCCACTAGAATAAGCACCAATTCGTTTACCTGGTGTAGGATAATAATCAATCCAGCGTTCATTTCGAGCTTTATTAATAATGTCCAAATAATCTTGACCAAATGGTCTAAGACATTCATTAATAATTTCAAAACACTGATCAATCGTATACTTTTTGTTGATTGAAGATACTAGTGGAATATTTAAATCATAATTATAAATAACATCTTTCTTTAGAAGCTCTTTTTTTAGTCGGTTATAGCGATGAAATAAGTGTCGATATTTGACGTTTGCACTTTCTAAAACTTTAAAAAATAATTCACTAGGAACATCATCATCAAAAACGCTAGCTTCAAGAGCACTATTGAATTTACGTACATCGGCATAAAAAGCATCCTTTTTCATTACCCCGGCCAATGTTTGAGCAAAGACATTTTCATAGCGCTGATACTCTTTAAAGAAATTAGTATATGCTTGTTTACGTACTTTTTCATCTTTATTCTTTAGGAATTGGTTTAAAGTAGCATTATTTAATGTTTTCAACTTTCCATCTTCTTCAACATCTTCATATTCAAGACGAAGAGCATTGAATACTTGACTAGAAGTATCAGCAATACTTTCCACTTTAGCTAATAATTCTTCTTGTTCTTTGGGCAGAATATGTGCTTCATATGATAATAATGAATTAATCTTGTAAGTATATTTTTCTAATTTTGGATCTTTTAAATATTCCAGTACTTTATCTTTAGCCTCAATGATTTCATTATCGACAAATGATATTTGTACTGACGAAGCTTCTAAAACTCCCATTATAGTGGCCATCATAGTTTGATATTCCTGATTTTTTGGTTCGACATCACAATTTAAATGAGCATAGCAATATAATTTATTCATTAATCGTTCAACCGTATCTTTTGTTGTTAAAAAATTATAAAAGCTATCAATACTATTACAAATTTTACCTTTGAAAGTAATTAGATCATTAATTAAAGATTTAGTTTTTTCTAAATCCTGATAGAAAGCTTCATGGCTATTATAGATAGTACTTAAGTCCCATGTATCTTTAATATCAATATCTTTTCTCTCCATACAATTTTCTCCTTTAAAATAAAAACCCTATCATTAGATAGAGTTTACTAATTTAGCTAATCTAGATTTTTGTCTGCTAGCATAGTTTCTATGATGAATTCCTTTAACTACAGAAGCATCTAATTTAGAAGCTACTTCGTTATAAGCTTTTACTGCTTCATCTTTATTTCCAGCTTCAACTTCAGCTAATACTTTTTTGATTGCAGTTTTTAATGCTGATTTATATGAAGTATTTTTTGCTCTTTTTTGGTTATCATTTTTATACCGTTTAATTTGTTGTTTCATATTTGCCATGATCTTTCACCTCGCTTCATTTCTTGCTTTTACATTATATAAAAATAATCCAATAAATGCAACTTTTTTTTGAATTGATACGATATTATTGGACAAATATGTATTAAATTTCCATAATTGGTGATATATATAATAGGTGATAGGATGAATTTTAGTAATATACGTAGTGATTTAGCAACCGAATCGCTAGAGCAACTAGAAGTTGGTAAGCATTATCAAAAGGAAGAGTATGTTAATGATGGTGTTAAGGTTGAAAAAGTTTCGATCCTTCAGGCTCATCAAAGTATTAATCAGGGGATTGGAACTTATATCGAAATAAGTTTTAAAGACTATTTGGAACAAACTGCTATTATTAAGGAAGTTGTAAATAATTTAAAGCCATTAATTGATAAGATTGATTATCCTAAGATTTTGATGGTAGGGTTAGGTAATCAATATTTAACTAATGATGCGATTGGCCCACGAACTTTAAGGGATGTGCGGATTACTCATTTTCTTGATGATGAAGACAAATTAATTAATCACTATTATGATATTTTAGGTATTGCTCCTGGGGTGATGGTGCAAACAGGGATGGAAACTGGAGCGATTGTAAAAGCGTTAGTGGATAAAGAGGATATTGATCTTGTAATCGTTGTAGATGCCCTCTGTGCTAAAAATTATCATAAATTAGCTCATGTAATCCAAATTAACGATGTAGGGATAAATCCTGGTAGTGGGATAGGTAATTATCGTCAGGCAATCAACGAGGAGACTGTGGGTGCTAAGGTAATTGCAATTGGTATACCAACTGTTATTTATGCAAGCAGTTTAGTAAGTGATGTCTTAAATTATACGCTAGATTACTTTGGTGATAGTTTAAATCCAATAAGTAAATTAAAAGTAGGAAAGCGTGAACGTTATCATGGGAGCTTAAATGAACAGCAAAAAGAAATGATGTTAGGACAATTAGGAAAATTGGATGATAGTGAATTAGAGCTGTTATTTAATGAAATATTGAATCCGATTGATTGTAATTTTGTATTAAGTGATAAGCAAATTGATGAACAGTGTGAAATTATGTCAAAAATAATAAGTAAAAGTATTAATGCGTTAAGGTACTAAATCCTACAATTCATGCATACTATTGTATTGTATAGTATAGTAGGTGATGCAGATGAGACTTAAAAATACGTTTTTAATTTTATTGAAATTGGCGGTTATTGTAGGTTTAATTGTTTATCTTCCAACTAAAGTAAGCGGATCAAATGCCCAAGTTATTAATGCAATTAATAATGAACAAAATAATCCAACTACTCCAGTGGCAACCAATCCAACCAACACTAGTTTTGTTCCCACGAAAGATAAAAAGATTCATATTTATAATACTCACCAGGGTGAAGAATATGATGGTTTTAATGTCGTAGAAGGAGCTAATTATTTAAAAGATTGTTTAAATAATAAAGGATACCAGTGCGATGTTGAAGGAAATGATTTTGAAGGCTATAAAGCGGTTCATAAAATAGCTTATAATAAATCATATACGGTATCTAAAATGTATCTTGAAGAGAGTTTAAAGCTTAGTGGTGGTTATGACTTAATTATTGATTTTCATCGCGATTCGATTTCTAAAGAGCTGTCAACCATTAGCCATGATGGAAAATCATATGCTAAAATCATGTTTGTTGTAGGTAAAAGCAGTGGTAAATTTGATGCGGTTAATCAGCTTTCACAAAAACTGTCAGATTTAGCTAATGCAACAGTTCCAAAAATCAGCCGTGGTGTTTATGTGAAAAAATCTCACTATAATCAAGGAATTAGTGACAATATGGTTCTAATAGAGGTTGGCGCTCAAAGTAATACTAAAGAAGAAGTTCAAGCGACAGTAGAAATTATTGCTAAAGCGATTGGAGAATATTTAGGATGAAAAATTTTTTAATTGATCTTTGTTTAGTTGGATTATTGTTATTTATGATTAATGGTTTATTTGGAGACTACGGAATCCAAAAAGCTGTATTTGACAAGAATATTACTCAGTTTGAAGAGGATGTTAAAGAACAAAAACCAATTACTACCGATTATGGAACTACTAATGATAATGAAGAAAATACATTATCATTAGTAGTTAAACAGATTAGTGAAGTTTGTATTAAAGTTATTGAAACATTAGTATTGATTATTTCCAATATTATTAGTACACTTTTATAGTAAGAAAGTGATGGTGTATATTATGAAAGATGCAAAAATAATATTTATGGGAACAGCAAGTTTTTCTAAACAGGTTTTAGAAAAATTGTTGGAAAATAATTATAATGTTGTTGCTGTAGTAACTCAGCCCGATCGTTTTGTTGGTCGTAAAAAGGTGTTAACAATGCCTGAAGTTAAAGAAGTTGCTTTGGCTTCTGGGATACCAGTTTATCAGCCTTTAAAAATTAAGGAAGAATATCAGGAAATCATAGCCTTAGAGCCGGATTTAATTATTACTGCAGCTTATGGACAAATTGTTCCAGAAGCAGTTTTAAATGCTCCTAAAATAGGTTGTATCAATGTTCATGCTTCATTATTACCTAAATATCGTGGTGGCGCGCCAGTACATTATGCAATCATGGAGGGTGAAGAAGTTACAGGGGTAACGATCATGTATATGGTCAAAAAAATGGATGCTGGAAATATTATTTCTCAAGTCGAAGTGCCAATTGGAGCAGAGGAAACAACGGGAGAATTATATGAGCGTTTGAGTATTGCTGGAGCAGAGTTGTTACTAGAAACCTTACCGAGCGTACTTGCTGGTACAAATGAGTCAATTGCCCAAGATGAAAGTTTAGTTACATATTCACCAACAATTAGTCATGAACAAGAAAAAATAGATTTTAGTAAGAGTGCTCTTCGAGTATATAATCAAGTACGTGGAATGAATCCATGGCCAGGTGCTTATACCACTTATCAAGGTAAAGTTGTAAAGATCTGGGCCGGTAAAATTCATGTATGTGAAAATGCCCTTAAGCACCACGCTCATCAAGAAAATGGAACAATCGTTAAGATCTTTAAAGATGCAATTGGGGTTAAAACTGGTGAAGGAATATATTTAATTACAGAATTACAGCTAGCTGGAAAGAAGCGAATGTTAGTTAAAGATTATTTGAATGGAAATAATATTTTTGAAGTTGATAGTAAATTCGAATAAGCAGCCTAATGGTTGCTTTTTTTATAAATTAAAAGATATAATTAGAGAAGATACAAAGGAGGAAATAGAAATGATTATTTCAACTTTAAGCAGTTATCCTAATAAAAAAGTAGTTAAAGACTTAGGCATAGTAGTCGGCTATGATGATGCTATACGAGCTTTTCGAGTAACAATGGGAGTGGAAGAATATATTGTCAAAGCTCAAGAAAATTTAGCTAAAGCTGCTGAAAAATTAGGTGCCAATGCTGTATTGGGGGTTTGCTTTGATTTGCGTGATTCAAATAAACCGGTTTTAATGGGAACAGCTGTTGTTTTAGAAGATTTAGAGTAATTCTAAGTCTTTTATTTATTATTGTTTAGATTAATATTTTGTTTTGTTTGTAGTACAATATAACTACGGAGGTTGTGTAAATATGAGAATGGTTGATTTAATTGAATTAAAGAAAAATAATCATGAGTTAACAAAAGAACAAATCCATTTTATTATTAAAGGATATAATGATGGCAATATTCCAGATTATCAGATGAGTGCTTTTTTAATGGCAATATGTTTTAATGGGCTGTCTAAACATGAAACGGCTATCTTAACTGATGAAATGCTTCATAGTGGGGAAATAATTGATCTAAGTGAAATTGCAGGTGTAAAGGTTGATAAACATTCAACAGGTGGTGTTGGAGATAAAACATCTTTAGTTTTAGGACCAATGGTTGCAGCTTGTGGGGTTAAAGTTGCTAAGATGTCGGGGCGTGGTTTAGGTCATACAGGGGGAACATTAGATAAATTAGAGTCGATTCCGGGTTTGCAAATTCAAATAAGTAAAGATGATTTTATTAAACAAGTTAATGAAATCGGTATCGCGATTATTGGACAAAGTGCTACACTAGTACCGGCTGATCAAAAAATGTATGCACTGCGTGATGTAACTGCAACTGTTGATTGTATCCCTTTGATTGCTTCATCGATCATGTCAAAAAAATTAGCGTCTGGCAGCGATACTATTTTATTAGATGTAAAATATGGGGAAGGTGCTTTTATGCAAACTAAAGAGGAAGCTAAGCGCTTGGCACAAACAATGATTGAAATTGGACAACATCTAGGTAAAGATACTCGAGCAGCTATTTCAAACATGAATCAACCGCTAGGAAAAGCAATCGGGAATTCTTTAGAGGTAATTGAGGCGATTGATACATTAAATGGAAGTGGTCCTGAGGATCTTTTAAATCTTTGTCTTGAAGCTGGCAGTCATATGTTAGTACAGGCCAAAAAATGCAAAAATGAAGAGTCCGCTTTAAAAATGCTTAAGCGGGTAATTGATACTGGTCAAGCATTAGATAAATTTAAAGAAATGGTTAAATATCAACATGGAAATGATGAGTATATTGGTAATCCTGAGTTGTTTACTAAAGCTAAACTAATTATTGAGGTTAAAGCTAAGCAAGCTGGGTATATTCAAACTCTTGAAGCTAAAACATTAGGAATAGTTTCAATGAAATTAGGCGGTGGTCGTCAGACTAAGGATGATGTTATTGACCATAGCGTAGGGATTATCTTAAATAAAAAAGTTGGAGATCAATGTAAGGTGGGAGAAGTATTAGCTTATATCCATGCAAATAATGAAGTAAGCGATGAATTAATTAACGAATTATATGGAGCTTATAAAATTGTTGATTTTTTTGTTGAAAAACCGATACTAATTGATGAAATCCTTGTATAATATAGTCATAACGGAGGATAAAGATGGGTAAATATTTATTTTTTGACATTGATGGAACTTTAATTGGTCCAAGTAAACGAGTAACTAAGAATACTGAAGAAGGAATAAAGAAAGCACGGGCAAATGGTCATAAAACATTTTTATGTACGGGACGTGCTCCGGTGTCGATAATGAAATCGATACGGGATATTGGATTTGACGGAATAATTTCTTCAGCCGGTGGTTTTGTTAGTATTGATGGTAAATACATCTTTGAGAATTTTATTAACCAGTATGTTTTATCAGAAGTAATGCTTTTATTTACTAATGCTAAAATTTTATTTAGCTTAGAAACTAAAGATGCTTTGTATCAAACACCAGGTGTCCAAGATTTTTTTGAAAAGAAGCAAGCAAATATTCTTGAAGGAAATCTTGAATTAGCACGTTTTTTAGAAGAGCGTAGAAATGAAGAAGTACGTTTACCAATCAGTGAATTTAACATTTTGCAAACGAAAGTAACAAAAGTATGTTTTATTGCAGAAGATAAGTTGGCATTTTATGATTGTGTAAAGTATTTAAGTGAGTTTTTTAATATCGTTATTTTTTCTAAGGAAACAGACGATTTTATTAATGGTGAAATTATTTTAAAAAATTGTACTAAAGGTGATGCAATGAAACGAGCAGTTGCATATCTAGGTGGAGATATGAAAGATACGATTGCTTTTGGTGACAGTATGAATGATTTTCAAATGATTAGCGAGGCAGCTTATGGAGTAGTATCGTATTTAGCTCCTGATAAGTTGAAAGCAATTGCGGATGATACATTTGAAGAGCCTGATGATGATGGAATCTTTAAGTGTCTGCAGCGATTAGGTTTAATTTAAATTGGGGTAATGTAAAAGAGGTTTATCTTGACATTAGGGAAAGTGTTAAAAAGAATTAGAAAAACAAAGCAGATTCCCCAAAAAGAAATTGTTAAAGTGTTGAAAATCAGTAAGAGTACTGTCTATCGATTTGAAAAAGGTGGAAACATTGACACCAATAATTATCTTAAGTATTGTGAGTATTTGGGTATTGATGCAGGAATTCCTTATTTTATCAGCAATCATGATGATTTTTATCGACTGTTTAATCGAATTACACGAAGTTCATTTGATTATGAAGTATTTGAGCTGGCTTTTTCAAAAGCTTTAATTAAGACCGCTGAACAAATATTTGATAATTACACATAACAGTTAAAAGGCCTATAATTTAAGTTAGAGCCTTTTTTCTTTATAAGCAAAATAAAACGCTTGTATTAATTACAAGCGCATTATTTTCGTTCAAATTTTATATACGCTACAATATTTGCTAAAACAATCATTACTAAACCAACGATTACAAATGTCAACATGTAAGAGTTTAAGGTACTTGTAAAGAAATTATAGAAATATGCAGGTGATAAACTGATTTTATCAATAAATTTACCAATATAGATAAAGAATGGTAAAGCGAAACACATTAAACCAGAAGCCGATAGGGCATATGAGAAATAGCGTCTTCTACCTTGATAATGACTATATAGGCGATATAATAAGAAACTTGCTAATCCGATTAAAACAACTAAAGCTGCTGCCGCAATTAAAAAGATTCCATCATATGTATTTATAACATCAATAACAAGGGCTAGATAAGGGAATGATAAATAGCTTTTGTATAAATCAATCAAGTTACTTTTCAGTACGCTAATTGCTTCTTGTGATTCACTATTAATAATAATATTATTAGTTGTTAAATAGTTATCTATATCCTGGGTAAGTTTTGTTTCAAATTCAGTTGTGTTAATAGTGGTTTCACCACCATCAAAGGCATTATTAATGTATTTTTCCATTGCTGTTTTAGCAGTATCTTCATCAACATAGTTTTCAAACATTTCTATAGGAAATCCTGTTGACTGTGTTTCTTGCTGGATCTCTTCATTTAATGATACAACTGATTGTTTATAAAAATCAGCTCCATCCATTTTAGAAATTAAGAAACTTGGAGACATAACAGTAAAACGAGTTACTGTTAGAACTACTAAGATACTTAGAAAGATTGCAATTAATAATGATAAAATATACGATAATGTAGTTCGACTACTTGATTTTTTTCTTGCCATGTTATTGTCCCTCCAAGATCGTTGGACCACTTATTTTATCTGCATAAACAAATAAACGGTCAGCTTTGTAACCAATCAATTCGAATGGATAACATGTATATAAGATCAATTGTTCTTTCTCGCTTTGGGCAAGATCGTAATTTGATTCATCAGTAGCTTTACCAATTTTAGTATCTGTTATTTTATATTCAAAATCACCATAATGGGTAGATATTTTAATAATATCTCCAACATTGACATCACCTAAACATTCAAAGTAAGGCAATGAGTGACCGGCAATTAATGAAGTACGGTTAAATCCTGGTAAAAATGAACCGTTGAATAATCCAGCGCCTTTACGAAGCTGATCATTACCATCACCATAGTATAGGTTAATTGTCTTGTTGACAGAATCAATGGTTATTTTACCAAATAGGTCACCATAAGAAGGCATTACTACTTCTGAAGCTTTAATAGTAGCAGAACTAACTAGTTTATTTTTATATAGATCTTTGTTGCTATTATCATTTAAATTTGGTGCATGTTCACTAGCAACAAGACTGTAAATAGACATGACTGGTTCAATAATTGGACTAATTATTAAAAATAATACTAGGTAGCAGATAATGGTAAAAGATAATGGCACTAATACTAGTGCCATTATCTTTTTTTGCTTATGTTTTAATCGCACGATTATTTAACTAAAAGTTGTTTTCTCTTAGCGTAATATCCTGCACCGAATAATACAGCTACAAGTCCAGCTGCCATTACAGCAGTTTGAGTGAAATCATAACCAGTCTTTTTGATAACGTTTGTAGTTGAATAAACAACTTCGCTACCTTTGTAAACAGTGACAGTACCATCAGCACCAACTTTAATAGTTAACCCAAGTACATCAGCTGCAGCTTGAGCGAAACCTAAAATTGCAGTGGCATGAGCACCTTTGATAGAAGCGATATCTTTAATATGATTAGTTTGCATATAAGATTTTGCTCCTTCAATGTTGTTCAAAATAGTAGTCACTTGAGCAGCTGTAACATCATTGTTAGTTAAGTAATTTTTAGCAGCATTAATATCAGCAGCTTTTAGATTAACTTTAACTCCATCAACTGTAACACCAGCTTCTAAAGCATCGATGATTTTTTGTTCATCAGCAGTGATAGAACCAACAGCACCAACAGTTGAGATAGTTGCAACAAACATTAAGCAAGCTACCATTAAAGAACTTAAAAGTTTCTTCATCTTGTCCCCTCCTTTTTAGTTTTAGAATATTTGCGAAAGATACACAAATATACACATATATAATATATCTTTTTTGGCATAATAACAAGTAATTAGTTAAATTTAGTTATTTAAATTTGAGATAATTTTGTGACAATAATAAAAAATACAAAAAAATATTAAAAATTTGATATATAAAAAACAATTTATTTATGATATAATAATATCTTTTATATTTTTTTTAAGTTAATTACTGTTAACTATAAAAAAACACTTTAATTTTATTAAAAATTAAAGTGTTAAACTAGTTTATTTATTTTAGATAACCTAATTTAGTCATTTTATCAGTAAGCTGTTTTGCTAATAATTCATTATATTTGCTATTTCCATTTATCTTGTCATCTAAAAGACTAGACGGAGTATTTTTATTAGCTAGATTTGTTTTATCTTGAGCAGTTTCTGTAATTCCTGCATCTTTTAAACCGCTTGTTAATAAATAACTTTTAAAATCTAAATAATGATCACCATGTGTTGTCTTCAATAAATTATTTGTAGCATCACGATCATCTTGAGTTAATGATACAACAATATATTTATCAGTGTTAAATGCACTAATAATTTGTTTTTGATATTCAGCTAAGCTTCCTTGAACACTTTCTTCATAAGAACCAGTAAATAATATTAAGATGTTATCCTTATTAATTTCAGGTTTTGTTACTTCTATTTTAGTTAAAGTATTGATTTTACTACTTTCACCAGCTTTTGAACGTTTGAAAACTAAACGATTATTAGCTGTATCATAATTGATGGAACCTTCAATGTTATTGATTGTACATTTATCAATATTGGTCTTACTTGTTAAAATAGCATTTACGGCCTGGCCATTTTTATCTAATAAGGTAATTGTAGTTTCTTCACTTTTTGCAGGAATCGTAAAGTTATTAACATAGATTTCACTAACGCCAAATTTAATTGCTAAAGCAAGACTGTTAATAGAGTCATCTCCAAAAGTAGTAATAGTTGTATTAATGCTATTTTCTAAATATTTGGGATAACTGGTATTTTTGCTAGTTCCAATCGTTGTACTATCACCAACGCAATAGATAGTTGGTAATTTGTTTTCTAACGATGTTTGATTATTGTTTTTAGAAGTATCGACAGTTTGATTATCTTGCTTGAATTTTTTTGCTAACTGGTTGGTTTGGTAACGATCATAGGCAAATAATGCTACTATTAAAATACAAAGAATTGGAACAACAATAAGAAAAATACTGTTTTTTTTATTTTTCATTGTTAGTAATAGTAGTAATATCCATTGCTAGAGCCATCTTGCTCTACTTGAGTTAATACTGTTCCAAGGATATTGACATTATTCTTTTGTAAGATTTCGATTGAAGC
>ERZ857801.36-NODE-36-length-172440-cov-9.184830_pt1 | contig 172440 bp, 132 predicted proteins | sample MGYA00519762_ERZ857801 | MGnify/ENA primary metagenome ERZ857801 (study PRJEB31778, sample SAMEA3449368) | human gut metagenome | biome: human gut; feature: human-associated habitat; material: faeces | place: United Kingdom | collected 2010/2012 ...
TGATCCGGGAAGAATATCCCAACGAGCGGCAAGCCCTGCTGGCCGCAGTGCAGCAGCTCGCTGCGTCTTGACAAGCTCTTTTTTCAGAGTTACTATTATACTACTGTTTTAGTGTGTTGAATGCACCAAAGGAGAACTTATGACCACACAGACCCCTGATTCAAAGCCGCGTGCCCTCATTGCCATGAGCGGCGGCGTGGACAGCTCGGTGGCGGCATGGCTCATGCAGCAGGCAGGCTATGACTGCACCGGCATCACCATGCGGCTTACCCGTAACGAAACGCTGGGACAGTCCGGCTTTCACACCTGCTGCTCGGAGAAGGACATCGAGGACGCGGCAGAGGTGGCGTTTGCCATGGATATCCCGTACGAGGTGCTGGATTTCACGGCCGACTTCCGGGAACAGATCATTGAAAAATTCGTCCGCGAAAACTACGCGAAGCAGGGGAGCTGAGCGGCGACCTCTGCCTTTTACACAGCATTTTCACAAAGCGGTGCGTCGTTCATCCATAAAATGACGGCGCATCCGGGGCCGGCAGAGCACAGCGGTGCCGCAGCCTCAGACATACCAAGCAGCAACAGAGCAAATGGCTAAAGAAAAATTCACCGGCGTCAAGGGCATGAATGACATGCTTCCGCAGGACGCTCCCATCTGGCAGTACGTGCAGAAGACCTGCGTCGACGTGCTGTCGTCCTACGGTTATCAGGAAATCCGTACGCCGATTCTTGAAAATACGCGCGTTTTTACCCGCGGCGTCGGCGAGGTAACGGACATCGTTGAAAAGGAGATGTACAGCTTCACCGACTCCATGAACGGCGATCAGCTGACGCTTCGTCCGGAATGCACCTCCGCTGTGGTTCGTGCTGTTAATGAACACAATCTCCTTTACGGAACCACACAGCGCCTTTGGTACTGCGGCCCGATGTTCCGTCATGAACGCCCGCAGCGCGGCCGCTACCGTCAGTTCCATCAGCTCGGCGCTGAAGCGCTCGGCATGGCGGGCCCGGACATTGATGCCGAAATCATTATGATGCTCGCGCGCATGTGGAAGGCGCTTGGCGTTGGTCCGGTGAAGCTCGAAATGAATACGCTGGGCGCTCAGGAAGAGCGTCAAAAGCACCGTGAAGCGCTGATCGCCTACTTCGAAGCCCATAAGGATCAGCTCGACGAAGATGCGCTCCGTCGTCTTTATACGAATCCGCTGCGCATTCTTGACACGAAGAATCCCGACATGCAGGGGCTCGTGGACGCTGCGCCTAAGCTGCTCGACTACCTTGGCGAAGAAAGCCGGGCATTCCTTAGCCGCCTTGAAGAGCTGGTGTCTTCTGCCGGCATTGAATACTCGATCAATCCTCGTTTGGTGCGCGGTCTCGATTATTACAACCACACCGTGTTTGAGTGGATTACGGATAAGCTCGGCGCTCAGGGTACGATCTGCGGCGGCGGCCGTTACGATCCGCTCGTTGAAATGCTCGGCGGCCGTCCTGCTCCCGGGGTGGGTTTTGCCATGGGGATGGAACGCGTTATCGAACTGATGCGTGAAGTGGGACAAGTGCCAAAGGCCTCGCAGACCGACGTCTATGTGCTCCACCACGGCGGCGAGTCACAGGCCAAGGCCATGCTGCTCGCTGAAACCATGCGCGACCGCGGCATTCGTGTGGTGACGCATCCGGGCGAGGCGAGCATCAAGAGCCAGATGAAAAAGGCTGATGCTTCCGGCGCCGAATTTGCCGTTTTTGCCACCGAGGATGAACTCGCTCAGGGCACGGTCGGCATCAAGGCGCTGCGTGCGCACGAGCATGCGCCCTTTGCCGAACAAACGCTGGTAGCGACGGCGGAAGCTGCCGACAAGGTGGCCGAAGCGCTTGCTGCCCTCCATCGCTGATGCTGTTCAGTACTGGTTATAAGATTCAAAAAATTTCAACAAAAGGTTTGAGCCATGGCTTACGACTTGGAAGAACAAGAGAGCATTGACCAAATGAAGGCCTGGTGGGACCGCTGGGGCACGCCCGTAACGAGCGTGGTCTGCGTGTGCTGCCTCGCCTTTGCTGGCTGGAACGGCTGGAATTGGTGGCAGCGCAATCAGGCGGCCAAAGCTTCTCAGATCTATGCTGCGCTGCAGAATGCCGTTGCAACGCATGACCTCAAGAACGTTCAGTCGCTCTCGGCTGGTTTGATTTCTGAGTACAGCTCCACGCTCTATGCGCCGCTGGCGGCTTTTGCTTCTGCACAGTCCGCGTCGGATGCGGGCGATCTGGCCGATGCCAAAGCCAAGCTCAATTGGGTGATTGAGAAGTCCGGCCGTCCGGAGTACGACACGGTGGCTCGCGTTCGCCTCGCCGGCGTTCTGTTTGACGAAGGCAAGCTCGACGAGGCGGCTGCGGTGCTGGCTGCCGCCAAGCCTGCCGAGGCGCAGAAGGTTCTGGTGCTCGACCGTCAGGGCGATATTTGGGCGGCTAAGGGTGACTTGCAGAAAGCTCGAGATGCTTGGACGCAGGCTCAGGCCGCGCTCAATCCGCAGGATCCTCTGAACCGCGTGCTTGAACTGAAGCTTGCGGCGCTGCCCTCGGCGAGCTGAATCCAGGCGTTTCAGGCGCGGCTCGTCATCGGGAACGGTTCGGCGGGCGGATGATTCCTGCTGCCGCATCCGCGCAGCGCAATGAAAGCGGCCGTCGGGAGAGGTCCTGCGGCTGCGCTTTCTTTTAGAATTCAGGGCGCGCAACCGACTTCTAAAGCGATGCACCTTTGCTGATGTGTTTTCTCTTTTTAGTTGGACAACGCAGTCCCCAATCTCAAGGTCCTTGCACACATGACCCATAAGTCTTCCTTCACCGCTCTCGCAGCAGCTCTTGCCGTCCTGCCGCTGGCCGGCTGCGGCATCTTCTCGTCTTCGAGCACGCATGATCCGCACGATTATCCGGACTTCAAGCAGACGAACCTGGCGCGCGTCGTCTGGCGCACGAATGTGGGTGACGCGGCTGAGCGCAATCTCGCGCCGGCTGTGACGGACACGGCGGTCTATGCGGCAGGCTCCAATCGGGTCGTGCGTCTGGATCGTCAAACCGGCAGCATCGTCTGGCGTACGACCACCGACGGCGATGTGACAGCGGGCGTCGGCACTGACGGCAGTCATGTGGCGGTGGGCACATCAACGGGCAAAGTGCAGGTGTTCGATGCTGAAGGCAAACTCTCCTGGGAAGCGAAACTTTCATCGGACATGGAAGTGCCGCCGCTGGTGGGTGCCAATCGCGTCATTGTGAAGACGTCGGACACCCGCATCACGGCTTTTGACCTCATTACAGGCCAGCGCGTCTGGCACTATCAGGGCCAGGCGCCGGCGCTTACGCTTCGTGCCTTTTCGCAGATGGCATGGTCGCCTGCGGGCATTCTCGTCGGTCAGGCTAACGGTCGGCTTATGGCGCTCAACCCAAATGACGGCCGCGTCGTCTTTGATGCCGTCATCGGTCAGGCCAAGGGCATCACAGAAGTTGAGCGTCTGATTGACGTGGTCGGCCGCCCCTGGGTTGATCAGGAACTCATGTGCGCAGCCGCTTTCCAAGGCAATGTCGTTTGTATGAATGTACAGAACGGACGCCTTGTCTGGAATGCCAAGGTTGACGCGGTGACCGGGCCGCTGGCAGACGGCCGTCTGGTGTATGAGGTTGACGATGCGAGCCGCATTCACGCCTTCAACCGTCAGAACGGCCGTGAGGCTTGGGTGAACGAAAGCTTCCTTTACCGTTCCGCTTCGGCGCCGATCCGCGTAGGAACATCGCTTGCTTTCGGCGACTACGAGGGCAACATTACGTTCCTTGATCCGGCGACCGGCACTCCCGTCGCGCGCACGAAGCTCTCCGGCGCCGTCACCACGCCTGCGGCGCAGTACGGCTATGGCGCTGTCTTTCAGACGGTCGAAGGCGACGTGGCCTATGTGGTTGAAGGAGCCGACTCGGAATAGTCCGAGATTCGCTACAAAGAGCGGGAGCAGAATCGACTCTCGCCAACGACAATTTATTTTTATCAAGCGCCGCGCAGCTGACTTTCATGATGGTCATGAGTCCGCCGTGCGGCGGTTGAATTTCTAGTTTTCCTAACATGCTTCCAGTCATCGCTCTCGTGGGCCGGCCTAATGTCGGCAAGTCGACGTTTTTCAATCGGCTCACCCGCAGCCGAGATGCCATCGTGGCAGATTTTCCTGGTCTCACCCGAGATCGCCAGTACGGTCAGGGACGCGTCGGTCCCGGTCCTTACATCGTGGTGGATACGGGCGGTTTTGAGCCCGTGCGCACCGAAGGGATTGTGCAGGCCATGGCGGGGCAGGCCGAGCTTGCGATTGAGGAGGCCGACGTTGTTCTTTTCCTGACCGACGCCCGTGCCGGTCTGACGCCGCAGGATATCCGCATCGCGCAGCATCTGCGCCGCGCTGATCGACCGGTCGTGCTGCTCGTCAATAAAGCCGAAGGTCTCACTGAAACCGCCAAGGCGGAGTTCTATGAACTCGGGCTCGGTGAACCGCATCTGGTTTCCGGCGCGCATGGTCAGGGTGTCCGCGATGCGCTCGATCTGGCGTTCTCGTGCCTGCCTGACGACTTTCCTTTTGACGAACCGGAAGCCGAAGAAGACGATGACGGTCCCCGCCGCATCAAGGTCACGCTTGCTGGCCGTCCGAATGCCGGCAAATCCACCCTCATCAATGCATTGGTCGGCGAAGAGCGCGTCATTGCCTTTGATATGCCGGGCACAACGCGCGATGCGATCAAGATCGATTTCGAATATGACGGACGTCCCTACGAGCTGGTGGATACGGCTGGTCTGCGCAAGAAAGGCCGTGTTTTTGAGGCCGTGGAGAAGTTTTCCGTCGTTAAAACACTGCAGGCCATTGAGGACGCCAACGTTGTCATTCTTGTCGTTGACGCCAAGGAAGGCGTGAGTGAAGGCGATGCCCACATCGCTGGCTACGTGCTCGAAGCAGGGCGCGCGCTTGTGGTGGCGGTCAATAAATGGGATCTGCTCGACAGCTATGAACGCGAGCGGTTCAATTTGGACCTCGAGCGTAAACTCCACTTCCTGCGCTGGGCCCGCATGATCCGCATCTCGGCGCTCAAGCGCAACGGCCTCAACCATTTGATGCGGGCGGTCGACGAAGCCCATGCTGCGGCATATGCCAAACTGCCTACGCCGAAGCTCACGCGTGCGCTGCTCGAAGCGGTCCAGCGCCAGCAGCCGCCGCGAGCCAAAGGCGGTCGTCCGAAGCCCCGCTATGCACACCAGGGCGGCAGCAATCCCCCGGTGATCGTGATTCACGGCAATGCTTTGGAGGATATCGGAGAGTCCTATCGCCGCTATCTCGAGGGCTATTTCCGCGATACCTTCAATCTTGCGGGCACACCGCTTCGCGTGGAATTCCGCACGAAGGCCAATCCGTACGTGGACGAACAGAAAAAGCGCTGAGCCCGGACGCTCTCGGCGGCAAAGAAAAGACGCTTCACCGCAATGCCGGGGAGCGTCTTTTCGTTATCAGCGCACTCGCAGCCCGTCCGTAAGTGGGCGTGTCAGAGGCCGGGCTGGCGAATCTTGCGGACCATGGGCTTACCGAATTCGGTCCAGAGCACGGCGCCCATTTCGACGGGTTTGTCGACGCCGTCAACCTTAAGCGTATAGCCCGCATCGCGCACTGCCGCAAAGCCCCACCAACCCGCCCATGGCGCCGCAAAGGTGAAGATGCCGTTGTCGTCAGTTTTCATGACCTGGGTGGTGTAGTAGGAATTGCGCGGCTGATAAAGGTCGCTTTCATTGAGAAATTCGACCTTCACCGTTGTATTCGGCGCGGATTTGCCGTCAACGAGCACGCGGCCTTGAAAGAGCGTTCCGGCATAGTTGCCGTACGGACGCGTGAGCGGCACGATTTCAGTCTTCATGCCGACGGGTTTGGACCAGTCATCGTCCTTGGGATCAATGCCAAGGCCAGCACCCAGCGCAGGAACGATGACCTTGGTGTAGTGCAGGTAAAACTTATCTTCGGACTGCTCCCAATAGGGGAGCGGTTCAACGACAAATTGATAGACGCCGGGTTTTTCAAATTTGTATTCGAGCGTCCAGTCATCCCGGCCGAAAAGCTTTCCCGGATGCAGCGCTGGAGTCAAATCGGTTTTGCGGCCGTCTTCGACCACATAGAAGGCCGCGGGTTTGACCATTGTCATCGTGCTCGCTTCCATCGGGCGAATAAAGCTCACATCGAGCTTGAAAGCAGTCTTGGACTGCTCAAGCACCATGGCGGGATCGGGAAGGATGAGGCCGAAATGAGCAGCGGCCGGCAAGCTTGCTGCAATCGAGCCGGCAAACAGGGCGGCGGAGAAGGTGCGGTGAAGCATGGGGTGGCATTCCTCGGAATGTGCGTCTCACGCAGAGGTTGGTCTGCGCATTGTTTGCGGACAATCATAGCCTTCACTGAAGTCCTTGGACAGCGCAAAGTGCAGGCTCCGATCGCTTCAAAGCGAGTGCATCTAAGGAGAAAAGCGTGCTGAACAACGTAATGCCGCAATAGTTCCTTGCAAATGCAGACGCGGCATTGCCTTAAGGAGGCGGAGCCTGTCGGCCGGCAGTGCTAATATTTCAAGCAGTTTTGCGGCGGAGGCCTATGCTCCACCAATCCGACGGTTGATTTCAAACGACCGACGGAGAGCTGGTTCCCGCAACATATGCCGCGCGCAATTTATACGCGCAGAGACGGACGCACACGACTCTCACGGCGCAGCGGAAGAAAACAACAATCAACGCAAGACCTGCATGTGCGAAGCTGCAGCGTCGGAGAAAAAGAAAATCATGCCCAGCAATAAGGTTCAGCTTCTGCAGGATCCGTTCCTCAACATGCTGAGGAAGGAACATATTCCCGTTTCGATCTATCTGGTCAACGGCATCAAGCTTCAGGGACAGATCGAATCTTTCGACCAGTACGTCGTTATTTTGCGCAACACCTTGACGCAGATGGTCTACAAGCACGCCATCAGCACCGTTGTGCCTTCGCGCGCCGTCTCGATGACTGCTCAGCCTGCCGGCGACGCAACGGAGAACTGATCTGTCAAAATTTCAGCTGGATGAAACGCACGCGAAGAAAGCCTCGCGTGCGTTTCTAGTCGTTGTTTCTGTCGGCCGGGCTTTTTATCAGGATTCCGCCGAGGAATTGAGGCTGCTCGTATCCTCTGACGGACTTGAGCCCGTTGGGCTCATGCAGGCCAAGCGTGAAAAGCCGGATCCGGCTACATTTTTAGGTTCCGGAAAGATTGAAGAGCTCGGCATCCTCGCCAAAGAGGCGGAGGTGGATGTTGTCGTTTTCGATATCGCGCTTTCAGCGGCACAGGAGCGCAACATTGAGCGTCTGATCGGGATTCCCGTATTGGATCGTACGGAACTTATTCTTGACATTTTCCGCCAGCGCGCCAAGAGCCGTGAAGGCCGTCTGCAGGTTGAACTTGCTCGACTCGAACACTTGTCAACACGTCTTGTCCGCGGGTGGACTCACTTGGAGCGCCAGCGCGGCGGCTTAGGGAAGACGGGCGGTCCGGGTGAAAAGCAAATTGAGCTTGATCGGCGCATGATCGGCACGCGCATGAAGCAGCTCAGAGATCAGCTCAAGCGCTTGGCTCGGCAGCGGGGCACGCAGCGCCGTGCCCGTTCGCGCGGCGATTCGATCACCGTATCGCTCGCGGGCTATACGAATGCCGGCAAGTCGACGCTTTTCAATAAGATCACGCGTGCAGAAACGTACGCAGCCGATCAGCTTTTCGCCACGCTGGATACAACGGCGAGAAAGTTCTGGCTCTCCGATGAGGAAACTGTGGTGGCGACCGACACTGTGGGTTTTATCCGCGGTCTGCCGCATCAGCTGATTGAGGCCTTCAAGTCGACCCTGGATGAAACGGTGCATGCTGATCTCATTTTGCATGTGGTCGATGCATCCTCTCCGGTGCGGGAGGAGCAGATTGCCGAAGTCAATTCGGTTCTCGCCGACATTCATGCCGATGATGTACCGGTGATTTTGGTCTACAACAAGATTGACGTCACCGAACAGGCGCCTGAGATCGTCCGAGATCAGAACGGCCGGCCCAAGGCAGTGTTCGTGTCGGCACTGACGGGAGCTGGACTCGATGAACTTCGCCAAGCTGTCTCGGAATTCTCCGCGGCTTGGCGGGAAGAGCATCCCAATGAGCCTCGTGAGCTCGAGGATTGGGAGCTTGAGCGGACGGATGAAGCTCTTCCGCGGCGCAAAACGCCGGCCGAAGAGCTTGCTGAGCTTGAAAGTCTCCTTTAATCGCTTTTTTTGAAAAAAACAGCCCGTGACGTGTCGTACGGGCTGTTTCTTTTCTTGAAGGGCTTAAGCCGATTCGCTCAAATCGGAGGACGGTGCTCAGAGCAGGCTAAAGAAGTTGGTGAGCATCTTGACGCGCTCTTCCACCGTGTCCAGTCGCAGGTATTCACGCTCTGTATGGAAGCACGCACCGGCCGGACCGCAGCCGTCAATGACCGGAATGCCTGCTTTGGCAATGCGGTTGCCGTCAGAGCCGCCGCCCGCGTCAACAAACTTAGCTTCAAAACCGGTCATCTTCGCGGCTTCCGTGATTTTTGCGGTCAGTGCCTTCGCGTCGTCCGACAGCGGCATGGCCGGGGTGAAGCCCAAAAGCTCAACCGTCTGCGATACTCCGGGGGCCCAAGAACGTTCAGCGAGCTCAAAGATCTGGTTTTCAAGGTCAGAGCCGTCCTTGTCGAAACAGTAGCGCAGGTCAAAGCGAACCTCACAACTGTCCGGAATGACATTGGTCGCGGTGCCGCCGGCAATGATGCCGGGGTTGACGGTCGTGCCTTTGGCTGGGTCAGCAAGCTCATAGCACGCCAGGCTGAAGCGCATGGCAGCCACATTCGCGTTGGCGCCGTCCTGAGGATTGTTGCCGGCATGAGCAGAGCGGCCGCGAAAGACGACTTTCAGGTCAGCCACGCCCTTGCGCGAACGTACCAATTCGCCGCCCGCACGTGCGCACTCTACGATGAGCGCGCACTTGGATCTTGCGCCGATGGAGGCGAGCCATTCGTGGGAGCTCGTGGAGCCGATTTCTTCATCAGGGTTGAAGGCGCAGCAGATGGACAGCCGCTCTAAGTCCTTCGGACGCGCCGTTTTGCAGGCGTAATAGGCCGCCAGAATGCCGCCCTTACAGTCCGCGCAGCCCGGGCCATGCGCAAAGTCGCCGTCAATGGAGAAGGGGCGTGCGGCGGCAGTGCCGTCGGCAAAAACGGTGTCGAGATGACCGTTCAGAAGGACGTCGTAGCGGTCGGCATGCGGCTTATTTCTTGCAAGAAGACCCCGACCCGCTTTGGGGCCGAGGTCTATGAGTTCGCATGTGAAGCCGATGGATTCGAAGTAGCCCTTCATGATTTCCGCTGCGCGAGTGACGCCGGCCGTATTGCACGTGCCGCAGTCCAGATTCACGAGTGGGGCGAGGTCTTTGATGTAGTCGTCTAGAAGCGCCATTTTTGAGGTCTGCTCCGCGTAAGTGTGTGAAGAATTCCGTGCGGCGCAGACCAGACTGATTCAGGTCGGCAGTCAGTTGCCGAGCATCAGGATGCGCATCACGAACAGTGAGACGAAGGCGGTCAACACTGGGATCGCCATGATAAGCGGAATCTTACTGCCCTTGATGCCGATGACGCCGAGGCAGCGGCCCAGATATTGAATCTGAGAACCCATCAGGAAGATGGCGGGGCAGACGATAGCGAGCTGAGTGCCGTTGAGCACGCCGTTGTCAAAGAGTGCTACGGCGACGCCTACGCCGCCGCCCATCGACATCCAGCCGCCGAGCAGCACAGTGGCTGCTTCGCCGGGGAGGCCGAAAATACCCATGATCGGCGAAAAGATCTGACCGATGAGCGCGAGAAGCCCTGAATGGTTAAGGATCTTGATGATCACGAAAGCCATCAGGACGTTCGGAATGGTGGAAGTGACGCAGATGTTCCAACCTTGGACGGCGCCCTTCACGAAGACGTCGGTGACCATGGGTTTGGCGGGAGCAGGATGATTCATGGCAGCCTTGGCTGAGGATTGAGAGTGTAGTTGGGTTGCGGCCGGGGACAGCAGAATCTGCAGGGAACGGCTGCTGTACAAAAAAGGTTTTGGCGAATTGTATAGGCCTGCCGGTCCTTCGCAAACCTGAGGAAACCACTGTCTATATGGCTTAGATCAAGGACGGATGAGAGTACGGTGCGGCGCGCTGAAGGATCGCAGGAGAGATCTGTACGGGCATTTGGGATGCTGGAAGTGTGTGGAAAGGCAATATTGATTGACTAAAGACGCGCGATAGCGGTTTTCTTCGTTAAACTTCATAGACCTTTGTCTAAATTGGACGTAGAAGAGGTCAACGGACAGGAGGACGGGCGAAATGATCGGCTCGGCCTAAAAAGGAGATCTCTTCAAGAACGGAGTTATTGATGTCGCTTAATGACCCTCACTGGGGCCGCAGCTCTGACGAAGAGAAGAAGAACGACCGCGGAGACAACGAACAGCGCTCTGACGGCGTCGGAGAAGACGGCGAAGAACAAAACGCCCGGCAGAATCCGAATGCGCAAGATGATCGGAATCCGGCGGATTCGTCTGCTGACGGTTCGCGCCGCACCAGCCGCGATGCCCGTGAAGACGATGAGCAGCGCGATCGCCGCTCGCAAGGTCTTCTTTCGGACGATGATCTTGAAAATTTGTGGTCGAATTTTCAGCAGGCGGCCAACAAGATTATGGGGCGCCAAGGCCGCTCGAATCAGGAGGATCTCCGTTCGCGGCTCAAGAGCCGCGATGATTTCTCGCGAGACGATGAGCCCAATGATGCTGCGCCTCGACAGAAGGGCGACGACTATCCCGATGACGGCGGTACGCACGGCAGCCAGAAGCGGCAGGGGCTTTTTGCCGAATTGGACCGGCTCCGCAATCAATTTGAGGAAGACGATCAGCGTCAGCAGCAGCGCCGTGAAAGCGGTGCCCGCAACGGCGGCAATGGCCGTGGCGGCAACGGCGGCGGTCTCTTCGGGGGCGGCCGAGGCGCACGCGCCGGCGGCTTTTCAGTTTCCGTGCTCGCGGTCTGTGCCGTTATTGGCTGGAGCGTAAGCGGCTTTTACATCGTCCCCGAAGGTCAGACGGGCGTCGTCACCACATTCGGCGCCTACAGCAAGTCGACCATGCCTGGCATCAACTGGCATTTGCCGGCTCCGATTCAGGATGTCGAGCTCGTTGACGTGAGCAGCGTCCGTACGGCGGAAATCGGCATGCGCGGCACGACAGACCGTCTGCGCGAGGCGCTGATGCTTACTGACGACGAGAACATCGTTGACGTTCAGTTCAACGTCCAATACCGCATCAAGCCTGAAACCGGCGCTAAGGACTATCTCTTCAATACGCGCGCGCCTGACGCCTCCGTTACACAGGCCGCCGAATCGGCCATGCGCGAAGTGGTCGGCCGAAAAGCAATGGACAGCGTTCTCTTCGAGTCCAAGGCTGAAATTGCCGAGGCTGTGCGCAATTCCATGCAGGCTATGCTGGATCGCTACTCTACCGGTATTGAGGTGATGAGCGTCGCCATTCAAAACGCTCAGCCGCCCCAGCAGGTGCAGGCTGCGTTCAATGACGCGGTGAAAGCCGGCCAGGACCGTGAACGTCAGATTAATTTGGGCGAGGCGTACATGAACGCCGTGATCCCGAAGGCGCAGGGTACGGCTTCGCGCCTGAAGGAAGAAGCTGAGGGCTACAAAGCCCGCGTCGTAGAAACCGCACGAGGCGATGCTGACCGCTTTACTTCCGTCTATACCGAATATGCCAAGGCGCCGCAGGTGACGCGCGACCGCATTTACGTGGATGCCATGCGTGACATTTATCAAAACGTCACCAAGGTTTATGTAGATCAGAAGTCTGGGTCGAACCTCCTCTATCTGCCTCTCGACAAGATCGTTGCGTCCACGCAGGCCGCGGCGAAGTCCGAAGCAGATTCAGCCGTGCCTACAAGTTCGGCAGCTGCTGCGAGCACTTCGGCGCCCAATACTGCCGGCACCAATTCGGCTGGATCGGCGACCTATTCCACCGATATCGATCCGCGTGAAATGATCCGCAGCCGTCTGCGCTGAGATGACCGACTGAAGAGAAGAACAGATGAAAAGCATTACTTCCATTGCCGTCGGCGTTGTTGTGGCCGCGGGCCTTGCGCAGACGTGCCTTTACACCGTAGGCGAACGAGAATACGCCATGTTGTTCGCACTCGGCGAACTCAAAACCGTCGTGACCGAGCCGGGGCTGCACTTCAAGTTGCCTGCACCGCTCCAGAATGTCGTATATCTCGATAAGCGCATCCTGACGCTCGACGCGTCCGGTGCCGATCTCGTGCAGACGAGCGAGAAGAAGAACCTGATGATCGACACGTTCGTCAAGTGGCGCATCGGTGACGCTCGCCGCTACTGGGTGTCCTTCCAGGGCAGCGAACGTGCTGCGAGCGATCGTCTGGCGATGCTGCTGCGCGACGTGCTCAATATTGCCGTTAATAAACGCACGGTGAATCAAATCACTTCGAGCGAACGTGAAAAAGCGATGGCGGAGATTTCCGAACTCCTGCAGGCGCGCGTCAAGGCGCTGGGCATCGACATCGTCGACGTACGCATGAAGCGCGTGGACTTTACGCCCGAAATTTCCGAATCGGTCTACAGCCGTATGGAAGCTGAACGTAAGCGCGTGGCCAGTGAAGAGCGCAGCAAGGGTGCGGCTCAGGCCGAGCGCATCCGTGCCGGTGCTGATCGTCAGAGCGAAGTGATTCTCGCTGAGGCTTATCGCGATGCGCAGAAGACCAAGGGCGAGGGCGACGGCGAAGCCGCGCGCATCTATGCCGACGCTTTCGGCAAGGATCCGGAATTCGCTCGCTTCTACCGCTCGCTCGAGGCTTATCGCCGAAGCTTCTCGCAGAAGTCCGACGTCATGGTGGTCGATCCGTCGGCCGACTTCTTCAGTTATTTGAAGAAAGAAGGCGGGGAGCAGAACTAACTCATGGACGGCTGGGAAGTTTTGCTGCTTTCACTCGGCTGGGTGCTTGTATTCGAAGGCATCAGTCCGCTGATAGCTCCTGAACGCTGGCTCGCGATGCTCGCTGAGCTCACGAAGGCCGATCCAAGAGTCATACGCGCGGCGGCCTCCGTTCTGGTGGCGCTCGGCCTGGTGATTATCTGGAGCTTTCTCGGCAAAGTCTCCTAGGCGGCTCGCCCGCGCGCAAGACCGTCTGCATCCTTTGCGCGCGCCTCCCGCTCTCATGTGGGAGGCGTCGGCAGGCGCACGCGGCGTGTGCTATCTTCACGGTTGCGTCCGCACTCGGTTGATGGAAGGTAAACGCTGCCTTGAACCGAGCGGCAGATCGCCGGCGCCTGCAATGGTTTCGCGCAAGCCTCCCCGAGAAAGCCTCCTTTAGAAGCTTCCCGGCCGGCCGCAAGCGTGCCGCCTGCGCTCCCCCGAGCTCCGAGCTGCAGACCAGCGCTTCCGTAAGGCCCGGAAGATTGAACAGCACGAAGGGAACTTCCTCCAATTTAGGTTTATTAAGGATTTCAAATGGGCAAGAATGTTGTCGTGATCGGCGCTCAGTGGGGCGACGAAGGCAAGGGCAAAATCGTCGATTGGCTGACGGAACAGGCTTCCGGGGTGGTGCGCTTCAACGGCGGCCATAATGCCGGGCATACCCTCGTCATTAACGGCAAGAAGACCATCCTGCGTCTGATCCCCTCGGGCATCATGCATGCTACGAGCACCTGCTATATCGGCAACGGCGTTGTCTTCTCTCCGGAAGCTTTCTTCCGCGAAGTCGACGAACTCAACGCTGTAGGCGTGCCCAATGTTGAAAAGCGTCTGCGTGTTTCGGGCAACTGCCCGCTCATCATGCCGTACCACATTGCGCTCGACCAGGCTCGTGAAGCGGCTCTGGGCGCGAAGAAGATCGGCACGACCGGCCGCGGCATCGGTCCGGCCTATGAAGACAAGGTGGCCCGCCGCACTGTGCGCGTCGCTGACCTCTATCATCCTGAACGTTTTGCCGAACAGGTGCGCGCGGTCATGAAGCTCCATAACTTCATCCTGACGCAGTTCCTTGGCGCCGAAGCGCTCGATCCCGAAAAGGTCATCGCCGATACGCTCGTTTATGCCGAACGCTTGAAGCCCATGGTCTGCGACGTTTCCGAAACGCTCCACGAACAGATGGATGAAGGCCGTCAATTCCTCTTTGAAGGTGCTCAGGGCTCGATGCTCGACATCGATCACGGTACGTACCCGTACGTGACGAGCTCCAATACAGTTGCAGGTTCCGCCTGCGCCGGTGCCGGCGTGGGTCCGGAAAAGCTCAATTATGTCCTTGGCATCACCAAGGCCTACTGCACGCGTGTCGGCGAAGGTCCCTTCCCGACGGAACTTCTTGATGAGACGGGCGAGCTGCTGCGCCGCAAGGGCAATGAATTCGGTGCCGTGACGGGGCGTCCCCGCCGCTGCGGCTGGTTCGACGGCGCCGCGCTTCGCCGTGCGGTGCAGATCAACGGCATCACCGGTCTGGCTGTGATGAAGCTCGACGTGCTTGATGGTCTGGATACGATCAAGCTTGGCGTCGGCTACAAGATGGACGGCAAGGAACTCAAGGTTATGCCCTCCGGCGCCGATGCGGTTGCCAAGTGCGAACCGATTTACGAAGAGTTCCCCGGCTGGACAGAAAGCACCTTCGGTCTTACGGAATGGGATGAACTGCCGGAATCCGCCCGTCAGTATCTCTCGCGTCTTTCTGAAGTCGCCGGTGCTCCGATTGCGCTCGTTTCGACGGGGCCGGATCGCGAGCAGACAATTCTGCACGTCAATCCCTTTGCGGATTAATGCAGTGCGTCTAAAATAGCGCGCAATTTCTCGACGCAGAAGGCGGCGGGCTCCTTGAGTTCTGCCGCCTTCCGTTTTTCTCACTCTCCCTCTTTTCGACACCACCCATGTCCGATATCACCTACTCTTGGAACGAGTACATCCGTCTGAACGAAGAGCTCGTCTATAAGGTCGCCAAGAGCGGCTGGCAGTTTGACTGCCTGATCTGCCTCTCTCGCGGCGGCATGCGTCCCGGCGATTTCTTCAGCCGTATCTACGGCAAGCCTCTCGCGGTTCTCGCAACGAGCTCGTACCGCGAAGCCAAGGGCACCGTGCAAAGCAATCTCGACATTGCTGACTGCATGACAGGACTCGCCGAACTGAAAGGGAAAGTGCTGCTCGTCGACGATATGGTCGATTCCGGCAAGACGATTCAGGAAGTGGTGGCGCACCTGAAGAAGCGTTATCCGGCCATCACGGAAATCCGCGTGGCTGTTCTTTGGTGGAAGGCGCACTCCGTTCTTAAGCCCGATTGGCACTGCGTTTATTTCGAAGACAGCCCCTGGATTCATCAGCCGTTCGAATGCTATGACGATCTAGGCGCCGAGGCGTTCATTGAAGCCATTGAATCGGGTAAGACACTCGGCCGCCTGCAGTAAAACTGCAAGAGCAAGCTGATCTGTACGCGCTTGATCGAAAAGCGGCGGCAGAAGACGGAAAAGTCTTCTTCTGCCGCTTTTTTGCATTTTGAAGACGAGAGCGCCGCAGCGCATCGATTGGAATCATGAACTATTCATGGCGGCGTCACGGTACAGACATCACGCCGGCAGATAATTCCGGCGTTTCAATTGCCAAGAGGCCGAACATGCAGCGCCGCGTCTTACTGCAGTCCTCCATGGGACTGCTCATGCTTTCTCCTTGGGGTTTCGTTCGTTCCGGCGAAACGCTTCCGTCTGATGCCGAAGTTATCTCATCGTTCGGCTGGGCGACGGATGTACATCACTGCCGCAAATCCCCCGATTTCTGGGATGAGGAAGGTGTTGCCCACCACGAGTACTTTGATTTGTCGCTCGAGAAGTTCCGCAAAGCCGTTGCGTTCATGAATAAGCGCCGCCCTGACTTTGCGATTGAATTGGGTGACTTCAAAGACTGCACAAAGACGGGCAGTCGGGCGGAGACGGTGGGGCTGCTCGACGAGGTCGAAGCGGCATTCCGGCAGTTTCCCGGACCGCGTTTCCATGTCGCCGGCAACCATGACTTTGACAAAATTTCGCTTGAGGATTTTCTGGCGCACACTGAAAACTCAGACGAGATGAAGGGCCTGACGCACTATGCGTTTACCAAGGGCGGCATCAAGTACATCGTGCTGGACGCCTGCTACAACACGATGGCCGGAGAACACTATTCGAACGGCAACCTCAAATGGAGCGTGTCAATGGTGCCGGACTTCGAAGTGGAGTGGCTTCGCAAAGTGCTCGCCGAGGGATCAGAACCAGTGATTGTTTTCATTCACCAGCTTTTGAATTTCTGGGATTCGAGTCACGGCAAAATCGCGGGCAAGATTCCGGACGGCTATTTCATCCGCAATGCGGCCGAGGTGGTGGACGTGCTGGAGCAAAGCCGTCGGGTGCTTGCAGTCTTCAGCGGGCACTACCATTCAGGATGGTATTCCGAGCGCCGCGGCATCCACTACATTGTTGGCAAAGGGATGGTTGAAAACGATGCCGCACACAATGCGGCGGGTGTGGTCAAGATTGATAAAAATCTCAATATCTTTATTGAAGGACTCGAAGACGAACCGTCTCGAAACCTCACTAAGAGCGCTTTCACCAGCCTCTAAAGACCGCTGCGGCTGATCTGCCTCAGGCGCTCGCGGCATCATCGGCAGCCGCGGCTGACTTTGGTGTTCGTCCGCGCCGGGGCTTTTCATTGAGCAACGGCGAAGGACCTTGGGGCAGCAGCGCGAGCGACAGATCGAGCTGAGCCCCCAGCACTTCGAGCGCTTTGGAGAGCGCATCGATTTTTGTGGGATGCGCGAGATCAAAGAGTCTCGCGGCTTCCTGACGCGTAATGCCCAGTGCGCGGGCAACATCGGCGGCTTGAACCTGAAGCGCCCACGCCCGTTCAATAAAGCGGGCCTTTCCCTGCGCAAAAAGCGGCAGCACGGCTTCGCCTTCACCCGCATGCGCCCTTTGGCAGACGGGGACGGCTTCAGAACCCTTAAGCAGCAGACGGGCGAGCGCCGTCAGCGCCTTTTCGGGGGCTTCCGTGCGGGCCTGCGCAGGCGAGTCCGCAGTGAAGTTCGCCGAGGAGAGCTCCGGGAACACGACGTTCCAACGTGCCTGACGACGTTCAATGCGGTAGCGGAAGCGAACGGGAATCTGCATGGCCAAGAGAAATACAAAAACGACTCGGAGCAGCATGCGGGCAGAGCATCGGAGCTGTTTGCACATGCCGGTCACGCGCCAAGTGTAGTGGATTATCTATACCGATTTTGGTATTCTCCGGCGCGCCAAGATGCAACACCTAAACGATAACCCTAGTGTTGGGGATTTTGTTCGGTATGCAGCCTAGGCAATGACCCTGTTTTCAACTTCCTCTCCCGTCTTTATGTCCCAGCTTCAAGACCGCATTGCCGGCGCGCTTGCCGGCATGGTGCTCGGCGACGCGTTCGGCGTCCCGGGCGAGCTCTGGCCGCGCGCCAAGGTGCGCGAACGTTTCGGCCGCATCACCGAATTTCTCGACGGTCCCGCCGACAACATCGTGGCCTGCTACTTCAAGGCCGGACACTACACCGATGATTCTGCGCAGGCCTTCGTGGTGCTCAATGCCATTGAAGCGGCGAGCACGGTGCCGCCGGTGCAGACGCTCGCCAAGGATCTGATTGCCTGGGTTGAGTCCATGAACGGGTTTGAGATTAATTTGCTCGGACCGTCATCCAAGGCTTCGCTCCTTGCGTGGGTCAAAGGGGAAGACGCCCTTCCGGTCACCAAACTTTCGCTCACCAACGGGGCGGCAATGCGCATCGCTCCCGTAGGCTGTCTGATCGAAGCCGGCGAACATGAAAAAATCGCCGAGGCCGCTGCCCGAGTGAGCCGTGTGACGCATTCAACCGACGTGACGATTGCCGGCGCTGCAATGGTGGCGCAGGCCGTGGCCAGCGGGGTGGCGGGCCGCAGCTGGGAGCAGACGCTCGCCGATGTGAAAACCATTTTCCCGATAGCGTCCGCCAAGGGAGAACCAACCTGGGCCGCAAGCATTCTGGCGCGCCTTGAAGTGTTTGAAGAACTCGTCCTCAAGCGCCGCGAGGCTTACGATGACGAGGCGGTTTCACGCTTTATCCACGACGTGATCGGCACCGGCACGATGACGAGCGAGTCCGTGACCGCTGCACTCGCGCTGGCTTTCTGGGCACAGAACCCGAAGAAAGCTGCTGAAATCGCCGCCAATATGGGCGGGGACACCGATACCATCGGCTGCATGGCCGCTGCAATTTGCGGCGCGCATTGCGGCATCGGCGGGATTGCGGCTGAGACGGTCGAATTTTTGGAAAAAACGAACGGCCTCCATTTCGGCGAACTGGCTCAGGGCGTCATGAAGACCCGTGCAGTCTTCACGCTTTAAGGACAAAGGCGACCGCAATGCGCAGCATCATTGAACTCATTGACGCGCTCGACGTCCGCAAACGCATTCTCATCATCGGGAGCGCCTTCGTCGACGTGATCGTGCATGTGCCCCGCCTGCCGCTTTCGGGTGAAGATGTCGAAGGTTCAAGCCGGCAGCAGGTGGTTGGCGGCTGCGCCTACAACGCAGCGGATGCCGTTGCCAAACTGGGCATTGATTTTGACGCCCTGATTCCTGTGGGCGAAGGCATGATTGCCGACCGCGTGCGGGAAACTTTTCGTGCACGCGGTTTCACGGTGCGCGAGTTCCGCGGCATTGGCGACAACGGCTGGTGCCTCTCATTTGTGGAGCCCGACGGCGAACGCACCTTCGTATCGATGTCGGGCGTGGAAAAATGCTTTAAGCCCGAGTGGCTTGACGAGATTGACCTTCAGTGCGCAGATCTCATATACCTCTCGGGGTATCAGGCGGACGCCCGCAATGCCGGTTTCATTGAAGCGCTCCTCGCCGAGAAGCGCCCCGATGCGCAGATTCTCTTTGACCCGGGCCCTTGCTCGGGAAGCATTCCTGAAGAGATGTTTTCGGCCATTCTTTCGGCCAACACCATTCTGAAGGTGAACGCTCAGGAAGCAAAGACGCTGGCGCCTTCGGCAACGCCCCGCGAAGCGGCGGCGGCTTTGTCGCTTTTGACAGCTCAATCAGTGATTGTCACTGACGGTGCGCGCGGCGCCTATGCGGCGCAGGCGGGCAAAGTTTCGCATTTGCAGGGGTTCCCGGTGCATGTCGTCGACACCATTGGTTCCGGCGATGCGCATGCGGGCGGCGTGCTTGCAGGTTTGGCCAGCGGCTTCACGCTCGCTGAGGCCGTGCTGCTCGGAAATGCGGTGGCGAGCTGGGTAACGGCTCAGGAGGGTGCGGCTACCGCACCGCAAGCCGCCGAACTGCGAGCCCGGCATTTGCTTGATATTTGAACGTCAACCCATTCAGAACTTTTTTTCATCAACCCTCGGACTTCAAAAAAACATGTCTGACGCATCCAAAATCGAAACCAACGGCGTCAATCCGGTGCCCGACAATGAACGCTACGGCCGCCCGTTTGACCTTTTCCCCGTTTGGTTTTCCTGGAATATTTCCATCTTCGGCATTACGCTCGGCATCTACGTTTTTGGCTTAGGCCTTTCGGTCTGGCAGGCGATGCTCGCGGGCGTCATCGGCTACTTCCTCTCCTGCGCCTTGGTGGGCATCCTTGCCGTCGGCAGCGTCCGCACGGGGCTTCCGACCCTTGTACAGTCGCGCTTGGCGTTCGGTTATCACGGCAATAAACTCCCGACCTTCTTTGGCTACCTCGCCAACATGGGCTGGAAGGTGACGCTGCTCTCGATGGCTACGACGACGCTCGCCGATTTGGTGGCCAACCTCGTCCCCGGTCTCCTCAACGACAAGGGCATGCCGGTGGCCGGATGCACGCTCGGGTGTTTCGCCGTCGTGCTCCTGCTCACGATGAGCGGCGCCATTTACGGCCATCAGCTCATCATCAAGATTGAGAAGGCCATTGCCTGGCTGACGGGCATCTTCACGATTGTCTATCTCTTCTTTTTCATTCCGAATATCAATTTCTCGGCGCTTTCATCCGCGCCGAGCGGCAGCTTCGCCACTTTTGTCGGCGGCATCGTTCTTTCGATGACCATGGTGGGTCTCGGGTTCCTGAATTACGGCGGCGACTATGCCCGTTATCTCCCGCGCAAAACCCCTGCGCGCGGCGTCATTTTCTGGACCACCACCGGCATTGCAGTGCCTGTTTCTGTGCTCCTCATCCTCGGCGTGATGCTCGCTGTCGGCAATCCCGCCCTGCTTGAAAAAGCCAACCATGAGCCGCTCGCCGCATTGACCGGCATTCTGCCCTTCTGGTTCTATGTGCCTTTCTCGCTCATCGTCATCATCTCGCTGATTTCAGCCGGCATGACGGGCATCTACAGTTCTGGACTTGCTCTGCTCGCCCTCGGCGTGCCGATGACGCGTCTGGCCACTACGATTCTCAACGGCGTGATCATCGCGCTCGGTGCCTACTATCTGCTCTTTATCTCCGACAGCTTCGTGTCGACCTTCCAGTCGTTCCTCGCGCTGATCTCGGTGGTGATGGGTACGTGGGGCGCCATTGAAATGGTCGACTTGCTGCGTCAGAAGCGCATCGGCTGGGACTGCAAACTCGCACTTGCTCCGGGTGAGGGCGGTGAATCCGTCCGCTGGACCGCTTTCGGGTCGCTTATTTTCGCGAGTCTGATTGGTCTGGGCACGATTACTTCGTCAGATCCCTACATTGCCCATGCGGTGAGTTTCCTGCTGCCGGCGGGTTCTGAAACGAGCGTTTTTGCGCGTGCCAACATCGGACTTGTTGCGGCAATGATCATTGGCGCATCGCTTTATGCGGTGCTCACCTTTGTGCTGCAAAAGGGCAGTCATCTGAAGGCTGAATAATTTTTCGGGGCAGCCCCTTTGAGCCGGCAAGCACACACTGCGCACTGGCCAAGGAGCTGCAGAGACATGAACCGGCGCCGAACAGAGCTCAATGTCGGCGCCGTTTCTTTCGTTTCGGTGCGGCAAAAACAGAAAACCCGCCGAAGTCTTGCGACTTGCAGCGGGTCTCGTTAACGACAGTTGTCGTTGAATTCTGTGGTGCCCGGGAAAGGACTCGAACCTTCACGGCCGTGAAGCCGCCAGCACCTGAAGCTGGTGCGTCTACCAATTTCGCCACCCGGGCACTGAGGAAAGAAATTATGAAGTGATCAGTTTAATTTGTCAAGAGAGCGATCCAAAATAACTTTTCTGTATCTTCGAGGTCGGCTGATCGGTGAGCGGGGCAACAGCACTTTTGTGCTGCTCTTTGGGCGCGCTCGAGCACAATGATTTAGAGTGAGGTCCAAATAATCATTTCATTCGGATTCAAGAATCCATGTCGAAGAAAAAGAGCAAACAGCTGCCGATCACGGAAGTTCAGCTTACCCCTGAGCAGATTGCCCAAGCCAAGGAAATCCTTGCTGGGCTTCAAAAGGATATTCAATACGCTGCGGCCAAAAAGAACCTCGTTCGCATGATGCCCTGCGCCAAATCCGTGGCGAACGCATTGGTCATGAAGCTCAGTGAAGAGGGATTTGAAGGCGGCGAAGAACATTGGTTTCGTCATCCCGATGCTCCCACGGCGACCGGCGTTGTACAGGGCGCCCGGCGTCCGAGCGACATGAAGGTGACGCCGCAGAGCGTCGATGGGGCAGAGTTCAGTCTGACGGCATCGGCACAGGTCGTGCCTGGCGACGTGGTAGAGCTGCGTCAGACGATCAGCGGCTGGCGGCCTGCGGGATTGGTTTCGCGTCCGCAGCGTCGATGGGTCTGCCGTTGTGTGACTGATGCTGCCGCCAAAGAAATCGAGTGGCTGCTTTTTAAACCCATTTCTGCTTTTGCGCCGATTGAACTGCAGGTCAACGTTCAAGAAGTGCCGCCTGAGGTAGATCTCAAACGTGACGCCGTTGAACTGGAAATCAGCGCCGATGCGCCTTTCTTTGCCAAGCGCCGCGAAGATGCATATTGGGGTTCGGACGAAGAGTGGCAGATTTTCCCGGCACATTTTGTTCGCAAAGTAGGCGTAATGAATGATCCGCTGGGTGAAATGGCGATTGCCTCTGCTCAATTCGGCGTTCCCATTGATTTTTCACCCGATACGCTCGCTGAGGCGGAAAAACTGCCCGAGAAGGTGGATCGCAGAAGTCTTTTGCACCGAGTGGACCTCACGGATCTCGCTTTCGTGACCATCGACGGTGAAGACGCGCGCGACTTCGATGATGCCGTCTACTGCGAGGAGACTCCTGAAGGCTGGCGGCTCTTGGTGGCCATTGCTGACGTCAGTCACTACGTTCGTCCGGGCACATCGCTCGACCGCGATGCGCAAAAGCGAGCCACATCGGTCTATTTCCCGTCTTCGGTTGTGCCGATGCTCCCCGAAAAGCTCTCCAACGGGCTTTGTTCGCTCAACCCCGGCGTTGATCGGCTGACGCTGGTTTGCGATGCATTGGTCAACCGCAAAGGGGAGACTACGGCTTATCAGTTTTATCCGGCGGTCATTCATTCGCACGGCCGCCTGACTTATACCGCTGTATGGTCGGCGCTGCAGGGAGAGGATTGGGGACTGAACACGGTGGGGCCGCGTTTAGGTGAACTTAAGCGTCTTTATGCGCTTTACGGCGTACTCCGTGCGGCGCGCTCTGAGCGTCATGCACTTGATTTCGAAACGGAGGAAAGCGCAGCGGACTTTGCGGCGGACGGCGAGATCATCGGGTTCCACGTGCGTGACCACAATGATGCCCATCGAATCATTGAGGAATGTATGTTGGTGGCCAATGTCTGCGCCGCGCAGTTTGCGATTGCCAAGAAGCAGACAACGCTCTTTCGCGTTCACGGTGAACCCGAGCAGACAAAGCTCAACGACTTAAAGAGCATTCTGGCGGGGTTTGGCATTTCCTTCAAACTGAAGGGGTCGGAGAATCTCGCCCCCGTATTGGCAAAGCTCATTGAAGACACGAAAGACAAGCCCTATCTGCAGACGGCCATTTTGCGCACGATGCAGCGCGCGTGTTATCAGCCGGAAAATATCGGGCATTTTGGTCTTCAGTATCCGGCCTATGCGCACTTCACGTCGCCGATCCGGCGTTACCCCGATTTGCTTTTGCACCGCACGATCAAGGGGATTCTCTCTAAGCGCTCCTATACGCCGGCCGTTGAATTTGACGATGCGGAGCTGATGACGGGGTATCACGCCCGCAAGCTCGGTTCCAATCCGGAGGCAAAACCTTCGGGGGCGGCAAAACCCTTGAGCCGTCAGGAGGCAAAAAAGGCCGTTTGGACGCGGTTAGGCATCATCTGCTCGGCCGCGGAGCGTCGTGCTGACGATGCGTCGCGCGAGGTGATGAAGTTCCTGAAATGTCAGTATCTGCTGTCAGCGGATCAGAAATCCTTCCAGGCAACCGTTACCGGTATGTGCCCGGCAGGTGTTTTCGTGACGCTCAGCGACATGCCGATTGAAGGATTTGTGCATATTTCACAGCTTGGCTGGGGTTATTTTGTCTACGATCCCGCCAAACAGACGATGACGTCGCATGAAGAGATGACGGAAATTCGCCTGGGGGATCGGCTGACGGTACGGCTTGAAGATGTGGATCTGAAGGAGCGGCGGATAAACTTTACGCTCTTGAGCAATCAGAGCCGCCGTCATCCTGCCAAGGGCGGCGGACGCCGGCGCTTTGATGATTATTTCTGGTACTAATCATTCAAACGCCACATAGAGGATGCCCGGCGCTTACAATGCCGGCCTTTCAAAATGCTTTTGATCGTTCCCTTTTAGGGGAGCGCTTATTTTCACCGAGGCCTTTTCCGTGAAGCACTACGACGACAATTCTCAGGACGAACACTACGAAGGTTCAGGGCGCGTCCGCCGCAGCCGCGGCGAAGATTTCGGCCGCGAACGATCCGACCGCACGGAACGGAGCCGCCCGGCGAGGATTCGCACCGAGGCCGGTACCGTTGTGCTGGCGGGCTTTCATGCTGTCGCCGCTCGTCTGAAGCTGGATCCGGAGTCGATTCAGCAGGTTTATGTCGATCCGGAGCGTCGTGACAAGCGCATGCGTGAAATGCGCGAGAAGCTCTTTGCGGCCGGCGTACGCGTCATGAATGCTGATGCTGCGCGCCTTGACGGTCTGTCGCCCGACGTTCCCCATCAGGGCATTGCGGCGATTGCCGCAGAACGCGAGAACACGCTTGATTTTGCTGATCTGCTCGATCAGATCACAGACCGCACGCTGCTGCTTATTCTGGACGGCGTCACGGATCCGCGCAATTTCGGCGCCTGTCTGCGTGCGGCTGATGCTGCCGGCGTGCAGGCCGTGATCGTGCCGCGTGACCGCTCCGCCCGTATGACGCCTGCGGCCGCCAAGGCTGCTGCGGGTGCGGCGGAAACCGTACCGGTGGTGTCGGTGACTAACCTTGCCTCGGCCATCATGGAACTGCGTGACAACGGTGTCTTTGTTGCCGGCACGGCGGGCGAAACGGATACAACGATCTATGACGTGGTTCAGGCGCGTGCCTTCGCATGGGTGTTGGGAGCAGAAGGAGAGGGACTTCGCCAGCTTACTCGCCGCCGCTGCGACGTCCTCGCTGCCATCCCGATGGTGGGTTCGGTCGAGTCGCTCAATGTTTCCGTTGCCTCCGGCATCTGTCTTTTTGAGTCACTGCGTCAGCGCATTGCCGCGGGCCTCGTGCAGCCGGGTTCGCCCGACGAGCGTCTCTAAGACGAAACGCTTCGGGGTCATTGGAAAGAAATTTGGCTTAAACGCTTGCAGGGCCGCGGTTGGATCGGTACAATCGCGGCCTTTACTGTCCTTGCCGCACTGGAACGACGCTCTGGGCGGCTTTTTCCGCAAGGAGGCTAAATGCGTCACTACGAAATCTGCATCGTCGTGCATCCTGACCAGAGTGAACAGGTTCCCGCGATGATCGAGCGCTACAAGACCCTCGTCGCCGAACAGGGCGGCAAGATTCACCGCATCGAAGACTGGGGCCGTCGTCCGCTCGCCTATCCGATCGAAAAGCTCGTGAAGGCGCACTATGTGCTCCTCAACATCGAGTGCGGCCATGAGACGATCCTCGAGATCGAAAACGGCTTCCGTTTCAACGACGCCGTTCTTCGCCACCTCACTGTGAAGACGAAGCATGCCGAAACCGCTCCCTCCCCGATGATGAAGGTCATCGAGAAGGAAGAGGCCCGCAAGGTTGCCGCTGAGGCTGCCGCTGCTCAGGAAGAAGCCGCTGAGGCCTAATTCCTGCAAGCTGTCAGACGAAGTTCCATCCCATCCGTGAATTCAATCGATCTTTCCGGAACATTGATAGAGCGGGGAGCGGTGAGGTTTACTCCCGCGGGCATCGAAGTTTTCGAAGCCGTCCTGCATCATCGCTCTGAAGTGGTCGAAGCGGGCAAGGTCCGCAAGCTTGAGTTCGACTTCAACGCGGTGTCCTACGGGGCACTTGCCAGAAGACTGAACGGAATGGAGATTGGCGCAGAAATCCAGTTCAAGGGGTTTCTGGCTCCCAAGTCGATGAGAACCCGCCGTCTGACGGTACACATCACAGAATTCAAATAGAGGAGTCATCCAAATGGCTTTTGGTGCTAAGGGTAAGGGCAAGCCCCGCCGTTCGAACCAGCAAAATTCGCTTTTCAAGCGCCGCAAGTTCTGCCGCTTCACGGCCGAACACGTTGAGCAGATCGACTACAAGGATGTCGACACGCTGCGCGATTTCATCCAGGAAAACGGCAAGATCATGCCGGCTCGCCTGACCGGTACGAAGGCGCACTATCAGCGTCAGCTCGACACCGCCATCAAGCGTGCCCGCTTCCTGGCCCTCCTGCCCTATACGGACAACCAGTAATCGACGGGAGATAAGAGAAATGCAAGTCATTCTGCTTGAAAAGATCACGCATCTCGGCGATCTGGGCGACATCGTCAAGGTCAAAGACGGCTACGGCCGCAACTTCCTGATCCCCCAGGGTCACGCCAAGCGCGCCACGAAGCAGGCTATCGCCGAATTCGAAGCTCGCCGCGCTGAACTCGAAAAGGCTCAGGCTGCTCGCATCGCTGCCGCCGAAGAACTCGCCGGCAAGCTCAACGGCGCTGAAGTTACGATCGCCAGCAAGTGCGGCGTCGACGGCCGTCTGTTCGGCTCCGTCACCAACGCCGACATCGCTGAAGCGGTGGACAAGCTCGGCTTCCAGATCAAGAAGTCGCAGGTTCGCACGCCGCTCGGCGCCATCAAGGCGACCGGCGAATACGTCATCACCATTGGTCTGATGACGGACATCTCCGCCGATGTGACGGTGAAGGTCGTCGCCGAGGAATAATCGGTTCGACCGCCTCTGCCGTCCGCTCTGAGGGCGGCAGACCCGATGAAAGCCCCGAGGAGTCCGCTCAGGATCTTTGGGGCTTTTTTCTGCATGATTATTGCCGCAGCGCAGGGATGCCGCAAAGCCCTTGAGGCAGATAAGGGCGGCGACGGTCATAATCAAAACTTTCCCCCCTTCCTTATACCTCTTTGAGGTCTGTGTCATGGCCGAAGAAATTATCGACGAAGCCGCTCAGGCAGTACGTCGTCCGCCCTCAAGCGTACTGAGCGAGCAGGCGATTCTCGCCGGCCTGATGATCGACAACTCGGCGCTCGACAGCGTGGTCGACATTATTCGCCCAGAGGATTTCTATCGGCGCGACCACCGCATCATTTTTGAAGAAATCGTGCAGCTGCTGCAGGAGGGACACCCTGCGGACTATCTGACGGTTTTTGAAAGTCTGAAGTCAAAGGGGATAGAGAACGATGCGGGCGGGCTGCCTTATCTCACCGAATTGGTGGGGAGCTCTCCCTCGGCCGCGAACATCCGCCGATATGCGGAAATCGTGCATGACAAGTCGGTACTGCGCCAGCTCATCACCGTGGGCGACCGCATCGTTACCAATGCATTAGCGCCGGAAGGCCGCGAGACGCGTGAAATTCTGGACGAAGCTGAAAAGGAAGTGCTCGCCATCAATGAGCGCAATGCTCGTACGCAGCGCGGTTTTCAGCCTTTGGTGACGCTCGTGCGAGACGTCTCCGCCCGCGTCATTGAGCTCTACAACACGAAGTCAACTTCCGAGGTGACGGGTGTTTCCTCGGGCTACCCCAACCTCGACCATGTGACGGCAGGTTTGCAGCGCGGTGATCTCATCATCATCGCCGGCCGTCCGTCGATGGGCAAAACGTCGTTTGCACTCAATATCGCCGAAAACGTGGGCGTTGATCAAGAGCTGCCCGTGGCGGTCTTCTCCATGGAAATGGGGGCGGATCAGCTCGCGCAGCGCATGATTTCATCGGTCGGCCGTATTGATGCGCAAAAGCTCAGAAAGGGTCAGCTCGACGACGAGGACTGGGACAACTTCACGGCGGCACTGCATCGTCTTGAAGAAAAGCCCATTTATATTGACGACACGCCGGGACTCACGATTTCGGAACTTACGAGCCGCACTCGGCGGCTGGTTAATCAGGCCGGACCGCTCGGCCTCGTCGTGATTGACTATATCCAGCTTATGTCCGGACAGCGGCGCAGCAATCAAGACAACCGCGCGCAGGAGCTCTCGGAAATCTCCCGCGGGCTGAAGTCGCTCGCCAAGGAACTCGGCGTCCCGGTGATCGCGCTTTCGCAGCTCAATCGTTCAGTGGACAGCCGTACCGATAAGCGTCCGGTGATGTCGGACCTCCGTGAATCCGGCGCAATCGAACAGGATGCGGACGTCATCATGTTCATCTATCGAGACGTTGTCTACAACAAGGAAACGGTCGATAAAAACTTGGCAGAAATCATTGTGGCCAAGCAGAGAAACGGCCCCATCGGGACGCTTCGCATGACGTTCCTCGGCGGCAATACGCGCTTTGAACCTTCAGCGGACGCGGGCTATTGGGGCGGGATTGAAGAGTAATCTTTCGCCGGACAATTGAATTCATTCAAAAGGGAATGCTCGCTCATGGAATGGCTGACAAGTTTGGATTGGTTTGCGCTGTCGTGCTGGTTCGGCGCCATTGTGCTCATTGTGCTTGGGTTTGCCGGTACAATCGTGCCGGCGATTCCGGGACTGCCGATGATTGCCGCCGGCGGGTGGCTGATTGGCTGGGCTGATCACTATGAAAAAGTGGGGTTCTGGACCATTGCCGTCTTGATTGTGCTTGCAGTCATTGGCGTAGTGGTCGATTCTGTCGCGCAGACGGCCGGTGCGCAGCGGGCAGGCGCCTCAAAGGCCGGCATTGTGGGTTCCATCGTTGGGACCGTGGTCGGCATCCCCATGGGGCTTTTCGGCATCTTTGTGATGCCCCTGGTGGGCGCGGCTGTCGGTGAATTCTGGGCCAAACGCGACTTGATGCATGCCGGACGCGTAGGCGTCGCCACCTGGGTCGGCATGATCGTCGGCACGGCTGTCAAAGTGGCGCTGGCTTTTACAATGACGGGGTACCTGTTCTTCATCTATCTGATGAATTGATTGATCGTCGCAGCCGAATTTGAAAGAACATTTCAGCCGACAGAAGCCAAGCAGCTGCAATCGGTCGATGATTGACGCACTGATGCGTTAATCTTGGTGGATCAAAGGAGCGCTGAAGCCGTCCGCCTTCAGCAGACTTTCCCGTCTGCAGAAGGCATCTTGGAGTGGATGGCTTCAGCGCTCATCTTTTCGAAAAGAACGTTGAATGCGGTCGGAGCCTGCCGTCCATGATCCACACCATCTACTCCAACAGCTATGAAGTGCTGCGCGCAGTGCTTCTCAACAATATTGATGCGCTTCGTCTGCGTCCGGAGGCTGAATCACTCAGAGCCGACGAATGCTTTGCCGGCGTATTCGACCGTGTTCCTGTCATTATTCCGAGCAAGGCTGTAGAGACGGATCTGGTGAGAGCCATTGCCAAACAGGAATCCGTCTGCGCGTCCATGCGCTTTATGTTTCTTTCGGAGTGGCTTGGGTTCTTCTCTCGCGAGCCGCTGGCCAATGTGATCGGCAACGAGGCGCGCTGGATGATCTGGCGCGAACTCCGTGCTGCGGGACCGGGAAGCCTCAGAGAAGCGGTTCGCACTCGGACGACCCGCTTGGAGGACAGCCTTAAAAACCGCAGCGACCATGATCTTTTGCTGCTCGCTCAGCGCATTGCCGGCGTTTTTGTGGCCTATTCGAGCTATCGCCTCGACTGGATTCTGGCATGGCTGGGGCTGCATCAGGATCGGCTCCATCCCACGCCGCAGGCTAAGCGAGAAGCGGCGGCTCTGGCCGAGGATGAAGACGCGGTTTGGCAGCGCGAACTTTTTAGGCGGCTTGCCCGCTCCAAACGTTGGCGCGGCCGCGGGTTTCTTGAGCATCTTCCGGAGTCGCTTCAGGCGCTTGCTGATGCCCCCGCCAACGCCCGTACGCTCGTCTTAGGAGACGGTCGGGAGGTGTCGCTTCCCAATGCGCTCCATGTGTTTGTGCCTTTTGTCGTGCCGCCGCTGATGCTGCCGGTTTTGAAGGCTTATGCGCATTCAGGACGGGAAGTCTGGCTTTATCTGCTTAATCCCTCGAGCGAATACTGGTTCGATTTGGTGCCGCGCCGGCTCTATGACTGGAAGCATCGGGATGAGACAGCGGGCGAGGCCGAGGTGGGCCACCCCATTCTCGCTGACAACGGACGAAGCACGCGGGCCAATATCGACCGTCTCTGGCGTTTTACGCAGGAGCGCGGCGATCTGACAGAATTCGACGAGGATGATGATGACGCTCGGAAACGCCGGCAGCTGCCCGTTGAAACGCATTCCCGCAAGCTCATCGATGAGCGTGACTTCCTGAGGCAGTACCTGAGTGATCCCAAGGATCTTCGAGCAGATCTGACGCTCGATACACAGAGCATCTACATTGAAGCCAACGAGCCGACGCTTCTGCGCCGCGTACAGGATTCGATCCTCAATCTCAGCCCGGATCTGCTCAGCTTGACCGCCAGACAGCAGGCTGCCGACGCTGATGCGCCAGAGCTCTTTGACAAGGCCGATGATTCACTTCGCTTTGTCGGCGCGCCGTCGGCTGCCCGAGAGCTCGAAGGGCTCGTCGACTGGCTGCAGGCGCAGTTTCAGGCAGATCCGACGCTCACGCCCTCTGAGGTTCTGGTGGTGACGCCGGATATTTCGGCGGCCGCGCCGCTCATCGATCAAGTTTTCGGCAGTCTTGCGCCAGAGCGGCGGATTGCCTACCGCGTCTGCGGTGCGGTTTCGGCGGACTCAGACGTGCCGCTCGCAGTGCTCATCGGCCTGAAGAACCTGCTGATCGGGGGGTTCACACGGGAGAGGTTTGTCGAGTGGCTGTCGCTGCCGATCGTGAGCGAAAAATTCGATCTCGAAAGTGATGACTTGGCGATTCTCAATCGGTGGCTTGCTGCTGCGGGGTTCGAAGTCGGACTCAATCCGGCGCATTTGGATGCGCAGCGCGATGCGCAAGCCGCGGATCCCCGTCAGACGCAGGTTTATGCGCCGGCGGCGCTCCATGAGCTGACGCTCGAACGTGCACTGGAGCGTCTCGCTTTCGGCTGGATGCTTCCTCAGGACGAGGATGCTGCGCCCTATGGAGATGTGTTGCCCGTTGTCGGTACAGAGCTCGGCGGCTGGGATGCCACGGGCGAAAAGAGCGGACTGCTCCTCAAGCTCGCGAACCTTTACGCTGTGCTTGAAACGCTCCGGCTGAAGACTGCGGAAGGTGAAAAACTCACTGACGGCACATCCGCCCATTTTTGGACGCTTTGGATCGGCGAAGTGCTGCAGAAGTGCTTTCCGGCGGAAACGCCGCAGCGGGACTGGCTGGCGATTCGACGAGCGGCTGCAGATCTGGCCGATGAGATCGCGCAGGCGCGCGATGAGGCGGAACGCATTCCCGACGTTTCCTTTGAAATTTTCATAGCGGCGCTAGAGGAACGTCTCAAGCGCGGCGAGACAGGCGCAGGGCGTCCGGGCAATACAGTGGTGTTTTCCGGTATGCGGCAGCTTCGCGGGCTGCCCTACAAGGTGATCGTGCTCTGGGGGCTCAATGAAGACTCAAGCTTCCCGGGGGCCTCTCACGCCGAGGAGTTTGATCTGATGAAGCGCTTTCCTCGGCGCAGCGACCGCGACAGCCGAACCGACAACCGCAACATCTTCCTTGATCTGCTGCTGGCCGCCCGCAGCAAATTCCTCATTTCCTACACCGAAGGCGCCAATCCGGCGCAATGGAAGGAGCCGTCGGTAGTGGCGCAGGAGCTGCGCGAATGGCTGCTGACTTTTGCTCAAGATCCGGCGGACCGCCTTCGTGCTTCAGCAATCCTCACGCATCACTTGCCGCTGAATGCCTTTTCGCCGAAGAGTTTTTCTGCTGAGGAAAAACAATGGCAGAGCACGAACCGAAAGATGCTCGAGGCCGTCGACAAAGCTGCCGCTGCTAATTGGAATGGACCGGCGGCGCCCTGGGCAAATGCACTGACCGCCCGTGCCGAAGGCGGGCGCCTTCCAGTGAAAGAGCTCTATCGCTGGATGCGCAATCCCGCAGAAGCCTTTCTCAAGCGTCACGGCATCAGGCTCTCTACGGGCGAAGAGATTGATCCGGCCCCCATTCTTCAAAGAGATAAAGATCTTCCCAAGTGGCAGCGCATTCATACGCTCCTCAATGTCATGCTCTCTGCGGGGGCTGAAGGCGCCGACCAAGCCGTGGAAACGCTTGGAGCCCGGTGGGCGGTTGACCCGCGGATGGGGGCGCAGGGACTGCGCGACTGGCGCTACAGCGACGATGTGGTTTGCGCACGAACGGCGGCATCGCTTTACTGGAAACTGACGTCGCAGATGACGGCGCTTGCGCCTCAGGAAGCGGCGGCCGCGGTGCCCGGTTTTCCCTGGACGCTGACGCACGCTGCCTCAAACCTGTGGCGCGATGCTTCAGGGGCGGTGCATTGGATCAATGTGGTGCCGGGAAAAATCACGGGCTCCGGGGCGATTCAGTCACTTTTCATCTGGGCGCTTTTGCGGGCAGCCGGAGCGGCGGCAGAGGGTCAGATCATCGTGACCGATGTTGAAAAAAAGGCTTCTCCGCTGACCGGCACACCGCAGTGGACACCCCAGGAAGCGCAGACCTTCCTTGGCTATTTCCTCAAGCTCTATGAAGCATTCCAGCTCGGCAGGCTGCCCTTTGCCGTGCCGCCCTATCAGCCGAAGTCAAGAGGCGCTGAAGCGGAGCAGATGCCTGCCGAGAGGGCGCTACCCAACGCTATCGTCTGGCGAGGCTTAGACCAAGCGCAGGCTGAGGCTTACGCCGAACGCTTAGAGAAGGCGCTCGAAGGCCTTTATAAGGCCGAAGACCTTGCCGCGCTCGAGAGCGTTGTTCAAGAAATGCTGACTGATGCGGGATCGCTGTGAGAACGACTATGGCAAAAAAGGATAAAGCGCTCTGCGCAGAGATACCGGCTGAACACCTGACGGCAGAAACGGACTGGACGCAGCTTTGTGCGGAGGCTGAGAGCGTCTCGGCCGATGAGCAGACGGCAGCGTACTTAGAAGCCGATGAAATGGATTTCGCATCAGACGCGGGTGAGGCGCCTGCGGCAGACTCATCGGACGATTCGTCATTTGACATGCTTCGTGCGCCGCTGATGCGTCCGACCTTGCTCGAAGCCTCTGCCGGCACGGGGAAAACTTTCTCCATCAAGCATCTCGTGCTGCGTTTTGTTGCGGAAGAAGATGTTTCGGTGAGCAGAATGCTCATCATGACCTTTACTCGAGCGGCTACAGCAGAACTGAAAGCCCGTATCCAGTCGCATCTCTCGGCTATGCACGGTCTGATGACCGGGACGTTTGCTGACTCTGCGGTTGACGCCGTATTGCTCGAGCAGCGCGCTCTCTGGGCAGAGCAGGGGCGGGATCCCGCGGTCATTGTGAGCCGTCTGCGGGAGTCGCTTGCTCAATTCGACAATGCCGGCATCTTCACTATTCACGGTTTCTGTCAAAAGGTGCTCGAAGACCGAGCATTCACCTCGGGCAGTTCGATCGGTTTTGAATTGGTTGAAAACGTTGACGATCTCGTGGAAGATGTGGTCAATGAATTCATCCGTACCTCACTGCTGCAGCTCCGCGAACGCGAAGATCGCGCAGCGATCAGTGACCCGGGAAAATGGATTGAAATACTCAAGCAGCTGATGGCTGCGCCGGACGATTTGGTGCCGAGCACGATTGTTTCGCTGCCGGAGTCGCCGGAGCTTGCCGCTGCTTTTCAAAATTTCGTGAAGGAAGCGCCCAAGCGTTTGGCACAGAAAAAACGCGAAGCACGGGTAAAGACCTTCGACGATCTTTTGATTGAGCTCTACGAACGCCTGCGGGGAGATCCTGCCGATGCGGAATCCCGGGCGCAGGCCGAACGCTTGGCCGAGAGTATCCGCAGCGCCTTCAGCGTGGTGTTGGTGGACGAATTTCAGGATACCGATCCTATTCAGTACGCGGTCATCAGACGCCTCTTTCTGCGTAAGCGCGAACCGCACCCCGTGTGGTTCGTGGGGGATCCTAAACAGGCCATCTACCGCTTTCGCGGTGCCGATTTGGAAACCTACCTGCGGGCACGCCGCGATGTGGAGGCGCTTTATCAGACGGCCGGAAGCGGTCGGTTCCGAGGCGTCTATGCACTGACAACCAACTACCGCTCGAGCCCTGATTTGGTCAGAGCCTTCAACGCGTTTTGGCGTACCGCTCCGAATCCCTTCCTGCGCGAAGATCTCGCTTATCTTGAAGTGGAGTCGTCGCCGAAAAATCTGCCGCTCATGCAAAAACGCCCTGACGGGACCATCATGGATGCGGTGCCGTTTGAATGGGTGAGCAGCTGGCAGGAGACGCCAGCACAAACGGCCGAGGAACGTCGGCAGCAGCAGGGCATTGTATTGGCCGATCGGATTACGGCAATGATCGAGGCTGGCCGGCGCGGGGAGCTTCTGGTGCCCTGTGCTGACGAAGAAGCCTCTTTAGCCGTGGCGGAAAAGGACGGCAAACGGCTGCGCGGAGTGCTCCCGGGCGACATTGCAGTCTTGGTGCGTACGCATGACGAGGGACTGACGGCCGCTGAAGTGCTTAAACACCGCGGCGTGCGAGTGCGGATTCGCTGTGACCAGAATGTCTGCAATACCATCGAAGCTTGTGAAATCGGCATGATTTTGAGCGCTTTTGCAGCGCCCGGCGATTTGAAGCTGCTGCGCGCAGCCCGGACGACGCGGCTTATTGGCGACGACCTCGCCTGCCTCGACGATCAAGAGCGCGACGAAATAAGGCGCATTGCACTGCGCGGCGAGTTCGAGTACGGTGCGCGCAATTGGGGGACAGTCGGTCCCGCGGCAGCGCTCGAGCGGCTGATGACTTTTTGCAGAACTGCAGAGCGGTTGCTGCCGCAAGCCAATGGTGAGCGCACACTGACAAACTATCGCCATCTGCTGGAGCTGCTTCACGGCGCGGCCCGAATCATTCCTACGCCTGCCGGACTCGCAGCATGGCTCGCGGCAGAGGCTAAGCGTCCCGTCAGTGACTTCAATCGCGAGCGGCTCGAAAGCGATGCCAACCTTGTGCTTGTCGAAACCATTCATTCGAGCAAAGGGCTGCAGTATCCGATTGTGTTTCTGCCGTACACGCAGTCGGGCAGCATTGGCACCCATGCGCGCTGCACGTCTCGAACGGATGATCCAAAGCGATCCGCGCAAAGATGCCTTGAGGTGCGGTTTGAGGCAGAAAAACCCGATCAGCGGGTGAATCAGGCTGAATATGAAGAAAAAGTCCGAGTGATGTATGTCGCCATGACGCGAGCTGTGCGGCATCTCTGCATCATCGGCGAACAGCGGATTAAAAGTGCTGTTAATCCGGATCAATGGCACAGCAGTACCGCTCAGGCACATCTCTTCCGAGCCTTGACGGGTCAACTGACGCCGTCGCGAGCGGACATCCTGCCTGCGGTCGAACGCTTGGCGGGACTTCAGTCGTCCTCAGGCACGCCGCTCTTTCGTTTTACCGAATTGGGTGCTGCAGCTGCCGGCGCACAATCCTCCCTCTTGACGCAGCGGACCGTCGGAGAGTCTTATACGACTGCTCAGTCACAGACTCGGCGCAGTGAATGGCGAACCTCGAGCTTTACGGGCATTACCCGCATGGCTGAGGACGACGGGCCAGGGTTTTCAACCTGGTACGGACAGGCCGAAAAACCGCCGCTCGTCGATGACATTCTGTCCTTTCCCAAGGGGGCGCAGGCCGGCACCTGTCTGCATGAAATGATGGAGCGCGCCGACTTTTCGCTGATGGCTTGCGATGATGAGAAAGCCGCCGCAGCCCGTCTGGCTCTGACGGTTCGTGAGGTCGAAAAGCATTTGTCGCTTCCCGAAAAGGAGGCGGCCTCAGCAGCCGCGGGAGCGGCCGCAATGATCCGAGATCTTCTCAATGCGGAGGTGGCGCCCGGCGTGACGCTCAAAGACGTGCCCAAATCGGCAAGGTCGGCGGAACTTGAATTTCTCATTCCGATTTCCGCCTCGCTGACTGCCGAACGGCTCGTCAGTGAACTCAAGGCCATGGATCCCAAATACGATTTCGGGACGCTTCGGCCTGAAGATCTCAAGGGGTTCCTGACAGGGTTTATTGACTTGGCCTTTAGTGCAGGCGGGCGCTTTTACGTGCTGGACTGGAAGAGCAACAAAATTTCGCCCGAAGCTTCCGGCTACACCGAAAAAGCCATGTCAGCTGAGATGGATGTGCATCTTTACCGCCTGCAGTATCTGATCTATTGGGTGGCTTTGCGGCGTTTCCTCCAAGTGCGGCTCGGCACACATTGGCGCGACGAAATGATTGGCGGCGCCATTTATGTGTTTCTTCGAGGCGTACGGGCCGGCACGACGACAGCGGCCAACCCTCAGGGTATTGTTTTCGATCCGGTGCGTCCAGAGGTGATTCGGCGCATGGATGATCTTTTTGCGGGCAGAGCCTAAGGACCCGAAAAATGGATAAAAGCATGATGCCTAATGCCGACAGCACGTATGAGCTCCCGCAGGGCGGCATAGCGGGTTTGGGAGCGGTTCTTCTGCGGGCGGCGGAACGTATCGGGACGGTGACAGTGACAGAAGCCGCCCGTCAGGCCATGATGGGGCTGACGCTTGCTTTTGCCAATGCTGAGCGGCAGGGAAGCGTCTGCGTGCGTGCGCTCGACGCGGTCAAAGGGCTGATGCCTGATGCCGCAGAGGCGGCGGAAGGACCAGAAGAGACGGAGATGCACCTCGCTCAGGCGTTTGAAGTCCTAAAGACTGGGCTGAAAGATCTGCAGGCTGTCGGACTCGCTCAGAATTTTCAGGATTTCATTTCTGCAGCTGGGACGAGACTCGGGAAGACTTCGGATGAGACAGCGCCAACCCAGCTCATTGCGCCGCTGATTGTCGATGAGGCACCGACATTTGCGCAAACACGCATTTATTTCGCACGCTTGGCGTTGGAGGAACTCCTTCTTGCGCGCACCTTGGCGCGTTTTGCCGCTGCTGATGAGGCGTTTTCTGTCTCTGAAAGCGGCCAGCCGGATGACGCGTTGATTGCGGAGGTAACAGGCCGAGCTCACGCTGATGAACAGCAGCGGCTTGCGGTTTCAACGGCGCTTAAACGCAGACTGATGGTGGTCTCGGGCGGTCCCGGCACGGGCAAGACGACAACGGTGGCGCAAATTTTGGAGTGTCTCCTTCGGAAAAATCCAACGCTTCGCATTGCATTGGCGGCGCCGACGGGCAAAGCGACGGGCCGCATGCAGCAGTCGCTCGAGTCAAGCGCGAACAATGCAGCCAAAGGGCTGAGCGCACTGCAGGCAGTTTTGCAGCACGATGCACTTCTGCTGGATGCTGAGAAGCAGATTCGCTCACGGACGATTCACAAATGGCTGGCATCGCCCACTGCCGCCGGTTCTGCCCCGGGCATCGGGAATCCCATTCCCGCGGATGTGCTGGTGGTGGATGAGGCTTCTATGGTGGATATTCATCTGGCAGTTCGCCTGATGCGGGCGGTTTCACCCGAAGCGCGTGTCATTCTTTTGGGCGACAAGCACCAACTCGCTGCCGTGGGGCCTGGGGCTGTATTCGCGGAGATTTCTGACGGCAAGGGAGCCCTTGCGCGCATGGGGGCAGTCGTAGAGCTGGTGAAGAGCTGGCGCTTTGGGAAAGACACTCCCATCAGCCAGCTGGCAGCGGCGATTAATCATCAGGGAGTCAATGCAGGGCTGCCGGAAGCGGAGGTTTTTCAAAACGTGCTGGCCGCTTTTGCCTCGGCAGAAGCTAATGCCGATAAATCTTTGCAGAGTGCTTCACTTCATACTGCAGGACTAGTGGAATTACAGAAGGGAGTATTCACTTCAAAAGCAACTGACGAACAAAAGCGTGAGCGCGAAATCTTCAGCCGCACAGGGCTCACTGCACCGGTGCGCAGTTGGCTGAACCGTGAGCTCGAAGGCTATGCCAGCGTTTTGTCGGAATGTCGAGCAGCGTATCTGGCGGGCACAACGAAGGAGCAGTGGGAAAGCCTGCGCCAAAAGCTTTGGCTTTGTCTCTCGGGCTTTCGTGCGCTTGCTGCGCAGCGGCATGGTGCAATGAGCGTGCAGGCCGTGAATGATTATGCAGATCAGCGCATACGAAGTGTCTGGCCGCTTTCTGAAGGGGTATTCGGCGGGGGACACTATCCGGGCGAGGTGATTATTGTGCGGCGCAACGATGAGGGGTTAGGCGTTCATAACGGCGACGTCGGCATCGTGCTGCCTAAATTGCTCGAACTCGATGCCCCGACGGCTGACTTGGACGATTCGTCTGCTGTTGTCGGGGATGAGGATGCGGGGGATTCGCCTGAGCGTCAAGATCGGCCGGATCGTCAGGGACCGGCAGTGAGTTTCACGGTCTATTTCGGCGATGCGAATCTGGAACTCCCAGTTGCGCTCCTGCCGCAGTTTGACGTTGCCTGGGCGATGACGATTCATCAATCTCAAGGCTCGGAATTCGAGCGCGTAGCGGTGCTTTTGCCGGTGAAGCGCACGTCTGAACTTGCAACCCGAGAGCTCCTTTATACGGCTGTTACCCGCACTAAGCGAACGGTAGATGTTTTTGGGTCTGAAGCGGTCCTTCGCCGCGCTGTGGAAAAACCGACCGTCCGTGACGGGAGTCTCGGAAGACGGCTGGAGCTTTTTTGCGAAATGCAGTAATTAACTCAGTTTGACTTCAAGGTTCACAGTTCGGTACGAATGAAGGTGAGAAGATTTGGCGCGGAAAGTGACAGATTTCGATCTAAAAAATTAAATAGTTAACGCAAAGTGCTCCATCTGGCGTTTTTTTTGCGGATGTATTCGTTATAGGCACTAATCTAAAATGTGTAATTAACCATAGAACTGAGGAAATTCCTGGCGTAATTTATCAAGTGTCTTTTGTTCACATTCCGCCAGCCAGTCAAAAAGAATACGTACCCGTCTTTTTTCATAGGCTTCCTGTGTCGCATAAATAAAGCAGGAAGCAGGTGGGCAGCGCCATCCCTCAAGGATCGTTTTTAGCTGACCAGATCGGAGTGCCTCAACAGCATGAAAGAGCGGGAGGTCCGGAACAATGCCCGCACCAAGCACAGCGGCCGTTCGTACGGCCATTAAATTTTTGAAGGACATTGAGCTCTTCCATCGAAGCGGATAAGCAATCCCATCACGGATAAGTTCTTGAGTTGCTACTCGAGTTGGAGAATTGATGAGGATGCCGATGTGGTTCACGCATTCGCTCGGATGGTGCGGTGCACCAAACCGCTCAAGATAGAGCGGTGACGCACAGCAGAGAAAAGGCATTTCACCAAGATATCGAGCAACGAGTCCATCGATTGGGCGATTCGGCCCATAGCCCGCAGCCAGATGTATCGGAGGGGTATCCGCTAAATGAAAAATCTCGGGAATCTGCTTGGTGAGATCATGCAGCTCAAGTGTGATATCCGGATAGGTTTTTCGAAATTCAATGAGATGCGGCGTGATTTCAATGGAGCTGATGCCTGAGTGCGAAGCTAAACGAATTGTGCCGGACAGGGCATTTTGATCTCCCTTTAGATCCTGGATCATCAATTCATGAACATTCAGCAGTTTTACAGCCTTATCGTGCGCTCGAGCTCCCAATTCCGTCAGTTTTAAATGTCTCCCTTCACGCAGAAAAATGGGAGCCCCTATTTCTGTCTCGATTGCCTTGAGCGCACGGCTCACGGTACTTGGTTCGCATTCAAGTACATCGCAGGCAGCATTCACGCCTCCAGCTTGAACGACTTCGCAGAAGATTCGCCAAACATTTAAGTCGTCAGTTCTGGCCATCAGTTGTCTCCGTCAAAAGAACTAGGTTTAACCCTTGATCGTTGCGATATACGCAATGATTTGGCGCTATCTGCACAACTTTAAATTATGGATATTTCAATATTAACGAGTTTGCTGTGAGGGTTTATATCGTTAATTATTGCTTGAAACACAATGAATAGTAGTTGTTTGTTGCCTTTCTTTGTTGGTGTGAACGCTTCAAACTACACCTTCAGGATGAGACCTCCTCCGATCAGCCTCTCACCCAGAAGTTCATAAACAACCTTCTTCAGTGTTTTAAAACCCAAGGACCCCGATCATGACTTGGCAAATCTGGCTAGCGATAGCGTCCATTATTTTCATTGTTTTCGGACTTGTTAAGCGTCTCGAGACACGCATGCTTCTCATCGTTGCAGGCTTTATTCTTTGCTGCGCTTCGGGAGCGCCCATGAAAGCTTTCGGAGCTTTCGTCAAAGGAATGACGAACATCACGCTCGTCCCTGCTATTTGCTCGGCAATGGGCTTTGCGTTTGCTGTTCAGGCCTCTAAATGTGATCAGCACCTCGTTGCTGCAGTAGCCGCTCCGCTCAAAAAGCTTGGCGGACTGCTGATTCCTGCGGCCACGATTCTGACGTTCCTCATCAATATTGCGATCATGTCGGCAGCGGGCACAGCTGCAACGGCTGGCGCGACTTTTATTCCGCTTTTATTGCGTGCCGGCATCCGACCGGCGGCAGCGGCAGCGGCCGTGGGGGGCGGCACAATGGCTGGTTTGCTGCTTAATCCCGGATGTGCGCATGACATCTACGTCGCCAAGATGGCCGAGATGGATCTTATGGCCTTCATTATCTGGGCTGCTCCCTACATCGTCGGTCTCGTTCTGCTTTCGGTGATTGTCAACTCCGCCATTATGATCGTGAAGAATAAGGACCATCTTGCGGGTGCAGAAGCAAAAGATGCGGCTGCTAAGTCCGATGCCGGTCAGCAAGAATCCGCCTTCAAAGTCCAGCCGCTCAAGGCTGTGGCTCCTCTGGTCCCTCTGATCGTCCTCTTGGTCGCCTCTATTAGTTTCCCAAAGGCGGGTATCGATGTGGTTGCTGCCATGCTGATCGGTCTCGTTTTTATCTCCGCCGTAACGCTTATGAATCCAGGCGAAATCTCCAAGGCGTTTTTCAAGGGATGCGGCACGGGATACGCTCAAGTCATCGGCCTCATTGTTGCTGCAGGCGTTTTTGCTGCGGGGCTGCAGGCTACGGGGGCCGTAACTGCCTTCATCGAGTTTCTCAAGGGGTCGAATGAATTCGCGCGTTGGGGGGCTGCTTTTGGACCTTTCTTGATGGCGCTCGGTACGGGGTCTGGTGAGGCGGCAATTTGGGCTTTTAACCAGTCGATCACGCCCGAAGCGGCTCACTTCGGCATGCAGTCTCATTCCCTCGGTCTGCTGGCGATCCTTGCGGGTCAATTCGGCCGCACAGCAAGTCCGCTCGCCGGCGCCATCATCATCGTGGCCGGTATGGCCAGTGCAGATCCTTTGGCTGTCGCCAAGCGATTGATCCCAGGAATGCTTGTAGCGCTCATTGCGTCTGCCTTCATTCTGGTCTGATTGAGAACATTTTTGATAGGAGACGTCATCATGCATGACATTCTTCTGCGCAATGCTCTAATCGCCGATCCGGAGGCTGACTCTCTAAGGACGGGGGACGTTGCCGTCGAAGGCGGCTGCATCGTTGAAGCCATTGGCTCAGCCTGCACGACCATCGACTGCAGCGGTCTGGTTCTTCAGCCCGGCATCATCGACACGCATGTGCATCTTGGTATTAATCCCTTGAGCTACGGCATGGTCGCACGAGCAGGCGTCACAACTGCGCTCGATATGTCTGGACCCATTGAGAAACTTCTCGATGAATTCAGCTGCGCAAATGTAGGCATCAACGTTGTTGCCCTCAATGCGATTCTTCCTGGCCGAAATATCTCTGGAAACAATCCTGACCGAGAGCAACTGAGGAACTTCATCAATCTTTCACGCCGCAGCGGTGCGCTCGGTGTCAAGCTTCTGGGCGGACATTTTCCGCTCACGCCTGAGGCCTCGCACCGCATGGTGGAAACGGCTGATGATTCCCACTGCTATATGGCTTGGCATGTGGGTACTACAGAGAAAGGTTCCGATATTGAGGGATTGCTGGAAGCGGCGGAAATCGCTGCGGGTCATCCGCTGCATCTGCCGCACGTCAACGCGTACTGTCGGGGGCGCGTCAGGCCAGTGCTTGAGGAATGCTCCATTGCCGAGAAAGTTATTCTCGAACATCCCGAATTTACGACAGAGAGCTACCTCTCAGCGAGAAATGGGGCACCGCTTGACTGTGATGCTGCCGGCAAACCGCGCTCAGCCATTACTGCCGGAACATTGACTCGCTTTGGTTTTGAATCTTCAGCATCCGGCATAGAAGCTGCGATTCGGGCTGGGCGGCTTGCAGTGCTCTTTCCCAATCAGAGCGAAATCACATTGCTTACGGGTACCGATGCAGTCGCTTACCTGAGGGCTCATCGTGAACATTGCGACGGGTCGTTTGACGGTGTCAACCCGCTTGAATCCCGCGTCTTTTTCGCCTCACAAAAACGTCCGGACAGGACTTTCCTCGTGGATGCCATCAGTACTGACGGCGGGGGCATTCCGCGCAATGTCATCCTTCAAAACGGTCTGTCTCTTGTTGAATTAGGCGCACTGACAACGATTGAATTCGCCCGCAAAACTTCCTTGCTGCCTGCACAAATGCTCGGTCTCAAAAATAAAGGAAGGCTGCTTGCCGGCATGGATGCCGATCTGACCATTTATGACCCGACTAGCCATCAGGCCGTCTACACGATTGTTAATGGTCGATTTGTTCTCTTAAATCGTGTTCTGCAGACGGGCACTGGAACACTGCTCACGACATACGAAGGAACTCAAGCAGCTCAAAACCGCGGTCTTAAAACGCAGGTTGTTTCCGGCATTGTCCCGCTCCTTCATCGATCCCTTTAAGTTTTCTCACCTCAAACAGATTTCAAAATCATGAAAAATCATCGTATCCAACGCGTGCTAATCGCTGCGTTTTGCAGCACCGTTTTCTCGGCCTCTGCCAGCGATATTCAGATGTTCGGTTTTTTTGATCAGGGGCTTGCTTACCTTCATGAAGATCTCAATGCCGGCATGGGCGGACCTGCAGGGCAAAGCATTAATGCTCCTCAATATGTGGATAAGGATGGGTACGTTGCTGAAGCACAAACGAAACGCAGCTTCACGCAAGGTTCAGGGAATGTGTCAACGTGGGGCATCAAGGGGTCCGAACAAATCAACGCCGATGTACGAGTGCTTTTTCACCTTGAATCCGGTTTCCTGGCAGACGACGGCACACTTTACGGCGGTTCCGTAAAGCCCTTGTTTGAACGCGAATCGAGCATTGGGGTTGAGTCAAAGACTTGGGGGCTCGTTAAATTTGGCCGTATGCCGGCACTCTCTACCGGTTCAGGCACAACTGGCATTCTCAACAGCAAGGTCAATCCTTTCGGCGCTGGCTGGGGAAATATGACGGGCGGCTGGAAATTTGCGGGGACATTGGCTGCAGCGCGTCACGACAACATGATTCACTATATTTCTCCGTCATTTAGCGGTGTTCGGCTTCATGCTCAATACTCCTTCAAGTCGGCACCCGACAATGGCCGAGAAGGGTCGTCTGAAACGAATCGCTGGTGGGCTGTCGGCGCATCGATGGAGGGCGGAAAGTACTACCTCGCAGCCACAGTGGATTGTCTTGATGCCGCGAGCAGTGCGCCCAAGCCTGAAGCTACTTATGCCAATGATGCTTACAAAGTATTTGTCGGCGGACACTATAACTTCGATGTCTTCAGACTCTTTGGGACGGTGCAGTACCTGAAGAACATGCCTTGGATCGGCGGGTACTCCACTAAAGAAGTCGCTCCGCTCGCTCTGGGTTCAAAGGGACCGCAGAAAGGGTTCGAAGCGTGGGCATTCTCAACGGGCGTGGATTTTAGAGCCGTTGGCGGCAAGGTTATGACTTCCGTCGGGTATGCAGCTGCAAAAAATCAAAATTTGGAAAGCCAGAACAAACTGAATCGCGTGAATTTTGGTTTGGGTTACCAATATTCCCTCAGCAAACGCACCTCTCTCTACGGTATCGGCGGCTATTTCTGGCAGGACGCAGATTGGCAGAAAAAAGAAATTTCTGCCCACGAATTTATCGTTGGCATGATGCACCGTTGGTAATCTAACAATATTTAGAACGCTGACGAACGGAGATTTGTGTTTCTCATTTCTGAGCTGACATATCTCCGTTCCGAATGGTCAAAAGCATTGTGGCAAAGCATTGATCTCATTATCCAAACAGAATAAAAAATAGGAAAATAAAAATGTTGGGCATGCATATGGGACGGGTTCCCGCACCAAGCGCACGAGAAGAATCCGGCGAAATTCATCGCTTAGATACCTATGATTGGCTGCAGATGATTAACCGTGCGTCGATCGTTTCGAATGTTGAAGAAGGGCTATTGGAGAAGCCCCTTGCTCGGCGCATTCTGACGGCGTTGAATACTTTGCGCGACGAAGCTGCAAAGCCGAATGCGGTTCGTCCTGGGCTCTACATTACTTTTGAGCCTGAAGTCTTGAAACTCGTCGGCATGGAGGCGAGTGTTCTTCATGTAGGCCGCTCCTCTCAGGATATTCTTGCCACAGCAAATGCTGGCCTCAATATTGCTCGGCTTATGCGTTTGCTCGATGCGATTCATGAGGTTGATTGTGCGTTGCTTGAAGTTGCCCGCCGCGAGGATGGTGCGCTTGTGCCAGCGTATACGAACGGTGTCCAAGCTCAGCCTACGCTTTATTCCCATTATCTTTTGGCTCAGCATCAGGTTTTCACGCGAGATGCGGCCCGGATCTTCGAATGCATCCGCCGCTACGACGTCTCGCCTATGGGGGCTTGCGTCTGCAACGGTACGGGGTGGCCGTTAAATGTTGAGCGCATGGCGCAGCTGCTGGGTTTTTCCCGCCCGCTGACAAATGCTTTCGATGTCGGTCAGTGTGCCGGTAACGATCTGCCGCTCGAGATGTCCCAGATCATCTCGGCAGTCATGCTCCATGTCAATGCATTCCTCGCCGATTTTATGATCCAGTATGCCGACCCGCATCCCTGGATCCGATGGGAAAGTTCGAATGGGGTTTATTGTTCGAGCGCTATGCCGCAGAAACGCAATCCCGGGCTAATCAATGATTGCCGCCGAGATGCCGGACTGGTCATCGGTGAGGCGCAGGGGGTGATGTTACGTATTCAGAATCTTCAGCTCGGCATGGCTGATGTGCGAGATGCTCAAGTGTTGGAGGCGCTTGCTGATGATGCCTGCATAACACTGCGCACCTTTGCTGGTATTGTTCGCGAGCTTGTCGTCGACAGAAAGCGTGCATTGGCTGAACTCAATGCAGATTGGACCTGCACGCAAGAACTTGCTGACAGACTTGTCCGCTGCCGCGTCGATTTTAGAAATGCTCATCATTTTGCCAGTCATCTCGTGACTCGAGCTCGAGCTGCAGGAACGACTCCCCCCGAACTTGACTATGAAGAAGCAAAGTCTCTCTGGCTCGAGTGGCGCAGCACGCTTCAGAATGCATGTGATATCCCGGATTCATTTCCGCTTAGTGAAAAAGCATTCCTTGGTGCTCTGGACCCAGCTGGCATCGTTGCCGCTCGCGCGACAGTCGGCAGTGCCAATCCGGAACTCGTAGCAAAAGGCATTCTCCGTGCTCAGCAGGAAGCTGCGCGTATTAAAGCTGAGATCGATGCTTTGGTCGATCATGCCAAAAAAACGGCATTTGCTCTTGAAGAAGCACTCGCGCGCGTACTTGCCGATTAGGCGGCAATTGATGCGTCAGCTCTATTACTGGGGTTCTCCATAAATCATCATGACTCTTGACCAAAAAAGGTGGCTTCTTCTATTGGTGAGCTGCATCATCAATCTGTTCGCAGGTTCCATCTATGCCTGGTCTGTATTTGCGTCTCCGCTTGCAGAACGTATCGGCAGTCTCCTGCAGACGTCATTAACGTCGGCAGATCTTGCGATTGCCTTCAGTATTGCCAACGCTCTTGGTCCAATTCCGATGATCTTCGGAGGACTGATCAATGACCGATTCGGACCTAAATTTGTCATCGCGGCCGGCGGTATTTCGATGGGTTTCGGGCTGTATGCCTCCGGAAACGCGGAAAGCGTGTCAGAGCTGATCGTGTCTTATGGTCTCTTCTTCGGCACAGGTCTCAGCCTTGTCTATGGCTGTACGATCAACAATACGCTGAAGTTTTTCCCTGATCACCGAGGTCTGGTCGGCGGACTTGCCACAGCAGCCTACGGCATCAGCTCAGTACTCGTTCCGCCGATCGCGACCCAGCTCATTTCCGTCTATGGGATCACTAATGCGCTTGAAATCATGGGAGTGTTCATCGGCGGTGTTATCGTCATCGGCGGTTTTCTTTCAATGCGTTGTCCAGTCGGCTTCACGCCTTCGATGGCTGTTCAGAAACAATGCGTTGAGATTGGGCGAAATTACACTTGGCGGGAGATGCTGCGAGACGCTCGCTTTCTTCCGATGATCACGCTTTTAACTTGCGGTGCCACTGCAGGAATGATGGTGATCTCTCAAAGTTTTTTTATCGCGCGCCATCAAATAGCCCTGGATGTTGCTTCTGCTGCGATGGCAGTCTCGTGCATGGCGCTCGCTAATACATTCGGACGTCTCTGTGCGGGAACCGCTTCGGACTATTTAGGGCGTCTTCCAACGCTCGGCGCAGGACTTGGGATTGCAATTATCGGTTTAATACTTCTTGCCCTTGGAAGTCCTGCTAATACGCTTCCCTTCTATTGCGGCCTGATCGCACTCGGCTTTTCTTTCGGCTGCTTCATGGGGGTCTACCCAGGCTTTACAGCGCAGGTTTTCGGTGCAAGACACAATGGCGTTAATTTCGGCATTATGTTCACAGGGTTTGCCTTGGCCGGCATTCTTGGCCCCACACTCATGCAGCTGCTCTCAGCAATGGGTTTTTCTGAAACAGGGCACTATTGCGCGGCCGGGACTATTTCAGCGCTTGGGTTTGTCATGATGTTCCTTTATCGGAAGGCAGAACGATTGCGCATCAGATCAAAGTGAATCGACATACCGATTAAGCCATGATGCAGATGGGTGTCATCGTTCGACAAGCTCCAATGACAGCCAGATCATTGAAGGCAACTCATAAAGAATGACAGCTCTGCAAAAGAATGCAGAGCTGTCAAGGAAGAGTCGAGGGCTAATGCAGAGGTTTAGCGAACCTTGGCTTTCTGCACAAGCTCAGCAAAATGCCGCTTGGCTTTCAGCTGAGAAAGCTGCGCACGAAGGCTGTCCTTTTGCGATTCGTAGGTTGGGAAGTTCTTCTGGCTGCGCTTGGCGTCAAGTTTTACGACATGCCAGCCGAATTGATTTTGGATTGGTGCCTGGGCGACATCGCCTGCCGACAAAATTTTGAAGGCATTGCCAAAATTGGGCTCAACATTGCTCGGCGACAGCCAGCCGATCAGGCCGCCGGCAGGGCCCGACTTCGGATCAAGCGATTCAGATTTTGCCAACGCATCGAACTTTTCGCCTTTGTTGAGACGCTGAATGATGTTCTTGGCTTCCTGCTCGGTCTTTACCAAAATATGGCGGACCTGATATTCGGTATCACCGTAGACCTTCTTGGCATTGTCGTAAGCCGCACGGACTTCTTTGTCGCTGACGGGATTTTTCTTCGCGTAATCTGCGACAAGGAGTTCAACCTTGAGCTGCTTGCCTACACGGTCGATGGCGTCGCGATATTCCTTCGTACGATCAATCTTGGCTTTGGCTGCTTCCTGCAGAAGCACCACTTCTTCAGTCACATCACGCTTTACACGCGCTTCCAGTTCCGGACCTGCTTTGGCACCGGCTTTGACTGCATTGTTGTAGACGGCTTCTAAGCGTGATGCCGGAACCTTTTCACCATTGACGGTCATGTCTGTCAAGGCAGCGGCGGCAGAACCAACGAGACCGACGGAAAGCGCCAGTGCAAGGACAAGTTTGCTCTTAATCATGAATCTCTTTCCCAATGGAATCGCGCAGCTCTCTTGAGACCTGCGCATAAACAGTCAAACAATTATGCGCCAAGGTTTTACTTTGAACGTGTTGAATAAAACATGTTTTCAATTGAGTTCGGTAACTCGGTAAAATCCCTATAGTGCTTCGGCGGCGAATTCAGCAAGCCGTGAACGTTCGCCGCGGGTGAGTGTCAAGGTTGCGGCATGCTGCCATCCTTGAAAGCGTTCTACCACATAGGTAAGACCCGAACTGCCTTCCGTCAGGTAAGGCGTATCGATCTGCGCGATATTGCCGAGGCACACGATCTTGGTCCCAGGGCCAGCGCGTGTGATGAGCGTCTTCATCTGTTTGGGCGAGAGGTTCTGTGCCTCATCGATGATGACAAACTTCTGCAAAAATGTGCGGCCGCGCATGAAGCTCATGGACTTCACGCGAATGCGGTTCTTAATGAGGTCCATCGTGGCCTGACGTCCCCAGTCACCGCCTGAACTCGAGCCGTGAAGCACTTCCAGATTGTCTTCGAGCGCCCCCATCCAAGGCGCCATCTTTTCTTCTTCAGTGCCGGGCAGGAAGCCAATGTCTTCGCCTACGCTCACTGTGGCGCGGGTCATGATGATTTCGCTGAAGCGCCGTTCATCAATGGTCTGTGTTAGTGCGGCGGCGAGCGTCATCAGAGTTTTGCCGGTACCCGCCTGACCGAGAAGAGTGACAAAGTCAATGTCAGGATCCATCAGGAGATTGAGCGCCATGTTCTGCTCGGCGTTGCGCGCTTGAATTCCCCAGACCTTTATATGGGACTTCGAGCGGTAGTCGCGCATCAGACGCAGCGTCACCGTTCGGCCCTGACGCGCTGCAACGAGCGCCATGAAATTGGCGTCTCCCTCAACCGTCACACAGGCATTCAGGATGAAGTCTTCCGGGTGCTCCGGTTCAAAGCTGTAGAACGTGGCATTTTGATCCTGCCAGCTCTTCAAGGTGGAGTCGATGCTTTCCCAGAAGTTCGATGCAAGTGCGAGCTTGCCGGAATAAAGCATGTCGGTGTCGTCAAGCACCTTGTCGTTGAAGTAGTCTTCAGCGGGGATGCCGAGCGTTGTCGCCTTGATGCGCATGTTGATGTCTTTGCTCACCAACACAACAGCACGTTTCGGGAATGCCTTGGCAACGCCGCGGACGGTGGCCAGAATTGAATTGTCGCCGCGGAAGCTCGGGAGCTCTGCGGGGAGTTCTTCGGCCAAAGGTTTCGTTTCAAACCAGAGTCGACCGGTAGCTTCCGTATTGCCGAGCAGTGAAAGTTCAACGCCCTCTTGAATACGGCCGCCGTTGGCTTCAATCAGCTGATCCAATGCACGGCTTACTGAGCGGGCATTGCGGGCAACATCCGTAAGTCCCTTTTTATGGGTATCGAGCTCCTCAAGAACCGTCATCGGCAGGAAAACGTCATGCTCGGCGAAACGGAATAGTGAGAGCGGATCGTGCATCAGCACGTTGGTGTCGAGGACGAAAAGCTTGGGCAGGTTGTCCGGCATCTGCGCACGTCCGCGGCGTCCGGCATTGCCTGAACGGCGGCGGTCTGCAGCGTAGTCAGGCTGCGTTTTCGTGCTCGGTGCGGGTGTCTTAATTGCTTTTTGCGGGGCGGACTTTGCTTTCTTGGCAGTGTCTGCCGCTTTGGGGGCAAGAGCAGGTTTAGCCGGTGCTACGGCTCGCTTCGGCTTTGCCGAGGATTTTGCTGAAACATCGGCTATTGCTGGACTTGCGGCAAGTTCAGACTTCTGAGCAGCTTTGAGCTTTTTGCTCACGGACTTTTTGGATAGCGGTTCGGTGAGCGGCGCCTGAGCTGTCTTTGCGGTTTTAGAGGCGGGAGTCGCAGGGAGAGGTTCGGCTGATCGGGCCGCCTTCACGTTTCTGCGCTTGCCTGTCTTGACGGCCGCAGCGGGGTGCGACTCCATCGCATTCACGATTTTGACATCGGGCAGTTTGCGTTCGGATTCGGGAGTTGCGGGAGTACCGTAGTCTTCAAGGATTTCGGCGGGATGCGCAGGAGCTTTGGGAAGCGGCATATCTAAAAAGTATCTGGTAAGGCAGGAACAGACAGTGCTGAGGCAGGCATATATGGACGGCTGTCGGACAAGACTGAGTTCCTTAAAAAGGGTGCTTCCATTCTAACCACCGATTTTCTCGAGATTGAATCGTCACAAACCGGGGATTCATCAGAACAATTGGATTGCATAATCGGGAAGCCTGAATCGTGGATGTCGTCGAACGCACATGAATGTAAACAATTATCGTTTGTGAATTAAGGAAAAATACTTTCCGTCATTTCAAAGAGAATTGCCGACTTCTAAGGTACGATCAGATCAATAGTTCGGGACGACGTTAACAATTCTTCGTCGTCTGACATCCCACAACGAATGTCGTTTTCAAGAGTGACGTCATTCCCTTCACGGAGATCTCCCATGCTCTATATCTCGACGCGCGGCGCCGCAGACGGTAAGACCTTCGCTGACATTACGTTTGAAGGTCTTGCCCGAGACGGCGGCCTCTACGTGCCGGAAAACTACCCAAAGTTCACCGCTGATGAACTGGCCCAGCTGCGGGGGCGAGACTTTTCAAGCGTTGCACTCGAAGTCCTTTCGCGTTTCTGGACGCAGCTGCCGCAGAAGGATCTTTGGCAGCTCTGCCGGGACGCATGGCAGCCATCGATCTTCCCCAACGGGCTGGATATGTTTAAGGCGCACGATGTTGCGCCGATTACATGGCTGCAGGACGGTGTCGGCATCTATGAACTTTCCAACGGCCCGTCGCTTTCGATCAATGACTTCAGTCTCCAGTTCCTGTCGCAAGTTCACGAAAAGCATTGGGACAAGGGACCACGTTCGATCACGCTCTTAGGCGCTACGACGGGTGATATGGGGGCATCGGCAGAGGCTGCTTTCGGCGGTCGTTCAGGCGTCAAGGTTGTGATGCTTTCGCCTAAAGACCGCATGTCGAAGTTCCAAGCCGCGCAGCTTTATTCCAATAAAGATAAAAACGTTCTCAACATTGAGATTGACGGCACCTTCGATGATTGTCAGGCTTTAGTGCGAGAACTCCTCTCTGACGAGGCTTTCTGCAAAGAAGCGTATTTGGGTGCAGTCAATAGCTATCTCTGGTTGCGTATTGCAGTGCATGTTGCGGCGTTTTTCTATGGCTATATTCAAGCAACGAGCTTTAATACGGAGCCTGTCGTCTTTGTGGTGCCGGCCGGGAATTTCGGCAATGCTTTCGCAGGTTGGGTGGCGCGCGCGATGGGGCTTCCCATTTTGCGTATCTTGGTGGCCACTAACGAAAATGACGCTATTGATGTGTTTTTCCGTACGGGTGTCTATGCCCCGCGTCCAGTCAGTGAAACGGTAGCGACGTCGTCGCCCTCCATGGATATTTCAAGAGCTGCGAGCTTTGAGCGCTTCCTTTTTGAAGTGCTCGGACGCAACGGCGAACGCATTGCAGAGCTGATGACGGAGCTGGAGACTAACGGTCGATTTGAACTGACGAAAGAGGAGTTCAACAAAATTCGTCGTTCAGGCCTCACGGCGGGCACCTCTGATCACCCGAATCGTCTGGAAATGATTGAGTCACTGTGGGTGACGAATCACCGCATGATTGATCCGCAAACGGCAGACTGCCTTTACACGGGCACCTATCTTCATCCGGTGGGCGTGAAGACGCTTTGCTGGGAAACGGTGCAGGCGGTGAAGTTCCCCCGCATCACGAAGCAGGCTACCGGGGAAACGGTTCCGCTGCCTGAGCGCTTTAATGACATCTTTGAGCGCAAGCAGAAGAAAACGCCGCTGCCCGCAAATATTGCGGCCTTGCGTGAGGCAGTTGCCGCATTTGCAAAAGAATGAGTACTGAAACCAAGAAACCTTTCGTTATGGGCTTCATCGGGAGATCCGGCTCGGGGAAGACCACGCTTGCAGCAGCCGTGCTCCGTGTTCTTGCGGCGCGCGGCTGGCGCGTCTGTGCGGTCAAGGATGCGCATCATCACATTGATCTTGATACGCCGGGCAAAGACACCTGGCGCTATCGCGAATCCGGCGCATCGCGTGTGATACTGCGCACGCCCGAGCGCTGGGCGGTCTTGACTGAGACGCCGGACGGAGCGCCCGGAATCGATGAACTGCTAAAAGAAACAGGTGACGCAGACATCGTTCTTGTGGAGGGCTTCAAGCACGAAGGATCCTTCCCTAAAATTGAGGTTCGTCGACAAGCCGCTGCCGATCGACCGCCGCTCGTGCAAGAGTTCGGCGGACGGATCAATCTAGCGGCTGCGGCAAGCGACTTTGACGAGCCTGATTTCGCGGGCGTGCCGAAGCTTGACATTAACCGGCCGGAAGAAACGGCAGACTTTATTGAGGGACTTGCCTTGGCGGCAGGTGCAAAGAGGTCTGCGCGCTGAACGCAGCAGTCATTCAGGCCCGACGATCAAGCACGCGCGTCGGGCTCTCCTTTTTTCTTCTGGATCCAATTCATGATCACCTATGCCGAGGCCTTGCGCCTGCTTTTAAGCGAAGCCAAGCCGATTGAAGATACGGAAACGATTCCGCTGATGTATTCCACCGGCCGGGTGCTGGCCGAAGACATCGCCAGCCCGATTGATGTGCCGGGCTGGGACAATTCGCAGATGGACGGCTATGCATTGCGGGTCGAGGATATTGCTTCGGCTTCGCAGGATGCGCCGGTGCGCCTGCCGGTGGCAGAACGCATTGCTGCGGGCAAAATCGGCGGTCCGCTGCTGCCGGGAACGTGTGCGCGCATCTTTACCGGCGCACCGCTTCCGCCGGGAGCGGATACGGTGGTGCCGCAGGAGGACGTGAGTCGTGAGGGTGATGTTGTCGCCTTCTCGCAGACTCCGCAGATCGGTGCCTGGGTGCGCCGTCAAGGCTCCGACGTGGCGGCCGGCAGCGTCATTCTTCACGTGGGCGACCGCCTGACGCCGGGAGCCATCGGTATGGCCGCCTCGATCGGCCGTGCATATGTGACGGTGTTCCGGAAGCTGCGCGTCGGGGTCTTCTTTTCCGGCGATGAACTCGTGCAGCCCGGCGAACCGCTTCATCCGGGCGGCATCTACAACTCCAACCGTTTCATGGTGCGCAGCATCCTGCAGCTTCTGGGCTGCGAGGTGACAGACCTTGGCAGCGTTCCGGACAGCCTGGAGGCCACCAAGCGCGCCTTCGAGCACGCTGCGGAAACGTCGGACGTGATTCTCACGACGGGCGGCATGTCGGTGGGCGAAGAAGATCACATTAAGCCCGCCGTTGAAGCGCTCGGCCGCATCGATCTGTGGCGCGTGAAGCTCAAGCCCGGCAAGCCGCTGGCATTCGGCGAAGTAAAGGACGTTCCTTTTGTAGGGCTTCCGGGCAACCCGGTTTCAGGCTTCGTTGTGCTGCTGATGATGGCGCGCCCCTTCCTTTTGCGTCGTATGGGACTGAAGGAAGTGGATCTCACCCCGATGAAGATCCGGGCGGATTTTGACTGGCTCAAGGCTGGCGACCGTGAGGAATTCGTTCGCGTGCGGCGCAACGCAGAGGGCGGGCTGGATATCTATCACACGCAGAATTCGCAGGTGCTTTCGAGCTGTGCATGGGCAGATGGCCTGGTCGACATTCCGTCGGGGGCGGTCATCCATCGCGGAGATGTGGTGCACTATTACCCCTTTGCGCAGTTCTTTGCGTAAGATTGCGGGAAAACCCTGTCATCCTTATAAGAAGGAATATTCATGAAGGTCAAGGTCATCTTTTTTGCCAGTCTGCGTGATGCGGTCGGCACCGGTACGGAAACCGTTGAGCTCGCTGGCGATGCGGCCTCTGTTGCTCAAGTGCGCGAAGCCCTGATCGCCAAGGGAGAGGTGTGGGCGCATGCCTTTCGCAACCTCAAACGCATTCGCGCGGCGGTAAATCAAGAGCTTGCCGGTGATGATGCAGTCGTCAAAGAGGGCGATGAAGTCGCCTTCTTCCCGCCGGTGACCGGGGGCTGAGATGGCCATTACTGACATCCGAGTGGGTGAGGCGGATTTTTCGCTGGACGAAGAACTGTCCCGCATCATGCGTGAGAGTCCGTCGGCAGGCGGCGTAGCGTCATTTGTGGGCTTGGTGCGCAATAAGAATGACGGTGCAGCGGTGTCGCGCATGACGCTCGAACACTATCCGGGCATGACTGAAAAGTCGCTCGCGAAGATCGCGGCCGCCGCGCGCGAACGCTTTCATTTGGTGGATGTGATTGTTGTGCACCGCGTGGGCGAACTGAAGGTGGGTGACAGAATCGTGCTCTGCCTCACCTCGGCCGAGCACCGCAGCGACGCATTTGCTGGCTGTGAATACATCATGGACTGGCTCAAAACCGAGGCGCCTTTCTGGAAGAAGGAGCAGACGCCGGACGGTGAACGCTGGGTTGATGCCCGCGAGAGCGACGACAAGGCGCGAGAGCGGTGGCTTGTGTAGACAGAAAACATACTCTGCGTCAACTTGAAAGTGAAACCATTCGTTAATGGGCGCCGTTTCCTGGAATCGGCGCCCTTGTTTCTAATCGGTGTTGACCCCATATAGAAGCTATGTTCGGGAGGAACCCCGGCGGAACCCTACAAAAGGGCTTCGTCAAGGCGGGACCTCTCCAAAGGAGTTTTTATATATGCGTCAAGACAAGTTAACGACGAAGTTTCAGGATGCCATAGGGAGTGCGCAGTCGATTGCGCTGGCTCATGACAATCAGTTCATGGAACCCCTGCACCTGCTCGCCGCTCTGCTCGCCGATACGGAAGGGTCTACGCGCAGTCTGCTCGAGCGCGCCGGCGTGAATGTCGGACGCCTCGAACGTGACGTGAAGGATGCCGTTGACCGTCTGCCCAAAGTGACGGGGCAGGGCGGCGATGTTCAGATTTCGCGCGACTTGATGAACCTCTTGAACCTCACGGAAAAAGAGGCCATGAAGGCGGGCGACGAATACATTTCGACGGAAATGGCGCTGCTTGCCCTTACCGAGGACAAAACGGAAGCCGGACGTCTGGCCAAAGAGGCCGGGCTTACGCGCCGTGCAATGGAAGAGGCCATCAAAGCCGTGCGCGGTACGGACAAAGCCGACAATCCCGACGCGGAGAATCAGCGTGAAGCGCTCAAGAAATACACGATTGACCTCACCGAGCGCGCTCGTCAGGGCAAGCTCGATCCGGTGATCGGCCGCGATGATGAAATTCGCCGCACGATGCAGATTCTGCAGCGCCGCACGAAAAACAACCCCGTACTGATCGGCGAACCCGGTGTTGGTAAGACCGCCGTCGTGGAAGGCCTTGCTCAGCGAATCGTCAACAATGAAGTGCCCGATACCCTGCGCAACAAGGTGATTCTCTCGCTCGATATGGCGGGTCTGATTGCCGGTGCGAAGTATCGTGGTGAGTTTGAAGAGCGTCTGAAGAAGCTCCTTCAGGAAGTGACGGCTCAGGAAGGGAAAATCATTCTCTTCATCGACGAAATTCATACGGTCGTCGGCGCCGGCAAAACCGAGGGCAGCATGGATGCGGGCAATATGCTTAAACCCGCACTCGCCCGCGGCGAACTTCATGTGATTGGCGCGACGACACTCGACGAATACCGCAAGTACGTCGAAAAGGACGCTGCGCTTGAACGCCGCTTCCAGAAAGTGTTTGTCGATGAGCCTTCGGTTGAAGACACCATCGCTATTCTGCGCGGCCTGCAGGAAAAGTATGAAGCCCATCACGGTGTGGAGATTACCGATCCGGCCATTGTCGCAGCTGCTGAACTTTCGCATCGCTACATTACCGACCGCTACCTGCCCGATAAGGCCATTGACTTGATCGATGAGGCGGCTGCCCGCGTGAAGATGGAAATCGACAGCAAGCCCGAAGCCCTCGATAAGCTTGACCGCCGCTTGATCCAGTTAAAGATCGAGCGCGAAGCGATGAAGAAGGAAACGGACGACGCCTCCAAGAAGCGTCTCGCTGCGATTGAAGCCGAAATCGAAAAACTTTCGCGCGAGTACGCCGACCTCGAAGAGGTCTGGAAGAAGGAAAAGAGCGAAGCGCTTGGTGAAAAGAGCGTGCGCGATGAAATCGACCGCGTCCGCCGTCAGATGGATGAGTACCGTCGTCAGGCTCAGTACGAGAAGCTCGCAGAGCTTCAGTACGCCGTGCTGCCCAAGCTCGAAGAAAAGCTCAAGCGTGCGGAAAAGGCCGAAAAGGATACTGAGAAGACTGAAAAAGGCGGTCCGAAGCTGCTGCGCACGAGCGTAGGCGCTGAGGAAATCGCTGAGGTGGTGAGCCGCGCAACCGGTATTCCGGTTTCGAAGATGATGGAAGGCGAGCGCCAGAAGCTGCTGCATATGGCCGATGCGCTTGAAAAGCGTGTTATCGGTCAGGATGAAGCGGTCAAGCGCGTCACGGAAACCATTCTGAGAAGCCGTGCTGGTCTGTCGGATCCCAACCGCCCGTACGGCAGCTTCCTCTTCCTTGGCCCGACGGGTGTCGGCAAGACCGAGCTGACGAAAGCACTCGCAGAATTCCTCTTTGATACCGACGAGGCGATGATCCGCATCGATATGTCGGAATTCATGGAAAAGCACAGCGTTGCTCGTTTGATCGGTGCGCCTCCGGGATACGTCGGCTACGAAGAAGGCGGCTACTTGACGGAAGCCGTGCGGCGTAAGCCCTATTCAGTGATCCTGCTCGACGAAGTCGAAAAGGCTCATCCGGATGTCTTTAACGTATTGCTGCAGGTGCTCGACGACGGCCGCATGACGGACGGTCAGGGCCGCACGGTGGACTTCAAGAACTGCGTGATCGTCATGACCTCGAACCTTGGCTCGGCTGAGATTCAGGAAATGCAGGGTGAACCGCAGGACAAGATCAAGTCCGCTGTGATGCAGGAGGTGCGTGCGCACTTCCGTCCTGAGTTCGTCAACCGTATTGACGAGATTGTGGTCTTCAACAGCCTTGACGCAGCCAACGTGCGCAAGATTGCTGAGATCCAGCTCGAGCAGCTCCGCAAACGCATGACCGCTCAGCAGATCGGTCTGGATGTGACGGAACCCGCGCTCGACGAAATCGCCAAGGTGGGGTTCGATCCGCAGTTCGGCGCTCGTCCGCTGCGCCGTGCGATTCAGGACCGCATCGAGAACGGCATTGCTCGGCTCCTCCTCGAAGGCAAAGCTGCGCCGGGCGACACCGTCAAGGTGGGGACTGCTGGCGAAGACTTCACCTTCGACGTGGAAAAACCGAAGGCAGAGCAGTCTGTTTAACCAGCAGGATCGTCAAAGATGAAGCGGAAAAACCCCTTGAGCGACCCTTGAGGTGAGGCGGCGGTGAGCATGACTCCCGCCGTCATCCGAAGAGGCCGATCAGCGATTCCCCCCCAAAGTGGGTCAGAAACGTTGTGAGGTGCTTCGGGCCCGCTTTGTTTGGCCTGAATGAGTGATAGGAGTCACTCGTTCGGGCCTTTTTTGTATTTTCTGAAACGGCAGGTTTTCTGCGCATAAACCCGTACCTTAAGAAAGACGCAAGCGCAGAGGTTAAGAATGGCAGGCAATCAATAAAACCATGCCACCCAGGAGACCCATTGTGAAGTTTTTGGTTTCAGCGCTCGCCGCTGCCGGCGCCGCACTCACCCTGCTGCCTTCCGCCCAAGCCGCGGACTCGCAGCTTCTGACGGCTCTTTCGACCTGCCGTGCAACGTATTTTGATGCGATCGCCAAAGATAAGAATATTCCCGAGTCGCTCAAGATCCGCGACGGCAGCCGTGCTTATCTAAAGGTGGAAAAGCAGCCGCTTGACGTCGTGATGTTCGAGAAGCCCTTTAAGGACTCGGGCCTCACGGTGACGGGCTACGTCTTCAATGATGAAATCATCCGCTACGTCGGTGTTCCGGATATGCACACGCATTTCTGGGGGCTGATCGTCAAAGAAGACTGGAAGAGCGTAGTTGATAAGCTCAAGGGCATCGATTGGGAAGCCGTCGACTCTCGACATATGTCTGCGCACGCGAACCGCATGCTGCGCAAGAACGATGAAAAGGAATGGAAGGCCTATACGCACCCGCAGAACTACGAATATCCGGATCTCGGCGCGTCGGAACGCGCCTTCCATGTGCAGCCTTATGAAAACCAGACGATGGTTTTCTGCGGCATGCTCTCGGCCGGTGCGCCTGAAGAGGCGATCATCGCTGACGTGCGTCCGGATTTGCTCTACGGCGAACAGAAGGTGCCTATCCGTGAAGAGCAGATCGTGAAGGATTCGGAAAAGGCCAAGGCTAAGACGCCGATTGAACCTGGTGCTCAGATGCCTGCCAACCATCCGAAGATCGACATGGAGAATCTCCCTGCCGGTCATCCGAAAATTGACGGTAAGCAGGAACTTCCCGCCGGCCATCCGGATATCTCCGGCGCTCAGAAGCCCGCAGCGAAGTAATTTCAGCTGACGCAAGAAAGAAAAATTCGCTCGCAGAAATGTCCCCCAGAAGGTGAGATCACTTTCTGGGGATTTTTTGGGGTCCTCTTTTGGCCTGTCGCCGTTTTCACATCCGTCGAAAGCTTCGGCGGCCTATCGGCTGAGAATGCTTGGCTTTACTCACCTTGCCGGCAAAGTGAGCCTTTCAAAGGCCCAGGGATCGGAAACTTCCTGACTCTTGGCATCAAAACGCATGGCTCTGCGAGTATCGAGTGAGAAAGGTGTCCAGGGTGCGCAGCCGGTTTTCGCGAATGTCAGCCAGGCGCTGTGCATTGCCTGTGCAAGAGCTTGCGGCGGCCTCTCTCCGATGGTCCGCACCGCTCGAGGAGCGGACAGGTTTTGGAAGACAAACGGAACATCCACGGTGTGGGCGGCGCCGAGCGATGCGCCGGATTTGCCTTTGACCGGACTTTCCCAGGCAAAGTCGTACGTCCAGACTTGAGCGCCGCCTGCGGCGAGTGATTCTGCGAGCTTCACGCAAGGCATACGGAAAATCAGATCACTCTGAATCTGCGCAAAACAATCCCCCCAGGTTTTTCCTCGATTAACTCGTGCATAAGCTTCGAGCGCCGTTTCTGGCCGATTGGCACCGGCGATGAGAGCGGCGGCTGAAGCACGGTTCTTTTTAGCAATCGCACCGTTTGGGACGATTTAGTACCGCCACTCCGAAGACGTGGACCCTACGATGAAGGCCATTTTTCGGGCAGCTCCTTTTCGCAGTGCGTCGACAGGCAGTTCCGGGATGACGTCCTGATCTATCCAGCCTTTGAAAAGCGAGACATTGCCGTCAGTGAATTTGGCCCATTCTGGATCTGCAGCCAGGCGTCCGGCAATTTTGGGCAAGTCAGATAGTTTTTCGAACGGCACTTTGGCAAGCGATTCACGCGTGGGTTCTGCTCCAAGACCTTGAGCAACGAACTCTGCGGCCCGATCGGCCTGTGCGTCGGAGCGCCATTGGGCAACTGCTGAGGGGCTCTGAATGATTGCCCCGCGAAGGAGTCCTTGCGCATAGGGGGATGCGACAACGTCAACCAGGTGCGTGCCGCCGGCAGACTGGCCGAATGCCGTGACGGACTGAGGGTCGCCGCCGAATGCCGCGATATTGTCCTTCACCCAGCGCAGTCCCATGATGATGTCGCGTACGCCCAGATTCGAGTCGCCGCCGCGGATTTTAAGGAACCCGTCAATGTTCACGCGATAGGCGAGCGTAACCAGAATGCAGCCGTGGGCAGCAAAATGCGTTCCGTCAAATCGCTCATCGTTTTGTGCACAGCGAATGGAACCGCCCCCAGGCACCCAAACCATGACGGGAAATCGGCTCCGCGGAGTGGCGTCGCGCGGAACCCAGATATTGAGGCAGAGCGGACCGTCGCCGCCGATCATGGCGCCGTTGGGTCCGGGCTGAAGCGGAAGAGCTCCGTGTTTAACGCAGTCGAGCGTATCGGCAATCCGTTCCATGGGCTGCGGGGCAAGAAAGCGCCGCACAGGCTCATACGGATTTTTCATGAACGGAATGCCAAGATAAACCTGAATGCCGGTATCGGGCTGTCGTACTCCGCGGAAGCGTCCGGCAGGTGCATCTGCGCTGGGACGGTCATCAGAATGAATATTTCGCTCATAGACTGCACAGCCCGGAAGGAGCGCTAGGGACGAAAGAAGCGGCAGACTCGCAAGTGCGGAGTTTTCAAGGAATCGACGGCGTTGCATGGCGTGAAAAGCAAGTTGACTCGATAGCACCGTGCGGTTTGCCGCGGTTAATTTCTCCCGTTGCAGAGCAGAGTGCATTTGGCCAACAATAGACCTTAGGTTAAAAAAGCTTGGCGATCATTTGTATATCGGTTTCAGAATGCTGTTCCATTATTGGAAACACCTTTACGTGCGTAAGTTGATGCCGCTCACGAAGCGCTTAGTCTTTCTGTCGCTTGTTTTTTTGACGCTTTTAGGTTTCCCCGATATCGATGCTGCTGCTGCGGATTCAATTCTTTCTGACCGTGTCGACGCTGTTTCCGGCGATCCGACAGCATCGTCCTCTGGGACGAAGGTGCGGTTGGGACTTCTTGATTTCGAATTTGAATCCTCTTATCTCAGCCGTGTGGAGGATATCCAGGCCACTGTGCTGAAGCATTTACAGGCTTCAACGCCTGGGATTGTGATTGAACCGCGTTATTACAAAACCAAAGATCTCGCAGAGGCTGTTCGCAAGGGAGAAGTGGAATTTTTTCTCGGTAGTTCGGGCTTCTTTGTTGAAATGCGGCCTTATGGCGTACGAGATATCGGAACGATTGTATCGTCGAGTTTCCCCGATCCTAATCAGTGTGTTGCTGGTGTGATCTTCGTGAGGAATTCACGTACGGATCTGCAGACGATTACAGACCTCGAGCACCGAACGGCTTCGGCCACGGATCCTCGAAATTTCATGACATATCAGATTGGCATGGGTGAGATTGCCAAAGCTGGATACGATCCGGATAGTTTTTTCCGTCGAACGATCTTCACCGACAGTGAGCCGCAGAAAGTAGTGGAGAATGTATTGTCCGGCAAGGCGGACGTCGGTTTTCTTCGTGCATGCATGCTCGAAGCAATGGAGCGGCGCAACCCGCAGTGGCTGGGAAAGCTGCGCGTGATTAATGAGCGTACTGGTCCCCGTGCTGAACGTTTAGGGTGCCGTTATTCCACCGACATGTATCCCGGTTGGACCTTTGCGGTGACGCCTCACACGCCGCCCATTCTGACCCGCCACGTAGCGACGGCACTGCTGTCGCTGGACCCGAAAAGTACGCCGTCGGGTTTTGAGGTTTCCTTTGCAACCGACTATGCGCGCGTCAATGATCTCTTAAAGACACTCAGAATTGGGCCCTATGCCTATTTGCGCGAATGGACGCTCAGAGGCTTTCTTAAAGTCTCCTGGCCGTTTTTGATGCTCGCTGCAGCACTTGCGTTTGCGTGGATCCTGCATTGGCTGCGGCTTGAAACGTTGGTCCGTCAGCGTACTGCCGAACTGGAGAAAGCATGGGATCGCGAGCGGATTGCCGAAGTACAGGCAAGAAAGGCCGCCGACAAGCTCGATCGTATGCACTGCGTCTCGGTTGTCGGAGAGCTGTCGTCTATTTTTGCGCATGAGCTTGGACAGCCGCTTTCAGTCATGCGATATCTCACGAGAAGTCTCGGAGTGCTCATGAAGAAGCCCGATCCGGATCGAAAACTCGTAGAGGAATGTGTCGGCGGTCTGCAGAAACAAATTACTCATGCCGCAGAGATCCTTGAGCGGGTAAGAAAGTACGCCAAACAGGGGGCAAAACGGGGGCAAAATATTGATCTCACGGCAGTCGTGCGTGATGCTTTGAGTGAACTTGAAGAGTCGCGCCGACTCACTCATGCGGCAGGGTTGGATGCCCCGGATCCCGTTATGATTCAGGGCGATCCGGTTGAGCTTCGGATACTCGTTCGCAACCTTCTCAAGAATGCGGACGAGGCGCTTTGCGCAATGCCCGACGATGAGCGTGAGTCGCTTTTGCTCCGCCTTTCCCGTCTAGGGATCGCCCCAATACGCATCACCGTGAAGCGGATTGCTGCGCAGGAACGTGCAGAGCTCAGTGTTGAAAATTCTGGTTCAGTTCTTTCTTCAGAGGCGCTTTCGCGGCTAACTGAATCTGGGCGATCCGAAAAGGAAAATGGTCTGGGTTTGGGACTTCTCATCTGTCGCTCAATCGTTGAGAGACACTTGGCAAAGCTGAGCTTTGAGGCCATTGCTGCAGAAGCGGGCGGAGGACTGAAGGTATGTGTTTCCTTTGCCGTTGTGGATATGACACATCAGATACATCACCATTCGGAGAACCAGAAAAATGACGCAGTCGCTCCCTGATGCAGCCGAACAGGTAGCTGCCGCAGAAAAAGAATCCGCTCTCGTGCGGATCATTGATGATGAAATCGATGTGCGTGAGGCACTTGCTTTAATGCTGCGTATTGAAGGGTGGACGGCAAAAACTTATCCGAACGCACGAGCCTTTCTCATTGAGGATGACGTCAGGCGTCCCGGGTGTCTTGTTCTTGACGTGCGTATGCCTCTGATGACGGGACTCGAACTCCAGAACGAAATGCTTCGTCGAGGTCTGATGCTGCCCACCATCTTTCTGACGGGGCATGCCGATATTGATGTGGCGGTTTCGAGTCTCAAGCGGGGAGCGGTCGACTTTCTTATTAAACCCGTGAACGATGAAATACTTCTGGAGTCTATCGCTGCAGCTGTTCATTGTGATTTTCTGCGCCGTGCGGGTGTCGCCGGCGGAGAAGGCGTGCGTGAAAGGCTGAGACTTCTTTCGGCACGCGAACTCGACGTACTGGGATATTTTCTTAATGGCGAGACCGATGAGCAGGTCGCAGATAAGCTTTCGCTTTCTGAACGTACGGTTGAGGGACATCGAGCCCGGATATACCGCAAATTCGGTATTCACACTGCTAAAGAGCTCGCCCTGCTGATGCCTGATATCAAGGCGGTTTGGCAGAGGTGAGCACTTCGGCACGGGACACTGACCGAAGTCATCTTACGTGCGTAAGGCTGCGGGCAAAAATGCGGACGGATCAAAGATAACAGGCAGGCTTTAGCCTCCGCGTCATGTTTTTTTGAGAGGACCGCTATGAACGAAAAAACCATCTCCCGCCGCAGTCTCTTGAAGCTTGCTTCTGCTTCCACTGTAACTGCCGCTGCCGTGCTCCCGAGCGCAGCTCGTGCAGCTCAAGCCGTTCAGTGGGACGAAACTTATGAAATCATTGTTGTCGGTGCCGGCGGAGCTGGCATGGCCGCCGCTGTCAAGGCTGCACAAAAAGGCGCCAAGCACGTTGTGGTGCTTGAGAAGCTGAATTTCCCTGGCGGCAATACACTCATCTCTCAAGGTTTCATCAACGCGGCCGACCCGGTTCGCCAGCCGAAGCAAGGTATCAAGGATTCTTGGCAGCACCATGCAGAGCAGACGCTTGAAGCCGGCGACTTCCGCGGGCAGAAAGATCGCGTGGACGTGCTTTGCCGCAATGCGTATCCGACGATCGAGTGGCTCGAGAGTCTTGGCATGCAATTTAAGCCCAAGGTGATTCAGATTTTTGGTGCGCTCTATCCGCGTTCGCACGTTCCGGCGCTGCCTAAGGGACAAGGCTACGGGACGGTGCTTTCCAAGGCCGCAAAGGAGCTCGGCGTAGAAGTGCGCACCGGCATGGGTGTTGAGGAAATTATTCGCGAGAAACCTTTTGAAGGTGATGTGCTTGGTGTGGTCGCAAAGAACGCGAAGGGAGAAATCAAGCGTATTCGTGCTACCCGCGGTGTTGTTCTCGCTGCCGGCGGTTTCAGCGCCAACAAATACCTGCGCGAACTCCATGATCCGCGCGTTGCAGGTCTTGGTACCGACAATCTGCCCGGAGCGACTGGCGAAGTTGCAATGGCAGCCGTCCGGGTGGGTGGTTATCTCGTAGGCATGGATTTCATCCAATCGACGCCGGGTGCTCCGGCAGGCAAGAAGATGAAGCTGCTGCTCAACTTCAACGTCAACGGTTCCATCTATGTTGACAAACGCGGTGCCCGTATTGTTAATGAAGGCGCCCGACGCGATGTGATTCGTGACGCTGTGCTCGGCACGCCCGAACGCTACGCCTATACGGTCTGCGACAACGAAAACTTCACCTCCTACGATGAAGTAAACCGTGCGGCAATTATGAAGGGCATCGAAGCTGGCGAAGCTTGGACGGCTCCGACAATCCGCGAACTTGCGCAGAAGATGGGCGTCGATCCGGACGGTCTGGAGAAGACGATTAAGCGCTATAACGACGTCTATGTGAAGAACCAAAAAGACGAGGACTTTGGCAAGACTGCAGTTAATCTGACGAAGCGCATCGATCAAGGCCCCTTCTGGGCTTGTTATACCGGCATGACCGTTCACCACACAATGGGCGGTCTCAACACCAACGTCAAGGCGCAGGTACTGGACTGGACGGGATCAGTTATTCCAAGACTCTATGCCGCGGGCGAAATTACCGGCGGCATCCATGGGACAAACCGAGTCGGAGGCAATGCTGTACTCGATTGCTTCGTCTTCGGTCAGATCGCTGGTGAGAATGCTTCCCAAGAGACCATTGCGGCATGAGTTTGACGCATTGAGTCATGCTCATTGAAAGGGAATGGGCGTCAGCCCATTCCTTCCTGTATTGCGTGAAAATTCCGCCGTCAGCTTGCACCTCGCTTTATTTCTGACGTTTGTTGGTCAGAATGGCGCAGGCTGCCGGGCGGGTCAGGCAGTCTTCAGCCCGTTGGGCCGCCTGCTTGGAGCGCTCAAAAAGGTGAAGCACCGGTACGCTTCTCAGTTAAGGAGCATGCTCGGGATGCCGGGTTTTGGCGTTGAGTCCGGCTTAATGAGCGGGCGCTGAAGATTGTGGATGGAGTTATAGAGCCGGTCCATGGAGTCCGGTTCGGCAACGAGGAGCGGGCAGACCTCACCGGCCGGGTGGCGGAAGTGAATGCCTTCAAATTCAAACGAAGCGCGCACCAATTTGGCGAGCTCTTCAGCCGACTGTTCCGTCATGGGGGACGGCAGAGGGATCGGCACGCCGTTGATGAGTTCATCCGGGGCGCTGGGGAGCGCAAAAGCAACGCGTAGCTCCGAATACCCGCGCACCGGATCGGTAAAGGCGCCGAAACTCACAATCAGATCTTCGGGGTTGACATTGGCGTCTAGCGCCGTACGCGTGAAGGCCACCATGACACGCTTGAGGCCTACGACGTAATCGAGCTGACGAACCGTATCGTTGAGAAGGTAGGGTTCAGTGACGGCATAACGCAGCCCGCGTCCGCAGCGGCGGGAAATGAGGACGGAAAATTCTGCGCCCCAAGGCGTATCGAGAATCATGTCGTTTGAGAGCGAGATGTTTTCACCCTTGGGCACCGCAAAGCCGTTAAAGCGGAAAGGCGTCTTCTGCATCGGCTTAGAAGCGTCCTTTTGCTTGACCGTGAAGAGTACGACGCGGAAGCGGGCGGCAATGTCGCTGTCGTCCTCTTCGTCATAGTTGGCCGATACGCCAGGGTAGTCGACTGACGGCGCTGTCGGTACGAAATGAGATTTCGCCGTGGCCATCACTTCGAGAAACCGCTGACTTTCATCGGGATTGGCAATGATCAGGTGATTGAGCGGAATGAGATGCTCATAGATGCGAATCTGAGCATTGGATTCGTCAAAATATTCGCGGTAAAGCAGTTCGCGAAGCTTTTCGCCGTCTTCGGGTTCAAGCAGCTCACTCGCGAGCGGCTGATTTTCCAATCCGTAGGCAAAAAAGCCCGCTGCATAAACGGCGATCGTTGTGCCGTCGCTTTTCGTTTCGGCGACCGCCTGATCTTCCAACTCCGAGAGCGCGGCACTGTCAATCAAGTCGGCGCTTTCGTGGGGGTAGATCTTGCGGATTTCCGCAATCGCCGCGTCGTAGGCATCCAGGAAGGCGTTCGGCTGTTCGGCGAGCATCCTGCGGAAGCGCTTCATGGCAAGCTCCCGGTCGCTGTAGCAGACATTGCGTCCGAGGAACGGGAGAAGCTTAATGAGCTGGGCAACGAGCGGATTGGTGTTGGACATGACGGCGATGGACGCAGCAGACAATGCTGCACAGATAGAACAATGAGAAAAAGGAACCCGCCATTTTAGCGCGGAGGTGAGAGCGGTATTTCTTAAGAACGCAGAGATTTCTGAGACTTTGCAAAAGGAAAAGGGACGCTTGCAATGACAGCAAACGTCCCTCGTAAACCTAATTCACTTTGAGCGGACTAGAACTTATTCCTGCCAATCCGCCTGATAGAAGTCGAAGCTTCCGTCGGGGAGCACGGCAAAGTTTTTGAGCGGCTTGACAGCGCCCGCCGTCATCATTTCGAAAACAAGGGGCGCCCAGGGACTGTCAGCATTGACGGTATCCTGAAGTTCCTTATAAAGCGCGGCGCGCTTTTGCGGATTGGGTTCGGCAGCTGCCTTATCGAAGAGTTCGTCTACCTTCGGATTCTTGTAATAGGAATCATTATTCAAAACCGGCGGCGCACTGCGGCTGTCGAGCAACGGACGCAGACCCCAGTCGGGCTCCGCGGCAGAGTTGGTCCAGCCGATCAGATAGAGTTGATGCTGACTGTCGGCCGGTTTCTGGGCGCTGTAAATGAGCGAGCGCTGGCCGGCTTCAAGTGCGCGGGTCTCGACATGGATGCCGACTTGAGCGAGTTGCTGCTGCAGGAACTGCAGCGTTTTGAGCGTCTTGCCGTCGTTGTAGGCCGACCAGAGCGTCGCATGGAAGCCCTCCGGGAAGCCCGCTTCCTTCAGAAGTTCGCGAGCAGCCTTGGGGTCATACGGGAAGGGGCCGTAGTTGACAGCGCCCTCAATCTGCGGGGGCAGATAGCCGGTGGACGGCACCGCAAGGCCGTTATAGGCCACCTTGATAAGTGCATTGCGGTTGATGGCAAGACTGATGGCCTTGCGTACGCGCACGTCGTTAAAGGGCTTCTTCGTCTCGTTCATGGAGATGTAGCGGGTCACTACCGAAGGCGTCTTTTGAATGGAAAGCTTGTCGTCGGCTTCGAGTGCCTTCACTTGTTCCGCCGGCACGGGCCAGATGAATTGCGCTTCACCGGTGCGAAGCATCATGGCGCGGGTGGAGTTTTCAGCAACAGGAACCCAGCGAAGACTGTCGAATTTGGGCAGTCCCGCGACGCGGTAGTTGGGGTTCTTTACCACTTCGAGCACTTCGGTGGGTTCAAAGTGCTTGAGTGTGTACGGCCCCGTGCCGCAGGCTTCATAGGCCGTTACTTTCTTGGCTGCTGCAGCATCACCGGCGGCAGCCGCCTTCTTGAGAAGGCTCGGGCAGACCATTGAGGCGGTGCCGTTGGAGAGACGAGCAATGAAGCCGGCGGTGGGCTGCTTGAGCGTAAAGCGGACGGTAAGCGGATCAACGGCCTCCACCTTGTCCACGAACGAGAAGAAAGTGCGGCGGGTAAGCTTGGAAGCGGGATTCATGCCGCGGTCAAAGTTCATCTTGACCGTTTCGGCGGTGAAGTCCGAACCGTCCTGATACTTGACGTTCGGGCGGAGCTTGAAGGTGTAGACCAAGCCGTCGTCGGACACGGTATAGGATTCGGCGAGCTGCGGCTGAGGCGTGAGGTTGGTGTCGAATCGGTAGAGCCCTTCGTAGATGGAGGACGAAACGGCGCGCGACAAGTTGTCGATCGCATCCCAGGTGTCGAGCGTCGAGAAGTTGGAGTTCACGGCCGCCGTTAAATCCCGTGCCTGCACGTTAATCGAACCAGCCGCGGCAATCCCGGCCGCCGCAATGATTGCAAAAACGGACGAAAGGCGGAAGGTGCGGGTGCGCGCGCTGCGTGAGAAGTGTTGAACAGCCATGATTTTTTATCCTAAATATGCTGTTGATATCGTTGAAATGATCGATGCGGAATGAAGGAAACTGCATCGATTGACCTAAAGGATGAATAGAAGCATAGTCAGTGCAAAAATCCAAAAACTGCAGACTATCTATTTGTTCTTAAGGGTTCTATCCTAGTTTCCTGCTGCCGGGGTCAAGCTCTGAACGAATAAAAAATGTCAACAGTTCTAAAACGACAAAGCCCGACGTTCGCTTGAACGTCGGGCTTGGTGAGGAGGTGGATGCGTGCGCCGCAGCGCACGCGGGAAATTTAACGCACGCCTGCGGCCTTCACTTCAGCCTCAACGGCGTCGAAAGTTTCGGCCACTTCGTCATCAGGTTTGCGGTCAAGCATGCTGCCGAGATAGATCGCAATCGAGGCAAAAAGGAATCCGGGAATGATTTCATAGAGCCCAAACCAAGCGAAATGGTTCCAAATGAGCACCGTGGCAGCTCCCACCACCATGCCGCAGAGCGCGCCCATGCGGGTCATGCGCTTCCACCAGAGAGAGATGAGAATCACAGGACCAAAGGCTGCGCCAAAGCCAGCCCAGGCGTAAGAGACCAGTGAGAGCACCAGGCTCGAGGGGTCGCTTGCCATCCAGACAGAGACCACCGAAATGGCGAGCACCATGGCGCGGCCTACCCAGACGAGTTCGCGCTGTGTGGCCTTGGGGCGAAGGAAACTGCGGTAAAAGTCCTGCGTCAGGGTGGAGGAGCAGACGAGCAGCTGGCAGGAAAGCGTGGACATAACGGCCGCAAGAATGGCTGACATCAGCAGACCGGCGATCCAGGGGTTAAAGAGGAGTGAGGAGAGAACAATGAAGACGCGTTCGTGATTTTCTTTGACGAGGCCCGCTACATCCGGGTGAAGCGAGAAGTACGCAGCACCGAAGAAGCCCACGCCCACAGCGCCCGCCAAGCAAAAGAGCATCCACAGCGTGGCGACGCGGCGGGCATTCGGAATTACCTTGATGGATTTGGCGGCCATGAAGCGCACGAGAATATGCGGCTGCCCGAAGTAACCGAGTCCCCATGCCAGAAGACTGATGACGCCGATAACCGTCTGACCTTCCATCATGTTGAGCATGCTCGGGTTGATTTCTGCCAGACGTGCTGTCGTCGCAGAAAAGCCGCCCGCGTCGTACATGACGGCAATCGGGGTGACGACGAGTGCAACGCACATGATGGCCGCTTGAATGGTGTCGGTCCAGCTGACCGCGAGGAAGCCGCCGATGAACACGTAAAGAATCGTCGCTGCCGCACCAATGATGAGTGCGGTTTCGTATTCCATGTGGAAGGTGTTTTCAAAGAGGCGGGCCCCTGCGACGACGCCTGATGCGCAGTAGATCGTAAAGAAGATGAGAATGACGGCAGAGGCAATGATGCGAAGAGCGTTGGACTTGTCTTCAAACCGATGCGTCAGATAATCGGGCAGCGTCAGGGAGTTATGCGCTTTTTCGGTATAGACGCGCAGTCGTGCAGCGGCAAATCGCCAGTTGAGCCATGAACCCAGAATAAGCCCGATAGCGATCCAGCTTTGAGAAACGCCAAAGAGGAAAACGGCGCCGGGGAGTCCCATCAGCAGCCAGCCGCTCATATCGGAAGCGCCGACGGAAAGCGCGGTCACAAAGCCTCCGAGACTGCGTCCGCCGAGAATAAAGTCGGTGTAGCTGCGGGTGTAGTAATAGGCAAAGACGCCGACGCCGACCATCACGATGAGGTAGCCGATGAAGGTGACGGCTGTAGGATTGGAAAACATAGGACTCGCGCGCTCTCTTGGTAGCTTTTTGTTTGTTAGCGGACGTCTCCCGATCCTGATCGGGTTCAGGAGGACGCGTGTTTTTGAGGGACGGCAGGCGCGAAGAGCCCTCAAAACCGACTCCTCGCCCATGCTGAGCCTGTGAAGTATAGGGCCCGATTGCGGTCAGCCGAGGGAGATCGCCTAATTGAGAAGTCGGATGCAGACCGATATTTACCAATAAAATGGCAAATTTCTCTGAAAACAATCGAAAATGATCTATTTATTCAATGGGCGGCGGCATCAGCCGCCAATATAGTTCATTTCGACTTTCTGACGACTCGGCGCCGCTCCCATGGAACGCAGTTCCGAGTAGCGGTCTTCTCGCGCGGACCAGATTCGGCCGATGGCAGTCTCAAGTTCGCTGTCCGTACAGCCGCCGCGAAGCATGGTGCGCAGGTCGCAGCCGATCGAGGCAAAAAGACAGAGGTAAAGGCGCCCTTCCATTGAGAGGCGCACGCGTGAGCAGGTACGGCAGAAGGCCCGCGTGACGGAGCTGATGACGCCGAATTCGCCGCCGCCGTCCAAGTAACGCCAGCGTGCGGCAGTTTCGCCGGGTGCTGTGGGTGAAAGCGATTCCACCGGCCAGCGTTGGGCAATGCGTGCCACGACTTCGCGTGAAGGGACCACTTCGTCCATGCGCCAGTCGTTGGCATTGCCGACGTCCATATATTCAATAAAGCGCGGCGTCACGCCGGTGCCGCGGAAGACTTCGCAGATCTTGAGGATTTCCCCTTCATTGACGCCTTTTTTGACAACGGTATTGACCTTGACCTTGAAACCCACCTGACGGGCGAAGTCGATGGCCTCGAGTACCTTCGCGGCGGGGTAGCCTACGTCGTTAAAGCTCTGAAAGATGTCTTCATCGATGCCGTCGAGACTCACCGTGATTCGGCCAAGGCCGGCGTCCTTCAAAGCCTGCGCCTTTTTGATGAGAAGCGATCCGTTCGTCGTCATGGCCAGATCGATGGGCTTGCCCGCGGGTGTCCGCAAAGCGGCAAGCTGCGCTACGAGGTTTTCAATGCCCTTGCGTAAGAGCGGTTCCCCGCCGGTGAGACGAATCTTCTCAATGCCGTTGGCAACGGCAATGCGTGAGACACGCAGAATTTCGTCAAAGGTGAGGAGCTCCGTCATCGCCAGAAAGTTGTGGTTCTGGGCATATTTTTCCTTCGGCATGCAGTAGCGGCAGCGGAAGTTGCAGTGGTCGGTGACGGAGATCCGCAGGTCGGTGAGCGGTCGGCCAAGGCGGTCGATCCAGCGCGTGCCGGGAAGTCCGTCGGGACGCGGCGCACGCGCAACGGGGCCGGACTGCGGAATGGGCAGCGCTGGGCGAGGCGTGATGCGGATGACCTTAGGCGCTTTGGGCGCTGAAGGCTTTGGATCCGTGCTCGACAGGGTAGGGTCGGTGATCATGACTGGTCTGTATTCTTTATCCTTGCGGCCGCTTATTGGGCGGCGAAAGATTGTAGGAAGAGATCGGCCGCAAAAACTATCCGTCGAGAGAAGTAACCTGCTGCGGAATTGACGATGTCCAAAGATCCTCTGCCGAATTTGCTTCAGAAAAAAGGGCAGCCGTTAGCGAGGCAGCGGATCCGCATCCTTAGCCGCTGCCTCATAAAAGGCGTAGCGGGCGGGGTCAATCAAACCGGCCTCAAGTGCTGCTTTGACGCCGCAGCCGGGTTCATGGAGATGGCGGCAGTTGAAGAAGCGACAGCCGACGGCGTGCTCGGCGATGTCAGGCATGGCGCGAAGAATGTCTGAAAGCGACAGATGAGCGAGCCCGAACTCCTGAAAACCCGGTGTGTCGATGACGGCACCCTGCCATTCAGGGGCTGCATGCCAGGCAGCCGCCGTCGTTGTCTGCTTGCCGAGGTCAAGTGCTTCGGAAAATTCTCGCGTCTGCGCATTAGCTTCCGGCACGAGGAGATTGAGGATCGTCGACTTGCCCATGCCGGACTGTCCGACGAGGAGCACGGTTTTGCCCGTAAAGACTTCGAGCAGTTTGGTGCGGGCTTCATCAGGCCGCTCTGACGCTGATATTTCAATCGTCTGTGCGCCGATCGAGCGCAGCAGCGCTGTTTGCTGGTCGGCGGCCGTTCGGCCGTCTGACAGATCGAGCTTGTTGCGGATGACAACTGCCGGAATCCCGGCTTGGTGGGCAGCCAGCAGCGCTTTCCAGATGAACCACGGATTAAAGGTCGGTCGCGGTGCAAAAACGACGGCGCAGAGATCCGCGTTGGCGGCTAAGGTTTTTACGCGCCACTCGTCAGAGCGGTATAGGAGCGTTCGACGATCTTCAATCGTCTCAATTGCGGCAATGCCCGAGACGGGAGGCGTGCAGCCCACCCGGTCCCCCACGGCGACATCTCCCTTTTTCCCGCGGCGGTGTGCTACGAGCTGTTCTCCGGTATCGAGCGTGACGACATAGTGGCGCCCGTGACCGGCAGTGACTCGGCCGAAAAGGAGTGTTTCGGGCTGTGCGGCAGAGGCCGGACGTCGGCCGGAAGAGTTGCGTTTAGCCATGCTGAGAAGGTGAGGATGCCGCAGGAGTCACTGCGGCAATATGGGGGACGTCAGGCATTGAAATTGAAGCTTTCGGTGTTGGGCGTTCGGATTTTCCGGTTTTGCTGGGATCGTCCTCAAAACCGTCATCGTCAACCCAATCGTGCTGCGTGAGCAGTTCCTGAGTGAGCGCTTCTTCGGCTTCCCGCCGGGCAGCGTTAAAGGACGTGCGTTCACGGCGCAGCGCTCGTGTAATGGCTTGCTCCTGAGAGAGGACCGTTGGGAGCGCTGGTGCCGGATCTGCAAGGTGCGGCTCGAGTTTGCGTGCACGCATGTACTTTAGAAGATGCGCAACGCGCATGGCAGCATGCGGGTGATCGTAGTGCAAAACCGAATAAAAGCGCGAGGGTGTAAGCGTATTGGTGTAGTCGCGGTGAAGCTTGGCGAGTGCCCGTGCGAGCGTATCGCCGCCCATTTTTGCCGCGCCGCACCGGTCTGCGGCGTAGCGAAGCTGCCGGATGATGAAGTTGTTGAGCGCCCGCAGCGGAAAGAAGACGATCGGGAAGGCAATAACCGCCGCAGCCATGGCAAATCCGGCGTGTGTGCCGGGCTGCATGACGGTGAGAATAGGTGAGAATCCAAGCCCTTCAAAAAATACCGGCGTGTTTGCGGCCCAGCCGAGTACAGCACAGGTGATAAAACCCCCTGCTGCCGAGAGCGCAATGCGCCAGGGGCCGTGGTGAAACTTGATGCGCGCAGCCTGCGAAGCAATGACGGCGAGCAGTTCGTCTTCCGTGAGTTTGGCTGCTGTATCGGCAAAAACAACGACGCGGCGAAGTTCCCCGCTGCCCGGCAGCAGCACGTGTGCGTACTTCCAGGCCGGCGGCCGCGTCATGATGACCAAATCCTCCATGCGAAAGCCCTCCTCTGCGAGCAGCGAACGGACCTTGCGGCGCAGGGCTTCATTTTGGATTGGCCTAGAGGCTCGGCTCCAAAGTTTTCCGCGCATCAGCGAAAGCCGCCAGCGCCAGAAAAGCCACGCGAGATAGAGCATCCAGACGAGGAGCCACCAATAGGGACCGGTCACTTCGCACAGTATGAGCAGGAGCGCTGTTGCGGGGAGCGCAGCTGCCAAGCCGGCGGTTGAAATGCCGACGGTTCGCTTAAACCATTCCTTGCGCGATCGCCGCTGATAGCCGAACCGTTCCCGCAGTCGGTACCGAATCAGCCACTCCAGCGGAAGAGACACGACGACCATGAGCCCCATGATGCTCACAAGGAGCGACCATTGCACGAGAAGCGTGTTGTCCGTGAGGGTTTCAAAGAGGGCTGTGAGATAGGTGAGACCATGCCCCGTGGTCATCAGCACGGCAAAAGCCGCGGAGACAAAGGCGAGCACCAGGCGCGACTGGGCCGATTCACTTGTAAAGGCTGCGGCTTTCTGATGAGCCGCCAATGACAGTTTGTTTCGGAATCCTGTCGGCACCTTGCCGATTCCGCGTTCTGCAGCAATGACCTGACGTGCGCAGGCAAAGCACTCGACGAAGACGTAGAGCGCGCAGGAGATGAGAAGAATGTGCTCGATGTTGTTGGCAGAAAGTTGCATTCGTAGGCAGGAGGTCTCTGGCTTCAGGCGTTTTGATCGTGCGACAGCCGCTGTGGTTTGGCCAAATTATCGCAGGTCGGATGGCTGATGCTTCATCTTGACGGCAGGAAGTATTCGCCGCCTGCGTTAGACTTCCGGCAAGTTGACTTGCAGGTCGGCGGTGAGCAGACGGTCTGGCGTCGCAGTTTCCCAATGCCGGCACTTATTTATTAGAGATTAGAGCGAAGATGACTACAGAGCCTTGCGCAAATGCCATGGAACGGGATCCGTCCTATGCCGACGACAACCTCATTTGGATTGATATGGAAATGACGGGGCTGCAGCCCGAGGTGAATCGCGTCCTGGAGGTGGCTGCGATCATTACGGACAAGAATTTGAACATTCTTCATGAAGGTCCTGTCGTGGCAATTCATCAGCCCAAGGCCGTGCTCGACGGGATGGATGCTTGGAATACGGAAACGCATACTAAATCCGGACTTGTTGCACGATGCCTTGAAAGTACGGTGGATGAAGAAAAATGCGCGCAGATATTCACTGAGGTCTTTCGCCGCTATGTGCCAGAAGGCAAAAGCCCAATGTGCGGCAATACGATCGGTCAGGACCGCCGTTTTATGGCGCGCTGGATTCCCGGCATGGAGCGTTATTTCCACTATCGCTCGATTGACGTGTCAACCATCAAGGAACTCTGCCGCCGGTGGGCTCCGGAAAAAGTTTGGGTCGGAACTTGTGTCAACAAGCATCAAGCCCTTGCGGATATTGCGGAAAGTATTCATGAACTTTCTTGGTATCGGCAGGAAGTATTTCGTATCTAATTGATAAACGCAGTTATTACAAAAAAATGTGGTCTACTACGCGTATCTACTAGTCCTGAAGTATGCAAAACCGTGCATAATGAACTCGCCTAATAATAAATAATTAGATACAACATTTCTTCCATCAAGGAGATCTCGCCATGGGTATTACCGAATGGGTTGCCGTATTGGTGATATTTGCAGTCGTGTACTGCCTTATCAAACGCTATGAAACACGCCTTGTGCTGATTGGCTCCGGCCTTCTGCTCTGCTTGATTTCATGGAACCTCGTCGGCGGCCTAAATGCCTTCGCCAAATCGATGACCAACGCCTCGCTGGTGATGGCCATCTGCGGCTCGATGGGTTTTGCTTTCGTTGCTAAGTACACAGAGGCTGACCGCTCGCTCGTTCACTACCTCTCCGCGCCGATTCGCGGTCTTGGCATCTTCCTCGTTCCGGTCTGCACGGCGATTACCTTCTTCGTTAATATCGCCATCCCGTCAGCTGCCGGCTGCGCGGCAGCCGTCGGCTCCACGCTGATTCCGGTGATGCTCCGCGCGGGCATCAAGCCTGCCGGCGCCGCTGCTGCGGTGCTTGCCGGTACGATCGGCTCATACCTCTCGCCGGGTACGTCCCACAATCCGTACGTGGCCAACATGGCGCACATTGACGTGATGGAGTTCATCGGCTTCCATGCGCCGTACTCGATCATGATCGGTGCTTTCGGCGTGATCGGTACGCTCATCATGTGCATCCTGCTGGGTGACGGCAAGGGCGACAAGAACGCCAAGATTGATGAGTCCAAGGCACAGAAGACGGACGACTTCACGCCCAATCCCATTAAGGCGCTGGTTCCGCTCGTTCCGATCACCATTCTGGTTGTCGGCAACCTCTGGTGCCCGTTCATCAAGATGGGCGTGGCGCAGGCCATGGTGCTCGGTGCGGTGATCGCGCTGGCGGTTGCTCGTCCGAATCCCGAAACCTTCACGAAGGAATTCTTCAACGGCTGCGGCAAGGGCTATGCTGACGTGATGGGCATCATCATTGCTGCGGGCGTGTTCGCTGCTGGTCTGCGTGAAGCCGGTTTGATCGATGTCTTTGTGCAGTCGCTCAAGGAATCCAATGAGATCGCCCGCTGGGGCGGTTCGATCGGCCCGTTCATCATGGGTGTGATCACGGGTTCAGGCGACGCGGCTACGCTGGCCTTCAATGAAACGGTTACCCCGCATGCTGAAGACTTCGGCATGTCAATTCAGGGTCTGGGCGGTCTCGCGTTCCTTGCTGGTGCTGCCGGCCGTACGGCCTCTCCGCTTGCCGGCGTGACGATTCTCGTCTCCGGTATCGCTATGGTCTCGCCGATCGAAGTGATCAAGCGCACGGCTCTGCCGATGCTGGCTGCGACCATCGTCTGCGCGCTGATCATGGTTTAATGCCTGCGCAATAGCGCTCGAACGTCAGGGCGGCAGTTCCGCCGCTCTTGACGTGATGGTCCAAAGCAAAAGCCCGTTTGCGGAAATTCTTTTCCTCGGACGGGCATTTTTTTGGTATACGAACATGCCGTTCTCATGGACTGTGTGCCGCTTGATACACTTTCCGACCGCCGGCGGGCAATCCTGCCGGCTATGTGCTTCACAACTCTTCAAATCTCCAAGATTCCGCCATGATCAGCGCCTTTGACATCTATAAGATCGGTATTGGTCCCTCGAGCTCACACACCGTTGGGCCCATGAAGGCCGGTGCTGCTTTTCTCAGCGAGCTCGTTGAGAAAAATCTGCTAGAGCAGACGGCGCGCATTCAGGTGGATGTCTACGGGTCGCTTTCGCTTACCGGCCGAGGTCACCATACAGACCTCGCTGTCATCCTCGGGCTGGAAGGCTATTTGCCTGAGACCGTGCCGCTCGAAGAGATTGCTTCAATCATCAAGCGGGTGGAGCAAGACGAACGCATTGATCTTGGCCGCCGCCATGAAGCGGCGTTTCTCAGGGCTTCAGGGCTGGTCTTTCATGCGGAATTTCTGCCTAAACATGAAAACGGCATGAAGATTTCTGCCTGGGATGATGCCGGCAGACTGCTCTATTCGAATACCTACTATTCGATCGGAGGCGGTTTCATCGTTGATGATGAGCACTTTGGTTTGGAGCCGCAGGCCGAAAAGCCCGTGCCTTACCCCTATAAGAATGCTGCGGAACTGCTTGCCGCCTGTGAAAGAACGGGGCTCTCCATTTCCAGTCTGGCGATGGAAAACGAATTGGTGTTTCATACGCGCGAAGAAATCTACGCGCACTTTGCGCGAATTCGCGAAGTGATGGAAGAAGCCATTGCGCGAGGCATTCATACTGAAGGGCTGCTGCCCGGTCCGCTGAGAGTGCAGCGCCGTGCCCCATCACTTAACCGTGCACTTGAATCGACCGCACGTCTTTCCGTGGATCCAATGGCGGTGCTCGATTGGATCAACATGTTTGCGCTTGCGGTGTCTGAAGAAAACGCTGCCGGCGGCCGTGTGGTTACAGCGCCCACCAACGGAGCCTGCGGCGTGATTCCGGCAGTGCTTGCGTACTGGGCGAAGTTTATCGGAGAGCCCAAGCCCGAACCCTGCCTGCGCTTCTTTCTGGCTTCAGCTGTAATAGGCGGGCTCTTCAAAAGAAACGCCTCCATTTCCGGTGCAGAAGTGGGCTGCCAAGGGGAAGTGGGGGTTGCTTGTTCGATGGCGGCAGCCGGTCTTGCAGAAGTGATGGGCGGTTCGCCCTCGCAAGTGGCAATGGCTGCCGAAATCGGCATGGAGCATTCGCTGGGGCTCACCTGTGATCCGGTGAACGGTCAGGTGCAGGTGCCCTGCATCGAACGCAATGCCATTTTTGCCGTCAAGGCTGTTAATGCCGCTCGTATGGCGCTTCGGCGCACGAGTGCACCGCGCGTGCCGCTCGATGAAGTCATTAAAACGATGTATGAAACCGGCAAGGACATGAACGCCAAATACCGGGAAACGAGCCGCGGCGGACTCGCAAAAATTCTGCGCTGCGAGTGATTCGGCTGCGCTTTCATTCTTGCGGCGGCTTATTAAGCCGCCGCAGTGCTTCGTGAGGCTTATAGCTTTTCGCTGTCCGCGGCCGCAGGCTGTTCCGCCGCAGAGGCTTGCTCCGCAGCATTGGCTAGCGCAATGACCGGGCGCTTAAGCCAGGCCGAGAAGAGCGCAATGCCGACGGCAAGCAGAAGCGGCCCGAGGATGAGGCCGAGGAAGCCGAAGGCGAGCACGCCGCCGAATACGCCGAGAAAGATGAGCGCGATCGGCATTGAAGTGCCGCGGGCAATCAAGAGCGGCTTGATGAAATTGTCTACGCTTGAGACGGCAAGTGTTCCCCAAAGAACGAGAAACGCCGCCATGCCAAGTTCCCCTTTGCTCCAAAGCCAGACGGCTGCCGGCAGCCAGATGAGCGGAGGGCCGATTGGAATGACAGACAGCATGCAGACGGCAAAGGACAAGATGAGTACGCCCGGAACTCCCGCAATCCAAAAGCCGATGCCGGCAACGAGTCCTTGACCAATGGCAGTGCCCACGATTCCGAAGACCACTGAACGAGTGGTGTTGACGAGAATCTTGGTGATTTCTTCGGCAATCCCGCCCGAAACGCGTTCAACCACGGCCGAAATGCGGTCGGCAAACCACGAACCGTCGCGATAGAAGAAGAACACGATGAAAGTCACGAAGGCGAGCTGCATGACGCCCGAGCCGACATTGACTGCGGCGTTAAGCACCCACGTGGAAAGCGGCTCGAGAATGCGCTGCATTGTGTGCGCAAAGGTCTGCGGATCGATGGCTGAAACGAGTTCTCCGTAAAGCCAATCGCCCGCATAAGGGATGCTCTGCACGGCCTGGAGAATCGGCAGCGGGTCCTTAAGCCAGGCCGCTGCGGCCTGCACCCCGCGAGGCACCTGCTGCGCCAAGGCGACGAGCAGGAAGGAGAGCGGGATGAGCACCAGCACCACAATCGACAAAACCATCACCGAGGCTGCGGCGGTAGACGACTGCCGCATGCCGCTGCGCAGTTTGTTGAAAACCGGCCAGGTTACGACTGCAAGTACGGCTGCGATCAGAATGGCCGTCAGGAACGGTTCGAGCACAAGGTAGCAGCCGACGGCCACCACGACCATAAAGACGATCCGAATGATGAGGTCGATGCGTTCCGTGAAGCCTTCTGAAAACCGTTTGGGAATTTGAGCGACGAAATCGCCGCGCACTCGCTTGGCGGCAGCAGATCGAGCAGTGCTCCTTCTGCGTTCTGCTGCGCCGGGGGCCGGCTGCTGGTCATCGGTCATGGCGGATTCCTTGGTTTGAGTGCTCGAAGCCGTCGAGATCAGCGCAGAAGTGCGGGTTCGTTAAGCGGCACGCAGCCATTCAGGCGAAGCTTCTTCATCTGCTCGCGCAGTGCGTCCACCGCCGCCATGCGGGTGAAGCTCTTGCGCCAGACGAGCACAACGCGGCGTGTCGGCGTGGGATTCTTGAACGGAATGATCTTTACAGTGTTGGAAAGCCCCGCAAGATAGGGCACGGCCGACGACGGCAGCACGGTGATGCCCAGGCCCTGAGCGACCATGTGGCAGATCGTCTGCAGACTAGAGCCTTCAACGGTGCGCTGCACAGTGGAGGCCGAAGCTTGAAAGCGCGCCATGGTGGGGCAGATGCCGAGAATTTGATCACGGAAGCAGTGGCCGGTGCCGAGCAGGAGCATCGTCTGGTCTTTGAGCTCATCGGGACCCACATAGGAGCGGTTCACCCAAGGGTGATGCGCGGGTACGGCCACGACCATGTTCTCTTCATAGATCTCTTGGGTCATGAAGCCCGTGTCGGAGAGCGTGTTGGCGGTGACGGCCACATCAATCTGCCCCGAGCGAAGCTTGTTGAGCAGCTCAGAAGTGAAGTTCTCTTCAAGGAAGAGCGGCATTTTGGGCGTGGCAACGGTCATCGCACTGATGAGCTCAGGCAGAAGATAGGGCGCAATCGTATAAATCACGCCGAGGCGCAGCGGTCCCGAGAGCGGATCCTGACCGCTGTGGGCAATGTCGATGATGCGGCGGCTTTCTTCGAGCACCTTCTGGGCTTGAGCGATTACTTGAGAGCCGATGGGCGTGACGGCAATGTCGTTCGAACGACGTTCGAAGAGCGTGACGCCGAGTTCTTCTTCGAGCTTTTTGATAGCTACCGAGAGGGAAGGCTGGCTCACGCAGCAGCTTTCTGCGGCGCGGCCGAAGTGCCGCTCCCGCGCGACAGCGATAACGTATTTCAGTTCAGTGAGTGTCATGATGGAAATGTTGGGAAGGTGTTAAAAAATCAGTACTTAACCAGCTGCAGTCAAGCTTTTAAGAGCTCCGCTTTAGCGGAAAACCACCTTGCGGCGTGGCGCGCGGCCTGCTCGGGGTATTGCTTGAGCATCAGGTCGGCCGTGCGTGATGCTGTCTCAACGAGCTCAGCGTCGGAATCCAGATCGGCAAACTGAAGCATGGGCATGCCGGACTGCTGTTCACCGAGAAATTCCCCCGGACCGCGCAGCTCGAGGTCGCGCCGGGCAATTTCAAAGCCGTCATTGCTTTCTCGGATGATTTTCAGGCGTTCTTTGCCCGTTTCGGAAAGATTGCCGTCAAAAAGCAGAACACAGGCGGCAGCCCCGCCGCCGCGGCCGACGCGTCCTCGAAGCTGGTGAAGCTGAGCAAGGCCGAAGCGCTCTGCATGCTCAATAATCATCAGAGTGGCGTTGGGTACGTCGACCCCCACTTCGATCACTGTTGTGGCGACTAAAAGCTCAATGCGCCCGGCGGCAAAGTCCGACATCGCTGCTTCCTTTTCAACTGCGCTCATTGCGCCGTGAAGGAGACCCACGCGAACGTTCGGAAGTCTGGCTGCAAGCTCTTCGGCGCATCGCGACGCAGGCGTCAGGTCCAGCATTTCGCTTTCTTCAATCAGCGGACAGACCCAGTACACCTGCCGTCCTTTGCTGACGGTATCGTTGACAACGGCGAGAACGGCATCGCGTCGGTCCAGACGAACGAGCTTGGTGGCAACGGGGGTTCGGCCCGGCGGAAGTTCGTCGATCACGGATACATCAATGTCGGCGAAATAGCTCATTGCCAGCGTGCGCGGAATGGGCGTAGCAGAAAGCATCAGAAGATGCGGACGGCGTCCGTCCGGCATGAGACGCGTGAGTGCTAAGCGCTGCTCGACGCCGAAGCGGTGCTGTTCGTCGACAATCGCGAGGCCGAGTGCCTTAAAGGCAACGCCCTCTTGAATGAGCGCATGCGTGCCGATAACAAGCTGAGCCTCGCCGGACGCGGCAGCGGCCAGCGCGGCGGCTTTTTCCGAGGCTTTGAGGCGGCCGGTAAGGCGCACGATTTTTACGCCGAGGGGCTCAAGCCAGCGGGCGATTTTCTCCAAATGCTGGTCGGCCAGAATTTCCGTCGGCGCCATTAAGGCTGCCTGCCGTCCGGCTTCAATCGCGCGAAGCGCCGCCATGGCGGCAATGACGGTCTTGCCGCAGCCGACATCTCCCTGAACCAAGCGGTGCATGGGACGAGGCTCGGCAAGATCGTGCGCGACTTCATCCCACACGCGCGTTTGGGCCCGTGTGAGTGCGAAGGGCAGCGCATTGAGAAAGGCTGTCGTGAGCTTTGCGGCCGAATCGGTGAGTGCTGGGGCACTTTCCTGCCCCACGGCTGCGCGCAGTTGTTTAAGCGTGATCTGCTGGGCCAGCAGCTCATCGAATTTAAGCCGCTGCCAGTGCGGATCCGTACGGTTCATCAGCGGTTCGTGGGGCGCATCGGCAGGCGGATGGTGCAGGTATTCAAGCGAAGCTTTGAGACCGGGCAGCTGCAGCGCTGCGGCAACTTCCGCCGGCAGCGGATCATCCATCCCCATTAGATCGAGAAGCGCACGGTTGATACGCTTTCTCAGCCAGGTTTGCTGTACCCCTTCGCCGAGCGAATAAACCGGCGTGAGTGACGAAGGAAGCGCATCTTCACCGGCCACGGGCTTCTTGAGTTTGGGATGAATGAGTTCAAGTCCGCCGGAATAGGCCGGACGAGGTTCGCCGAAGGCCCGCAGCGTCGTCCCTATTGTGAGCAGCGAGCGCGTCGTCGGGTAATAGTGGATGAAGCGCAGCGTCACCCTCCCGGTCTGATCAGCGAGTTCAGCCACCAGCTGCGGACCGCGGGCCGTTGAAATGGTGCTCGAACGCACCACTTCACCCTGAATTTGAGCCGTTTCCCCCGCCCGCAGGAGACCGATCGGATCAATGCGGGTTTCGTCCTCATAGCGCAGCGGAAGATGCAGCACGAAATCCCAGTCGGAGACAAGTCCTAAGCGCTTGAGACGCACCGGCAGCGGGTCAAGCTTGCCGCTCTTGATCTCGCCCGCAGGACGAGAGCCTCCTCGGCGCTCAGAGGCGGCTGAAGAGGATTCGGCGGCAGGCCGGGCATAAGGACGCGGCGGCATGGGTGCGGGGGCCTTCACGCTCAGAAGGGCTGACCGATGCGATCAACGATTGCCTCAATTTCAACGAGGCCGCCCTTCGGGAGCGCCGCCACGGCAAAGCAGGAGCGGGCAGGGAACGGCGCCGGCACAAAGGTTTTCATGGCTTTGTTGACGGCGTCGAAATTGGCCATGTCGGTAAGGAAGATCGTTACTTTGACGATATCGGCCATCGTGAGACCGGCTTCCGTGATGACTGCGCGCAGATTCTTGAAGGCCTGCGTTGCTTGTTCTTCAATGCCGTCAGCCAATTTCCCCGTGGCCGGATCAATGCCGAGCTGCCCTGAGCAGTAAAGCGCAATCTGCGTGAAGGCGCCCTGGCTGTACGGACCAATGGCGGCGGGAGCGTAATCAGTCTGAACGATACGGTTGGCCATTTGAGTTCTCCTCTTGTAGGTGCTTCCGAGAGCATCTAGGAAAAAAGTTCTGATGCTTGATTCTATCGATTTTGGGGAGTTAATAGAGGTCCTGGTTATGAATGTTGTTAAGCACAAACTATTTATGACCCATGATGCGATCTAAGTGAAATGTCGAAAGGCATATCTCGTTAGGGTTTTCCGAAGAGATTTATAAAATGTATTTCTAAAAATAATTTATTAATATTTAATTAGAAGTGAAATTTGAAGAAATATAGGTAAAAAGACTTATATTCGTAAAGCAAAACCGAACAATCTGTTCGGTGAGTTATACTATGGTGTTATTAACGTAAATACCTACCTACAATAGAGTATCAATGCTTTAGATCCCTTCTATCTGTAATAGAGACTTAAAGATTTTATTATTTATATGAAATAAAAGGAATAAAACAGAATTTTTCTGCATTCGACAGAACAAAAGCTTCGCTTTAAAAGTCAGGCTTTATTAGGGGTTTATACGAATATTTCTAGGGATAGGTCGACGGCTAAACTGCGCGCCGACGACTCAATACTTATCCGTTAGAAATAGATCAGAAGGCCAAGGGAAATCCACGGGTTCTTTGCGTTGGAATAAGCAATTAACGCAGTCTGAACGTAAAACACTGTGGTTCCAGATGCAACAGGTTGTTAGACTTCTAAGTAGAAGAGCTTAGAGACCCAACAGTTTTGTGCAGACCGTTCAGGATCCGTTTGCCGGAAAAAAGATCGGGTTGCCGCAGAAACGCCGTCAGGAATGGCTTCGGATGCCTTTAGTTTGACTGAGCCGCTCGAAGGAGAACAGCGACTCAGGTGAATTGGGTGCAGATGTTTTCATCCCTCCCTAAGCGTCTTCCGGGTTCTAGCCGCGGGGCTTCATCATGATGCCTCGGGTTTTGATGTCCTCCTTGGGTGCGAGTCCCAGAAACGGAACGTCGACAATGCGCTTTAAGACCTGTATAGGAAGTTTTCCCCGCTTCCAATACAGAAGTTCCGTTCAGACGAACGCGGGCAGATGCGGCGGCGGCGGCGAAAACCAACGGGAATAGGCTCAAAAAGCCGGAGCGGTTCTGCGAACGGCCTCGAAAGAAGGCAGGCGCAGGGCTTCTTAGAAGACTGGGCGGATGCGCAGACAGGAGCTGCGTTCCGATCCTCCCGCCCAATAGGCGGGATTTCCGAGGAAAAACTCATGAAAATCATTTACACCGACGTGCTGGTCATCGGCGGCGGCCTTGCTGGACTCCGCATGGCTGTTGCTGCCAAGCGCCGCGGTCACGACTCGATCGTCCTTTCCCTCGTTCCGCCGAAGCGCAGCCACTCCAAGGCCGCTCAGGGCGGTATGCAGGCATCGCTCGGCAACGTGATCAAAGGCTTGGGCGACAATGAAGACGTCCATTTCGGCGATACGGTCCGCGGTTCGGACTGGGGCGCTGATCAGGAAGTCGTCCGCATGTTTGTGAACACCTCGCCCAAGGCTGTGCGCGAACTCGCCGCCTGGGGCTGTCCCTGGAGCCGCATCACCCCGGGCGACCGTCAGGTGATCATCAACGGTGAAAAGGTCACGATTACCGAACGCAAGGAAGCAGCGGGTCTCGCCAATCAGCGTGACTTCGGCGGCACGAAGAAGTGGCGTACCTGCTACGTCTCCGACTGTACCGGCCACGCCATGCTCAACGTGGTGTCCGACCGCCTCATCGCAGAAAAGGTTCCGGTGATCGAACGCGTTGAAGCGCTTCGTCTGATTCACGACGGCAAGCGCTGCTACGGCGCTATCGTCCGTGACCTGATCACGGGCGAACTGATGGCCTACGTGGCCAAGGCCACTGCCATCGCCACCGGCGGTGCCGGCCGTATCTACCGCGTCACGACGAATGCGGTCATTTGCGACGGCGTGGGTTACGACCTGGCGCTCACCACCGGCGTTGCCTCGCTTTCGAACATGGAAGCCATTCAGTTCCACCCGACGGGCATTTTCCCGGCCGGCATTCTGGTGACGGAAGGCTGCCGCGGTGACGGCGGTCTGCTCCGCGACGTTGACGGCTACCGCTTCATGCCGGACGTGGAACCGGAAAAGAAGGAACTCGCCTCCCGCGACGTGGTTTCCCGCCGCATGGAAGAACGCATTGCCATGGGCAAGGGCGTCAAGACCAAGTACGGCGAACACCTCTGGCTCGACATCACGCTGCTTGGCGAACATCACATCAAGCATAAGCTTCGTGAAGTTTACGAAATCTGCCACTACTTCCTCGGCGTTGATCCGACGAAGGAATGGATTCCGGTTCGTCCGGCCCAGCACTACACGATGGGCGGCGTCCGCACGAACCCGACCGGCGAATCTCCGCAGCTCAAAGGTCTCTTCGCTGCCGGCGAAGCCGCCTGCTGGGATATGCACGGCTTCAACCGCCTCGGCGGCAACTCGGTTGCTGAAACCGTCGTCGCCGGCATGATCGTCGGTGAATTCATCGCCGACTTCTGCGAAAAGCCTGAAAACGGCATCGACATCCCGACTTCGATCATTTACGAGTCGCTCGCCAAGGTTCAGAACGAACTCAACGGCTTCATTAAGTGCACCGGCAATGAAGACGCCGTCAAGCTGCGCACCCGCATGCAGGAAGTGATGACGACCAAGATCGGCATCTTCCGCCGCGGCAAGGATATGGAAGAAGCGGTGACGGAGCTCGAAGAACTCTACAAGCGCTCCTTCAACATCCCGGTCAAGGACGTCGTGGGCAACAACCCCGAGCTCGTCTATGCCTACCGCACCCGCTCGATGCTGCGCGTCGCTCTGACGGTCGCTTACGGCGCTCTCAATCGTCAGGAATCCCGCGGTGCTCACTACCGCGAAGACTTCTCGGTTCGCGATGACGTCAAGTGGCTCAACCGCACGATTGCGACCTGGAAGGACGGTGATACGCTGCCGACTCTTTCGTATCAGCCGCTCGACATCAGCAAGATGGAACTTCCCCCGGGCTTCCGCGGCTACGGTGTGAAGAACTACATCGAGAACCCCGAATCTGCCAAGCGTCAGGCTGAAGTTGATGCTATCCGTCAGAAGATGGAAGCCGAAGGCAAGGATCGCTGGGCCATTCAGGACGCGATCATGCCGTATCAGCACCTGCTGCCCAAGCGCCTGCTGGGCCGCAACGAACGCATCGACGAACCGCTGAACGACTAATTTGGAGCTGGTAACAAAAATGACCCAAGAAGCTCAGAAGACCCCGGCGGCTCCCGCCACCCCGGCCGCTCCCGCTGCTAAGAAGCAGCACCGCATGCTCAAGATCAGCATCCTGCGCTACAACCCGCAGGATCCTGACAGCGTTCCGCACATGCAGACGTACGAGCTCCAGGAATCGGACTCGATGACGCTCTTCATTGCGCTCAACGATCTGCGCAACGAGCAGGATCCGACCCTGCAGTTCGACTTCGTTTGCCGCGCTGGTATTTGCGGCAGCTGCGCCATGCTGATCAACGGCAAGCCCGGCCTCGCCTGCCGTACGCTTACCAAGGATCTTCCGACGGAATTCACGCTCGCCCCCTTGCCTGCGTTCGAACTCATCGGCGACCTTTCGGTCAACACCGGCAAGTGGATGCGCAACATGTCCGAACGCATGGAAACATGGGTTCACATGAAGAACGAGGAAATCGACCTTCGCAAGAAGGAAGTGCCGATGGACCCGCAGCTCGCCGAAGACATTTACGTTCTCGACCGTTGCGTGGAATGCGGCTGCTGCATTGCCGGCTGCGGTACGGTTCGCGTCCGTCCGGACTTCATCGGTGCTGTGGGCATCAATAAGATTGCCCGCTTCCGCCTTGACCCGCGCGACGAACGCAACGACGCTGACTACTACGAAGTGGTCGGTGACGAGTCCGGCGTGTTCGGCTGCATGTCGCTGCTCGCCTGCCATGACTTCTGCCCGAAGGATCTGCCCCTTAAGACGCAGATCGCCTTCATCCGCCGCAAGATGGCTGAGCAGGGTATGGGGAATTACGATAAGGTCCTGCCGACGCAGAAGAAATCTATTCCCATCAAGCCGATTACGCAGTAATATTTAGTTATTCGGTAGGTGCCCGAGCTCTGATAAGCAGATTCCCTTAGCTTGAAGAGCTCGGAACCGAAAGAAAACACCTTTTGATTCGGTGGACCAACGAGTTTCTACTTAGAAATTCGACTGAATCCAAAGGTTCAACACAAAGCGGATGAAAGCGGACCCAAACGCAGAAATCTCGCTTAGGACATATTGAGGAGCATATACATGTCCCGTATTGAAAACGACTTCCTTGGTTCCCTCGAGATCCCTGATGACGTCTACTACGGCGTCCAGACGATGCGCGGCAAGCAGAATTTCCACATCACGGAAATGCCGATGTCGCAGGAACCGTTCTTTGCCATCGCCTTCGCTTATGTGAAGAAGGCCGCTGCGCTCACGAACAAGGAACTCGGCACGATCCCGGCTGATGTTGCCGATGCGCTCGTGTGGGCCTGCGACCAGCTCATCGCCGGCAAGTACAACGATCAGTTCGTCACTGACTGGCTCCAGGGTGGTGCCGGCACGTCCACGAACATGAACTGCAACGAAGTTATCTGCAACCTCGCTTGCGAACACCTTGGTCTCGCAAAGGGTGACAAGAAGGTCTCCCCGAACGACCACGCCAACTTCGGCCAGTCGACAAACGACACGTATCCGACGGCTCTTCACCTCTCGCTGATCCTTCGCTCCAACGTCCTCGTGAAGGCCGTTGAGGACCTCGTCGCCAGCTTCTACAAGCAGGCAGAAAAGACGAAGGATGTCCTCAAGATGGGCCGTACCCACCTGCAGGACGCCGTTCCGATGTCCTTCGCTCAGGAATTCCACGGCTGGGGCACCACGATCGGCGACGAAATCAAGACGATCCGTGAAGCTCAGGAACACCTCAAGGTCGTGAACCTCGGCGCCACCGCCATCGGCACGACGGTTACCTGCCATCCGGAATACCCGGCCAAGGCTGTCAAGCGCCTCGCTGAACTGACGGGCATCCCGTTTGTCAACAGCGATGACCTGATCGCCGCCACGTCCGACTGCGGCGCCTATGTCGCCCTCTCGTCGGCCTGCAAGAGCCTCGCCGTCAAGCTCACGAAGGTCTGCAATGACCTGCGTCTCCTGGCCTCCGGCCCGCGTACCGGCCTTGGCGAAATCGTTCTGCCCCAGCTCCAGCCGGGCAGCTCGATCATGCCGGGCAAGGTCAATCCGGTTATCCCGGAAGTGACGAATCAGGCTGCGTTCCTCGCCATCGGTCTCGACACCTCCGTCATGCTTGCCGCCTCCGCCGGCCAGCTTGAACTGAACGTGATGGAACCGGTCATCTCCTTCGCTCTGTATATGCAGATGAAGGTTCTGACGAACTCCTGCAACGCTCTGCGTGAAAAGTGCATTGACGGCATCGTTGTCAACGCCAAGCACTGCGAAGACCTCGTGATGGGCTCGCTCGGCATCATCACGGTTCTCAAGCCCCACTTCGGCTACAAGCCCTGCGCGAACATCGCTCGCGAAGGCTTCCTCACCGGCAAGTCCCTGCATGAACTCATCGTCGACGAAAAGAAGATGCTCACGCAGGAACAGTGGGACAAGGTCTTCACGCACGACAACCTGATCAACCCGAAGTTCGAACAGTAATCGGGTGACGTCCGGACGCAAGATCCGGAAATAGAACACTGCGGTCGCTCCTAGCGGAACGGCCGCAGGTTCAAATACCACCAAAGCGGGATTCTCAGGTACTCAGATATCCGTAAAGGGATCGAGGACAGACAGTCTCCGCATCCTCTGATGCAAGCTGCAGCGGCCAATAGAGCCAAATAATGAAGCAGCGGCAGACGGGGTTTCTCATCCATGCCTGGAGGCATTATGGATATCATGCTCATTCTCCAGATCATCGTCCTTTTGGGCGCGATCTTCCTCGGTGTTCGCTTGGGCGGCATCGGCATCGGCTATGCCGGCGGCGCCGGCGTTCTCGTACTTGGTCTGATTCTCGGTATGAAGCCGGGCAACATTCCTTGGGACGTGATTCTGATCATCGCATCGGTGATCGCAGCTATTTCGGCGATGCAGCTCGCCGGCGGTCTGGACTATCTTGTTCAGATTGCTGAACGCATCCTGCGCAGCAACCCGAAGTACATCAACTACCTCGCTCCTGTCGTGACCTATGTGCTGACGATTTTCGCCGGTACGGGTCATACGGCCTTCTCGATGATTCCAGTTATCGTTGAAGTTGCTAAGGAACAGAAGATTCGTCCCTGCTGCCCGCTCTCGATCGCCGTCGTGGCTTCGCAGATCGCCATTACCGCTTCTCCGGTTTCCGCAGCCGTGATTTACATGTCCGGCGTGCTTGAACCGTTCGGCTGGTCCTACCCGGCTCTGATCGGCATTTGGCTCGTTACCACGTTTGCCGGCTGCATGCTGACGGCCTTCGTCATGACGAAGATCCAGAACATGGATCTGGACAGCGATCCGGTCTACAAGGAACGTCTTGCCAAGGGTCTCGTCAAGATTGGTCAGGGTGCCGCTCAGACGGAACTCAAGCCTTTTGCCAAGCGCTCCGTCGGCATCTTCCTGATCGGCGTGCTCTTTGTGGTGCTCTATGCGTCCGCTATTTCGCCGGCCATCGGTCTGATCAGTCCCGTCATTGTTCCTCGTGACGCCGCCATCATGTCCCTGATGCTCCTCGTTGCAACGCTCATCACGATTTGCTGCAAGGTTGACATCTCTGATATCGCCTCTGAAAGCTCGGTCTTCAAGTCCGGTATGGTTGCCTGCGTCTGCGTGCTCGGCGTTGCCTGGCTCGGCGACACGTTTGTGTCCGGCCACACGGCTGAAATCAAGACGTTCGCTGCTGACACCGTTGTTGCCTATCCGGCTCTGCTTGCTGTCGTGTTCTTCTTCGCGGCCATGCTCCTGTACTCGCAGGCAGCTACCGCTAAGGCCATCACCCCGGCCATCGTTGCGGCGCTCGGCATCACCGCCGCCAACCCTGGCGATTCCGGCATGCTCGTCGCTTCGTTCGCTGCTGTGTCTGCTCTGTTCGTTCTGCCGACCTATCCGACCCTTCTGGGCGCGGTCCAGATGGACGACACCGGCACGACCCGCATCGGCAAGTGGGTGTTCAACCACGCCTTCTTCATCCCGGGTGTCCTCGCGATCGTCTTCTCGGTTGCTCTGGGCTTCCTCGCGATCAGCATCTTCTAATCAGCTTTGCCTGAATAGATAGTTTGTGCGAAATCGGGATTCTCTTCGGAGAGTCCCGATTTTTTGCTCAGCAGTCTAAAGATAGGTGATAACCCGCTCCCATTTATATGTAGAGCCGCTCTGATGGGCTGTCTTGACTTATTTTGGGTTTTCATTAAAATTGATTTTCTCAGTGCGGGAGTAGCTCAGTTGGTAGAGCGCAACCTTGCCAAGGTTGAGGTCGCGAGTTCGAGACTCGTCTCCCGCTCCAGATTTCCGGGAAGGAGGGCAGTTGCCCTCCTTTTTTATTGGACTGAATTCTTCGAACCTAAAAAAAGATGCTTTTTGCATGAGGTTCTTCAGGGGATTTGGTACAATCCGCCGCTTGCCGTCCTGTCAATTTAGACGGCGGCGCAATCATGGAATTCCGTGTTCTGGAACGAGTGCCTGGTCACGGAAGTAATTTAGTTCGACACTCGCTTATACCTACGTGGGGTTTGCCATGGCTGTTCAGCAGAATAAGAAATCGGTCGCCCGTCGCGGCAATCGTCGTGCTCATGACTTTTTGAAGAATCCTCCGACGGCTGTCGAAGCGACGACCGGCGAAGTCCATCGCCGTCATCACATCAGCCCGACGGGCTTCTATCGCGGCAAGAAGGTCATCGCGACGAAGCAGGACGAATAAGTCCGCACCGAACAAACCGGTACGCTTCTGCAGCGTTAATGAACCTCGCGCGAGATGCCGCGCGCACCCCACGGTGAAAGTGCTCTTTGCAAAAGGTTTCAGTTTAACGTCAGGGAGTCTCGAAGGCCAAGAGCTTCTGAAGGAAGCGGCCGGGGCGATTCGAAAAGAAGGGGATCCAGAAGTGGGTCCCCTTTTTCATGTCTGCCGAATCCGGTTAAAGTCATGGCTGATGTTCCGCAGCCGTATGGCGCAAATGAGTTACGCCGTGTGGTTGAAAAAACGGACTTCAAACGCAGGCTTTAAATCGGTAAGATCCAACGTTCACGCGACTTGTCTATAAGGACGGCTCATGTCAGCCAAATACTCCCGCATCATTTCCACAGGGTCCGCGCTTCCTGCGGCCCGCATCACCAATGAGGACCTTGCCCGACGGCTCGCTGCCGACGGCATTGAAACTTCTGATGAATGGATTCGTACGCGTACCGGCATTGAAGCTCGACGCTTCGTCAATGGAACGACGGAAACGACTACCACGCTGGCTGCCGCAGCCGCACAGAAGGCGCTTGAAGGGGGCGGCGTTGATCCCAAGACGATTGATCTGATCATTGTGGCGACGACGACGCCTGATCAGGTATTTCCGTCGACGGCAGCGGCCGTGCAGCGTTTGATCGGCGCGGCGGGGTGCGCGGCGTTCGACGTACAGGCCGTGTGCGCGGGCTTTATTTATGCGCTTAATGCTGCCGATGCCATGCTCCGTGCAGGTCCCTATCAGCGTGCGCTGGTCATCGGGGCGGAAACGATGTCGCGCGTTATCGACATGAAGGACCGCGCAACGTGCGTACTTTTTGGCGACGGCGCAGGGGCAGTGGTGCTGGAGGCCTCGGCAAAGCCCGGTATTCTGGCCGCTCGGATGTATGCCGACGGATCCTACGATGAAAATGTGCTCGGTCTCACGGCACGGATTGATCACGGTGAACTTTGCGGGCGTCCCTACATCAATATGGACGGCCGTCAGGTCTTTAAGCTTGCCGTTGACGGATTGACGTCGTCTGCGCAGGAAGTTGCCGTCTTGGCGGGCGTGGATCCGCAGGATGTGGACGTCTACATTCCTCATCAGGCCAATCTGCGCATTATGACAATGGTGGCCAAGAAGCTCGGCATTCCCGACGAACGGATGATCAAGACCGTGTCGGAACAGGGCAACACGTCAGCGGCTTCCGTGCCGCTTGCGCTTGATGAAGCCGTGCGAAGCGGAAAGATTTCAGACGGCAGCCTGGTGCTGCTGCAGGCTGTCGGTGCCGGCATGGCCTGGGGATCGGCGATTGTGCGCTGGCGCAGCGAATAAGGCCGAGCGGCTTTGGAAGCGAATCGTCTCGAACACCAATTACGGAACCAAAGGAAAAAACTCATGCGCATTGCATTCGTATTCCCCGGCCAGGGCAGCCAGTCTGTCGGCATGCTTTCGGGCTTTGCCGACAATGCTGTCGTTGCGGACTATATGGCTCGCGCCAATGCTGCTCTCGGAGAAGATCTTGTCAAACTCATCGCAGAAGGTCCGGCGGAAGTGCTCAGCCTGACGGTGAACACGCAGCCCGCACTGCTCGCGGCCTCTGCAGCGTTTTATGAAGCTTGGATCGCTGCCGGCGGCCGCCGTCCGGATGTGATGGCCGGTCATTCTTTAGGGGAATATTCCGCGCTCACGTCAGCGGGAACATTTGCCTTTGAGGATGCCGTGAAGCTTGTGCGTTTCCGTGCGCAGGCCATGCAGGAAGCGGTGCCGGTCGGTGTGGGCGGCATGGCAGCCGTCATTGGCCTCGATGACGAAGCCGTTATTGAAGCCTGCCGCGAAGCCTCTGCCGTGGGGCCCGTGGAGCCGGTGAATTTCAATTCGCCCGGGCAGGTGGTGATTGCCGGGCGCAGCGACGGCCTTGCCAAAGCGGTAGAGCTTCTTAAGGCCCGCGGCTGCCGGAGAGCCATTCCGCTGGCCGTTTCGGGGCCCTTTCATTCGAGCCTTTTGGCGCCGGCAGGTGAACGCCTTGCCAAACATTTGGCCGAAGTTAAAGTCAGCGCTCCGTCTGTGCCGGTGTATGCCAACGTTACGGCGCAGCTTCACACTACCCCGGACGAAATCCGTGCGCTCCTCGCGCAGCAGGTATCGTCGGCGGTGCAGTGGACCAAGATTGTGAAGGCCATGGAAGCCTCCGGCGTCACAGACATCGTGGAATGCGGGCCGGGCAAAGTGCTGACGGGGCTCGTCAAGCGCATTGCGCCGGAGATCAGACTCCACGGCATCAGCAGCGAAGCGACGCTCGAGGCGACTCTCGAGGCGCTCGCAGCTTGAAGTATTCATTGAATTTTCACCTTTGATTGAGAACCAACGACATGGAAAAAATGATCTTTGCGGCGGACGCGCTCGCCGGGCAGATTTGTCTTGTTACCGGTGCGAGCCGCGGTATTGGCCGTGCGGTCTTTGAAGCTTTTCTTCAGGCGGGTGCCGTGGTTATCGGCACGGCCACTTCGGAAGCGGGCGCGGCTGCGCTCGACGAGGCCGGCAAAGCCTTTGAAGGCCGCGGCCGCGGCATTGTGCTCAATGTCTGTGATGCTGAAGCTTCGAAGAAGGCCGTCGACGACATCGTGGCCGAATACGGCCGCATTGATGTGCTCATCAATAATGCCGGCATTACCAAGGACGGTCTCGTCATGCGCATGAAGGACGAGCAATGGGAGACGGTGATTGAAACCGATCTGACCGCAGCCTTCCGCCTGGCGCGCGCCTGTGTTCGCCCGATGATGAAGCAGCGCTCGGGCCGCATCATTTCCATGTCCTCGGTCGTGGGGGCGATGGGCAATGCCGGTCAGGTGAACTATGCGGCCGCCAAGGCCGGTTTGGTCGGCATGACGATGTCGCTCGCGCGGGAAATCGGTTCTCGGGGCATCACTGTCAACTGCATCGCACCGGGCTTCATCGACACCGACATGACAAAGGATCTTCCCGAAGAGCACAAGACGGCGCTGATCGGTCAGACCGCGCTCGGTCGTCTCGGCCAAACGGATGATGTGGCCAACGCCTGCCTTTACCTCGCATCGCCCGCGGGCGCTTACGTGACGGGCATTGTGCTTCATGTGAACGGCGGCATGTACATGGGTTGATCTGTAGCGGCGACAACCGATTGGTTTTGGTAAAATTAAAAGCTAAATTCTTTTTTAACGACCCTGTATGCTCCATCAAGCGCGGGGTTCATCTGAACGCTCAACCCCACCCGGAGAGACAATCAAATGGACGATATTGAACAGAAGGTCAAGAAGATCATTGCTGAACAGCTTGGCATCAAGGAAGAGGACATCAAGAACGAATCCTCCTTTATTGAAGATCTCGGTGCCGACAGCCTGACGACGGTTGAAATGTCGCTCGCGCTCGAAGATGCTTTCGACATCGAAATCCCCGACACCGAACAGGAAAATCTCCGTACGGTTCAGCAGGCCATCGACTTCGTCAAGGCCGCCGTCGCGAAGTAATTCGCACGTTCGGGCAGCGTCTCGAAGCAAGCTGCCGCTGATCACCGTCTGAAGCTGCTCGATTGGGCTCCATACGGCGAGGCAGGGCAATGAAAACGGGATCCGGCAACGGATCCCGTTTCACGTAATGAATGGGCAAAACCCCGTTTTTCTGCTAATCCGAATAGTTGTAAATTCCCTGAAATGCCTGAATACAGAAGGCAAAGGGGAAGTTTGAACGATCTCGAACCACCTATTGCACCGCATTGGCAATGCTCAGAGGCGTCTCTGCGCTTGCATCGGTTTTCACTAGGGGCTTCAAGCCTTTGACTTTGAAGGAAACTGCAACATGATGAATCGCCGCGTAGTCGTTACTGGTCTCGGCCTGATCTCCCCGCTCGGCAACGATCTGGCTTCGAGCTGGGCTGCCGCGCTTGAAGGCAAGAGCGGCATCGCTCGCATCACCGGCTTTGACGCCTCGGAGTTCGGCTGTCAGATAGCGGGCGAAGTGAAGGGCTTTGATGCCGGGAAATACCTGGATGTGAAGGAAGTCCGCCGTTTCGACAAGTTTGTGCATTTCGGCGTGGGCGCGGGTCTGATGGCGCTCGAGGATTCGGGACTGGAAGTCACCGAGGAGAATGCGCCGATGATTGGCGTTGCAATCGGCGCCGGCATCGGCGGCCTGCCCTCTATCTGCGCCAATAACGACGTGATGGTGTCCCGCGGTCCGCGCCGCATTTCGCCCTTCATGATTCCCGGATGCATCATCAATATGACTTCGGGTCAGCTCGCGATTATGAAGGGACTCAAGGGCCCCAACATTGCACACGTTACGGCCTGCTCGACGGGGCTGCATGCTATCGGCGAAGCTGCCTATATCATCGCCCGCGGCGACGCGGATGTGATGCTCGCGGGCGGCACGGAGTCGACAGTCTGCAAGCTTGGCATCGGGGGGTTTGACGCCATGCATGCCCTCTCGCGCCGCAATGACGCGCCGGAAGCCGCATCGCGGCCGTTTGACAAGGACCGCGACGGCTTTGTGATGGGCGAGGGCGCAGGCGTTCTCGTACTCGAAGATCTGGACCACGCCAAAGCACGCGGCGCCAAGATCTACGCAGAAATTGCCGGGTACGGTCTTTCGGGCGACGCGCATCACATCACGACGCCTTCGACCGACGGTCCGGTGCGCTGCATGCGTATGGCGCTGCGCCACGCCGGCATGAATCCCGACGAAATCGATTATCTGAATGCGCACGGCACGTCCACGTCGGTGGGTGACGCCAATGAGGTGAAGGCTATTCGCGAAGTTTTCGGCGATCACGCTGCTCGTCTGGCCGTCAATTCGACCAAGTCGATGACGGGCCACCTGCTCGGCGGCGCCGGCGGTATTGAAAGCGTCTTCTCGGTGATGGCCATCCGTGATCAGGTGTCGCCTCCGACCATCAACCTCGACAACCTCGATCCGGAATGTGCCGGCGTTGACATTGTCGGCAAGACGGCGCGTCAGATGAAGATTCGCGCTGCGATGAAGAATTCGTTTGGCTTCGGCGGCACGAATTCAACCGTCATCTACAAGGCCTTTGCGGACTGAACCAGACGGAACCGCTGATTTCGAATCGTGTTCGATCCAGCAAAGTGATTTGGGAGGCTTCCGGGAACCTTTTGGGCCGGAAGCTTCTTTTTTATGATTTTGGGGCAACCGAAGCACCGGCTGAGCTGCGGCGCTGCGGACGAGCTTTGATAAAATGATCTGTTCACGCGGAAGTCCCAATCCGCGCCCGGAACAGTCGGACTCAGGCTGGAGGCGATGACGAAGTGTCGGCTAAAAAAACGCATTTCGTCAGACAGCTTCGCCCAAGCGGCTGCCCGGACGTTTCAATGAATTCATCTTGAATCTCTCAGCACTCTGCCGTTCAGACCGCCGGCCATTGATTCATCAATGGGCCCGCTGCCGGCAGAGCTCTAAAGGGCTTCCTGAAGACCCAAAGCATTTACAACATCGACGATGCAGAACATCCGAAACTTTTCGATCATCGCCCACATCGACCATGGTAAGTCCACGCTTGCCGACCGCCTGATTCAGCGCTGCGGAGGCCTCTCCGACCGCGAAATGAGCGAGCAGGTCCTCGACAGCATGGATCTTGAGCGCGAACGCGGCATTACCATCAAGGCGCAGACGGCGTCGCTGCGCTACAAAGCGAAGGACGGTCAGATTTATGAGCTTAACCTGATCGATACCCCGGGGCATGTCGACTTTTCTTATGAAGTGAGTCGTTCGCTCTCGGCCTGCGAAGGGGCGCTCCTCGTGGTTGACGCTACGCAGGGCGTAGAGGCGCAGACGGTCGCTAACTGCTACACCGCTATCGATCTCGGTGTCTCCGTGATCCCTGTGCTCAACAAAATGGATCTGCCGAGCGCGGATCCGACAGCAGCCGCAGAGGAAATCGAAGACGTGATCGGTATTGATGCGACCGATGCGATTCCTTGTTCGGCCAAAACCGGCATGGGCGTTGACGACATTCTCGAGCGCGTCGTGCGCGATGTGCCGCCGCCCAAGGGTGATCCGCAGGCGCCGCTCCAGGCGCTCATTATCGACTCATGGTTTGACAACTACGTGGGCGTAGTGATGCTGGTGCGCGTCGTCAACGGTACGGTGCGTCCCAAGGACAAGATCACGCTGATGGCGACCAATGCCACGCATTTGGTCGAGCAGATCGGTGTCTTTACGCCGAAGAGCAAGATGCGCGAATCGCTTTCCGCAGGCGAGGTGGGTTTCATCATCGCGGGCATCAAGGAATTGAAGGACGCTCGCGTGGGCGACACCGTAACGCTTGCGCAGAAACCGGCCGAGGAACCGCTCCCGGGTTTCAAGGCGGTGAAGCCGCAGGTGTTTGCCGGCCTCTTTCCGGTGGAATCAAATCAGTACGACGCGCTGCGCGACGCCCTCACGAAGCTTCAGCTTAACGATGCGGCGCTGCGTTTTGAGCCCGAAAGCTCCCAGGCGCTCGGCTTCGGCTTCCGCGCGGGCTTCCTTGGTCTCCTGCACATGGACATCGTGCAGGAGCGGCTGGAGCGCGAGTACAACATGGATCTCATCACGACGGCTCCGTCCGTCGTTTATGAGGTGCTGATGACCGACGGCGAAGTCGTGCAGGTGGAAAACCCCTCGAAGCTCCCGCCGGTCGACAAGATCGATGAGATTCGTGAGCCGATCGATACGGTGACGATTTTTGTGCCGAATGAATATGTCGGCGCCGTCATGAAGCTCTGTCAGGATAAGCGCGGTGTTCAGACCAATCTCGCCTATCACGGCCGTCAGGTGCACCTCACTTATGACCTGCCGCTCGCGGAAATCGTGCTGGACTTTTTTGACCGCATGAAGTCTCTCACCCGCGGCTACGCTTCGATGGACTATGAGTTCAAGGAATATCGTGCGGCCGACGTGGTGCGTGTTGATATCCTCATCAACGGCGACAAGGTGGATCCGCTCTCAGCGATCATGCATCGTTCGAACGCCGTGTTCCGCGGCCGAGAGCTCGTGCAGCGGCTTCGCACGCTGATTCCCCGTCAGATGTACGAAGTTTCCATTCAGGCGGCCATCGGTGCGAACATCATCGCCCGCGAGAACGTGAAGGCGCTGCGCAAGAACGTTTTGGCCAAGTGCTACGGCGGCGACATCACGCGTAAGCGCAAGCTGCTCGAAAAGCAGAAGGCTGGTAAAAAGCGTATGAAGCAGGTGGGCAGCGTCGAAATTCCGCAGGAAGCCTTCCTCGCGATTTTGGAAGTTGACGAAAAGTAGTAAGTAATGGAAAGAAATGACGGTGTCAATGCTGACGAAGTCTGACTATTTCTATATACAAACAAGAACGCAATCGGGCATGGAAGCACGAACCCATTTAAGGCCATGAACTTCGCACTTATTCTTTTTATTCTGACGGTCATCACCGGCATTTTTTGGATTTTTGAGCGCACGGTATTTCTGCCGCAGCGCCGCCGGAAGGCCGAGGAAGCCGCGTCGGCTTTTGAAGCTGCCAACCGCGAGGCGCTCGGACGCGGCGATGCTGCTGTCGGCGAAGATCTGCGCCGTCTGAAGGCGACGGCGCTTCGTCAGCCGTGGTGGCTCGAGTACACCGCCGGACTTTTCCCGGTCATTCTGATCGTCTTTTTGCTGCGCAGCTTCCTTTTCGAGCCCTTTCGCATTCCGTCGGGATCGATGCTGCCGACGCTGCATATCGGCGACTTCATTTTGGTCAATAAGTACGACTACGGCATTCGTCTGCCGGTGCTCAACACCAAGGTGCTCGAGGTGGGCGCTCCGCAAAAGGGCGACATTATCGTGTTCCGCTATCCGATGGACGAATCCGTTGACTTCATTAAGCGCGTCGTGGCAACGCCGGGCGACCGGGTTGAATACCGCGACAAAGTGCTCTACGTGAACGGCGTTGAACAGGCCCAGTCTCGTCCGCGCGACTTTGTTGACGATTCGACGATGGTGACGCTCGAAGAGCGTACGGAAAACCTCTCCGGTCTGGAGCACTCCATCGCGGTTGACCATCGCCGGCCGAGCTGGGTGCCCATGCAGGCCGTGATGAAAAAAGAATCCACCTGCAGCTACAACGACCGCGGGTTCGTCTGCACGGTGCCCGAAGGCAAGTACTTTGCCATGGGCGACAACCGTGACAACAGTGAAGACAGCCGCTTCTGGGGTTTTGTGCCGGATGAAAACTTGGTCGGCAAGGCTGTCTGCATCTGGGCGAACTTCAGCGACATGGGCCGCATCGGCAGCATTTACTAATGCGTGACGATGAGCGGCACAATTGAAATAAACAAAAACAAGAGACCATCACAAATGCTTTCGCTTGAAGCGCTCGAGGAGCGCATCGGCTACGTCTTTCAGGATAAGAAGCTTTTGCGCCGTGCGGTTACGCACCGCAGCTTTGCGCAGGAGCACAATGAACGTCTGGAGTTTCTCGGTGACTCGGTGCTTAACTGCGTTATCGGCTATGCGCTTTTTCTGCGTGACAAACACTTCAACGAAGGCGAGCTCTCACGTGTGCGCGCCAATCTCGTGTGTGAAAAGACGCTCCACGAAATTGCCCTGAAGATTGATGTTTCAAGCTTCCTCTACATGGGGGAAGGTGAGGTAAAGACGGGCGGCGCACATCGTGCGTCGATTCTTGCCGATGCCATGGAAGCGATTTTCGGCGCTGTTTTTCGCGAAGCCGGTTTTGATACGGCGCAGCGCGTTATCCTGAAACTCTACGACCCGATCCTGACGGGGCTGACCCCGGAGCAGATGAGCAAGGATCCCAAGACCCGCCTGCAGGAACTCCTGCAGGGAGATCATCTGCCTCGACCCGAATATGCGATCGTCGCCGCCACGGGTGCAGCTCATGAGCGGCGCTTTGAGTGTGAATGCCGCATCGAGCGGCTCAAAATCGTGACGCGGGGCACTGCCACGAGCCGTCGTGAAGCCGAACAGGCTGCGGCGGAATTGGCCCTGACAGCTGCCAAGGAGGCGCTGAAATGACTGACGATTTGAAGAATTTTGAAAAAGCGCCTGAGGCCGATACGCCTCAGACGGAAGACCCGACAACGCTTGAGATGCCGACGGATGATCTTGAGGCCGACATCGAGCCGGGCAAACCCGACGATGATTTCGAGCGCATGCTCGCGCAGGCCGGAGCGCTCAGCTCCGCCAAGGTTCCCGAGGGCTTCCGCTGCGGGTATGTTGCCGTGGTGGGACGCCCCAATGTCGGTAAATCGACGCTCATCAACGCCATTGTGGGTGAAAAGGTTTCCATTACGTCAAAGAAACCTCAGACGACCCGCAACCGCGTGCTCGGCGTGCTGACGACCGATAAGGCGCAGTTCATTTTTGTGGATACGCCGGGCTTTCAGACCAAGGTGAAGAATCAGCTGACGCGTCGCATGAACCGTTCCGTGCGCTCGACGCTTTCCGAGGTCGATGCCGTGGTGATGGTGATCGAGTCAAACGGCTGGAAGCCGGGCGATCTTGAAGTGCTTCGGCTGCTCCCGACGGAAGCGTCCAACGTCATTCTGGCGGTGAGCAAGACCGATCTCTCGAAGGACCGCAACGCGCTTTTGCCGCTGATGGCTGATTCGATGCGCCGCTATCCCTTCGCCGCCATTGTGCCGGTGTCGGCTGAAAAGCACCGTCAGCTCGACGATCTGCTGCGCGAAATCGAAAAGCTTCTCCCCGAAAGCATTCCGTACTTTGATCCGGACCTCTATACGGACAAGTCGCCGCGCTTTCTGGCTGCGGAAACGATCCGCGAAAAGGCCTTCCGGCTGCTCGGCGACGAACTGCCCTACGGCACGGCTGTCACGATTGACAAGTGGAAGGAAGAGACGGACGACAAAGGCGTGCGCCGCGCGGATATTGTGGCTACGCTCATCGTCGACCGCGAAAGCCATAAGCCAATCGTGATCGGTGAAAAGGGCGCCAAGCTGCGTGAAATTTCGCGTCTCGCCCGTGCCGACATTGAGGAGCAGCTCGGCTGCCCGGTGCATCTTGAAGTTTGGGTGCGTGTGCGCCGCGGCTGGTCCGACGACGTGAAGGCACTCAAGACCCTCGGCTACGATTGATGCTGCGCCTTGCCGCCAGCCGAAAAGGAGTCCGACGAGCGTGACCGCTGATGCGCCGCAGCCCGATCCCAGCCTGCCGCCGCCCATGGATGCCGTGGGCGGCGCTGACGCCTTGGCGGAGGGCAGCATGCTGACGTCGGCGGGTGCGGACGATGGAGCTGCGCCGTCCCCTTCACTCGATGCCGAGCAGGCTGAAGGCCGATGGGGAGATGATGCGCTCCTTGACCTTCCGCGGCTCCCTGACGGCAAAAAGGAAGTGCTCGCTTCGAGCAAAAGCGCTACCGTTGAGGGCGTTGTAGCCAGAGGCCGCGCTGCCGAGGCCATTCTTGAAGAACTCGCCCGCACCGAGGCGCAGGGCGCCTCGGGCGGCCGCAGCGGCGTGAGGCGCCGCCAAAGGCCGCAGCGGGAACCCGGGTTTGTGCTTCATGCGCGTCCCTGGAGCGAATCGAGCATGGTGGTCGACGTGCTGACTGCCCATTTCGGCCGCGTTTTTCTGGTGGCGCGGGGCGCCAAACGGCCGGGATCCAATTTAAGAGGGCTCTTAACGCCCTTTTCGCCGCTCGCCCTTACTTGGACGGGCAAAAAAGAAGCCAAGGTGCTTACGCAGGCCGAGTGGCTCGGGGCGCTTGCGGCACTTCGGGGCGAGGCGCTTCTCTCGGGCTTTTATGTGAACGAATTGGTGCTTCGCCTCACGGAGCGCGAAGACGTCCATCCGGGCCTCTTTCAGAGCTATGTGCACGTGCTCTCTGCGTTGGCAGACGAGGATCCGGCTGTGCGGCAGACGGGGCTGCGCTCTTTTGAAGCGGAGCTTCTGGCGCACTGCGGCTGGGGCCTGGCGCTCGAGGATCGTGATCTGCAAAAGGGCGCCGAGTGGTTTCTCCTCACCCCCGAAGGCGCCTTGAAGGGCGTAGAGGGGACGCCTGAAGACGCCGCCAATCTGCCTTTTGCTTCCATGCTGTGGCCTAAAACGGTAGCGGCGGCTGCTGCCTGCGGATCTGCGGAGCGTAAAAGCCGGATTGCGGCGCTCAGTCCCCGCGAGATGAAGCGGCTTCGCGAACTGCTTAAGACCGCCATCGACCTTCATCTGGAAGGACGGCCGCTGCGCAGCCGGCGTCTCCTTGCCGACCTCAAAAAACTCTGAATACGCGGATTTTCTCGTTCGGCCAATCTGTTTATTTTGAATTGATGCCGAATTGATGGCGATCCGGTGAATGGCTGAGTTATGCCGCGCAGGCCGCGTGCTATTCTGCTTGGCGGCAAGATTCCCTTCTCAATTTTCAATGGGTGCACTTCCATGATTCGGACGCAGCTTTCCGTCAATCTCAATAAAGTCGCGCTGGTGCGCAATTCTCGTGAAGGCAATTGGCCTGACCCCGTTTTCTTCGGGCGCATTGCGCTCGAGGCGGGCGCTGCCGGCCTGACCGTTCATCCTCGTCCCGATGAGCGTCATATCCGCCGAACGGACTTGGCACCCCTGAAGGCGCTCGTGGATGCCTATCCGGGCCGTGAATTCAATATTGAAGGGAATCCGTTTGAAAATCTGATGCCGATTCTCAAGGAGATTCGTCCGCATCAGGCGACGTTTGTGCCCGATGCTGCAGATCAGAAGACCTCTGACCACGGTTTTGAATTCAATAACCCCGAAGTGCGCGAAAAGCTGGCTGCTGTGGTGGCCGAAGCGCAGTCCTACGGCTGCCGCGTCAGTCTCTTCATGGATCCCGAACCCGAATTCACCCGCTGGGCCAAGGAGACGGGGGCCGACCGCATTGAGCTTTATACGGAGGGTTACGCCGCAGCCTACGGCACGGCGCTCGAAGACGATATCCTGCAGCCCTATGTTGACAGTGCGCTTTTATGCGATGAGCTTGCGCTCGGCGTCAATGCCGGTCACGACCTGTCGCTTGAAAATCTCGAGAAGCTCCTCACGGCCTGCGGCAACATTCAGGAAGTGTCGATCGGCCATGCGCTCACGGTTGAAGCGCTCCAGTTCGGTTTTGCCGAAACGATTCGCCGCTATAACGAACTGCTCGACCGCGTGGCAGCAAAGCCCCGCGTGTTCCCGCAGGAGTAAGCGGCGCACGCAGCGTCCCTCTTTTGCCCGCCCGTACTCTGCCGGCTTTGGTCTGTTGTACCCAAAGCCGGCGCTTTATCTTTTGGAATCTCCGTCATGCTTACGCCGAAGAAGCTCGCTCTTGCACATACGCTCGGTCCCGTTGTGGTCGATATTGCCGGCACCGTTCTCACTGAACACGAAATTCGGCGGCTGGAACACCCGATGACCGGGGCGGTGATTCTCTTTACCCGCAACTTCGCATCAGCGGAAATGCTTCGTGCGCTTTGCGGCGCCATTCATGCCGTGCGCCCCGGGATTCTGATCACCGTGGACCACGAGGGCGGCCGGGTGCAGCGCTTTCGCGAAGGGTTCACTGAGGTGCCGTCTATGGCTGCCTGCCGCACGGCCGGTGATCAGACTCAGGCACGTTTGGCGGCCGCGGGCTACGTGCTCGCGAGTGAACTTCGCGCTGCGGGGGTCGACATGACTTTCGCACCGGTGCTCGACATCGACTATGGGCGCTCTGCCGTGATCGGGAACCGCTCGCTCGGATCTGACCGCGATGAAGTCGAACGCAATGCCCGAGCGCTCATGTCCGGACTGCGGCTCGCCGGTATGGCCAACTGCGGCAAACATTTTCCCGGTCACGGCTGGGCCGAGGCCGACAGCCATGTTGCCTGCCCGACCGACAATCGTTCGGCAGCGCAAATTCGGCGTGATCTTTCGATCTATCGCGGTTTGGCGCTCGAGCTCGAAAGCATCATGACCGCGCATGTGGCTTATCAGTGCTTTGACGGAGAGGTGGCCACTTACTCTCCGAGGCTTTTGAAGACCATTTTGCGCGAGGAGCTCGGTTTCAGCGGGCTGATCTTCTCGGATGATTTGTCTATGAAGGGCGCCTGCGGCGACGAGCCGCCGCTCGTGCGTGCACAAAAGGCGCTGGCCGCGGGCTGCGACATGGTGCTGCACTGCAATCACCCCGAAGAGGCCGACGAAATCCTCGCGGGCCTTGAGTGGAGCCGAACGCCTGCCTTTGACGAGCGGCTGGCGCGCCTCTTGCCCGATGAAGCCGAGAGTGTTCTTTCAATGGAAGCGCTGCGGGCGGAACCGCGCTGGCAGCGCGCAGAGGAGCTCCTCGCCGATATTGAGGGCTTTCGAGCCGCTTGAAAGGGCTTAGAGCGCTCTGAAATGGTCACGGACGCGGGCGCATTTTGCGAAAAAGAACAGTGTTCAAAGGCGGAACGGATATCTCTGGGGGGGGGGAGCATGTGCGGATGGCCTTACCCGCATATAGCTTCATTGCGTAACGCCTCAGATCCTGCAATAGTGGAGGGCGACCCAGCCGCTTTTTTGGGGGCGGCTTTAGGACCTCACGACGAGCTGATCAAATAAGGAGAAGCGTCCATGTACGATCTTTTGCTCAAAGGTGCTCATGTGGTTGACCCGCTTAACGGCGTCAACGGCGTGAACGATGTTGCCGTTGAAGGCGGCAAAATCGCTGCAGTGGGACCGGATTTAACCGGTCCCGCCCGCGAAGTCATCGATGTTTCCGGATGGGTGCTCCAGCCCGGCATCATCGACAGTCACGTGCACCTCGGCAGTATGTGGGGGTCGCCCTACGGACCGCGTATGCTCGCGATGAACGGCGTGACGACGTGTCTCGACATGGCCGGTCCCTTGGACGATATTCTCGAGAAGACGCCGCAGTACGGGGCGGGTTTGAATACGGCCATTCTGCAGTTTGCGTCGCCGCCCTTCACCTTCAAAACCAATGCGCCCTCCAAGGCGGAAATGGTAGAGCTGATCGACAAGTCGCTCGCCGAAGGTGCGCTCGGGGTGAAGCTCTTGGGCGGCCATTATCCGCTGACGCCAGAAGTCTCCTCCACGCTCATTAAAACCGCACTTGAGCGCCGTGCCTATGTGGCCTGGCATGCCGGCACGAGTGCACACGGCTCCAATTTGGAAGGCATGATCGAGGCGGTGCAGATGGCCGACGGCTATCCGCTCCATCTCGCGCACATCAATGCCTACTGCCGCGGCGCCATTAAAAATGAAATCGACGAGGCGCGCACGGCAGTGGAGCTCTTGAATGCCAACCCGAATATTTTCAGTGAAAGCTATATTTCGCCCAAGAACGGCACACGTCTTACCTGCGGCCCAGACGGAAAGATCCAGTCCAAGGTGACGGGCAACTGCCTGCGTCACTTCGGCTTTACCGAAGACCGCGACGGCGTGCGCAAGGCGCTCCTCGCGCACAAGGCCTTTGCGGTCTATGACGCGGGCGGGTACTCCGACCTCATGACGGGCGAAGATGCAGTGAAGCTCTGGGAGTCCCACAACACGGACGTGGGCGGGAGCTTCAACATCAATCCGCCGATTCCGCGCATTCTGCTCGCACAGGTCAAGCGCCCCGACGGCGCCTTTGTGGTGGATGCCATATCCACCGACGGCGGGTGCATTCCGAGAAACGTGATTCTCTCGCAGGGACTTTCGCTCGTTAAGCTCGATATTCTGACGCTCACTGAGTTTGCTCAGAAGACGTCGCTCAATCCTGCCCGCATGCTGCGGCTTACGAATAAGGGGCATCTCTCCGTCGGCGCCGACGCAGACATCACTATTTACGACTACGCCGCGCAGACGCCGAAGATGTCTTTCGTCGAAGGCCGCAAGGTACTCTTTAAGGGCGAAGTACTCGGCAAGAATGCCAACATTATCTGCACCGAGCGCGGGCAAAAGGCGATTGAGGCCCGCGGTCTCAAGGCCATTGTGGTGGATCCGGGACTGCCGGTGGATCGCGTCAAGGCGCTTTGAGCGTGCCTCACGGCAGCGGAGCTGCTGAGCGCGTCGGTCTTTGAGGCGCTCGGCAGCTTTAATACCGCACTTTCATCCAGGGGATGCGGAAGCTCGCCATGCGCACGATCATGATGAGGGCGCAGCAGCCCCAAAGCGCGATGTCTGCCGGCACGATTTCGGCGTGCACCAGCCCGAGGTATACCCAGCAGCCCGCAAAGGCGACGGAAGCGTAAGGCTCTTCGTTGGAGAGCACAGAGGGGAGCTTTGCACAGAAAACGTCACGGAGCATGCCGCCGAAAACCCCCGTCACCACGCCGATCAGCACGCTCACAATCAAGGGGTGGCCCAGCCGGTCGCTCGTTGCGCAGCTGCCGACGGCAAAGAAGGCGAGCCCGACGGCATCGGCCCAGAGGAGAATGCGCCGCTGCCAAAAGCGCTGCACGCGGCGCACGATGACGGGGGCCAAAATGGTGAGTCCGAGCGTCATCCAGATCCACTGCGGGTGCGAGAGCCAGTAAAAAGGCCGCAGATCCAGAAGAATGTCGCGAATGATGCCGCCGCCGAAAGCGGTGGTAAAGACGCTCACAAAAACGCCGACGGGATCAATGCGGCGGCCGGCAGAGGCGAAAAGTCCGGCGACGGCAAATCCGAACATGCCAATGCCGTCGGCAACTTCTGCAATGATGGTGAGGGACTGCATCACGGCGGCGTCTCCATTGTGATTCCGAGCTGAGTCCGCCGGATTGTTCTCGCTCTTGTCTCTTCAAGTGCCTGCAGAACGAGCTGTATCCGGCTCCTGAAAGCGGCGGACTTCGTTAAGGATGATTTTCGCGCGCTCTCAGCTTTGGGTGCAAACCGAAAAAATGAGGTTCCGTTCGTACAGTTTGAATTGCTTTCCCCCCTTGAATGCGGTTTTGAATGTGACGGACGAGTAGACTTCAAGGCTCTAAAGCGCTACCGGCCAAGGAGGCCGCACATGATCATTGAGTCGCTTCTCGACACGGACCTCTATAAGTTCACGATGCAGCAGTGCGTGCTGCATCAGTTTCCCGCGGCGGAAGTGTCCTACCGCTTCAAGTGCCGCACGCCCAACATCGACTTGTCGCCCTTCATTGATGAGATCAATGCGGAGATTGACCACCTCTGCAGCCTTTACTTTAAAGACGACGAGCTCGAATATTTGGGCAATCTGCGCTTTATGAAGTCGGACTTCATTGAGTTTCTGAGTCTCTTTCACCTCAAGCGCAAGTACATCACGGTGGAGCGCGATCCGTCGCGGCCTTTCGGCATTGATATCTGCATCAAGGGTCCCTGGCTTCATACGATTCTTTTTGAAATTCCGGTGCTCGCGATCGTCAACGAGGTGTATTTCCGCCGCACATATCCCGGACTGTCTGACGCCGAGGGGCGCCGCCGGCTCGATGCCAAGATTGATCTGCTTCTCAATGAACCTCATGCTGAGAATCTCCATATCTCCGACTACGGCACGCGCCGGCGCTTTTCGCGGCAGTGGCAGCGAGCGGTGATTGAGCGCCTCGCAGAGCGTCTCGGCAGTCGGCTTTCAGGCACTTCAAACGTGCTTTTTGCCAAGGAGCTTGGCCTCATTCCGCTCGGCACGATGGCGCACGAATACCTTCAGGCCTGTCAGGCGCTTGGCCCCCGTCTGCGCGACACGCAGGTTTTCGGGTTCGAACAGTGGGCCAAAGAATATCGCGGCGACTTGGGGATTGCGCTTTCTGACGTCTACGGCATGAAGCCCTTCCTTGAAGACTTCGACATGTATTTCTGCAAGCTCTTTGACGGCGCCCGTCATGATTCCGGAGACCCCTTCCTCTGGGGCGAAAAGATGATCGAGCACTGGAGCCGGAATAAGTGTGATCCGAGAACCAAGCTTTTGATCTTCTCCGACGGTCTCAACATCCCTCGCGTGCTCGAACTCTGGCGCCGCTTCAACGGCCGCGTGCGGCTCGGTTTCGGCATCGGCACCAACCTGATGAATGACCGCGGACCAGAACCGCTCAACGTGGTCATCAAGATGACGCAGTGCAACGGCCAGCCCGTGGCAAAGATTTCCGATTCGCCCGAAAAGAGCATGTGTGAAGATGAAAGCTATGTGCGGTATCTGCGTCAGGTCTTTCACATGGATGACCCGACGGCTGCAGCCAAAGGGTTGAAGTAAGTACTTACTTTTCAAATTAAGCACGGCTCAAAAAAGCCGGCGCTGCGGATGGGCTGCAGCGTCGGCTTTGCTTTTTTATCGCCGAACGAGAAGCTTACGCAGGAGTCCGATGAGTTCAAGCCGTTCTTCGGGACTTAAAACAGAGGCGAATGCTTCAACGCGCTGGAAGTGGCCTGGAAGCAGGTCTGTGAGATATTTCTGACCGGCATCGGTGAGCGCAATGAGCGTTGAGCGCGCATCCGTGGCGGAGGGCGTTTTGACGATGAGCTTTTCCGGGCTCACCAGCATGCGCTGCAGCATGGTTGAGGCCGTGGGCGTACTCACTCTCAGACGAGCGGCCAGCTCCCCGACGGGGAGCGGCATCCCCGCATCATGGAGCACCATCAGAAGGGCAAATTTGCCCTCCGTGACGCCGGTGCTTTTGGTGAGATTGGAAAAAACCATGTTGCGGCGTTCCAGATCGACCATCTGCAGCAGAAACGACATTTCGATGCAGGACACTTTTTCGCAGCTCGGTTCGGTATTCAGATTGCGTCGAATGACGCGAAGAATGTCTTCGTGTGAAGGCGGCTGTGCGTACTGCAGCTCCATGGATAACTCCTCCGTTTTTTGACATACCAAAATCTAAATTCTTTTATGGATTTATGCTCGAAGCCTCTCGTTGTTGGACGCCGATGAATTTTGGTACCTGGTTTGTTGGAGAAACAATTATTGCAAAAGTGCAAGCAAATTTTTATTCGACTACATTTAGTAGTTAGCTACATAACTTTGCATTTGATTTGAGTAATCTCTCCTCTATCGATGACTGCTCGCGGACCTGTCTGCGGACCCGCGGCATCGAAAAGAAAACGTCCCGCATGCAGCCGCTACCGAGCTGTTTGGTTTGTGCGGCAAGGTGCGCTGCTGCGGGACGTGCCTACAGCAATCCCTGAAATGTCAGGAAAATAAAGAAGGAACATAACCATGTTCAAGAAAACCATTGCAGCGCTCGCAGTTGCAGGTGCTTTCGGCACTATGGCCGCTGGCGCGGTATATGCAGCCGATGTGACGCTTTACGGCGTGGTGGACTTGGGGCTTAAGTATTCTCACGTCGACGCCGACCAGAGCGGCGTCGATGCCGTTGACAAGCTTGAAATGAAGTCCGGCTCCCAGTCGGGCTCGCGTTTTGGCATTAAGGGGGCTGAAGACGTCGGCAACGGTCTCAAGGTCGGCTTCCAGCTCGAAAACGGCTTTGATGCGGATACCGGCAGCCTCGGCTACAACAGCCGCTTGTTCGGCCGTGAAGCGCGCGTTTATCTCTCCGGCGACTTCGGTGAAGTGGCTTTCGGCCGCATGGGAACACTGGGTTCGGGCAACGGCACGTACGGTCTGCTCGGCGGCATGACGCCCTTTGGCACTTCGTGGGGCGGTTCGGTGGAAAACGGCACCTATTTTGTGGGCAATGCTCGTGCAGACAATACGGTGACCTATAAGACGCCGACCTTCGCGGGCTTCACGGCTTACGCGCAGTATTCGTTTGATATGAATACCAAGCAGGATACGCCGCTCGGACAAACCGAAGGCAAGGCCTCAGCCAACCGCTACTACGCTTTGGGGGCCAACTACAAGGTGGGTTCGCTCGACGTGACGGCCGTGGTTGACAGCTACAACTGGTCCAACAAGATCAATACTTACGGCGGCAGTGATGTAGACGATGCATTGACCGTGACGCTGGGCGGCTCCTATGACTTTGGCGTTGCCAAGGCCTATTTGAGCGGCCAGTATTTCGACAACATGCTCGCCAATGACGCCACGGTTGCGGCTGATCAGAAGGACACGATGGATACCTATGCGTCCTTTGGCAGCTATTTCAACGGCAAGGCGTTTAAGGGCTACAGCATTTTGGCCGGCATGGATGCTCCGGTGCTGGGCGGCAAGGCTTTGTTCGCCGTCGGCTACACGGACGCTAAAGATGCGGACGGCAGTGATGCTCTCGGCAAAACGGAACTTTCCCGCTACGGCGCCTCGGTGGGCTACACCTACGACTTGAGCCGCCGCACGAATGTTTATGCTGTTGCCGCCTACTATAAGGACAGCGTGGATAAGGATGCGTCTTCGAGCCATCAGGATCACGATCCCTCGACGGCGACTATTTATGCCGGTATCCGCCATACGTTCTAAGGGGGCATAAGCGGGCGGCGGCGCTGCGGTGCTCCAAAAAGTCTCTGCTGCGGTTAGACAGGATTTCAGGCGGGTTTTTGAGAGTCTTTCCTAACTGAAATGTTTTCTGAGCGGCGTGCAGGGGGTTCTTGGGCGGCGCTGGACGCTTCCCGTTTTGCGAGCGCTTAAGCTCGAAAAAGAGGTTCGGTTGAAAGATCGAACCTCTTTTTTGGCCTCTTCATCGCAAAAACAATCATCCTGCATGCCGTTAACATCGTTTTCGGTGTAAGGTACTTTCCGGTGCGCCCAGTCCCGTCAAGAGAAGCGGACAAAGGGGTTGCAAGGTAGGAAACACTTCTTTTGTTTACCAATCTCCAATTTCTTTGCCCTGGGCAGACCAAATTCCACTGGTGCGTTTCGCATCCCTAACCGGCGAAACCGCATCTTCCGACAAGAAAAAGATTGGAGTATCTCGTGACGCTTCTCTCCTCTGCGCGCATGTCTGCCGCAATCCTCGCGCTTGGCGCGCTCACCGCCGTACCGGCCCATGCGGCAGGCATCGACGGCAGTTCGCTTGGGTTAACGTGGGCCGTTCCCTTCGCCGGGATCCTGCTTTCCATTGCGCTCTGTCCATTGTTCCTGCCGCATTTCTGGCACAAAAATTTCGGCAAAGTTGCGGTGTTCTGGGCGCTCTGCTGTGCCGTACCGCTCTGCGCCGTCCTCGGCTTTTCCGTGGGTACTGACGCTATCGTCCACGTGCTTTTGGCCGACTATGTTCCCTTCATCATTTTTGTGGGATCGCTCTTCGTCGTAGCCGGCGGCATTCACGTCCGCGGCTCATTTGTGGGCCGTCCGATCGTCAATGTGGCGTTTTTGGGGCTCGGTGCAGTGCTCGCTAACTTCATGGGCACGACGGGGGCTGCAATGCTCCTCATTCGCCCGCTGATTGAAGCCAACGCCGGCCGCACCCGCAAGATGCAGACCTTTATCTTCTTCATCTTTCTCGTGGCAAACGTGGGCGGCGCGCTCACGCCGCTCGGTGACCCGCCTTTGTTCCTGGGCTTCCTGAAGGGCGTGGGGTTCTTCTGGACGGCCGAACACCTGATGCTGCCGTGGCTTTTGTGCTCGGGTCTGCTGCTCTTTATTTACTTCCTCATTGACAGCGCCTGCTTCAAAAAAGATGTGGCCGACGGCTTCAAGGCGCCGGTGGAAACCAAGGCCTTTGCCATTGAGGGCGGCATCAATGTGCTCCTTTTGGCCGGCATCATTGGTGCCGTGCTTTATTCGGGCTTCAGCCGCTCCGGCATTGAATTCACGTTCCTGAACGTGCACTTTGCGCTCGAATCGATCGTTCGTGATCTCTGCTTCCTCGCGCTCGCTGGGCTTTCGCTCATGCTCACTGCCAAGGCTACGCGTGAGGCCAATCACTTCACGTGGGACCCGATTCTGGAGGTTGCCAAGCTCTTCTTCGGCATCTTCGTGTGCATCGTGCCGGTGCTCGAAATGCTGCGTGCGGGTCACGACGGCGCCTTTGCGTCGCTCGTGGCGCTCGTCACCAATGCCGACGGCAGCTTTAACAACACGTTCTTCTTCTGGCTCACGGGGTCGCTCTCAGCGTTCCTTGACAATGCGCCGACGTACCTCGCCTTCTTCAATTTGGCGGGCGGTGATCCGGAAGTGCTTATGACCACGGATGCTCAGACGCTGATGGCTATTTCGATGGGGTCGGTCTTCATGGGGGCGGTGAGCTACATCGGCAACGCACCGAATTTCATGACGGTTGCGATCTGCAATGAACGCGGCGTTAAGATGCCGTCCTTCTTCGGCTACATGCTCTGGTCGGTCGGCATTCTCTTCCCGGTCTTCTTCCTGATGGATATGGTCTTCCTCACCTAATCCGTTAGATCTCATCCCTGGCGGGCGCTTCGAATGTTTAGCGAAGCGCCCGTTTTTTTTCGTTCTGTCCGGCCGTCGAGCTGCCGGCAGTTGTGGCAGAGTAGGTTCATGGCCGGACTTTAACGCCGCGGCTTTTTTGCTTTCCTTTCGGCGATGTCTGAGCATGCTTAAAGCTTTTCGCAACCCTACGAACGATCAGAATGACCGGTCTGCGCCGCCCGGAGCGGAGTGCAGATCCGGCTTAAGGCGATTCCTGCCGATACTGCTCCCGGCAGTCATTCTCTTAGGCTGGTGGCTCGTGACAAGTTCCGGCGCTGTGCCGGCACTTTTGCTCCCCGGACCGGGGGCAGTGGCCAAGCGGTTTTTGTCGCTTCTCGATTCCGGCGAACTCCTCACGCATGCGGCAGTCTCCATGGGCCGCGTGTTTGCGGGCTTTTTGCTTTCAGCTTCGGCCGCCTTGGGGCTCGCACTTTTACTCTATCGACGGCCGCTTTGGGAGAGTGCGCTTTCACTCGTCCTGGAAGCACTCCGCGTCATTCCGCCCCTTTCGCTGGTGCCGCTCCTTATTTTGTGGCTGGGCATTGATGAGGCGCCTAAGCTGGCGATTGTCGTTTTAGCGAGCTTCTTTCCCATTTATTTGTCGGCCCTCACAGCCCTGCGAAGCGTCAGCAGCAAATATAAGGAACTCGCGCAGATGCTCGGACTCACGGAATCGGCGCGTGTGCAGGAAATTCTGCTCCCAGGGGCGGCTCCGGGCATTTTGACGGGACTGCGATTGGGATTTGGCTACGCTTGGCGCGCACTGGTGGGCGCAGAACTCATCGCTGCCGCGTCGGGCTTAGGCTACCTGATTGAAGATGCATCGTCCTTGGCGAGAACCGATGTGGTGATGGTGGGCATTCTCACCATTGCGGGCTTAGGAATCCTCTGCGATCAGCTCTTTCGCCGAGGGGCGGAAGGCTGGACAAAGTCGCGCCTTAACCGCAGGCGGAAAATCGACGGAGGACAAACAGCCCTTGAGACAGGTTCCTCATCCACAGCAGAACCCGAACGCAGCCTCTGGGGCATTGCGTTCGAGGGTTTGGTAGTGAGCTACCCGGGACTCACTCAGCCGCCGGTGAATCACTTGACGCTTTCCATAGCGCCCGGCTCCGTAACGGCGGTGCTCGGCCGTTCGGGATGCGGCAAAACGACGCTCCTTAAGGCGGCTGCGGGACTGCTCCTCCCGCAGGCGGGCGCTGTGCGGTTTACGTCTCCGAATGCGTCTGGAGGGACGTATCCGAAAGTTGCCATGGTGTTTCAGGAGCCGCTCCTTTTGCCGTGGAAAACGGTTCGGGAAAATGCGGCGCTTGCCCTCTCTGCCCGCACGGGGGAGGGGCTTCCCGAAGCCTGCAAATCTGCAGCAGTCACGCAGGCGCTGACGCTTGCCGGTATTGCGGATTTGGCTGAACGCTTTCCCGCGGAACTCTCGGGCGGCCAGCAGCAGCGCGCGGGGCTCGCGCGGGCGCTTTCGGCAGAGCCGGACGTTTTGCTGATGGATGAACCCTTCGGGGCGCTTGATGCGCTCACACGCCTGGAACTCCAAGATGAAACACGAGCGCTCTTTAACCGCCGGCGCATGACCGTGCTCATGATTACGCACGATGTGCGTGAAGCCGTTCGGATGGCAGACCGTGCAGTTGTGCTCCGCGGCGGCAGTGCCGCGGCGGATCATTCGCTTCTCATGCCGTTCCCTCGGCGCTTTTCGGATCCCGCGGTCGGCGCGGCGGAAGAGGTGCTTCTCGCCGAACTGCTGCACCATTGATACTGGAGTATCACACTGCACTTTATTTGAGCGGCTCGGGTTTCGGAGGTTTGCGCTTCGTCTGAGCGCAATGGGCGTCGATCCATCTGCGCACCGTGGCGGGCGGCGCGCCCGTTGCTGCGCGAATTGCTTTCCAGGTGCTGCCGCTCAGCCGCATCGCGATGGCTTTCGTGCGGACGGCATCGCTGTAGCGATAAAGATTGGGCGATATTTCAACGCTGAATTTGCCGTTTTTCCAGGCTTCAGCCCAGTCGCGAAGCGTCGTGGACGGGAGGTCGAGGATTCTTGAAGCCTTGGTGTAGCCAATGCCGGCTTCGAAGAGCGCTATAGCGCGGCGGCGTTTGTCTGCCGAAGCATATCCCGGCGGACGATAGCGTCCTGGGGGCGACTCCGACAGCTCGTCCGGTAAATTATTTTCCGACATGAGGTATTCCTGCTGCTCGTCAACCGTGCTGGCACTGCGCAAAAAAGACCCGTCCCCGCGCGAGCGGCAGACGGGTGCCAGAGAGCGGGATGACATACCCTCACCAGGTGAGTGAGTGCAGTTGTCTCCCGAAAGCGGTATGAGTCCCCGAGAGCCTTCCTTCATCCTTGGAGCACAATGAAAGAAGGCCCCGGGCGGGTTCTCAGGGGCTAAGCACTGCGGAAGCGCTGAGCCCCTATAGAACGGGTTGGTTAGAACGAGTAGCGGAGGTTGGCGTTGAAGGCATTGTTCAGACGATCGTTGGAACCAGCCGTAAGGCCGTAGTTCAGACCAAACGTCCAAGCATCCTTCTGAGCCTCAACACCGATCGTGGCGCGGATCGGGTTGGAGTCAAACACACGGTTGCTGTCGGAAGCACCAACGAACGTGTATTTCACATCCTTATCGCCAAAGGTCGGGACAACCGAGAGATCAACCATCGGAGCAACCTTCCAGCCGTTCGTATCGAACGTACCCGAGAAGGCAACACCCAACGGCATCTGGTAAACGGTCATCGTGTCATAGTCGGCGCCAAACTTGGAGTCGTCCATGTCGATGCGCGTCAGACGGATGCCAGCGTGTGGAACGATATTGAGCGCGCCGAACTTGGCGAGGTATTCCGTGCCCACACCAAAGGTGAAGACGTCCGCATCTTCGGATTCCTTGACCTGACCGAAGACCGTATTGGTCGAAAGGTCGTTCTTGAGCTTCGTGTAGCCCACATCAGCACGGAGATTGAAGTCGCCGAGCTGCTGCGCAGCGTAGAGACTCACGCCGTAGAAGTCCGAATCGTTGTCGACCTTGATGCCGTCGCCCACGGAATTGCTGTCAGCCTGACCCACATTGAAAGCAAGACCGATGGTTGCACCGCAGGAGGCGGTGTAGTCAAGACCTAGGACGGCGCCGTAGATGTCGGCTTCGTAGCCATAGCCTTCACCATAGAGACGCTTGCCTTCGTTGGTCGTGCCGAAAACGTCAACCCACGGCGTAACACCGGTCGTGCGCGGAGCATTGAGGCTGGCGAGCGAAGTGCGGCGTTCGAGGGCAGCGGTGACCTGATCGTTCACATCAAGCGCGGTGTTGAAGGCACCGCCGGCAAGAGCCATGACCGAAGCCGTGTTAACGCTATCAAGGTAATCGCTGATCTTGTTGGCCAGATACTGATGACTCTGGTTTTGACCAGCAGCGATATAACCATCCGAAGCCTTGACGTCCGCGATGTAGTCCGTGAGCCCCCAGACAACCGCGTCGCTCAGCTGGTTATGACCGAAAGAAACGGCATCGAGGTCAGCCTTGGCATTGCCGCCCTGATAAGTGTCGTCGAGCAGATTGTCGTAAGCTTTGTTGCGGGCAAAAGAGATCGTGCCGTCGGCTGCAACGGTACCCTGCGACGTATGGTCCGTAGACGTGCCGTAGAACATCGTGCCGTAGTCGACCGTCAGCGTGCCGGTGGCGGAGGCAGCAAGCTTAAGCGTCTTCGCACCGTTTTCGCCTTCAAAGGCTGCAGCAGGCGCGTTCTGGACGCCGACGAGCGTAACCTTAGCTCCGTTTGTTCCTGTGGAGGAGATAGTGTTCTGCAGGACACCGTCCTTAGCGGCATAACCGGCCGTGCCTGCAACTCCCTGAATGTCAACGAGGAGATCCGTAGCCTGTTGATCGCCGCCAACGGGCAGGGCTTCAGTGCCATCACCAAACACCGCCTGCTTGGCGATGTAGATAACAGACTTGTTAGCATCAATTTCACCGTAGGCATCGGCAGCGGCTGCATTTGCCGCAGCGGTCGAGGCGCCAACGGACAGCACGCCGAGGTTAGTTTCGCCAGCAGTAGTACCAAAGGAAACAGTCTGGACTTTAACGGCGTTCTCAAAGGCCTTCGGAGCTTCTTCATCCCCTTCGGCTTGAGTGGTCGTTGCAGCGGGCTTATTGCCGAGAATGGCAAACGTACCGTCAGTGATGACGACGGCGGTTGCGGAGTCTCCTTGTTCATACCAAGCCGTATCTAGGTCGCCATTGACGCTGATCTGGCCGTTGTTGGTAAGACCATTGGTCGTCATGGTGCCGTTGACCGTCAAATTGCCGCCATTGGTCGCAACGGTCGTGCCAGCTTCGTTCGTGAACGTGAAGGCACCCGTAATAGTGGATTGAGCGGCGAACGTGACAGCGTTGTCGATGGTACCGAAGTCAGTGTCTTCTGCGCCAAGATCGACTCGGTGGAAGGTTACGTCAACGAGTTTGTCTCCTTCCTTGGCACCAATAATGACTTCTCCCTTGGCATTGCCGCGAAGCGTAAGCGGATTAGCCGATGCGTTGCCGATGGTGAGAGATTTAAGTTCGTTCTCATTTGTTGCCGTTTTAGCAACTTCAAGTGAACCAATGGTCAGCGGGCGAGCAAGGAATTGGTTGCCGTTAAAGTCAGGATTCCCGGAGTTATAGGAAGCAATTACATCGCTGCGGCCAAAGTTCGTTGGACCGGTAGCCGTTGAACTGCCGATCTCCTCGAGATTGAGCTTAGACTGCTTGCCTTCAGCATCAACCGACACAATGTTGGCGTTCGTGAAGTTGAACTTGTTGCCAAGCTTGGAGGAGATGTCTTTGTAGGCGTCGAGCGAATAAGTGTCAGTTGTATTCGTATCGATCAAGACGCCGCCGGTAGAGGCTGCCGAACCAAAAGCTGTAGCGGTGTAGGTCACGTCGCCTTCTTCATCCGTGGAGCTCTTGATGAGGTTAGCAATGGATGTTTCGATCGTACCGGTATTTGAGACGGATACCGTTTTAAGATCCCCGGAATCAACCGTATTGACAACGAGTGTGCCGGCGTTGTTAAGGCTTGAATCCTTTGTTGCAAAGGTCAGAGTGTCAATGGTCGCTACGCCGTTTTGCTCAGTCTTGAAAGTTCCATCCTTAGCTTGCGCATCATCGGTCGTAGCTTTACCCAGCGTTACACTTTTGGCTTTGAAAGAGGCGTTACCTGACTGGGCATCAGACTGACCAATAGTGGTTGTATCTGTAAGAACGACATCGTCAGTTTCAATGGAGCCACCTTGAACATTCACTTTGCCGCCAAAATATTTGGCGCCCGTGATGCTCGTCGTACCGGCGGTCTGATTGAAGGTGCCGAGGAACCCGGAGGCGTCATCAAGCGTCAGGGTTTTCGTATTGGCCGAAATGGCGGTACCTGCTGTGCCGACAACAGCGCCGTAAATTGTTGCATCATCCGTTGCAGTGATGGAGAGCTGTGAGGTGTCCTTCAAGCTGATGGCTTTGGAGGCCGTACCCGCTTCATTGATGGTGAGCGTCTTTGCACTCAGCGCGACATTTGAAGCTCCGCTCTGAAGGATTGTGGAACCGTCAGTGGCCTTAAGAACAGCAGCCCCTGTCGTAGTGAGGGTCACTTTGGCGGAATCCTTAGTGGTACTGCCGAGAGCTTCAATAGCACTCCTTTTGCCGGTAAGAACAGCAGATTTGGCTTTAACAGTGACTTCCGCGGTGCCGCTGTATGAAGCTCCATCCTTGGAGCCAATAACGGAACTCAGGACATCTCCGGAGCTATTGAGAACAACATCAACATTCTCGGCATCAACCGTAACTTTGGCAGCTTGGTTGGTATTTCGAACCGTTGCGAGAACAGCCGAATCCGTAGCATTGAAGTTGAGGGTCTTGTTGACGGTAACGGTGGCAGCCATTTTAAATGTAGAACCGTCCGCAGTTTCAGGATACTGATTTTCAGCGGATACGAGGTGGCCCGCAGTACCGGTCAGAGAATCGAAAGTTGCCTCAATATCCCCACCCTGCGTGTGGATAGCTGAGGATGTTTCCCCGTTGGTTGTATTCTTCCAATCGGATTGGAAATCATAAGATTTGATATCAGCATTCAAGGTAGGTGCTACGTTAGTTCCACCTGCCGTTGTGTTCACGTAAAGGCCATGCGCATAGGCGCCTTTGACGGATACGGAGTCAAATTCGAAGGTTCCGCCTTTCACATTTGAGAAGAGAGCGGAATCGGGCTGAGAATCAACAGCTGTACCTTGCTTGGTTAACGTCAGGGTTGTGCCTGAGACTTTAGTGTTTTCTTTGGCATCATTGATGGAAATCTGCGAATAAGAAGCTCCTTCCGAGAGGGTCTTATTTTCCTGAACTTTAAGAACGCCCTCAGCGTCTGTAGCGGCGATTGCCGTGCCTGCTACCAAAGCCGCCACTGCTGCAGCAATAACGGTCTTCACGGCCTTGCCCTGATAGGAAGAAGCCTTTTCGCTCGTCACGACGACGCCGCGTGTGAGTGACTTGGCAACTTTATAAGTGCGATTCATTTAGGGAGTACTCCAAGAGTTTTCTGGTTGACTCAACGGTTTCGAATGAAGTCGAAGAGTTGTGCACAAGCACTCAGGGCATCCTAAATGTCGAGAAAACATAGGGGGGGGGGTTATCCCTATAGTCGGCTTTCTAATAGATTGTTTGCCGGCAAATTTGGAAAACTGATATATGGCGCGAAAACCCTTAATTGAGGTTGTGTCATCAGAACAACACGGAAAATACGTAAACATTACTATTGTTCCAATAGTAAACGCATGTAAGCATCCTATCTCTTCGGGAGGTCGGCAAAACGAAGAAGGCGGTTTCATAACAATGCTTTCCGCTGACCGTGAGTTTTATTCAGCACGGTTGGGCGCAGTCCCCTTTGAGTGAGCCGTAAAACTGCCGCTTTGCTCATGGCGGTGTCAGAATGTGCCTCAACGAGCTCCTCGCCTGCAAAGAAGACGCATTTCTGTTTCTGAGCACTAAAGAGACGAAGGAGCGGAGATTGATGAAAAAGGATTCATGTTATGAAGCTTAAAAACCTTTTTGCCGCGGCGGCCGTCGCGGCCGGACTGTGCTTAACCGGCATGTCTGCAGTTCAGGCTGCACCGAAGATGCCCGAGAGCATTTCGATCACCTATGTGAAATCGCCCTTCAATCTGCAGAACATTGTGATGAAGGAGCGCGGGATGCTCGAAAATGCCTTCAAGGCCGAAGGCGTCAAGATCAATTGGCGCGTCATTAATTCGGGTGCCATTCAGGGTCAGGCTATGGCGTCTGGCGACCTAGACTTCTCTGCAGTCATGAATACGGCCAGCGTGCTGATGGCTGCCGGTGCCGGCAACCCCATCCGTATTGCTTCCGGTGTGGGTCACCCGCAGAAGATCTTTGCCATCATCGGCAAACCCGGCACGGACTATTCCATCAAGGATCTCAAAGGCAAGAAGGTCGTGGGCCCTAAGGGCACGGTGCTCCATCAGCTCCTTGTGGCAGCGCTCAAGAAGGAAGGCATGACCATCAAGGACGTGGACTTCATCAGCATGGATCCTGCCAAGGCCATGACGGCGGTGCTCTCCGGTTCGGCTGACGCGGGGCTGGTCGCTGCGGGCCTCATTATTAAGGCAAACGCTGAAGGCGCCAAAACGATTACGACGTGCGAAGGGCTCGTCGAACCTAATCTCGTAATGGCAGTCCGTCAGGCTTTTGTTGACCAGTATCCGGAAGCTTACGAACGCGTGGTTGCAACGAACCGCGCTGCTTTGAAGTGGATTCGCGAACACAAGGCTGAAGCGCTCGCCATGGGAGCAAAAGAGCAGGGCATTTCCATTGAAAATGCCGAGAAGCTCTATGAATGGTCGGGCTTTTATGATGTCCTGACTGAAACTGACGTCAAGGGGCTTGCCGCTGATCAGCAGTTCCTCATCGACAACGGCATGATGGAAAAGGCGGTGGATGTCCGCTCGCTCATTCTGCCGGGCGCGATGAAATAACCGCCTAATGAAAAAGCGAATACAGCGTTTCGCTGCTGCTTTACTGCAGTTTTAGGCCTCAGCAATCGGCTGCTTTGACGCGAGTCGGGCAGCTGATTGCGGACGAATTGAGCGAATTTCTAAACCGCCTTCAAAGGAAGGTCTGCTCGATTGGCCGGGAATCTTTAATTTGATTTCTCCAAGCGATTGGCCCAAGAAAAGGCAGCAAAGAAAAAGGCTGAGTTTGGAAAAACTCAGCCTTTTATGGTTTCGTGGCAGGGGTAGTAGGATTCGAACCTACGAATGGTGGATTCAGAATCCACTGCCTTAACCGGACTTGGCGATACCCCAGCGAATGGTGCGGTCGATGAGATTTGAACTCATATGGATTGCTCCGCTACCCCCTCAAAGTAGTGCGTCTACCAATTTCGCCACGACCGCGGCCTGATCAAGTTGTTTTCTGCTGATTTATTTTTGAACTGAGGCGTTCATCAGCAGAGGAAAAAGATTTTACCTGGGAATTTGGTTAACGGGGGACTTATTGGCATCACCAGCCATCCCCTGTTCTTGGGATGCAGGCTGTTCAATGGTCGAAAGAACGCCGCCTTCGGGCTGGGTGGAGCGCTTGTTGAAAGCGCCGGACGCGAGGGTCAGGGCGATCGTCGAGCAGAAGAAGACCGTAGCGGCGATGGCCGTCGAACGCGAGAGGAAGTTGGCGCTGCCGGTGGCCCCGAAAACAGAGCCCGAGGCGCCGCTGCCGAACGCGGCGCCGAGGTCGGCGCCCTTGCCGTGCTGCATCAGCACGAGGACGATAACGACCACGGCCGAAATGATCTGCAGAACGAGCGCGATGCTAAGCAGGAAATGCATGGTGAAAGAAACCTTTATGGAAGGTGTGGAAATGGGGTTGATGGGAAAACGAAATCAGAACGCGTTGGCAATTGCGAGGAAGCTAGAAGCCTTTAGTGCTGCTCCGCCGATCAGTGCGCCGTCAATATCGGGCTGCGCAAAGAGCTTATGGGCATTTTCAGGCTTGACGCTTCCGCCGTAGAGAATCGGCGTGGATGCGCCGCCCTTGGGAGACACTTCAACGAGCCGAGTGCGGATGAGCGCGTGGACGGACTGAGCGATTTCAGGCGTAGCGGTCTTGCCGGTGCCGATGGCCCAAACGGGTTCATAGGCAACAGCGAGAAGATCCTCAGGACGCACGATGGTGAGGACGGCATTCAACTGACGAAGAATCACGGAAGGCGTAGCGCCGGTTTCCCGCTCTTCGAGCGTTTCGCCCACGCAGACTACCGGCTTCAAGCCCGCCTTGACCAAGGCCAGTGCTTTCATGGCCACGCGGTTATCGGTTTCACCGTAAAGCGTCCGCCGTTCCGAGTGACCGACGATGGCGCAGCTCATGCCGATGTCGTGAAGCATCCCGGCGGAAATTTCGCCGGTAAAGGCGCCCGCGGGATTCTCGTTGACATCTTCGGCGCCGACTTCAAGATGGGTGCCGAGCGCACGCAGCGCAAGCTCTCCCAAATAAACGAAGGGGGCGCAGACGACGGTTCGGCAGGCGGGCTGGGGAGACGAAAGAAATTCGTCCGTCCAACGGGCATTGGCCTCCCGTGAGCCGTTCATCTTCCAATTGGCAATGACGATGCGGTCGCGCATAGTGCTTGTTCTGGTCCTCAATGGCTGCCGCAGATGAATTCTGCGGCGCTTCAGCGTTGTTTCAGTAGGTTGAAGGGGATTTTAGCCGCTTAAACGTTGAAAGGTCCTTAAAGGGCGCTTTCTCAGCTTCCGGAAAGCGGCGAACGCCGGCAGGCGTTTTCCCGCATTTTCCCCTTTGGCAGGGAAGGCGCGGAAAAGCATCCGTACCGGCGCCAAGCGCAGCCGTCGCTCATGCGGGTGCCCTTAAAAGAACACCCGCGGCGACAGATGCCTTACTTGTTTTCGCCTTCTTCGCGCAGAAGCGCCTTCATGGAAAGACGCACGCGGCCCTTTTCATCGGCTTCGATAACCTTGACGCGGACCTTCTGACCTTCCTTGAGGTAGTCAGAAACAGCATTGACGCGTTCGTTGGCAATCTGGCTGATGTGAAGGAGCCCGTCCTTGCCCGGGAGGAGCTGAACGATGGCGCCGAAGTCGAGGAGGCGCGTAACCGTGCCTTCGTAGATCTGACCGGCTTCCACTTCCGCGGTGATTTCTTCGATGCGGCGGCGGGCTTCAGCAACGCGGGCCATATCGGGCGAAGAAATCGTGACCATGCCGTCATCTTCCACGTTGATGGTCGTGCCGGTTTCTTCCGTAAGGGCGCGGATAACGGAACCGCCCTTGCCGATCACGTCACGGATCTTTTCCGGATTGATCTTGAAGGAAATCATGCGCGGAGCAAAGTCAGAGAGCTCCTTGGCGCCGCCGCCGGCCATTTCATGCATGCGGCTGAGGATGTGCTGACGGCCGTCGTGAGCCTGAGCGAGCGCAGCCTGCATGATTTCGGGGGTGATGCCTTCGATCTTGATGTCCATCTGGAGCGCCGTGACACCGTTTTCAGTGCCGGCCACCTTGAAGTCCATGTCGCCGAGGTGATCTTCGTCGCCGAGGATGTCGGTGAGCACGGCGAAGCGGTTGCCTTCCTTGATGAGGCCCATGGCCACACCGGCAACGTAGTCCTTAAGCGGCACGCCGGCATCGAGCATCGAGAGGCAGCCGCCGCAGACGGAGGCCATCGACGAGGAGCCGTTCGATTCACAGATTTCAGAAACAACGCGAAGCGTGTACTGGAACTCTTCGGGCGAGGGCAGAACTGCCTTCAGGGCGCGCTTAGCGAGACGGCCGTGGCCGATTTCGCGGCGCTTGGGGCTGCCGACGCGGCCCGTTTCACCGGTTGCGAACGGAGGCATGTTGTAGTGCAGCATGAAGCGGTCGTGCTGTTCTTCGCAAAGACCGTCAATGATCTGTTCATCCTGCTTCGTGCCGAGGGTGGTCGTGACGAGAGCCTGCGTTTCACCGCGGGTGAAGAGCGCAGAGCCGTGGGTGCGCGGGAGCACGCCCTGGCGGATTTCAATCGGGCGAACCGTGCGGGTGTCGCGGCCGTCGATGCGGGGTTCGCCGGCGAGAATCTGCGAGCGGACGAGGTGGGCTTCGAGTTCGAAGAGGATGCCGTTCACTTCATTGGCATCGGGCGCTTCCGTGCCGGCGGCTTCAGCATCGGCAGCGAGCGTCTGCTCGACGAGGGCATAAACCTCGCGGAGCTTTTCAGTGCGCGGCTGCTTGGAGCGGATGGCATAGGCTTCGTGGAGACCCTTGTCGGCGATTTCGACGATACGGGCAATGAGCGCCTCGTTCTTCGGGGCGGGCTGCCAATCCCAGGCGGGCTTGCCGGCCTTGGCAACGAGTTCGTTGATCGCATTGATGGCGACCTGCATTTCACGGTGGCCGAAGACCACGGCGTCGAGCATCGTCTTTTCCGGGAGGATGTCGGCTTCAGACTCAACCATCAGCACGGCGCGCTGGGTGCCGGCAACCACGAGATCAAGGCGCGAGGTCTTGAGCTGTTCGGTCGTGGGATTCACGACGAACTTGTCGTCGATGTAGCCCACGCGGCAGGCGCCGATCGGGCCGCGGAAGGGGATGCCGGAAACGGCGAGGGCGGCGGAAGCGCCGAGCATGGCCGGAATGTCCGGATCAACAGCCGGGTCGGCCGAGAGAACGTGAATGATGACCTGCACTTCATTGAAGAATCCGTCCGGGAAGAGCGGGCGGATCGGACGGTCGATCAGACGGCTCGTCAGCGTTTCCTTTTCCGAGGGACGGCCTTCGCGTTTGAAGAAGCCCCCGGGGATGCGGCCGGCTGCGTAGGTCTTTTCAATGTAGTCAACCGTAAGCGGGAAGAAGTCCTGACCGGGCTTGGCTTCTTTCTTGCAGACGACCGTCGCGAGAACGACTGTGTCATCCATGCGGCAGATAACGGCACCGGTGGCCTGGCGAGCGATTTCACCGGTTTCGAGCGTCACGTCATGATCGCCGAAACGGAAGCTCTGAGTGGTCTTATTGAACATCGTCATCGGGAATGTTTCCTTCTGAAGAAAGTCCTTTCGCTGACGTCTTCATGTCCGGTCTTCACCGCAGGATTACTGCATATCAGAAAATTCCTGCGGCACGCTGCGGTCTGAGGGTTCTCAAGGTTCCCAAGAGCACTCAAATCGCAACGCGCATTCGAAGGCGATTGGAGATGAAGGGGTATTTCGTCAACGATTGGACAAGGGGTTATAGATGCGACTACGGCCTGTCGAAAATCGGCAGGCCGTGGTCAGGTGAAACTCTTTCTCGCTTACTTGCGGAGGCTGAGCGTATCGATCAGCTTGCGGTAGGCGTTGAGGTCCGTGCGCTTGAGGTAGTCAAGGAGCTTGCGGCGGCGCGAAACCATGCGAAGCAGGCCGCGGCGGCTGTGGTGATCCTTGGCGTGCACCTTGAAGTGCTCGGTAAGGTGGTTGATGCGGGCCGTGAGAAGAGCGACCTGGACTTCAGGAGAGCCGGTATCGCCTTCGGCGCGCTGGAACTTAGCAACGATCTCAGACTTGGTCAGTTCAGACATGGATATTCCTGTCAAAGATGAAAGAACTTGCGGACACGAGCGTTGTGACTCGAGCCGTGAAAGCGGGCATTTTAGACATCGAGCGAGCGACGTGCAAGCGCAACAGTCTTTATTTTTTTATTCGCTCGATATCTAAAACGAAATTAAAGGAGGGTCACCGATCGTCGGACTTGCGGAAACGCTTTTCAAGCGCAGCGACGAAGCGCGAAATCGTGAGCGTGAGCGTGAGGTAGATGATGGCAACGCAGGTCCAAATTTCAAGCGTGCCGTAGGTCTCAGCAATGATGAGTTGCCCGGAGCGCGTGAGTTCTTCAAAGCCGATTACCGAAACGAGGGACGAATCCTTCAGCATGGCAATGAATTCATTGCCGAGCGGCGGAATGATGCGCTTAAAGGCCTGCGGCAGCACGATGTAGCGCATGGTCTGTCCGTAGGTCATGCCGAGAGAAAGACCGGCGCGGAACTGCCCCTGAGAGATGGACTGAATGCCGCCGCGGAAGATTTCGGCAATGTATGCGCCGGAGTTAAGCGAACAGGCGGTAACGGCTGCGATAAACGGGTCAATGCGGTGGCCGATGATATTGGGCAGCGCAAAGTAGATGATGAAGATCTGAATGAGGAGCGGCGTGCCGCGGATGCAGTCGACGTAGACCTTGGCGGGAAGACGCAGGAGCGGGGACTTGGAAAGCTGAGCAAGGCTCGCAACGAGACCGATCAGGAGGCCCAGGCCCACGGCAAGGGCCGTAATTTCAAGCGTCAGACCCGCGCCTCGCAGAAGGAGCGGAATGCTGTGGATGATTAGGGAAAAATCAAATTCCATGGCCTTCGTGGTGTATGAATGGGGGTTGATGAATGAGTGCGTTGCTCTATTTCAGCTTCGGGCAGCCAGTGTGAAATGAGCTGCAGGATTCTACACAGATGTAGTATCACGAACGCGGTCGACCGGCTTTCGATCGACCGCGTCGTGCGGAATACGTTAAAGATTCAATGACAAAGCGCAAATACGGGCGCTTTGATCGTTCGAATTATTCCTGGAACCACTTCTTGTAGATCTTGTCGACTTCGCCGGAAGCCTTGAGTTCTGCGTAGGCCTTGTTGAGTTTGTCAAGCAGAGCCGTGTTGCCCTTCTTCACGCAGAAGCCGAACTCTTCAGCATCGGCAATGTAGGGCGGAATCGTGAGCTGCTGGGCAGCCTTGGGCTGATTCTTAAGATAGTAGGCGAGCACGGGACGGTCGAGCACAACGGCCGAGGCGTTGTGCGAGAGCAGATCCATGAAGGCTTCGCTCGTCGTATTGAAGCTCGAAACCTTGGCGCCCTGAATGTCCTTGGCCTTATCTGCACCGGTCGTGCCGATCTGGACGGCAAGGCGCTGGTTCTTCAGGTCGTCGAACGTCTTGAACTTTTCTGCGTCCGTGCGATGGATCAGCATCGAGAGACCGGACGTGTAGTAGGGCGTCGTAAAGTCAACGCGCTTCTGGCGTTCCGGCGTGATGGAAACGCCGGCAGCAACCACATCAACATTGCCCGTCATCAAAGCCGGGATCAGTGCGTCAAAGCCCATGTTGAGAATCTGCACGTCAAAGCCTGCTTTCTGACCCACTGCACGGATGAGGTCCATGTCAAAGCCCGTGTAGTCCTTCGTCTGCGTGTCGAGGAATTCAAACGGCGCAAAGGTGGGTTCCGTGCCGACGCGAAGCAGGTCGCGGGCCTGAGCCGCGGCGGCCCCGATTGCAAGAGTGGCGGCAGCGCATGCGCAGAGGACGATTTTCTTGAACTGCATGATGAATGTCTTCTTTTTTGAGTTGAAGGATTAAGGGCGCTGCGGCGTTCAATTGCGGAAATTTCCGGTATGCGGAGTCCGAGCGTCGTCACTTAAATGTGAGGTTCAATGCTTTGCATCTTAATCAGCTCGAAGAACTTTGAACGCCTTACAGATCTCTGCGGGGCATAAAAAAACACGCGCATTTGCCGAAACCCTTGTAGCGGGTTGTTTGCGTGAAGATTCGTTGAAAGAATGCGCGGGGCGCGTCGACAGCAAATATCAATATGTCGACAAAAAAGGCCTGAAAAAAAGCGCAGGCTTTCACGAAACCTGCGCCTCGATTTGCGGCTTGACTTCGATTGATTTTTTATGCGCTGGCTGCTGCGTCGCTGCTTTCTGCGGGTTCAGCCGTTTTGCGCCAGGCAGGCGTTGCCTTGGCCTTCTTTTCTGCAATATCCAGAATGCGTTCGTGTTCAGCGAGCTCTTCGGGCGAGGCCTTAATGACGATGCTGGCATCGAAGGCAGGCATCGGGGGAAGGTTGTCAATGTCTTCGTTGACGAGCGTAAGCGTGTCCTGTCCGCGTGAAAGCGACAGATAAACCTCAGCGAGCAGCTCCGCGTCGAGCAGAGCGCCGTGGAGCGTACGGTTGGAGTTGTCGATTTCGTAATAACGGCAGAGACTGTCAAGACTTACCGCACGGCCAGGCAAAAGCTTTTTGGCGAGCTTCACCGTATCAATGACCTGACAATAGTCAGAAATCTTTCCGCGGCCGCAGCGGCCAAGCTCCATATCGAGAAAGCCGGTGTCGAATGCTGCGTTGTGAATGACGAGTGTGGAGCCCTTCACAAAATCAATGAACTTATCGGCGATTTCGGCAAACTTCGGCTTGTCCTGCAGGTATTCCGTCGTAATGCCGTGAATGGCGACGGCCTCTTCAGGTACCTCGCGTTCCGGATTGACGAAAATCTGCAGATGATGTTCATCAGTGCTTCGTATCATGCGGCCTTCAATGGCAACGCAGCCGATTTCAATGATGCGGTCGCCGTTTTGGGCGTCCAGGCCCGTCGTTTCCGTATCGAGCGTGATAAGGCGGTTGGGTGAAGCCATGGGAGATCTCCTCCTGAACCAAATGCTGAAGCCGAGTACGAAAAAGCCCGGCACAATTTTTTTGCCGGGCTAGCGTGCTGGAGCGGGCGAAGGGAGTCGAACCCTCGTCATCAGCTTGGGAAGCTGAGGTAATAGCCGTTATACGACGCCCGCGTTTTACAGGATTTTGAAGGAAGTCTGCTCACTCCTCTTCCTGTGAGGGAGAAATTATGCCCCAAAGAGGTCAATTTTGCCAATTGCCAGCATTGCTTCCATCAGAGGCCGATCAGATCTTTGGGCGACAGCAGGTTAAGCGGCTCACCATCTCACAGCGAATACTTTAATAAGAGAATGCGTTATTAAAGTTTACGCATGAAATCTTTACTAGCAGAAGAGCTTATTAAAGATTTCGACTTTACCGAACGAGCTTTGTGACTAATCGAGGAACTGACGAAGCTTAGAGTTGGCAGTTTTTTGAGTACACCTAGACAAGACTTTCTCTTGACCGTGGAAAACGAAAAAATATCGATTTTTCGTCAGCTTACCCACCAAAACATCCACCAATGCGAATGCGATCTGCGGAGACTCAAGGAGACGAAGTAAGGCGGTGTTCGCTGATTATTCTGAAGAAAATAAAAAATCCGATGCTGCATAAAACAGCATCGGATTTGAATCTGGCGGAAGGAGAGGGATTCGAACCCTCGATACGGAATTTCCGTATGCCGCCTTTCCAGGGCGGTACAATCAACCACTCTGCCATCCTTCCATGATGTGCTCGGCTGTGAGTTGCAGCGCCGTGGTGAAGGCTTTGCTGCAGGTTGGGCAGGTGCCCGAAACCGAGAAGCAGGAATATACCAAAGAACGAAAGGTTTGTCACGAGTGACTGAATAAAAAAGACGGCGAAAGTTGAAATTTCCCGTCTTGTGTTTTCGGAGCTGATCAGCATGTCATTGAAGATCTTTGATTATCGCTGTGAAAACCATCACGTGTTTGAGGCATGGTTGCGTTCGGAAGAGGATGTCGGCCCAAGCGCATGCCCGGTCTGCGGCTCATTGGTTCTTTCAAGATTGCCGAGTGCTCCTGCAGTGAAAGCGGCAGAAGCCTCCGCTTCTTCCCAATCCGCGGCTCCTGCTGCGTCTCTTTCTGAACTGCTGACGGCACTGCGTCATGCCGCCATGAAAGCCCGCGATGTCGGCGAGGGTTTTCCGGAAACGGTGCGTGCAATGGCGAGCGGAGCTGCTGCATGCGAATCCGTACGCGGGAAATGCACGCCGCGAGAGGAAGCGGAACTGCGCGCCGAAGGCATTGACGTGCTGGCGCTTCCAAAAGATTGGTTTGAACCAATGAACTGAGAAAAGCCTTTTCTTAAGGTCCTTGCAAACGGCTCGAGGCTAAAATCTTGCCTCGGCTCTTCCAGAAAAAGCCTTGCCGGACGATAGGCTGGAAGTCGGTCCGGTATTCCAAAAAGTCCGCCAATAAATCTTAGAGAGCTGTGCGATGGAACAATTTCCCGCTGCCAAAGAAACCCAACCGCATGGTCCCGCTGATTTGACCGACCAGAGCACCGTCTTCCTGATGCTCGAAGAACTCGGCATCGCTTCCATGCAGCGTGATTGGCTTGAAGCCAATGCACCGGAGTCGGATGACTGCAAAGATGCGGCCGAGCAGGCTGAAGAGTTTTTCGACGACATCGCGAACCTCTTCCTCGGACAGGGCGGCGATGATCGTGTTGCGCCGAACGGCTGGGCGGGGAGTGCACTGACGAAAAATCTTCGAGAAGCGGTTTGTGCCTATGCCGGACATGACGTTTTCGAGAACGTCGATGATGAAGCGGTGGTGCGCCGTACGTTGGATGCGTATCTCACATCGCTCAAACTGCTCACGGAGCAGCAGGAGGAACTCGCGCGCAGCGGCACAAAGATGAGTCCGGCGGAATACATCACACTGATGATCGCCTGGTCCGGCGTCTTCTCGGGTTCCCGTAAGTCTTTGGAGCTCTCCGCGCCTTATAGACCCACCTTCTGAGTAGAAATTTAGGTCAAATGAACTAGTCATTTATCCTAAATGCTCGATAACCCTTAGATATCAGCGTCTGATCAAATGTTGATGTTGACTTTGTAAAAGTCGGTTTCCCTATGCCGGATTCTATCGATACACTCGTTAGAAGTTGGAAATCACCGAAGACCTGAGCAAACACAATCAAGCTCTGAGTAAGCAGAGGCACGAACACCCGCAAAGGATGGCTCGACTTAGGTTTTAAGGGACATCAAGATCCAAGGCAATTCCAACGCATCATCAACCCACTTAAGGAAGATCGTCATGGAATCGCTAAACGGGGTGAATGCAATCACCATCGTATTTGCGGCGCTGTGCATCTTTGCCATCGCATACCGTTTCTACGGTTTGTGGGTGGCGCAAAAGGTGCTCAACATCAATGCGGCGCGCGAAACCCCTGCAAACCGCTTTGAGGACGGCAAAGACTACGTCCCCACTAATAAATACGTGCTCTTCGGGCATCACTTTGCCGCCATTGCGGCTGCCGGTCCGCTGCTCGGTCCGGTGCTGGCAGCGCAGTTCGGCTATCTGCCTGGTCTGCTTTGGATCTTGATCGGCTGCGTGCTGGCCGGCGGCGTGCACGACATGGTCGTGCTTTTCTGCTCGGTTCGCCACCGCGGGAAGTCTCTGGCCTACATCGCTTCGCAGGAAATTGACACCACTACGGGCCGCGTTGCTGCGTGGGCTGTGCTGGCCATTTTGCTGCTCACGCTGGCAGGTCTTTCGATTGCTGTCGTGAACGCGATGCACAATTCGCTCTGGTCGACCTACACCGTCTTCTGCACGATTCCTATCGCCGTTTTGATGGGGCTTTACATGCAGGTTTGGCGTAAGGGCGACGTGCGCGGCGCGACCATCATGGGCGTCGTACTGCTCTTCCTCTGCATCCTTTCGGGCCCGTGGGTTGCCTCGCACCCCGAGTACTTCGGATGGCTCGACATCGATAAGCCTGAGATGAGCCTCATCATCCCGGCTTACGGTTTCCTCGCTTCGGTTCTGCCGGTGTGGCTCCTGCTCCTTCCGCGCGATTACCTCTCCACCTTCCTGAAGATCGGCACGATCGGCGCGCTGGCCATCGGCATCGCCTTCGTGATGCCTACGTTCCACATGCCGGCCATTACGGAATTCATCCACGGCGGCGGCCCGATCATCGGCGGTCCGGTTATTCCGTTCCTCTTCATTACCATCGCCTGCGGTGCGCTTTCGGGCTTCCATGCCACTATCGGCACGGGCACGACGCCGAAGATGATCAACAATGAAAAGGATGTTCTGTTTGTCGGGTACGGCGCAATGCTGATGGAGGGCTTCGTGGCCGTCATGGCGCTCGTTGCTGCCTGCGTGCTCGTTCCGGCCGACTACTTCGCCATCAATGCTCCGGCAGAAAAGTTTGCCAAGCTCGGCATGGATGTTGTTGAACTCCCGACGCTTGAAGCAGAGGTTCAGGAAAACCTGATGCACCGTCCGGGCGGCTCTGTGTCGCTCGCCGTCGGCATGGCTCACATCTTCTCGAAGATCCCGGCTATGGAAAGCCTGATGGCCTATTGGTATCACTTCGCCATCATGTTTGAAGCCGTGTTCATTCTGACTGCAGTGGATGCCGGCACCCGTGTGGGCCGCTTCTTCCTGCAGGAGATGGTGGGTAAGGTTTGGCCGCGCTTCGCTGATAAGGATTGGTGGCCCGGCATCATCATCACCTCTGCGGTCTTTACCGGCGCATGGGGCTACCTCGTCTACTCGGGAGACATCGGTTCGATCTGGCCGCTCTTCGGTATCTGCAATCAGCTGCTTGCCTCTGTGACGCTTCTGATCGGTACGACCGTCATCATCCGCATGAATCATGTCAAGTATGCGTGGACGACTGGTGCGCCCGGCATTCTGATGACTTTCATCACTTTCTGGGCCGGTATTTGGCTGATCATCAATCAGTATCTGCCGTCTGGTCAGTATCTGCTGGCCTTCCTCTCGGCGCTCGTGATGTGCCTCATGCTCTTCGTGATCGTGGGCGTCCTTCGCCGCTGGATGGTGCTTCTCAACATCCACACCACCGTCAAAGATAAGTACGGCGTGGAAGTGAAGACCATCGTCGAGGAATAACTATCGGCAAGGATTGCTGGAGCCGTACGGTCGTCATTAAAAACCGTCGGCTCCGACGATCTGGACTCTCTTCAAGCACTCGTGCGGTTTGCGCTGCCGAGTGCTTTTCTCATGTTGGAATGACCTGTATCGTAGACGATGTACGCTGCGATGCTTGCTGCAATGCCCGCCTATAATCCGGCCTTCAGACCTGCCTTTAGCGGCAGAAAGCGTTCAGTTTTTTCTTTTGAGGAGGCCCACGGGAGCATCATGTCCAGCAATCAATACGAAACACTCCTCAAGGATATTTATGAACGGGGAGCGCACAAATCGGACCGTACCGGCACGGGCACGCGCTCGCTCTTTGGCTGCCAGATGCGCTTTCCGCTGGCTGACGGCTTTCCGCTTGTGACCACCAAGAAGCTCCATCTGCGTTCGATTATTTACGAACTGCTCTGGTTCCTCTCGGGCTCAACGAACATCAAGTACCTCCATGACCACAAGGTGACGATTTGGGACGAGTGGGCCGACGAAAACGGCGAACTCGGGCCGGTCTACGGCCGGCAGTGGCGTGCTTGGCCTACTTCGGACGGCCGCACGATTGACCAGATCTCAGAGGTGCTCGAGCGCATCAAGAAGAACCCCGATTCTCGGCGTCTGTTGGTAACGGCCTGGAATCCGGCTGAAGTGGACAAGATGGCGCTGCCGCCTTGTCACTGCCTCTTTCAGTTTTATGTCGCCGACGGGCGGCTTTCCTGCCAGCTTTATCAGCGCAGCTGCGACATGTTTCTCGGCGTGCCGTTCAATATTGCAAGCTATGCGCTTTTAACGCATATGGTCGCGCAGCAGTGTGATCTCGAACCGGGTGATTTCGTCTGGACGGGCGGCGACTGCCATATTTACGACAATCACCTTGAGCAGACGGCGCTGCAGCTCTCCCGCGAACCGCGTCCCTATCCGAAGCTCGTGATCAAGCGTCGTCCGGCGTCTCTTTTTGAATATGAGTATGAGGACTTTGAATTCGAGGGCTACGATCCATGGCCGGGCATCAAGGCGCCGGTAGCTGTTTAAATCCAATTAACCCCCAAGTTTCTCGCGGAACCTTCAACCATGATTGAACTTATTGCCGCCGCTGCGCGCACCGGTGTCATCGGCGCCGAAAACAAGCTGCTCTGGCGCATCCCAGAGGATTTTGCCTTCTTCAAAAAGACAACGATGGGTTCGCCCGTGGTGATGGGAAGCCGTACTTGGGCTTCAATCGGACGGGCGCTCCCTGGGCGGCTCAACGTGATTGTGTCGCGACGCCTGCAGCCTGCGGACATCTCGGCGAAGAACGTCGTGGTCGTGAAGTCGCTCAATGAAGCACTCTCGCTCGCTCAGGCGCGCTCTCGTACAGGGCGTGTTTTTGTGATCGGCGGCGGTGAAATCTACCGCCGGACGATCGCCATTGCCGATCGAGTGTGGCTCACCAAGATCGATCACGACTTTGAGGGGGATACCTATTTCCCGACCATTCCTCGCGGACGATTCAGAGGGGAATGTTTCCGTACGCTCTTGCCCTCTGCGAAGCGTCCTTGGCGGGTGGATTTTGAGTGCTGGACGAAACGTTCAGGCGCTTAACGCCTTCTGAAAAAAAGATGTCCACAGCGAGCCCGGCAGTGCAAATGCGTTTCCGGGCTTTTTGCTGAGTCATTGTGACCGGCCGCCGTTGGCGGCGGCGCACGGCTCTTCGACCCGCATAAGTCTTCGATGCTCAAACTTTTCCACAGGGGCAATGGGGTTTTTGTCCACAGATTCTGTGCATAAGTTAAGAACGTTCGGGGGAGAAGATTCGCCTTCCCCTCAAAATCAGATGCTTAAGGAGATGCTTAAAAATTAAGCATCTGTAAATTACTCATCTATTTGATATAAAAAGGTTTATTGGCGAATTCACAATCAACAGACAACAAAAAAGAGCCGTTGAATTTCTTCAACCGCTCCTAACTTATCCGCCTCAAAAACGAATGGTGCGCCAGGCAGGATTCGAACCCACGACCCTCTGGTTCGTAGCCAGATACTCTATCCAACTGAGCTACTGGCGCACAAATTTCGCAGAAGGAGAACTATACATACTCGAAAGTGAAAAAGCAAGAGTTGCGAGAAAATATTCCCTGATCGAATGCAGGTATACCGCCGCAAACGAAGCGGCTGCTGCTGAGGAAACGAAAATGCCCGGGCAGTCTGAACTGTCCGGGCATTTTGAAGGAAGATTCACGTTTGGGCGGAAGCGATCACAGATCAATCCGCACGGCGCTGAATCTCGCTTACGAACCAATGACGGCCGTCATCATCCACTTCTTCCTGCTTAAGAAGACCATGACCGGTCTGTCGGCAGAAATCGGAAAGGTCAGGCGTGCTGTGCGGATCGGTACTCCAAACCGCCAGCACGGCTCCGGGCGTCATCTTTGCAAGAGCCTTTTTGGCACGGAGAACAGGCATCGGGCACGAAAGGCCGGGAAGCCGCAGCGTCTCCACGCTTTGAGGTTCGTTGTGCACGTTCGTCATCAGAGCTTTCCTTCGATCCAGGCGCGGGCTGCTTCGAGCGCTTCCGGGAGCTTCTTGACGTCAGAACCGCCGGCCATGGCGAGGTCAGGCTTGCCGCCGCCCTTGCCGCCGAGGAGACCGGCTACGAAGCCGGCAAGCTCGCCGGCCTTCACGCGGCCAGTGAGATCCTTGGTAACGCCGGCGGCGAGCTGGACGCGGTCTTCACCGGTGACAGAGGCGAGAATCGCTACGGCGCTGCCGAGCTTGTCCTTGACTTTGTCCATCGTTTCGCGAAGCGCTTTGGCGTCTGCGCCGTCAAGACGAGCCAGCAGAACTTTCACGCCCTTGACGTCGCGGGCCTCAGCGATGAGCGCATCACCGGCCTTGGCGGCCATCTGGCTCTTGAGCTGATCAATGCCCTTTTCGAGCGTGCGGATCGTCGCGATAGCATCGGCAGCCTTGACGGGGACTTCGCTCACCGGGGCCTTGAATTCGCGGGCAGTTGCTGCAAGGAGGCTTTCCGTGTTCTGCACCCAGCTGAGTGCATTCATGCCGGTGACGGCCTCGATGCGGCGCACGCCGGCGGCGATGCCCGATTCAGACACCACTTTGAAGAACCCGATGTCGCCAGTGGCCTTGACATGCGTGCCGCCGCAGAATTCGGTGGACTTGCCGATGTCGAGCACGCGCACGACTTCACCGTAGCGTTCGCCAAAGAGCATCACTGCACCAGTCTTTTTGGCTTCTTCAATCGGAAGCACGCGCGTCTGAACCGGCGTGTTCTTGAGGATCTGCGCATTGACGATGCGTTCGACCTCGGCGATCTGTTCGGCTGTCACGGGTTTGCCGTAAGAGAAGTCAAAGCGCGTGGATTCGGGCGTCACCAGCGAACCCTTCTGGGCTACCTTGTCGCCGAGCACCGTGCGCAGTGCAAAGTGCATGAGGTGCGTCACGGAGTGGTTGCGGGCAGTGGCTTCACGGCGGGCTTCGTCGACCGCCAGGTCGAACTTGTCGCCCACGGCGACATGACCTTCAGCAACGTGGCACTGCAGGCCCGTCACGGCGGCCTTCACGCGGAAGGTGTCGAGCACCTTCAGAATAGCCGTGGCGTTCTTGGCTTCGCCCTGATCACCCACCTGACCGCCCGATTCCGCATAGAACGGCGTGCGGTTGAAGACCACTACGCATTCGCTGCCGGCTTCAACCCGGTCAACCGGCTCGCCGTTGGCGTAGAGCGCCACAACTTCAGCGTCTTTTTCGGTGAGGGTTTCGTAGCCCGTGAAGACCGTGTCAGCACCGGTGTAATCCAGACCCTGAGCCATCTTGAACTTGGCCGATGCGCGCGCGGCGGCGCGCTGGCGTTCCATCGCGGCGTCAAATTCAGCCGTGTTGACCGAAATACCGCGTTCGCGGCAGACGTCGGCCGTCAGGTCAGCCGGGAAGCCATAGGTGTCGTGGAGCTTAAAGACCACATCGCCCGGCAGGACGCCCGTTTTGTTTTCAGCAATAGCGGCATCGAGAATATCCATGCCCTTGCTGAGCGTCTGCAGGAAGCGGCGTTCTTCGGCCTCAATCACCTTTTCGATCTCATGGTTCATGAGTTCGGGATAGGCTTCGCCCATTTCCTTGCGGACGGCGTCGACGAGCTTATAGAAGAAGGGGCCGCGGGCGCCCAGTTTGTAGCCGTGGCGCAGAGCGCGGCGGCAGATGCGGCGCAGCACGTAGGCGCGGCCTTCGTTGCCCGGCACCACACCGTCAGCGACGCAGAAGGCGCAGGCGCGGATGTGGTCGGCGATGACCTTGAGGGACGGCGAATTGATGTCGGCAGGAACCGTCGACACGCTTTCGACCGCGGCCTTGGCGGCAGCGAGCAGGTTCTTAAAAAGGTCAATGTCGTAGTTGCTGTGGACGCCCTGAAGCACCGTAGCAATACGTTCGAGACCCATGCCCGTGTCGATAGAGGGGCGCGGCAGCTTATGCATTTCGCCCTTTTCGTCACGATAGAACTGCATGAAGACGAGGTTCCAAATCTCCATGTAGCGGTCGCCGTCTTCCTCGGGGCTCCCCGGAGGGCCGCCCTGGACGGAAGGACCGTGGTCATAGAAGATTTCTGAGCACGGGCCGCAGGGGCCTGTATCGCCCATCATCCAGAAATTGTCTGACATGTAGCGGGCGCCCTTGTTGTCGCCGATGCGCACGATGCGGTCGGCGGGGATACCCACTTCTTTATGCCAGATGTCATAGGCCTCCTGGTCTTCGGCGTAGACCGTCACCCAGAGCTTTTCCGGCGGCAGGTGGAAGTGTTCGGTGAGGAGCTCCCAGGCGAAATGAATGGCATCCTTCTTGAAATAGTCGCCGAACGAGAAGTTCCCGAGCATTTCGAAGAAGGTGTGATGACGGGCGGTGTAGCCGACGTTGTCGAGGTCATTGTGCTTGCCGCCGGCGCGGATGCACTTCTGCGACGTTGTGGCGCGCTTATAGGGGCGATGATCGAATCCGAGGTAGACGTCCTTGAACTGATTCATGCCGGCATTGGTAAAGAGAAGCGTCGGGTCGTTGCCGGGAACGACGGGGCTGGACGCCACAATGGTGTGACCTTTGCTTTCGTAGAACTTTAGAAAGGTCCGTCGAATGTCTGCGACTTTCATTGGAAATCGGTTTTAGTTGATCTGCTGCGTCGGTGCGTGTACCAAAGGGTCTGCTCTGCCGCCGGCGCGGATAAATGGAGAGATGCGTCATCCGCCGCTCTCCGGCAGGGATGATGGATCCGAAACTAATAATTTTAGACCTATTGGCCCGACAGAATCTTTCTCCGGACGGGTCTGTGCGTAAAAGATTGGGCGTTCGGCTTGATGCCGAACGCCCAATGATTCATATCAGACGTTTTCGAACGGTGTGTCAGGCAATGCGCGAATAGCCGCCGGCGCGATTTGACTCGCGCAGGTAGCGGTCAAACTGCATAGCGACGGCACGAACGAAGATCTTGCCCTTGGGGAGCACCACCAGACGGTCGGGGTAAAGTTCAACCAGATCGTGATGAATGTAGGGCTTCATCTTTCCAAGCTCGTAGGCGAAAACTTCGTCGAAATGGATGCCGAATTTGTCTTCCACATCCTTCTTCTTCAGCTCGAAGTTGCACATGATCTTCATGATCACATAACGGCGCAGCTCATCGTCTTCGTTGAGGTGATAGCCGCGGTTCGTGGCCAGCCGTCCTTCTTTAATGGCGGCGGCCCAATCGTCGAGTTCGCGGGGATTGCAGGCATAGGCGCTGCCGATCTTCGAGATGGAGGAGACGCCCAAAGCGACCATGTCGCATTCTGCTTTGGTCGAGTAGCCTTGGAAGTTGCGCTGCAGCGTACCTTCGATCTGCGCACGCGAGAGCTCATCGTCGATCTTGGCGAAGTGATCCATGCCGATGTAGCGGTAGCCGTTGGCGGTGAGGCGCTTGATGGCATCAAACATGATGTGCACCTTAGTCACTGTATCGGGCAGATCGGCGGGCAGAATTCGGCGCTGGGGCTTGAAGTGGTTGGGCAGATGCGCGTAGTGGTAGAGCGCAATGCGGTCGGGCGAGAGTTCAAGCACTTGGTCGATCGTCTGCGCAAAGGTTTCGCGGGTCTGCTTCGGCAGACCGTAGATCAGATCCATGTTGATGGAGTGGAACCCCTCGGCGCGGGCTGCATCCATCGTTTCCTTCGTCATTTCAAAGGGCTGAATGCGGTTGACCGCCTTCTGCACATCGGGATTAAAGTCCTGGACGCCCAGCGACATGCGGTTCAAACCAATTTCACGGAGCTTTTTCACCTTCGAGGGACCGCAGGTACGCGGATCCACCTCAATGGAGAATTCGCCGCCGGTTTTAGCGAGCGGGAAGCGCTTCGTGAGCGTGTCCATCATGAGTTCGAGCTCATCCTCGGTGAGGAACGTGGGGGTACCGCCGCCGAAGTGCAGCTGTTCGAGCTCCTGCGACCCCGTCAGATGCGCCTTCACCAGATCAGCTTCCTGACCGATTAAATCGATGTATGCCGCGCTGCGGCTATGGTCGCGCGTCACAATCTTGTTGCAGCCGCAGTAAAAGCACACATCGTTGCAGAACGGCACATGCACATAAAGTGAAAGCGGAGCCGGTTCTTTGGCTGTGCCGCGGCCCGCTAAAGCGCGGGCATAGTCTTCGGCAGTGAATTCGGCATTGAACCGGTCTGCTGTCGGATACGAGGTGTAGCGCGGAGCAGGCACGTCGAACTTCTTGAGGAGGTCCATGTCAGGCAGCTCGACGCCGCTGGTTTCCGAATTCGTCATTTTGTGGGGGCCTATGTTTAATTATGACTTGGGTTAAACTTCCTGCTATTATTTTGGAAGCTTGAGTGTCTTTCTTGATGATTATCAACGTGAGGATCAAGGTCGATTGGATCGAAGGGATTTTCCCTGCGAATTCATCTTTATGAGAGCCAACGCCTTGATTCTAGGCAGTCAAGATTATTCAAAAATTAGCTTTTCGAAGCTCCGCTCCCTGTATGTGGATTGTCGCCAATAAAGCGCTGCCGTCAGACGATACGTCTGCGGTGAGGCTTCTTAGCCTACGACTGCTGCATTCTCGTCCTCTGCTTCGGAACTATGAACAGCTGCCGGCCCATGACCCCTCAGGACCGGACGACACACCAAGATGAGGAAGAAGTGGTGGCACTTAATAATCCGGCAATGCTCCTGCGGTCAACGTGCTCGAACTGCAACCTGCGTGAATCCTGCCTCCCGACGGGACTGACCCTGAAGGAGATCGAGCGGCTTGAAGAACTGGTGACCGGCAATCGCCGGCGCATCAAGCGCGGAGAGTCGCTCTTTCGTGCCGGTGACCGTTTTGACACGCTCTACGCCGTCCGTCTTGGATTTTTGAAGAGCACGGTGATGAGCAGCGACGGCCGCGAGCAGGTGACCAACTTCTTTATGGCCGGTGAGATGATCGGCTTTGACGGCATTTCGAGCGGCGTGCATTCCTGTGACGTCACCGCGCTTGAAGATACGGAAGTCTGCGTCATCAATTACGACAAGTTTGAAGAGGCTGCGACCTCCATGCGCTCCATGGGCGCTCATGTGCTCAAGATGCTCTCGCGCGAAATCGTGCGTCAGCACGGCGTGATGCTGCTTTTGGGCTCGATGCACGCAGAAGAGCGTTTGGCGGCGTTCCTGCTTTCGCTTTCTCAGCGCTTTGAACAGCGCGGCTACTCGCGCAGTGAATTTGTGCTTCGCATGACACGAGCGGAAATCGGCTCCTATTTGGGCTTGAAGCTCGAGACCGTGAGCCGCGTTCTGTCGCGCTTCTCGCACGACGGGCTCATTGAGGTCAACCAAAAGCACGTTCGTATTTTTGATGCGGAAGGCCTGCGGGCCATCGTTTCAGGGGTGCCGCTTTCGGAGCAGCGCTAAGCCGCTAAACGTCTGACAGCACGTGTTCCTTCCAAAGGAGATGTTCGATTTTTTCGGATGTCTCCTTTTCTTTCATTCGGCCGCAGATAAAAAAAGGCCGCAACCTTGAGCGGCTGCGGCCTGAGACAGGAGGAAAGAGAGAGTTAAAGATTTGCGGTCGGGGCTCGCATTAAGCTGCGGGCTTGCCGAACGTATGCTTCATATCGCCCACGAAGAGAATCACGTAGATAAGGAGCGCAACAGCGAAGCCGAGCAGGCAGCACTGAGCCATGGACATGAACTTCATGGACGGGATGAGATACCAGCCACCCGCATCGGAATACATCTGGATGATGGATTCCTGCAGCGGAGAGAGCACGGTTCCGAGGGGGACATCGGAATTGTCATAGCCGCAGTCGCCGGTCGGCAGGAACCAGTCCGGAGCCCACTTTTCAAGCGGCAGACCGAACGGATAGTGCGGTTCGAGCGAGCAGCCCTGCATGCCAAAGAGGGCATCAAGGTCTTCAGAGTGAATGGCGTGGTGAATCGAGGAAAGCTTCACCGAGCACATGATGCCGTAGATGCAGCCGTAAACGCCGCACACATAGGCGATGATGCGCATGATGAGAGCCTTCGGCCAGGCGAGCGTGAAGAGGCAGCCGAACGTCATGCACAAGAACGCAAAGCGGATGTACACGCACTGTTCGCACGGCTTCATGTAGAGCCACACCTGAAACACGTTGTGGGCGATCAGCACGAGGCCAGCACTCAGGATGGCGATCACGAGCCAAGGCCAACGCGTCTGGGAGAACAGACCGATGCGGTCAAGAAGCGTATTCATTTCTCAGATCCTGAGGGATTACTTCTTGGAAAGTTCCGTGATGAGGTCAACGAGACCCTGAACGGAGCGGATGGACTTCGTCATGATGAGGTACTTGCCGTTGACGACATAGGCCGGAATGCCCTGAATCTTGGCGACGTCGTAGCTGGGCTTCCAGCTGTCAGCGAGCTGCTGAACTTCAGGCGTCTTGCGGGCGGCTTCGAATTCTTCAGCGGTGGCGCCGATCGCATCAAGACCGGTCTTGAGGAAGGCCGCTTCACCAGAGGCCCAGCGTTCGCCCTGACGGTGGTAAGCCTTGTAGATCGCATCCTTGGCTTTCTTGAAGATCGACTTGGGATCTTCCCAGTCGGTGATGCCGGCAGCCTTGTCGCGCAGCTGGCACCAGGCGAAGAGTTCAGAACCGGCACGGCCGTACTTGCCCTTCGTTTCAATGTGCACCATGTCGAACTTAAGGCCGGTGGCCTTTTCAGCAAGCGGAACCATCTTCGGGTCAACGCCCACGTCGAACTTGAAGCAGAACGGGCAGTCGTAGGACCAAACCTTCACGAGCTTGCCTTCACCGCCAGGAAGGGGCTTTTCAAGGGTGATGTAGTCCGCGTCCTTGCCTTCCGTAAAGGCGAAGGCGGCAGGAGCGGCGGCGGCAGTCGCAAACAGAACGGCAGAAGCGATGAAAGTGCGGCGAAGCATGGTGATGTGTCCTATTCCTTTATGTACAAAGTTCTGTACGGTTCGAATTCAGTGTGTCGATTCAAGACCCGTGCGTTTCCGAGTGAAAGGTTCGCGGGCCGACCGGCGCAAAAGCATCACAGAGTGACTCTTTAAAGGAGTACAGAGCGACGCTTAAGAACTAAGCGAGAAGGAGTATAAGAACGCCGCAGCCACTTTGGGTAGTGCTAAGTGTACGAAATACCTGAAATTGCGGGAATCTCCCCGCATCATCATATAGATTGAAAAAAGGGATTTGCGAATTGTGAAACTGCCTGTGCGTCAACGGCGCCGAAGGTGAATGACGACGCTAGGGGTGCGGCAGCCGGAGAGTTTTGGGGTGTTTGCAGGAATGGCTCGCAATCACGTCGGAGCCAGTATTCACTCATCCGCAGACAAAAAAAAGCCTCGCAGGCGTTTTCCCGTCGCCCGCGAGGCTCAACCCTCAATTTTCTCAACCTAAAGTCAGGAGAAATTACAGTGGAAATCTGTTCTCTCACCAGAATTCCGCTGTGAGAAAACTATATCTAGAAAACACCTCTGCAGGCTTTACAGAATGTTCAAGGGGTGCAACAAAAGGTGACGCAAGTTTCGACATGCTGATGACAGCGGCAAATGAAGGCCGGCGCCTGTTTGCTGCCAAAGACTGCAGCGCTGCCGGCAGGTGCCGAGTTACCGGCTTCCAAAGGCCTTTTTTGAACAGCAAAAAAAACCTCGCAGGCGTTTTCCCGTCGCCCGCGAGGTTCAACCCTCAATTTTCTCAACCTAAAGTCAGGAGAAACACGATGAAATCGTCTCTCTCGTCGCTTTCATCGTGAGAAAACTATAACCCGATAAGCCTGCCATAGGGATTTCTAATTGGTGAAGGCTGCAACAAATCATGAATGGTCTGCGGCACTAGGCCTTTTAGGCAGTTCATTCGAATTGCATTAAAGATATTGCCTTACCAATATGGTCTTGCATTGGTGCGTCGATAGGTTTCAAGCGGCTCCACAGCAATAGAAGCAATTTCACTGGCCGTAAGACCTGCAACACGTTCCTTGCCTGCGTAACCGTGCAGCATGACGGCGCCAAGCACTGATTCCACTGTGTCGTAGCGCTGCCCGAGGAAGCTTGCAATCATGCCTGAAAGCACGTCGCCGCTGCCCGCAGTGGCGAGCGAAGCCGTAGCGTAGGGACTGAGCCATGTGCGAGAGCTTCGCATGGCAATAAGCGTGCCCGGTCCTTTCAGAACGGTGATGGCGCCAGTCTGCAGGGCAATATCACGAACGGCATTGACGCGGTCGCTCTGAATGATCTGAGGCGTCACTTTCAGCAGTCGGGCGCCTTCAGCTTCATGCGGCGTAAGGACGGTGGCTACTGTGCGGTGCAGCAGTGTGGTAAGGAGCGCTTTGTCCCCGGCAATGAGGTTGAGGGCATCGGCATCGAGTACGAGCGGGATATTCGAGGCCAGAGCGGCTTCAAGCCGAGCCTTGGCAGCGGCGCTCTGTCCGAGTCCAGGACCAATAACGGCAGCGGTGAAGCGGCTGAAGTCAAGCGGGGTGCTCGAGAACATCAGTTCCGGCGCGACCGGGTCCACCATCATGGCGTTGGGCGTAAGCAGCTCAACCGTTACGGTCCCAGCCCCCATGCGCAGCGCCGCACGGGCTGAAAGGAGCGCCGCGCCGATGTGGCCTTCCGCACCGCCCACGACGGCAACGTGCCCGAAGGTGCCCTTGTGGGAGAACTTCGGACGAGGCTGGCAAATGTGATCAAAGTCGGAATACTCGATGAGGCCCAGACGCGTGAGCGGAACGGAAACGTCGAGTTCGCTCACAACCACTGCACCGGCCGCGTCGACGCCTTCATTCATGTAGAGTCCGGATTTGGCCGAGAGGAATGTAACAGTGGCATCAGCGGTTACGCCGGGCATCGTGCCGACCCAGTGACCGGTTTCGCTGTGAAGTCCAGAGGGCACATCCAGAGCCAGTCTGAAGCATTGGCGTTCGTTAAACCAGAGTATGGCGTCCAGATAGTCGCCGGTGATCGGGCGCTTGAGGCCTGTGCCGAAGAGACCGTCCACAACGGCATCGGCCTTTTCTGTCATGTATGGGTCGGAGATCACGGTGCCGCCGAGGGCGATCCAGTCGGCAAGCATTTCGCGGGCGAGCTCAGTCTTGGGTTCTCCGCCGGGCATGACGAGCTGCACCGTGTGACCGAGGCGCTTGAGCTCACAGGCGCAGACAATGGCGTCGCCGCCGTTATTGCCTGGGCCGGCAAGCACTGTGACGTGCGGACACGGCAGACGTTCGTCGAGCCACTTTGCGGCGAAGGTGCCCGCACGGCGCATCAAAGTGTCTAGGCCCATGCGCACGGCGCAGCGGGCTTCGAGTTCACGCGACTCTTCAAGGTTCATGATGGTTCGACTCATCTTGGGTCCTTTCGATGTATGAGAGCGGATTTCACTGGTATGCAGCGCAGATGCTGTGCGCAGCTCTCAATTTTTCAACAGTGCCGTCATTCTAAAGGCGGATCAATCAGATGGATCAAGGCGCACCGAAAAGCGCCCGTGAAGGCACAATATCAACATCAAATGTTTTGTCCGTTCGCATGAACACCCGAGTTCCATCATGAGCCGCATTCCGCTTATTCAATTGCCTGCGCCCCGTGCAGAGCGCCCCAATGATCCGCTTGAAGAGAAGACTTTCAAAGAGGAGGTGCTTTTTAACAGCAGTTTCGTAAAGATGGTGAGAGACGATATCAAGCTGCCTGACGGGGGACTTTCCAAGCGTCTCTACCTGACTCATGGCGGAGCCTGCGCCATGGTTGCGCTCGGCGACGACGGCACCATTCTGCTCGAACGCCAGTGGCGTCATCCGCTCAAGCGCAGCTTCTGGGAACTGCCCGCGGGAAAAATAGACCCCAATGAAGAAGAAATCGCCTGCGCTAAGCGTGAGTTGATTGAGGAGTGCGGCGTTCAAGCGCAGGAATGGACCAAACTCGGCGTTATCAACAATGCGATCGGCTACAGCAATGAGCACATCGCCATCTATCTGGCCAGAGGTCTCACTGAAGTTGAGCAAAAGCTCGACGAAGGCGAGTTCCTGGAGGTTTACCGTGTGCCGTTTGGCGAGGCTTGGGAGATGGCTGTTGACGGACGCATTACGGATGTGAAAACCATTTCGGGCATTTTTTGGCTCAAAGCCTGGTTTGAGCGAAAGGGACTTGAACCCTAAAAGACGTTCGGCCGTCCTTTTCTGCCCAAGCACTCTGGCCGTCGGCAGTGTTTGCCGGCGGCGCAGAAAGTGCGAGGCGGATGAAGTGTGTTCACACCGCCGAGAGGTGCTTCATGCGGCTAAGCAGCATGCGCAGTGCAAACAGCATGAGCGCAGAGACTAAAACGCAGATGAGCGCCATCGCCATTGCAACCGAGGCCGAGCCTTGCTCGAACTCGTTGACAATAAAGGTTGAAATCACCAGAACATCGGGCGGCGAAATGAGGCTTGCCGCAACAAGTTCGCGCAGCACGATGATGAAAATCATGATGAAGCCCTGTACGATGCCGACGGCAATGAGGGGCAGCGTGATGCGCGTTAAGGCGAAGAAAGGTGATCCGCCGCAGACGCTGCCGGCTTCTCTGAGTGACGGGCTCACCTGCATCCAGGCAGACGTCGTGTACTGGATGGCGTAGGGCAGAAAGAGTATGACGTATACCAGCACCATAAAGCCCATGGTGTTGTAGAGCGGTACCCAGGTGTAGATCTGGTTCCAAAAGAGCATCAGACCGATTGCCATGACAATACTGGGGAGCATTTCTGGGAGCAGTCCGATGCCTTCCAGAAGGCGTCCCATCCGTCCAGAATGACGGATGAGCCAGACGATGACAGTGCCGAGAAAGCTCGCAATTACGCCGACTGAAAGCGCAAGCATCAAGGAGGTGACGAAGGCGTCGAGCCCCTTTGCGTTTTCGGTAAAGAGCTCAACGTAGTGCATCAGCGTAAAGTTGCCGAGCGCCAGCCCATATCCTCGAATCTTAATGAGCGAGGTGGCGATCACGGAAAACCATGGCACACCGACGGCAAGGACGAGCACGATGCCAATGTATAAAGCGGCAGCGCGGCGCGGCCAGCCGGAGAGTTTCCAGAAGGCCGGACGTGCACCCTTGGCGCCGACCAGCCGAAAAGAGCGGTTGGCAGTGATCCAGCTCTGAAGCATCCACATCGCCATGCAGATCGTAATGAGAATGAGCGAGAGGGTTGCCGCAGCTCCGAAATTGACCGGAGCAGTTGTGGCATAGGCATGGATCTTCGTGGTGAAAACGTCAAAGCCGATGCGCCGGCCCAATGTCGACGGCGTGCCGTACTCTGCAAGCGTCTTAACAAAGACGAGGAGCATCGCAATTGCATAATTGCCGGTCACAAGCGGCAAAAGGACTTGCTTTAAGCGTTTGCTGAAACCCGCACCGGAGACTGCCGCGGCTTCCTCAAGATTGCCGGGCACACGCATCAGCGCATTCTTCATGATCGTCGTCATGAAGGGAAGCGCGTGGAGACTCATTACGAAAACGAGCCCGCCCAAGCTGAAAAATGCCGGCGTAACTGCGCCTGCTGGCGGCAGAAGCTGTTCGAGCAGTCCGCGCTTTTGCATGAAAAGAATCCAGCCCATCGCACCGATGTAGGGCGGCGTCATGAAGGGGATCAAAAGAGCGACATCGAGCCAATGACTTTGCCCCCAGGATGTGCGGGAAAGAAGCAGGGCCAGAGGGGTGGCCATCACCGTTGTGAGCACAACGACCAAGCCGGCAAGCACGATCGAATTGACGACCGTTTCGACATTCTCTGAAGCAAGCGCCGCATCCAGTGCATGCTGCACAAGCAGGGATTCATTCTCGCTGCCGGTGAAGGACGTGATGAAAATGCTTCCCAGAGGACAAACGATAAAAATGACGAGTGCGGCAAGCGCAACAATAGCGGAGAGCCGGACGCCGGCAGATGCGCTCGGATGCATGCGTACCTCGATAATTTGAAAGATGACTCAGCCGCCGGGATGTTCTGGCGGCTGAAATTTGCTGGTTTCGCGGATGAGGTTTAACGATTGCCTTTGGTCATCTGCAGAAGTTTGGCTGCTGCATCATCAGACTGCTGCATCATCGTGTTCCAGTCGAGATTGCTGAAAGTACGGATGTCATCGAGCCCCAGACGGCCGCTTGCCTTGACGTCCGTACGCCCCGGCAGAAGGAAGGCCTGAGCCACCAGTTTTTGCGCATCATCTGAGAGCAGGTAATCAATGAAGGCGCGTGCTGCCGCTTCGTTCTTCGTCGACTTCAGAATCATCGCCGGGCGCGGGTTCACAACGGTCCCGGAGGCCGGGTAATAAATGCCGATGGGTTCGCCCTTCTTAATCTGCGAGTAGGCGTTGTAGTCAACGCCGGCAACCAGAATGGCTTTGGCTCCCGTAAGGACGGATTCAAGCGCTGCCTTATTGGCGCCCGCGACAGCCAGTCCGTTTTTCGCCATGCCTTCCCAGGTGGCCCAATCGCCCTTTGTGGCATATAGATAGCCCGCGAGGAAGTCTTTGCATGAGCCGGATTTTTCCGGATCGGGAATGGCTATTTGACCTTTGAACTTGGGATCGGCCAGTTCCTTCCAGTCGGCATTGAGATTCGGAATAAGCGTCTTATTCCAGATGACGCCCATTGCGGAGGCTGATGTGCCAAAGAGTGTGCGGTCCGCGTCAATGAAGTCGGAGCGCAGTTTTTCAGCATTTTTGGCGTCCGGGTACGAAGCGAGAATGCCGGATTGCTTGACGGCAAGGCCATCAGACCAAGAGGCGAGCACGACGACGTCGGCAACGGGATTGCTTTTTTCTGCTTCCAGACGAGCGAGAATCTTGCCCGTGGTGCCTTCAAAAAGCTTTACCTTAATGCCGGTCTGTTTTTCAAATTGAGCAACATACTTGGCATTGAGTCCAGTGGGCGAAGGCATGTAGACGGTAACGACGCCTTCATCGGCCTGAGCTGCCGAAAAGGGACTCGCGAAAAGAACGGCTGCAGAAACGGCTGCGGCTAAAAGATTTTTGGACATATTCAGTACCTTCCTGAAAGATGAATGCGTTTGAAGTCAGCCGCCGACGGTGACTATCCCGGCAGGATTAACGGCAATGTGAATCTGAGAACCAATGGTTTGCGGCGCGCTGTGGGCAAGCCGCCAGTGTTTGTCACCGACACTCACATCAATAAGCCAGCGGCCCCCGATGTATTCCGTTTGTTCGACGCGAGCGGTGAAAATGAGAGAATGATTAGACGATGAATTCTCTTCTAAATCAATGATTTCAGCGAACTCTGGACGAAACATGCGTTGATCATCAATGAAATTGGATTGCCCGACAAACTCAGCTACGAAGCGAGTGGCTGGATGCGTGTAAATGTCGATTGGCGCCCCGGCTTGCTCGAGTGCGCCGTGATTCAGCACGAGGATGCGGTCGCTCATGCTCATCGCTTCTTCCTGGTCATGCGTCACAAATATGGAGGTCATGGCCAGGGCACTGGTGATTCGTTTAATTTCGCCGCGCATGGTTTCACGCAGCTGAGCGTCAAGCGCAGAGAGCGGTTCGTCAAAGAGAACAATTTTGGGGCGTGAAACGATTGCTCGGGCAAAACCGACCCGCTGCTGCTGTCCGCCTGAGAGTTCCGAAACGCGCCGGCCGGCAAAGTCGGCCAGACCGACAAGTGAAAGCGCGTCTGTCACTTTGGATTTCAAGTCGCTGAGATCTTTGCGTGCACGCAGAGGAAATGCAACGTTTTCGAAAACCGTCAGATGCGGCCAGAGCGCAAAATCTTGGAATACGAACCCGATATTGCGTTTCTCAGGGGGCAGATTGAGACCCAAATCGGCGCTGAAGACGGGCTTGCCGTCAAAGAGAATCTCTCCGGCATCAGGCGTTTCCAATCCTGCAATCATTCGCAGGAGCGTGGTCTTGCCGCACCCTGACGGACCCAGGAGCGTAGTAAATGCACGGCTGCTGAATTCAATGGTGAGCGGCGGAATCACTGTTACGCCTTGGAAGGACTTCGTGATGCCGCGAAGCGCAATACTCATGTTCTGTTTCCAGTTTTCCAACCGCCATATTGGCGGAAGGATTTGAAAAGGAAAGAATTTCTAACCCTATGAGCTTGCGAGTCTATAAAGCATGCATCAAGTTTTAATGAAGCAATGATGACGATTTGATGACGCCGAGCGGTTTCGCTCTTTCACAATTAGCCCATGCCAAGCGCAGTCAAAGAGGTGTAGGTTCTTTGCACCATGAATGACATGACGTCGGTATGCAGTGTGCAGACCGAGGATTGCGATGAGGAGTTTTGGATGACGGAAGTGGTATTAAAAGTTGGGGAGCCCGCGCCGGATTTTGCATTGAAGGATGACCACGGCTGCGTGCGCACGCTGAAGGATTTCCAAGGCAGGAAACTGATTCTTTATTTTTATCCGGAAGACGAAACGCCTGGATGCACCATCGAGGCTCAGGGATTTCGTGATCACCTTGAAGACTTTGCGCGAGCCGGATGGCAGGTGGTCGGCGTCTCCAACGACGATGTGGCGGCGCACTGCGGGTTCCGTGATCATCACGGCCTGAATTTCCCGCTGCTCTGCGATGTGGACCGCACACTTTCGAATGACTGCGGACTGATGTCCGAACAGGTGAAAGATGGGAAAACGCGCATCCGCATCAATCGATCAACTTTGTTGATCGATGAAAACGGACGGCTTCTCAAAGTGATGAAAGGCGTCGTTGCGCGTGAACATGTTGCAGAGCTTTTGCAGATGCTTTGCAGCAAGTGAAAGAATTTGCTGTTACGGAGTTGGGGTGGTGAACCGCTCTCTGGGCAAATCTATGAGCATCCAGAAGGCATCAGCGTAGAAAGGATCGGCAAGATGATGCTCAACCGTGGACGGTAGAGGAATGACTTCCTTCAAGTCCAAGACGCATTCCATCCATCCCTCAGCGGCTTCTTTAACCATGCTTTCGAGTTCTTTGAGGCTGCTGCCCATTGTGATGGCGCCTGGGAGGTCTGGAACAGAAGCGGAAAAAGCACCCTTATCTTCTTCCCAAACAGCGACAGGATATCTCATGAAAACACGTGTGGACAGATGTATTAAACGTTATTAACTCAAGCGTCTATCTTATAGCATGGAATGCCTGTTGCGCTTTTTGCCACTTGTTTGTCTGTATATGTCGTTTAATTTTTGCGGCAGACATAAGAAAAAAGCTCCGCCAATCAATATTGGAAGAGCTTTCTTCTGCCTCACGCATAAGCAACAATGGCGGAGAAGGAGGGATTCGAACCCTCGAGGCCCGCATTTTGGACCTGCACCCTTAGCAGGGGTGTGCATTCGACCTCTCTGCCACTTCTCCGCATCATTGTTTTGGATGCGCAGAGGCATGTAATCTGTGGTGCGCCAGGCAGGATTCGAACCCACGACCCTCTGGTTCGTAGCCAGATACTCTATCCAACTGAGCTACTGGCGCACTGAGAAGGGAAATTGTGCATTCGTTTTAGGGAAAGTGCAAGTGTTTTAAGGGTGTATGCCGTATTTGCGTGATGATTAAATAAGGTGAAAACACAAGTTGAAAAAGAAATAACTTGATGAAGACGCGCCTCGCAACCAGTAAAATAATGGGCTTCAATCGGGCGCACTTTCCCTTTCCGAAAGATGACGGAGACTATGGGCGCATCGGTTCAACTCTCATCCCATTCGGCCGCCTTTGAAGCGCCCGACCACATCGGCATGACTCCACGATTAAGCCTTCGCAACATTACGAAGCGCTATCCGGGCATTACAGCAAACGATCATGTATCGCTTGATATTGCGCCCGGTGAGGTGCTCGCCATCCTCGGCGAGAACGGCGCGGGCAAGTCCACCTTGATGAAAATCATCTACGGTGCCGCCCGTCCAGACGAGGGCGATATTTCTTTTGACGGGCATCCGCTCGGCGTTGAAACCCCGGCACAGGCGCGTGAACTCGGCATCGCAATGGTGCACCAGCATTTCGCGCTTTTCGATACGCTTTCGGTTACGGAAAATGTAGCGCTTGGTCTTTCGACCGGTATTTCGGCTGCAGAGATCGAACGTGAAATCCGCTCGCTCGGCGAAAAGTACGGTTTAGAGGTGGATCCCGCCTCGGTTGTGATGGAACTCTCCATGGGTGAGCGCCAGCGCGTTGAGATTCTTCGCGCGCTGATGACTAAGCCGAAGCTCCTCATTCTGGATGAGCCGACTTCCGTCCTCACGCCGCAGGCAGTGCGCAAGCTCTTCAAGACACTGCATCAGCTTTCGAGCGAGGGTGTCTCCATTCTCTTTATTTCACACAAGCTCGATGAAATCCGTGAGCTTGCAGACCGCTGCGTTGTGCTTCGCGCAGGCAAAGTTGTGGCGAGCGTTGATCCGAAGGCTGAAAGCGAGGAAAATCTCGCCCGTCTTATGATCGGCAATGATCCGCCGACGGTGCGCGAAGGCACGGCCAAGGCTGGCGAAGTGGTTTTTGAGATGCGTCATGTCAGCGCGCCCGGATCGACGCGCGTCTGCGGTATTGAAGATGTCTCGCTTGCCGTGCGTGCGGGTGAAATTGTTGGCATTGCCGGCATCTCGGGCAACGGTCAGGCTCGCTTTATGGCGGCAGCCTCAGGGGAGTATCTGTGCGAGGCCGATCGCGTTTTGCTCTTTAATTCGCCCGTCGGAGAGCTCGATACGCATGCCCGCCGTATTTCCGGACTGCGCTATGTGCCCGAGCAGCGTCTCGGCCATGCGGCTGTGCCGGAATTGTCGCTCACGGCCAATACCTATCTCACCGGCGACTCGCTGGTGCGCAGCGGCTTTATTCTCCGCGACCGCGCAAGAAGTTTTGCCAATCTCGTCATTGAACGCTTTCACGTGAAGACGCCCAATGCTGAAAAAGCTGCCGGCAGTCTGTCGGGCGGCAATCTTCAGAAATTTATTATGGGACGTGAGATTCTCAATCGTCCTCGGGTTCTCTTGGTTCATCAGCCGACTTGGGGTGTCGACGTCGGCGCTGCTGCCGTTATCCGCAACAGTCTTATCCGACTGCGCGACGACGGCGCTGCGATCATCGTTGTCAGTGAAGAAATCGACGAACTCTTTGAGATCTCCGACCGTATTGCCGTGATGTACCGCGGAGCGCTGTCTCCGGCGGTGCCAAAGACCACGATTTCCATTGAGGAAGTCGGCCGCTGGATGTCCGGTCTCTGGCCAGACTCTCCCTTCACGCAGAAAACCTCGGAGGCGCACTGATCATGCTTCAGTTTCCGATTGCCATGACGCCGCGCACCGAGCCCGCTCGTGCACTGGCTTGGCTTTCTCCTGTGATTGCCTTTGCGCTCACAGTTTTTACGGGCTTTTGTCTTTTTGCCGCATTGGGTCAGGATCCCGTAAAGGCGCTGGGCGTCTTTTTTATCGCGCCGCTCGATTCGCTGCGCGGATGGACTGAAATCGCTGTCAAGATGACGCCGCTGCTGCTCTGCGCTGCGGGCCTTGTGGTCTGCTTCAAGGCCAACGTTTGGAATATTGGCGCCGAAGGCCAGCTGATCGCCGGCGCCATTACGGGCGGCGTGGTGGCGCTCGCCTGTGATCCGTCTTGGGGCCGTTGGTATGTCGTTCTTGTGATGCTCGCATCAGCCGCGGGCGGCGCGGTCTGGGGCGGATTCACGGCGCTTTTGCGTCACAGATTTCATGCGAACGAAATTCTCGTTTCTCTGATGCTGGTGTATGTCGCGCAGTTTCTGCTCGCTTGGTGCGTACAGGGACCAATGCGCGATCCCATGGGTTTTGGTTTCCCTCAGACGAAGCTTTTTGAAACAGGGGCGATGCTGCCGGTGCTCGAGGGAACTCGTCTCCATGCCGGTGCGCTGCTGGCGCTCTTTTCTGCGGTGGGCGTATGGCTCCTGATGGATCGAATGGCGCTCGGCTTTCAGTTCAAGGTCTCCGGCATGGCGCCCTTTGCTGCGCGCTATGCGGGCTACCATCCGGGCAAACTCATTTGGGCATCCATGCTCATTTGCGGGGCGCTTGCTGGTCTGGCTGGCGGCATCGAAGCCTCTGGTCCTCTTGGTCAGCTCACACCGACTATTTCTCCGGGGTATGGATTTGCGGCCATCATTGTGGCCTTCGTCGGGCGTCTCTCGCCGCTTGGCTGTATTCCTGCAGCCTTTGTCATGGCACTCTTTTATCTTGGCGGCGAATTGGCGCAGAGCCGTCTGGGGCTGCCGAGTTCGATCACGGGCGTGTATCAGGGACTCCTTCTCTTTTTCATTCTCGCTTGCGACACGATGATTTTTTACCGTCTCTCCTGGCGAGGCCATTCGGCTGACGCGGGCAAGGAGGTTCGATAAATGTCGATTGCTGCCTCCATCATTGCCTCGACTTTAAATGCCGGCACGCCGCTCCTTATCGCGGCGGCAGGCATCGTGATTCATGAGAAGTCGGGTGTTCTCAATCTTGGCATTGAGGGCATCATGCTCATGGGTGCGGTCACGGGTTTTACCGTCACGCTTTCTACGGGTTCCTTTGCGCTCGGGTTCCTCGCCGGCGCGGGCGTCGGTATTCTGCTCGGACTCCTCTTTGCGTTTTTTACGCTCGGCATGCATGCCAACCAATATGCCGCTGGCCTTGCATTGTCGCTTTTCGGCGCGGGACTCTCGGCCTTTATCGGCAAACCGCTCCAGGGACAGGCGCTCGCGGAGCGCAGTGTGTCGGGCATTCCCGGGCTCGAAAATATTCCATTCTTTGGTGAAGCTTTCTTTTCGCAGCACATCTTGGTGTACGGCGCCTGGGTGCTGATCGCTGCAGTTTGGTACTTCCTTTTCAGAACGCGTGCGGGTCTGGTGCTTCGCGCTGTCGGCGAGTCGCCGCAGTCCGCTTTTGCGCTGGGCTACCCGGTGCTGCGCATCCGACTCTTTGCTGTGCTCTTCGGCGCGCTTTGCTCGGGTGTGGCGGGTGCTTATTTGTCGTTGGTTTATACGCCGCTCTGGGTCGAAGGCATGACGGCCGGCCGCGGGTGGATTGCATTGGCACTGGTGACTTTTGCAACCTGGCGGCCGCTGCGCGTGGTTGTCGGCGCTTACCTTTTCGGCGGCGTGACGATGCTGCAGTTCGCCTTCCAGGGGATGGGCATTTCCATTTCGCCGCAGTTCATGGCAATGACGCCTTATCTCGCGACGATTCTCGTGCTTGTGCTGATTTCCCGGAACCCCGCTTGGATTCGCCTCAACGTTCCTGCGTCGCTCGGCAAACCTTTTTCGCCTAAAGGCTGAGAACCTGCAGCGGGCTGACGCGCTGCCAAGAGTTCAGTTTTTTCGGGCAACAGTTTTTCTTAATTTCATTGTTCTCAAAAGGAGTCAACGAAGATGAACAAGCGCTTTGCTTTCAAGCTAGCATTCGCTGGTGCTGCCGCCTTGGCGCTCACGGCCTGCGGTGAGAAGACTGAACCGCCGAAGGCGGCTGAGCCCGCTAAGACCGCTGCTGCTCCAGCAGCTGCGAAGGAGCCTTTGAAAGTCGCTTTCATGTATGTGAGCCCGGCCAATGAAGAAGGCTGGTCTACTCAGCATGACATTGCCCGCCGCGCGGTTGAAGCGAAGTTCGGCGATAAGATCAAGGTGACAACCGTTGAGAATATTCCCGAAAATGCGGATGCCGAGCGCGTGCTGCGTGATTTGGCTCAACAGGGCAATAAGCTCATCTTCGCCACTTCGTTTGGCTACATGAACTCTGTTCTCAAGGTCGCCAAGGAATTCCCGGATGTGAAGTTTGAGCACGCTACGGGCTATAAGACTGCGCCCAACGTGGCCAACTATTCCGCGCGCTTTTATGAAGCCCGCTATCTTGCGGGCAAGCTCGCGGGTGCAACCACCAAGTCCAATATCCTCGGCTATGTTGCCGCGCTGCCGATTCCAGAAGTGCTTCAGGGCATCAATGCCTATACGCTCGGCGCTCAGAGCGTCAATCCCAACATTGAGGTCCGCGTTGTCTGGACCTCCGCTTGGTATGACCCGGGCAAGGAGTCCGATGCTGCCAAGTCGCTGATTGGTCAGGGTGCCGACGTTATTACGCATCACACCAATTCTTCGGCGGTTGCTTCGGCCTGTGAAGAAGCTAAGATCCCGGTGATTTCCTACAACACTTCGATGAAGCGCGCTGCGCCCACGATGCTGATCGGCGGCGTTATTCATATTTGGGATGAGTTCTATGCCGGCCGCATTCAGGCCGTCATGGACGGAACCTGGCAGCCTCAGTCCATCTGGGGCGGTGCGCCTGAACACATGATCGACCTCGTGGACATTAAGGCGACGGATGCCGTCAAGGCCGACATTAAGGCTGCATACGACAAGATGGCAGCCCGCGAGTTCCATCCGTTCACCGGTCCGGTTGTTGACAATACTGGCCGTCAGGTCTTGGCTGAAGGACAGAAGGCTACCGACGCCGATCTGCTCACGATGAACTGGCTCGCCAAAGGCGTGGCCGGCAAACTTCCGAGCGGAAGCTAATATTCATTGACGTTCATCGTTGGGACCGCATATTGAGATGCAGGTTCGGCTTTTCAGCCGAGTGCTCAGATATCGGTCCCAATTCATTGTTCGAATTTTTGTTTTTGGAGTTCTCCAATGATGCAGAAGCGTACTGCTTTGAAGTTGGTCCTGGCCGGCGCCGCTGCGGCGATGCTCGCGGGCTGCGGCGACAAAACCGAAGCACCCAAAGAGGCTGCCGCACCGGAAAAGACCGCTGCCGCTCCCGCCGATAAAGCTGCAGGCCCCTACAAAGTGGCTTTTGTCTATGTGAGTCCGGCGAGTGAGGAAGGCTGGTCGCGTCAGCACGACCTCGCCCGTATCGCGCTCGAAAAGGTATATGGCGACAAAGTAAAGTTCACGACGGTAGAGAACATTCCCGCCGGAGCTGACAGCGAACGCGTGCTTCGCGACCTCGCGCAGCAGGGCAACAAGCTCATCTTTGCGACCTCGTTCGGCTACATGAACTCGGTTCTCAAGGTCGCCAAGGAGTTTCCGGACGTTAAGTTCGAGCATGCGACGGGTTATAAGACTGCACCCAACGTGGCCAACTATTCGGCCCGCTTTTATGAAGCGCGTTATCTTGCCGGCAAACTAGCTGGTGCGATGACGAAGACGAACGTTTTGGGCTACGTCGCTGCCGTTCCGATTCCTGAAGTCCTCCAAGGCATCAATGCCTATACGCTTGGCGCTCAGAGCGTCAATCCCAATGTTGAAGTTCGCGTAGTCTGGACTTCGGCTTGGTACGATCCGGGCAAGGAATCCGATGCCGCCAAGACGCTCGTCGGTCAGAAGGCCGACGTGCTCACGCATCACACCGATTCGCCGGCCGTTGTGGCTGCCGGTGAAGATATGAAGGTCCCGGTGATCTCCTACAACACGTCTATGAAGCGCATTGCTCCGACAATGCTTTTGGGCGGCGTGGTTCAGAGCTGGGAGGAGTTCTACACCGGCCGAATCAATGCTGCGATGGACGGCACCTGGAAGTCCCAGTCGATCTGGGGCGGCATCCCCGAACACATGGTGAATCTGGTGGACATCCGCTCGGATGCGCCTCAGTCGGTGCAGGACGATATTCAGGCGGCCTACAACAAGATGGCGGCCCGCGAATTTTCACCCTTCACGGGGCCGATCGTGACGAACGAAGGCCAGACCGTGGTTGAGGCCGGCAAGACGGCTCCCGACGATGTGCTCCTCAATATGAACTGGCTCGTCAAAGGGGTCGTGGGTAAAGTTCCGACAATGAATTGATGCGGCAGAGCGAAGGCTTAGTGCTTTCGCGCTGACGTTCAGAAAATTCAACTCCGGCTGGATTCGTTCAGCCGGATTTTTTTACCCGTCCGGCTGCGGAAAGGTCATGGGGAAAAGTCAAAACTTGTGCGTGCGTTTCAGCCGCTCAGTCATCATCGGATGACTTTGCTTTTGGGAATAAGAGGTTATGGGTGCTATACGCCTCGCAGGCGTGAAAAATTGTTCCGAAAGTGTCAGTAATGCTTCGCCAAATGAGGGTCAAAGCGTAAAATTTTTCTGCTTGATGCGTTTCGCCAGCAGGCTGACGGTGTTTCGCAAAAGCTTTGGACCAGCATAAATTTTGACGCGCCGCGCACAACTTAAGAAAAAGGACGGGCCGTGCAGAACTATTCCCTTATCACGAGTCTCGTAACCGGCTTCGGCCTTGCGCTTCCCTTCGGTTATCTCGCCGAACGTTTCCTTCGGTCACCCGCCCTGGTGGGCTACATTCTGGCAGGCGTGGCAGTAGGCATTATTCCGGGGCTGCCGCCTGTGAACGAAGCCATGATTGAGCAGCTCGCAGAAATCGGCGTGATGCTGCTGATGTTTGGTGTGGGTCTGCACTTTTCCGTTAGAGATCTTCTGAACGTGCGCACAGCCGTTGTGCCTTGGGCGGCTGTTCAGATGATGGTGACGGCTATTTTGGGCGCCTGCGTCGCCATGGGTTTTTGGCACTGGTCGTTTGGTGCGGCAGTGCTCTTTGGGCTCACCATTTCGTGCGCTTCAACGGTGGTGGTGACGAAGGCTCTGGAACTTCGCCGCATGACCAATGAAATCAATGGTCAGGTGGCCATCGGCTGGCTCGTGATGGAAGACCTCATGAGCGTGGTGCTGCTTGTTTGCCTGCCGCCCTTCGCACAGGCTGTACAGGGGGCGGATGTCTCTCTGAGCGCTGTGGCCTGGAAAGTGGCGACCACGCTGATTTGGGCGGCGGTTTTCGTCGTGCTGATGCTCGTGGCAGGCCGCAAGGTGATGCCTCGCCTTTTGCGGGAAGTGGCGCTGACGGGGTCCAACGAACTCTTCACGCTGTCGGTGCTGGGCTGCGCCATCGTCATTGCTTACGGCGCCGGGGCCATTTTCAATGTGAGTTTCGCTCTGGGGGCGTTCTTTGCCGGCATGGTGATGCAGGAAAGCCGCTATGCACATCGGGCAGCAACGGATTCTCTGCCGCTGCAGGACGCCTTTTCCGTCCTCTTTTTCGTGTCCGTTGGGATGATGCTGGATTGGCACGTGTTCCTGCAGCATCCGATTGAAATCACGTTGGTGGTGCTCATCATCATCATCTGCAAGATGACTTTTGCAACCACTTTCGTCACCATCGCCCGCTGGCCGCTGGAAACGGCTTTTACGGTTGGGGCCTGCAACGGTCAGATCGGTGAGTTCAGCTACATCCTTGCAGCTCAGGGCATTGCCCTCCATCTCGTCGACAGCTCGATGATGAGCATCATTGTGGCAGCCTCGATCATTACGATTGCCTTTAATCCGGTGCTCTTTGAGGCGGCTCCCAAACTGATGCGCATCTTCACGTCGCGCTATGCATGGGCAAGACGTGCGGCTATGCGTCCTGCGCCTTTCTCGCAGCTGCCGGAAAATGCGCCGCGGGAGATTCTGGATGGTCAGATGATTGTTGTCGGCATCCCGGAGGACGGCGCTCAGGCCTTTTTTGATTCACTCCTTAAAGCCAAACGCCGCACGATTGTGATCTGCGGCGGTTCTGCGCCCGTTGATCGTCTGCGGGAGGCCGGCATCGGCGTGCTTTTCGGCTCTCCGTCCGATCCAATGGTTCTCGTTCAGGCGCATGTGCTCAGCGCGGGCGTGCTCGTTATTCCTTCAGGAACCGCGGCAGAAGCGAAGGATGTGGTGGATGCTGCCCGCAAACTCAATAAAACGCTGCCCATCGTGGTGCTCACCAAAACCATTGACGACGGCGTGTTCTTTGATCAGACGGATAAGAACCTGAAGATACTCTGCGAACCGCTGGTCACTTCGCTCACGGTGGCCGCCACCGCTATTGAGGAACTTTTCCAGCGTGAGGAGAGCGAAGCCGAGGAGGAAGCCAACCGCAAGACGGTGCGCGAAATTATCAATGAGGAATACATGCGTACCGTCGCAGCCGTTCGCACTGGGGGCGCATCGGATGCGGCCGAATCTCAGAGCGACAAACTGCAGGCCGCTGCCGTGACAGTGGCTGACGAAGCAATGTCGGAAGCCAAGCGGCAAACACCGGCCCAAAAAACACTGCGTGAAGCCGCGCGCGGCTGGGGCAGGCGGGCTGCGTCCGCCTTCTTTTGGAGAAAACGCGGCAGCGATCACTCGGGCGATGCTGAGCCCGCGGATGAGGCAAAGCCTGACACGGCAGAGCAGACAGCGCAAACGCCGCCCAAAGCTTGAAAAAGTCTGCAAAGATCTCATTTGGCTTGGTTTGGGTTTTCAGCCCGCTGAAGGCTGACCGCTCGGTTTTTCTGCTTTTCGTCGTTTGAGTGACTTTTTCATGCCCACGGAACACACGCTTTTGCTCGCACTCTTTGGTCTGCTTGCGCTTACCGTCGGTCTGCTCGCTCTGCTGATTTATCTGGTCCTTTCAGATCGACACCGCCGCGGCGCAGAAGATGACGACCTGTGCGACGCGCTCCTCGAAGGCGTGGCGGGTGCTAAGCGGGAAATTGAAGGGACCGTGGCAAAGACCGATGCCAGACTCTCTGCCGGGCTCTCGAGTTTGATTACCTACTCAACGACCGAACAGAAACGGTCGTCAGAGTCCGTGGAGCGGTTTGCGGCGTCTGCGCGCGGTGATTTGGCGCGCATGAATGAAACTTTGGCCAAAGAATTTCTTTCGCTGCAAAGCATGGTGGACGAGCGTTTTGCCAAGGTGCTCCAGACCAATGCGGGCGCTCAGGAAGCGCTCGGGGCGAAGCTTTCGGCTGCGCTCGCCGAAGTGCGGGGCACGGTGGACGCCTCGCTTGAAAAGGTGCGCGCAGAAAATGCGCAGAAGCTCGAGGCCATGCGCGCAACCGTGGAAGAAAAGCTCGATCGAACCCTCTCAGAGCGGCTCTCGGCGAGTTTTCGCATGGTGGATGAAAAGCTCGGTCTTGTACAGTCGGGATTGGGTGAAATGCGCCGCATGGCTCAGAGCGTTTCGCGCCTGCAAAATGTGCTCGCCAACGTGAAGACGCGAGGCACCTTCGGCGAGGTGCGCCTTGCGGCCATCCTTTCGGAAATCCTGACCCCCGCTCAATACGCTGCTCAGGCGCGGCTCGATCCCAAATCCGCCGAAGCGGTTGACTTTGCTGTGCGGCTGCCCGGACGTGCGGATGATGCACCCTGCTGGCTGCCGATCGACTCTAAATTCCCGCTGGAAGATTGGGAGCTTTTGGAAAATGCCGAGCGCGAAGGGAATGCTTCAGCTGCCGCAGAGGCCCGGAAGGGGCTTGAAAGAGCGGTGCTTAAGCAGGCCAAGTCGATTCGCGAGAAATATGTGCGGCCGCCGGTCACGACAGAATTTGCGGTGATGTTTTTGCCGTCCGAAGGACTTTACGCCGAAGTGCTTCGTACGCCCGGGCTGTTTGAACGTCTGCAGCGGGAATTCCGCATTACGCCCGCAGGCCCCACGGTGATTGCCGCGCTGCTCAACAGTCTCTTAATGGGATTCATGACGCTTGCCATGGAAAAGCGCTCGAGCGAGGTCTGGAAGATTCTCGCGGAAGTGAAGACAGACTTTGCGGTCTTCTCTCGGCAGTTTGAAACGGTTGAAAAGAAATTCCGCGAAGCACAGAGCTCCCTCGAACAAATGTCGGTTAAAAGCCGCCGTATGGGAGCGCGCATGCAGGCTATTGATGCTTTGGCAGATGGTGAAGCTGCGTCAGCAGGTGTCGTGCCAAAGCTCGATGAAGGGGAGGCGGCCGCGGCGAAATGCGTCAACGATGCGTTTTGATCGCATCAAATTGTTTGATTTGAGAAGCATGTCTGAACACGTGCTCTAAGATGCTGATCTGAAAAATTATTCTCTCAGGACACCATGGATTCGTTTTACCACGCCATTCAGACCATCTGCGTCTACGCAATCCCGCTGATCTTTGCGATCACGCTTCATGAATCTGCTCATGGCTGGGCGGCAGGACGGTTGGGGGATCCGACCGCCACGATGCTCGGCCGCGTGACGATCAATCCGATTCCGCACATTGATCCCATCGGCACCATTGCGGTGCCCGGCGCGCTCCTGCTCATGAGCGCGCTTACAGGGGGCGGCGGACTGCTTTTTGGCTGGGCAAAGCCCGTGCCGATTAATCCGCGGTATTTCCGCAATCCGCTTAAGGCCATGACGATCACGGCAGCGGCCGGACCGCTCTCCAATCTCTTGCAGATGATTTTCTGGGCGCTCTTGCTCAAGGCGCTCGCTGCCGTTGGGTTTTACGACAAATTCGTGATTTCTGTTTGTGCCGCGGGCATTTCCGTGAATCTGATGCTGATGGCCTTCAACCTCATCCCAATTCCGCCTTTGGACGGCGGCCGAATTGTGCGGGGACTGCTGCCGCGTCAGGCAGGAATGGCCTTCGACAAGATTGAACCGTACGGCTTCATGATTCTTTTGGTGCTGATGGTGGGCGGAGGTCTGTCGTTTTTCGTGCGTCCTTTCCTGATGTTCGGCCAATGGATCATTAATTTGGTTTTGTGATTTTTTGTGGGAGCACGTTGAAAATGACGCTCTGTCGCAATCCTAAAAACTGTATGGCGCTGCCGTCGGCATGGGTGCTTCGGTTTATTGATGAACTGCCGCCCCATGCAAAAGTGCTGGATGTGGCCTGCGGAGAGGGGCGGCATACGAGTCTCTGCCTCCTGCGCGGTTTTGACGTCACCGCGGTGGACGTAGATGTTACGCATCTCGAACCGCTCGTCGGCACGCCCGGCCTCACTCTGGAATGCAGAGATTTGGAAGCTGAGCCCTGGCCCTATGCCGAGGAAGCGTTCGACGCCATTATTGTGACCAACTATCTTTATCGGGCGCATTTTCCCCATTACTGGCGCTCGCTCAAGTCGGGCGGCTTATTCCTCATGGAAACCTTCACGACCGTGAATACCGCCATTTGGGGACGCCCGCGCAGTCCTGAGCACGTCCTGCAGCCCGGTGAGCTCCTGCGCCTTGCGCCCCCGGAAGCGCGCATTTGCGCCTATGAGGAAGGACTCAACGCCGACGAGCTTGGACTGGAGCGTATTGTCTGGCTCAAGCCCGGAGATGCTGAAGTGCTGGCCCTGCGGCTCGGCGCGCGGTGAATTGTCTGAAACATTTCGAGAGCATGCCGTTGGCGCTGTCAACTCATTCAAATGCTTGGCAAGCGTTTGCGCGGGCCGGCCTTTGATAGAATCAGCAGATCTTTTTTCAACCCGCAGGCGAAGCCGTCTGATTTCAACACATCAGTAGCTTCCGACGGCGCCCGATTGTGACGGGCGCCTGAGGCAACACCTTGTCGGGTCCGATTCACTTTGCGGAAACATAGAGTAAATGTCCTTGCGCGCGTTTCGACTCGCTGCCGCCTGCGCGGCGATTGCCTCCCTTTCCGGCTGCACCTTTCTCGGAATCGATTTCAATGACGAGAAGGTTCAGTACGAGTCCTCCAACTCGCGCGCGAACCTTGAGGTTCCGCCGGATCTGACGCCGATCCAAAATGACAATCGCTTTGCCGTGCCGTCGCGCAACGGTGTGGTGAGCGCCAATGCCGAAGCTCAGCGTGCTCAGGCTGCGTCAGGTCAGGATCCTTCGGCTGCATCGAGCCGAATTGTGCCGCTGACGGTGTCGGCTAAGGTAATGAAGGACGGTCAGGATCGCTGGCTGCGCGTCAACGCGGCGCCGGAAAAACTCTGGCCGGTCGTGCAGGACTTCTGGCCTTCCGTCGGTCTCGTCGTTCGCGAGCAGAATCCGAAGACGGGCTATATGGAAACGGAATGGGCGGAGAACCGCGCCAAGCTTCCGCAGGACATTATTCGCCGCACGGTCGGCAAGATTATTGACTTTGCATACTCCACGGGTGAGCAGGATCAGTACCGCGTTCGCCTGGAGCGCAACGACGACGATACGACCGATATCTATATCTCGCACCGTTCGATGGTTGAAGTCATGACCGGCCGCGACAATGAGAGCAGCGTCTGGCAGCCTGGTCCTACGGACCCGACGATGGAAGCAGAAATGCTCCAGCGCCTTGCGCTTCGCATTGATGCCGAATTTAATCCCGAGGCCTCCGGTCAAGAGCAGGAAGCTAACGCGCAGCAGATCGCCAAGGATCTGGAAATCAAGCCTGTTGCCCCTAAGGCAGCCATTGAAAACGGCAGCGACGGCAAGGCTGCCGCAGTGGTGCTTGACGAAGGGTTTGATCAGGCTTGGCGCCGCCTCGGTCTGGTGATCGACCGCATGGGCTTTGAGCTCGTCGACCGTGACCGCACGGCTGGCTGGTATCTCGTCCGTTATCTGGATCCTGCCTATGAAGCTAAGGTGAAGGAATCCCGCGGCTTCTTTGCCAATGTCTTCGGTTCTGATGAAGCGATTGAAGCCCCCACCTATCGTCTGCACTTGGGTGATGAAGGCGCCAAAACCCGCCTCACGGTTCAGGATGCTCAAGGCGGCGAAGACAAGACCGGCGTTGCGCCGAACATTCTCAGCCTGTTGGCGGAGCAGCTTCGCTGATTCGGTTTCGAGATGAACTTTTTCGTTAAGTGCCTCAATGCCGTCGGTCTCCATACGGAGGCCGAACTGGCTGCGGCACGCCGAAAAGGTGCACTCGAGAGCGGCGCTCAGCCGACAGCGCCGGAGGTTCTGAATTCGCCGGCGGCTCTTGATCATTCGCCCGCCGGCGTGCTTTACCGCCGTACTGCTGAAGATCTTGCAGTGATGCCGGTATCACTGCAGGTACAGGTCAAGGCTCAAACCGTCGTCAAACTCCAAAAGATGGTTGAGCGCTCGCTTCTCACTCAAGAGGAGTTTGAAGTTTGGAAGCGCCGCATCATGATGCTTTAACGCATCAGGCGCTTCGGGGAATTGCACTCATGTCGACAGAGTCTATTCAGCCGAATTGCTCGAATAATGCGGCATGGAATGATCCTTCTGCAGGCATGGGGCTGCGCCTCTTGGCATTGCTCGGCAGCGTCGTTCTGACGCTCTTTAATCCGCAGGTGCGGATTGACCGCAGGGGATTCGCAATTGGGCTTGTCGGCTGGCTGCTTGCGGCTGCTGCCGCTTATGCCTTGATGGATCCGATCGCTGACGCGGCATGGATTTCCGACAGTGCGATTTTGGTGATAGCCAAGATCTACGGCTGGGCAGCGGGCCTCTGGAGCATCGGCGTAACCGTGCTTTGTGCAAGAAGAGCGCACGATTTTGGGCTTTCGGGCGCCTGGGCACTGCTGCTCTCTGCAGCCGGGGTCAATATCCTCTTTCTGCTTGCATGTCTCTGTCTGCCGGGGCGTCCAGAGGGCCTAGCATGGCCCAGAGCCGATGATGCGGCGGAACTTTTTCACGGCACGCATCAAACGGTCTGCCGGAACGAATAACCACCCCAATGAAGGCAGGTGCGGCAAAATAGCGCACTGCACTAGTTTTTTTCTATTTGAGAGACAAACGCAATGGCTGATGCAATCCGCAAGGGCATGCTGGTAACGATCTCCCTCGTGATGGCTGATATGACGGGCCGAACGCTTGAAGAGACCCCGCCCGAAGGCATGGTTTATCTTCATGGCGAAGGCGATATTTTTCCGCGTCTGGAAAAAGCGCTCGAAGGGCATTTTGCCGGCGAGGGCTTCACCATTCATCTCGAACCTGAAGAAGCTTTTGGCGAATACGATGCCGATGCGATTCGGTGCATACCCGTGGAGAACTTTGCGCATCCCGAACGTCTGGAAGTGGGAGAGCTCGTGGACGAAGTGCCCGGCGAAGCGCCTGACGGCCGCTCCTGGCGCGTGACGGATATGGCCGACGGCATGGCCGTTCTGGAAGCCAATCATCCGCTCGCCGGCGTCGGACTGCAGTTTGCCGTCAAGGTTTTGGATGTTCATGAACCCTCAGAGGCCGAGCTTGAAAGCATGGAGGACGATGGTTCCGCTTCGCTCGTTCCGCCATTCCTGCGGCTTGCCGACAAGATCGTTTCGGAGGACGACGATGACGATACGCCTTATGAGGCTGCCGACGGGGAGTCGGCGGACCCCTACAGCGACGGATCGTCCATGGCTAAGCTCGCTAAGCCGCCTCGCATCGTGCGCTAAAGCGCCTGCAGTTTGCCGCGAGGCGAACGGAGCATCATTGAACAAAAACGAATGGGCGGTTTCGCAGGTCCTCTTGCAGGTCGGAATACGCCTGTTATCAAAGATGCATGGTTAGCCTTCTTCACTGCTATTGACGACTGCACGTTTGGCCGCATCAAAAGCAAAACCTGCTGAGCGTCATCAGCTTGGGCGAATCATCTGAAGTCCGGCGTGAGATCAGGGAGCGGCTTCCGTTTGCCTATCACATGACAGTTGTGAGAGGAAGAATCCATTTATTCGTGTGTCTCCCGCGGTCCAAGCAAGGTTATTCAATCGTGAGTGCCCAATTAGGCCGCTCTGATGTTTCACAACCCTATGGACATATGAGCGTTTGCCTGATTTGGCAAACGATTAAGAAGTCCAGAGGCGTCCGTCAGTACGCTGCTTTGAGGACTTGTCTGTCGAGATTTTGACTAAAAAACAACAAATACGCCTGCATATCTAAGTAAACATTTTAGGTGGTTTTACTAGTACTTATACTGCGAACTATTCTCATTTTTAGTTGCATTTGCAATAAGATTCGCAATGAATACTCGCAGACCACTCTCTTGCATTTCCACAAAGCGCCTCGCACGCAAGCGCTTAGCCATTGCATTGTCTCTGGTGTTTTCCGGCTTGGGGACGCTCTCGCTGTCTCAGACCGCAGCCGCCGCAGATGACTATCAAACGATTGACGGCGTCGGCGTGACGGCTCAGGCTCTGAAGATTGATGTCTCTACGCAGGAAACGCCGCAGTCCGTATCGGTCATCAGCAGTAAGACGCTTGAAGAAGGGAATATCCGCAAGCTGGATGACTCTATGCGCTATACGCCGGGATTTTTCAGTCAGTACGGCGCGGACTATGACACCGACTGGATGAAAATGCGCGGCTTCAGTGTGACGACGCTGGTTGATGGTCATCGTCAGTTCTCCGAAGGCTTCTTCCAGACTTCTGTTGAACCCTTTGGGTTGGAATCCGTTGAAATTATTCAGGGACCATCTTCCTCCCTTTTTGGTGATTCACAGCCGGGCGGTGTCGTTAATCTCGTGACGAAGAAACCGACCAAAACGCCGCAGCACAGCGTTTCGATTTCCGGCGGCTCTAACAAGTATGTTCAGGGCGGCTTTGATTTTGCAGATAACGCTACTGAAGACGGGACGAAGCGTTATCGCATCGTAGCGATGGTCAATCGAGAGGATTCGTTCCTTGACGGCATTGATAAGCACCGCGTCTACCTTGCGCCGAGCTTCACGATTGATGTGAGCGACAGAACCAGTTTGACGTTCTTGGCGAACTACCTGAAGGAGAAGGGCAAGCCCAACAGTGCTTTCTTCCCGACCATGGGTACTCTTCATGCCCGCAATGGTCAATATATTTCTCCGAGTACCAGCTATGCACTCCCCACTGATGACTTGGACAAGGATCAGGTGAATTTCGGCTGGGAACTTTCGCATGAGTTCAACGACAACTTGAAGTACAAGCAGAGCGCGAATTTTTCCTATACGGATATGTATCTGAACGTCGCATCCGTTTATGGTTCGGGGGATTATTTTCCCACTTTGAATCCCCAACCCATGCTGCCGAGGAATGTGCTGATCAACGACGGCATTGAAAAAGCCGTAACTTTCGACAATAACCTGACGTACACGAATACATCAGGGTTATTTGATAATCTGTTCCAATTGGGTTTCGATTATCAATGGTTCAAGAATTCTTGGGGTGCCAACACGCCGTCAGGGCTGAACTGGGGTACTGTTGATCCCTTTAATCCCTCTATCTTTACGCCGGGGGATGCCTCTGCCTATGAGCTTGCAGACTATTGGCGCAATAAGTGGCAGTTCGGCATCTATGGACAGGCTCAAACGATTGTCAACGAATTCCTGCTTTTAAAAGTCGGCGCGCGTTGGGATAAGGTCAGTATCGATTCTGGTTCGGATGATTCCCGTATTACCATCACCAAGGGTCAGCTTGATGACACGCATTTTTCCTGGAATGCCGGGATCATGCTTTTGAATGACTATGGCATCTCGCCGTATGTGAATTATTCAGAAGCATTCTTTGCAAATGCTTCTTTGGCATACAGCGGAGGTGTTTATGGACTTACCGAGCCCACGAATACCAAGCAGATCGAGTACGGCCTTAAGTTGACACCGAATTGGCTTGATGGCTTTGTGAACATTGCGTTCTTCAATCTCAAGCAGGACAACGCCATGACGCCGAGTCTGGTGAATGGGGCACCTGCTTGGGTACCGGTGAACATTCAGAAGGCAAACGGTATCGAGGTTCAGGCGCGTGCCTCCGTTTTCAAACATCTGACATTTGACGTGAGCTACACGTATCTGGATAAGACGGATGGTGATGATGAAGTCCGCACTGTCATGACGCCTAAGCACATGGCATCGGGGTGGGTCTCCTATAACTTTGCCGATCTTGGTCTTTCCGGCCTGACGCTGGGCGCCGGTGTTCGGTACATTGGCAGTTCTGTCGGTCATTTAGCGAACGAACAAGTGCCTGATGTCACGCTTTGGGATGCTGCTGTGGGTTATGTCTTTGATAAGCACTGGAGAATTCAAGGCACGATCACCAATATCGCTGACAAAGAATATGTTCAGGCTGCCGACTGGGGCACTGCTTACTACGGCGAAGGGCGAGTTGCTCGCGCGACTTTGACTTACGCTTGGTAACGCCTTGATTCTCGTTTGAATATTCATTCAAACGATCCATCACATTCAACCGTCCGGCATCGCCTATGCGGCACCGGACGGTTGAACGCATTCACAAGCATCATTTTTCAAACGTCCTCGCCATGTACGAATTAAACGGCATCCGCATGGTTCGCAATGACCGAACGATTCTTTCGATCGACCATCTCGAAATTCCGACGCATGAGCTCACACTCATTTTGGGTCACAACGGTTCGGGAAAATCGACCTTAGCTTCGATCATTTCCGGACTGGTTAAGCCCGATGCCGGGACAACGAAACTCGAAGGGTGCGACCTCTTTACGCTTTCAGAGCGTGAACGCGCTCAGAGAGCTGCGTTTCTGCCGCAAAAACTTCCGGCATCGGAAGGGCTGACATGCCGTGAACTCGTGCGTCTGGGGCGCTTTCCCTGGCGCGGGCTTTTTGGCCGATGGCGCGCTGAAGATGAGGCGGCTGTTGACGAGGCACTCGCGGCTACCGGCTCAGCGCAGTATGCTCAAAGCTACGTCGATGATCTTTCCGGGGGCGAACGGCAGCGCGTTTGGATATCGATGCTTCTCGCGCAAGCTTCACCCGTAATGATTCTCGACGAACCGACTTCCGCGCTGGACGTTCGTCACCAATACGGGACACTGGCGCTTCTGGAGCGCCTTAATCGTGAAACGGGGCGCGGCGTTATTGCGATCATTCACGACATCAATCTGGCACTGCGGTTTGCTACACATATCGTGGCTTTGAAGGATGGGAAGGTTCTCTTCTCGGGCGGAGCAGAACTTCTTCATAGTGAAGAAAATCTCAGGACACTCTTTGAGGCGCCGGTCAAACTCATGCTGCATCCGGATCCGCCGGTAGCCTATACCGGCGGCAAGAAGCAGCTCCCGCTTGATGTTGCCGTGGTGTGCGAATGAACCTTCTTCCTCCATTCTCCATACGCTTAAGCCGCCGAGAGGTGCTGAAGCACTTCGCGGCCGGTTCGCTCGGCGCGGCATCGCTGCCGAACTTTGCTTCGAATGAAAAGTTGGCTGCAGTCTCGGGCATCACCATTCGCGATGACTTGGGTGAGCACGTCTTTCAAACCATCCCGCAGCGCCCTGCCGTGCTTCAATGGGATCTGTTGGAAAACTTGGTTGGTCTTGGCGTCAAACCCGCGGGCGCCTGCGACATTTCCAGCTGGGACACCTGGGTACGTGAGCCCGCGCTGCCTGCCGGCATTGAGGATCTCGGTACCCGAGCTGAACCGAATCTTGAACGCATTGCCAAACTTAAACCTGACGTTATTCTCATCGGTCCCACTCAGCTCGATCTGATGCCGGTGCTTGCCACCATTGCGCCGGTACTGCTCTTTAGCAACTACCGCGCCGATGCACCTGAAAATGAAGCTGAGACGGCTCTCAAGCAGTTCCGGGAATTAGCAAAACTCTTTCAGCGCGAAGCCGTTGCTGAAGCTGAAATTGCTCGATGGTTTGCGCAAATTGACGCTTATGGCGACGCCATCCGCAAAGCTTTTGGTTTTGCTCCTCAAATTCAAGTTATCCGCTTTTCCAGTCTCACAACGCTTTTTGTTTATACGCCTAACTCTATTGCGGACTGGGTTGTGCGGCGCATGGGAATGGCGCAGCCGCTCACTCGGCCTGCAAGCGCCTATGGCCTCACGCAGGTGAGGATTCGCGACCTCAAAAATTTAACGGATGCCTATGTCATCTACATCCGTCCTTTCGCTCAAGAAGCCAAGGTGATGAATTCCATCCTATGGTGTGCCACACCATTTGCCCGCAAACATCATGTGGCACCTGCGGAACCCTACTGGAGCCATGGCGGAGCGCCCTCGATTCTGACCACTGCAAAACGCGTTACCGAAGCACTTTTGACGCTGGCTCCTTCTTATGCCGGCAGAACGGAGCAGGAGGGAACTTCAAAATGAAGACTTTCTCCATAGGTGCACTCATTGCTGCGGCGGCTGCGCTGGGTCTTTCCATTCTCTGCACCTTTACGTTAGACAATGCGCTTTCCTGGACTGACCGCGTCAATCTCATCTTCGATCCGGCGTCAGCAGAGAGTTTTGACGCATACTACTTTGCTTTTGGAACGCTTCCGCGATTTGCCGCTGCGGCCATTGGCGGCGCACTGCTCGGTTTGGTGGGGAGCCTCCTGCAGCAGCTCACGCAAAATCCCATGACTTCTCCCTTGACGCTGGGTACGTCATCGGGCGGCTGGCTTGCAGTTGTATTGATTTCCGCCTTCTTTCCCGCGGCGGCCGGCGCATGGCTTTCATTGGGGGCTTTTGCTGGGGCGCTCGCTGCCTTCGGACTCATCCTGCTTATTGCCGGTCCGCGCGGCATGACGGGGGTCGCGCTGATTATCGCCGGCATGGTTGTGAACCTTCTTTTTGGGGCCATTGCGACGGCGGTTGTGCTGCTGCGTGCTCAGTTTGTTGAAAATGTCTTCCTCTGGGGGGCCGGCGACCTCGCGCAAAACGGCTGGGGCGGCATCACTGCGCTTTTGCCGCAGACGGTTCCGGTGGTGATTCTTTTATTGATTTTTGCGCCGCGCGCACTCGCACTCATTTCGCTCGGAGACGAAGGTGCTCGGGCTCGAGGCTTGCCTATCGTGCCCGTCTTCGGTGTGTTGGCGGCTCTGGGCATCTGGCTCTCATCGGCCTTTATTGCAGCGGCCGGCGTCATCAATTTCACGGGACTCATTGCACCCAATATCGCGAGAAGAGTTGGGTTCGTCAATCCGCGCACTCAGCTCTGTGTAAGCATGCTGATTGGGGCGGCTCTCCTTTGCGCCACCGACGCAGCGGCTCAGGGACTCACCTCGCTTACCGGCAACATCGTGCCCACCGGCGTCGTGTCAGCCATTATCGGAACACCGATTTTCATCTGGATTGCCCGGAAAAGCCTCTCTGCGCTTGCGCGCGGCGGTGCGCAGCCCGGTCAGGCATCCGGCATGGTGCGGTCGTCGCTTAAGAAACTCTCCATTCCTGGGCTCATCATGCTTGCCGCAGCAATGCTGCTCCTTATCGTCCTCAACTTTACGTTCATTAATCGAGAGGGCATATGGACATTTGCACTGGCAGATAAGTTTGAACTGCTCCTGCGTATTCCTCGGTTTATTACTGCCGCTGCAGCCGGTGCCGGCTTAGCGGCTGCGGGCGTCATTTTGCAGCGTCTGATCCGCAATCCGCTCGCCAGTCCGGACATTCTTGGCGTTTCGTCCGGCGCAGCTTTCGCGATGGTCGTGAGTGCACTTTATTTTGGCGGCGCCGTGGGATCTCTGGGGTCGCTGACGGCTGCTGGGGGCAGCTTTGTGGTGCTCTTGGTGCTGCTTGGCCTCTCAAAATCGTCTCGTTTTTCGCCTGATGTCGTCGTCCTGATGGGTATTGCGATCTCGGCTTTCCTGGATTCCGCCGTCACGCTCGCGCTTTCGCGCGGAACCATGGAAAACTACTTTATTCTCCAGTGGCTTTCAGGCTCAACCTACCGGACCACCCCTCTTGCCGCCGCAATGCTCTTGGGGGTTGTTCTCGTACTTATCAGCATTGCTTTTGCCGCTTCGAGAAGCATGACGCTGCTCTCGATCAGCCGAGACTTTGCGCAGTCCCGCGGGCTGTCGCTCACGCGTTCTGCGCTGGGGCTGCTCACGCTTTGTGCGCTCCTTTGCGCCTCAGCTACTGCTGCCATGGGGCCTGTAGCCTTTGTGGGACTTGTGGCGCCGCACATGGCCGTCATGATTGGTGCACGAACGGTAAAAACGGAACTCTGCACGGCAACGCTTTTAGGGGCTGCACTCGTTTCCTGGGCTGATTGGCTCGGTCAGGTGCTGATTGCTCCCGCACAGATCCCAGCGGGTACATTGGCGTCGATTATCGGCGCAGGGTACTTCCTTATTCTTTTGGTTGTTTCACGACGCTGAGTCAAATGGAGTCTGTTATGGCGCGAACGGAGAGAGATTCTCAATGAATAACTTTTGACTTCCGCCATCGTTTCTCTATGTGATTTATAGATACAAGGCAGAAGTCAAAGAACTGCCCAGCCCAAGCCGACCGTAAGTGAGCAATTTGTCTGCACTCATGACGACGAAATGCTTGGCGTAACCGTTCAGAGCGTGCAAATGAAATCGCTTAACGAAACTATCAGAGCTCAACTAATGCGGTTGAATCCCTTAATGACATGTAGCGGCGCTATTTCGCCAGGCTTCTTGAACAAATGAAAGGTCGTATAGCGGGTCCGCACGGTACGGCGGAAGTTGTCGGTACCAACGTGAATACGCTGTGTTTAAGACTTCTGTGACTCGGATTAGAGCGTTGCAGTTGATCTTGATTAGTAGGCATCCTGCGGAGCGTTTTTCCAGGAGAAAGCTGCACCGAAAAGAAGAAAGGCACAGCCAGCCCAGAAGAGGCTTTCAACGGAGAAGGATTCCGAAAGCAGCGGGAAGGCAAAGGCTGCTCCCATGGAACCAATTCGCGAGATCGTTGTCGTCAGACCTACGAGACGGGCGCGACTGCCGGCAGGAAAGAGCATGTTCGGGAAAACAAAATCCAGCGGAGTTTGAAGACCGTACGCAAGCGCAAAGAGAATGAAGGCGGAGCCCATGAGAACAGACGAATGAATATCCTGCCCCAGCGCTATGATGCCGAGCGCAAAGGCCATCAGAAAGAAAGTGCCGATAAGGACGGCCTTGGGACGTTTGGCAAGGGCAGGGTGCGTTGAGGGGAGTACGCCGATAAAGAAGCACCCATAGAGCAGCAGTACCTGAATAAAAGTACTCTCCGTATCCAGAAAGCCCGAGAGAATCTTCGTCGAGTAAAACATCAAGACGGTTGCGGGGATCGTTTGGCAGAGCCAGAAAACCGTACAAAAAAGAAAAGCTGTGAGTGTTCCTTCTTCTGCAAAAATGCCATGAGCCGCCTTCCTGTTGGAGCTGTTGGCCGCGCACCTGGCTTCGCTCCAGGCAGCAGACTCAGGAACGCTGCGGCGGCCAAACCAAAAAAAGATCGCAAGCAGTGCTTGAATCCAGAGAAATGAGAGCCAAGGAAGATCAAAGGCACGTAAAGACCAGGAAATCAATACAGCAAAGAGTGCCCCTGCGTACCAACCGAACATCAGGAGCGAAAGGTGACGTGCACGATCTTTCGCGGGTATGAGTTCGGCGACAAGCGCCTGACCGACCGGGTAATCGCCTCCAAGCAACAGTCCCGTTACGCCTCTGAGTGCCAGCAAAGCGAGAATTGGTGCGTATCCAAGTGCTGCATCAGGCCCGTTTTTCAACGACAAGAAGGCTGCGCAGAAAAGTGTGACGAGTGCAAAACAAAGCATCGAGCCTGCAAAGAGCCTGCGTCGGCCAAAATGATCAGCAAGCCAGCCGAAAACTATCGCCCCAACAGAAAAAGTGAGGAGATAGAGGCTTGCAAATGCGCCCATCTCCCAGGCGGTAAGCCCCGGGATCATCAGGATCAGGAACGCAGCGGATCCCGTTGAATAGCCGTCGAGGAATGGCGTTCCTGCAGCGGCTGCACTGAGACGATAAGGTTGGAAAACGGTGCTGCTCATACTGCTTGCTGAAAAATGCCGATTCCAATCAGTGCTCGGTTTGAGCAGCTGCGTGGTTGTGAACGAGATTTTCGAGAATGAAGTGCCAGGCCTGAATTTTCAGCTTGGGTGAGACGAGGTCAACTTCGAATTTATGCGAATAAAAGAATCCCTCGATAGCCATGATGGCCACAAGTGCTGGTGTTCGAACATCTTCGGGTAAAGCCGCAATTCGAGCATGCAGTCTCTCGTACCAGAGTCTGACAGGACGCATGAGTTCTTCGTCGTGCACGAAATTGGAATGGATGGCGAGCCCAACCGTCGACCAGCCGTGGTTGTCATGATCAAAGCTGCGGAACCATTCGATGAAGCCCGGAACGAGCGTTTCCTCGGGAGGTCCGTCAAAAAGCGCTTCGTGCCGAGCGAGTTCCGAGGAAAGGTGTGCGGCGTACTCCTCTACCAGTGCTGCTTGCAGTGCCCGCTTGCTCTTGAAGTGGTACATGCAGGCGCCTTTACTGATGCCGGCTTTAGTTGCCGCACGCTCCATAGTGAGCGCACCAATACCTTCCTCAATGATGATGGCTTTCGCCGCATCGAGGATGGACTGTCTGGTTTTTATTGCTTTATCACTGGCCATTTGGGGAAGAAATGCACAGAGGAAAATCCATAGTAGGAGCCATTGTAGGGCTGTCGAGTGTCTCGGATAACGCGGACGACCTGCGACTTAGTAAAGGTCACAGGCCGTCGTGAACGGAGTGATTTTCACCCGCATCGATAGAATTCGATACGGGTGAAGACATTACTTCGCAGCTTCAGCTGCAGCCTTGCCGGCAATACGGCCGAACACGATGATGTCCGTATAGGCATTGCCGCCCAGACGGTTTGTGCCGTGCGTGACGCCCGTCACTTCACCCG